>ERZ1694978.211-NODE-211-length-8071-cov-9.215818_pt1 | contig 8071 bp, 1 predicted proteins | sample MGYA00581608_ERZ1694978 | MGnify/ENA primary metagenome ERZ1694978 (study PRJEB42213, sample SAMN07424350) | human gut metagenome | biome: ENVO:00009003; feature: ENVO:2100002; material: ENVO:00002003 | host: Homo sapiens | place: USA | collected 2014 ... | reverse complement strand
GAGATGTAGCTCCGTCTCGTGGGCTCGGAGATGTGTATAAGAGACAGTTCATAATATACAATGGAATATTTTTATAATAAACCTCTAGATATTCAATATTTTTATCCTTATATTTTTTTGGAATATACTCTTTTGCTTTTTCTGATAATAGTATTGTTTCTCCAAATCCTGCAATATACATCATATCTGGTAATTCAGAAATTTTATCTTCTGTCATTAAATTAATATATATTTTCAAATCACTTATTGACATGTTTCTTCTTTCTCTCATTTTTATTTCATCCATTAGAGAAAAGTCATTAATATCAATCCAATTTAAAAAATCTACTATTTCTTCTTTTGTAAACTTAGAATTTTCTATTTTAAAATTTTCTTTTGCTCCAAATACAGGTTCATTATTATCAAAACTAAAATCAATTTTATATACTTTCATTTAATTTCCTCCTTATTATTTTGCATTATTTATTTTTAACTTCCCTGTTTGCAAATCATTTTTTATATCATCTATGGCCTTTACTACTTTTTCAGTTACTTTATCTTTACTTAATCCTTCACTTACAGCATCATCATATACTTTTTTTATTTTATTATTAACAGTCTTTTTATAATCAGCGCCATTAGGACCACTATGTAAAGTCTCTGTGTCATAATCCGTTTTACTAGCTTTTTTTGTAGGAAGAAAAACTCCATTACATGCTGAATTAAGGTCTATTCCTAATTTTTCTAAAATTCTTACAGACTCTTCCATTCCAGTTCCCAATGCTGCTACAACATGATGTGCTGCATTTGAATAACTTGGTTCCTCTACTCCAGCTTTTACTAATTGATCTCTTAAAATATCAGAGTTTGATTTATAACTTGGATATTCTCCTTCTACTTTTGTCTTATTTAATGTATTTGTATATTTTTCTCTTGCTTCTTTTTCAGTTATAACCATTATATTCTTATCTTCTACTTTAGGAGGTTCATTTACAAGAGTTCCTGTATCTGGTAAATCTTTAGTTCCTCCATCATGAGCTGTATTTGTCACTGGTGGAATTGGTGGCGTTCCTGGGGACTCATGAATATCTTTATCATGTAACTCTTCTGGCTTTTTTCCAACAAGGATAGGAGGCAATTTAAATTCATCAGGTATCTCCCCTGGAAATGTTAATGTTCCTATCCCCTCTTCAGCCCCTATTATAATATTTTGTTTTGCTAAAAAGGCTTCCATATAAATTTGATGAAATTCAGCATAGGCTATTCCTTTATCTTTAACAGATTCCCATTCCTTCTTTAGCTCTTCTTGAAATTTATTCCAAGTTTCTTTATTTTCTTCAGAGTTTTGTATATAATAGTATCCTCCAATAAGTACTACTCCACCTACTAATACTGGAAGCGGAACTGGAACAGCAAATTTTTCCTTATATTCATCAGGAATTCTATTTTCTAATTCTTTTGATTCTTCCAGACTTGGTAGATCCTTATACTTATCTTTAATTGAAGCTAGATATTCATTGTAGTCTTTTTCTTCTCCTGCCTTTATCTCTTCTACTTTATTTCCTACATTATCTGCTGTTTTTTCATCTTTATCATATTTTGCCAAATGCCCTAGTTCATGTCCTAGTATCTGCAATACATTTCCACTAGTTAATGAATCTTGGCTTATAAAGATTTTCTCTCCTATTCCTTTACTGCTGTCTACTGAAAATGATTCACTTCCTATATGTATTTCTGGCATTGGGCCTGTATAGCCTCTATCTTTTAAGAAACCTTCTACTAAATTATTTAAAGCATTTCTTTTATCTTCTAATGATATTTTATCATCAAGGAACAGTCCTGATACACCTGATTTTTTTATATAATCATTTAAAAGATTTCCAAATCTGTTCTCTTTATATGTATTAAATATTCCTCCATCATTTGAATTAGCTAGTGCTCCTGCCAGATCTCCTATTTTTTCTCCTGCTTCTGCTATTTTATCTCTTTCTGACTGACTCAATAAATCTGTATGAAGTTCTGCATCTAATACTTTATCTTCATCTTTTGTTATAACTTGTGCTTTTTCTAAATCTGTATTAAACCCTAATTCTTCTGCTGTTTTACTTTCTCCTGCTATTTCAAATTCTGTATTTACTGCTGTTGCATTTGTATCCTGTCTCTTATCCTGTCCTCCTGTTACTACTGATAAGTTTGGAACTCCTGCTCCAGTTATTTCTATTCCTCCACCACTTACTTTATTTGTATCTTTATCTTTTAAATGTTCTACTGTTATATTTTCAGCTTTTACTATCAGTTTATTTTCTTCACTTTCAGAACCTATTATTGCTCCACTGTTAGTAAAATCTTTACTTTCAATTATCCCTCCTTCTTTTGCAATTATAGAAGTCTGATCACTTACCCATTCCTTTTCTCCATTGCTTTCTCTATGTCCAACATTGATTTCACCAGAAAAACCCGGGGTCCCTGGAGTTACTTTTATGCTACTATTACTATTTTTGCTGCTTGATTTCTCAGTATCTTTTGAAGAGGCAATTATTACTTCCTCTCCTTTTATTTCCACTCTTCCAGCTTCTACATTGGCTCCTTCGTATATTACTTTTTCTCCAGCTTCTACCTTATGTGTTCCTCCTACTTCAAATTTAGAGTTCACATTTACAGTTCCTTCACTATTTCCCTTTCCTTTGCTTTGAGAAGCTGTTACACTTCCCAACATATCTTTTGGATTAGTTGAAACTGTCAAATCTGCATTCAGACCTTTAGAAGATGAACTGCTTGATGATGAATATTCATCTTTACTAGATTTTACCACAACATCTTTAGATGCTGATAGATTTAAATCTTTTTCTGTCTTTATATCTGTTCCTTCTATTATTACACTTCCAGCACCAGAGCTGATATTTATATCTCCTTTAGATTCAAGCTTATTTTTTACTGTTGATTCACTTGAAGAATGATATTCAGATTTACTCTTATTTACTCCAGCACTTACAGTTATATAGCTGTTGACATCAGTTGATATTCCTTCAAGATTCTCAAGTGATGCATTTTGGGATTTATCCTTATATTTATCTGATGTAACCTTATTTATTGCTTCTGCACCTTCTTTAATAGCTCCTACTAAATCTGATGCTGTATTTGCTATATCATAACTGTTTCCACCAAAGTCTGTAAGTTTATCTATATCTCTTACATTATCTATTGTAGTTTTTATTGAGCCTGCTACTCCTACAGATACTCCTATACTGCTTGATTTATGTTTTTCATCTACTGTTGTCTTATCTTTTGCAACAATTAATTCTACACCTTCATGACCTTTAATATCTATTCCTGTTTCTCCATAGATATCCACTGATTTTAATACAGCTTTCCTTTCTGTAGCTTCTATATCTACCTTTCCTTGAGATACTATTGTAGAAGCTGTATTAGTAGTCTGTGTCGTTTTTATCTCATCTTTTGATTTTCCATATGAAAAACTAGCAGTTCCTCCACTAAATGAGCTGCTGAATCCTTTTTTCTTTTTAATTTCTTCTTGATATGCCTGTGTTTCTACAGGGTTGATGGCTACTTCTTTTCCTTTTAAAGTTATATTTCCAGTTGATACAACTGTTACTCCTTCTAAAAGTATTCCATTTCCTGCATCATAACTTGTTCCACCTATTCCTGATATTGTATTTGATTTTACAGCTTCTTCCTTATACTGTTCAGTAGATTTTGAACTTCCTGTAAGTCCCAGAAAACCTGTTTTAGTAGTTTTCTTATAGCTGTAGTTTATATCCTTTACAGCTGCTTGTACAATATCTCCACCTGCATTTATTACAGCACTTCCTTCAGGCCCTGCCTGAATATTACTTCCTATTATGACTGTATCTTTACCACTTTCTATACTTACATTTTCTCCAATGAGATTAGTTCCATTATGAGAAGTACTATATTTTACCTCTGTTTTTGATTTTCCTCTTCCAAAACTTTTCTTTTTACTTTCTTGATGCTCATAATAGTCACTGTCTATTGAAGCTGTAAGATTTACATCTTCTCCAGCTTTTAACCTAAGTTCACTGTCAGCAATTATATCTGAACCTTTTATATTAATATTTTTATCTGCTGAAATAGAAATATTTTCTCCTGTTATTACACTTCCTGCATTTGTATAGCTTTCTGTTATTGTGTAATTTTTCTTTCCACCTTGTTTTTCATAATCATGCATTTCTATTGTATCTATTACTGCTTCTTTTGCTGCTATATCTACATTTCCTTTACCTTCAACTAATGCAGCAGTATTAGTATAGTTTTCTCCAGCTTTTATACTTATATTAATACCAGATATTTTAGCAGTATTTTCTATATCTGAATCTATTTTATATGTAAGATCATTTACTCTGGCAGTACTCTTATTCCAGATACTTCCTTTTATAGATTCAAGAGATACAGTATTTTCTGCTGATATCTCAGCTCCTATATTTTTTATATCATTTACAGAAACTATTTCTATATCATTTCCTGCAATCAATGCTTTAAAATCACCTAATACAGATTTATTCAAAAATTCCTCTGTGTTTATAGTAATACTTCCATTAGATTTTATACTTCCTGTATTATTAACTTCAACAGCTGATATATTCATTCCATTCCCTGCCATCATTCCAGTCTGATTATTACCAAGTGATGCAAGAGTTTCTTTAGATAGATACACTTTAGGCACAAGAACATTTACTCCATTAACCTCTTCTTCAACATACCATATGATATCACTTTTAAGATTATTTATCTGTTCTTTTGTAAGAGCTGTTCCAATAGACAGATTAAAATCTTCCATAGCAGTTATGGAATTATCTAATAATATCTGCATCTGTTCCTTTTCATTTGCTGCTCCATTTAGATATCTTTTTCCTGTACTTTCAAGAATAGCTCTGTTTACCACTCTTGATTCATAAAAAGCATCTCCAAGAAGTCTTATATTTTTCTCAGGATTAAAACCTATTTTTCCAAAGAAGTAGTCAGAACCCATATAGTATCCCATATCTGTAAATTTAACATTTGATTCAATCAAATATGAAAAACCTGGAGTTTTATTATTAGAAACTGAGTTATTAGTAAATACTAATTCTCCATTTCCTACAGTTATTTTATCTTTTTCTGCTACAGAGATTCCAGATGAATTTACCAATTCTTTATTTACAATAAATAATCCCTTATCTCCTTCTGGAATTGTAATAAAGCTTTCTGTGTTAATAGTTCCAGTTTTTGATATATTATTGCTGTTTAATATTACCTGTCCTACATTGATATTTTTAGAATTTACTGCATTTGGATCACTTGATAATGCTCCATTTCCTACTTTAACAGCAGATATATTTATATTATTTCCTGCTGATATTTTTGTAGCTTTGTCAGTTCCTAATTTTTGAATTATTTTATCATTTACTACTACATAACCTTTATCCCTGTTATAGTTATACACCTTTCCATCCATTAAGTATGTATCATAAGGAAGAGTATACATAGCGCTTCCATGAAGCTCATAATCTCTTCTCCATTCACTGTTTACTTCTACATCTACTGTATAATTTTCATTTTTTAAATTAACAGCTGATATATTTATATCTTTATCTGCTAAAATATTTCCTTCTCTGTTTATTACATCTCCAGTAGTCTTAAGAGTAATATTTTTTCCAGATGAAATATATGCCATAGTGCTTGTATAATTACTTTCAACTTTATCAATTTCATGAAGATATACACCTAAATCACTAGCATGACCATGATACCATGTCCAGCTTCCTATTCCTCCAATATCGTCTGTAAATAGTTCCTGCATTATTAGATTACTTTTATTATTCAGAATAGTTTTGTCAATTGATCCCATATCCACATCACTTGATATGCCAGGAATTTTTCCAGTGATAGAATGACTTCCTGTTACTTCTCCAAGATTTTCTATCTGGGCTGCTTCTATATAGATATCTCCTATAGCCTCTATTGTTGCTGCATTATTCTGTACTTTTTCTAAAACTTTTATTTCTACATTATTTCCAGAATATATATCTCCTTTATTATTTACAAGATCTTTTTTTGCTGCTATAAACATATTTTCTTTAGAATACAAAAGAGCAAAATTATTATTTGTTATATTATTTGAATTTAAAATAAGGACATTCCCAGAAGCTATCTGTCCATTATTTACTAAATCTTTTGAGTTTACTGTTAAACTATTCTGCGAAGTTAAAAATCCGCTGTTATTTACATTTTCAGCAGTTGTTATTATATTATTTCCATTTCCAAGAATTATACTGTCTAGATTATCTAATTTTCCTGTAAGTACAATATTAAAATTTCCTAGACTACCTAAAGTTTTATTATTTATTAAATCTTTTGCAGTTATAGTAATATTATTTCCACTGACAAATTTATTATTATTCAGCAAATCACCAGATAAATTAACTACTATATCTCCAACATTTTCTAGATTAATATTTGAAGTCAAAGAATTTGCAGTTATTTTTAAAAGATTATTTCCTATATAGCTTCCTATAAGAATTAAGTTTCCAGTTATATTTAAATCAACAGTTCCCTGAGCGTGAACTTCACCAGAATTATTATTAATATCAAGTGCTTTTACATGCAATACTGAATCATTGTCAAAAACTTTTATCTTTCCTGATTGATTATTAAGGATTCCAATATTTATTATATTAATATTTTTTCCCTCAATAGTCCCACTGTTGTTATTCAATTCTTTTAATACTATATTTTTATCTGAAATTATACTTCCAGTATTAGAAACATTTTTAGCTGTCATATCTCCTTTTACTGAAATGATTCCTTTATTTAAAAGTTCTTCTTCTAAAGTAAGATTTTCTCCTAGAATAGTTTTTCCAAGAAGTAAGTTTGATAATTTATTACTTTTAAGGTTTTTTAAAGCTGAGATTGTTCCATTATTTTTTATTTCTACAGCTTCAATTTCCTCTTTAGCAACGATTTTCCCACTATTATCTATTCCAGTTACTTTTATATTATTTCCTTGGATAAGATTAGAGTTAGTAAATAAATTGCTAGTATTAAATGTTAAATTTCCATCTCCAATTATTCTTCCGATATTATCTAAAGATATAGCTATCAAAGAAATGTTATTTCCTGCAAATAAATCATCTTTATTTTCTATATTTTGTGAATTTATATATAGATCCTTAGATCCTTGAATAAGTTTATTATTGATAAGATTATTCCCTGTAATAGAAAGAGTATTCTTTCCATAAAGAGTTCCATAATTTTCTATGTCATCAATATTAAATATTCCTTTTTCTCCAGTTATCATTCCTTTATTTACAAGTCTAACTCCTGTAACAGAAAGATCTAAAGCTGATATTCTATCATTATTAAGAATATTACTGCTTAATAGAATAAGTTTATCTCCACTATTTAGATTCTTGTTATTAATTATATTTCCTGATATCTTCATATTTGAGAGTGATAAAATATCTCCACTATTAGTTATATTTCCTACTACATCAGCATTTTCACCATATATATATCCAGTATTTATTACATTTCCAGATATATTTAATACTTTTTCACTCTTTATATTTTTACTGTTATCAATATTTCCAGTAATACTTACTAGATTTTTTCCCTGAATAGTTCCACTATTATTCAAATTAGAAGTAATATAAAGAGTATCCTCTCCTGTGATACTTCCTATATTCTTTATTTCTGTTCCAGTAAATATTACCTTTTCTCCTAATATATTTCCATCATTTTCAATATTACTATTTAAAGTAAGAATTTCACCTGCTGTCACTCCTGAATTTTTATTTGTATATTTATCTGATGTTATTGTTAAATATTTTTCTCCATATATGGTAGATGTATTTATTACTTTACCAGCATTTAATGTAATATTTTTTCCTAATAAAATTCCATTATTATTAAAAGAATCTAATATTTTTAAATTTAATATCTCTCCCTGAATTTCTTCTTTATTAACTAATGATTTTGAAGTTATATCTACTATAGAAGCTGTTATATTTTTTTCATTTACAACATTATTTTTGTCTCTTATACGCATCTCCGAGCCCACGAGACGGAGCTACAT
>ERZ1694978.201-NODE-201-length-8509-cov-9.812042_pt1 | contig 8509 bp, 10 predicted proteins | sample MGYA00581608_ERZ1694978 | MGnify/ENA primary metagenome ERZ1694978 (study PRJEB42213, sample SAMN07424350) | human gut metagenome | biome: ENVO:00009003; feature: ENVO:2100002; material: ENVO:00002003 | host: Homo sapiens | place: USA | collected 2014 ... | reverse complement strand
GATGTAGCTCCGTCTCGTGGGCTCGGAGATGTGTATAAGAGACAGCCTATGTTTCCTGTATAAAAATATAATAACATAAAACAAAGATTGAAGATATGATTTATATAAATAAAATTCATATTTTAAAATCCAGATTTTTTTAAGAAATGCTAGACATTCATAAGGAATAGTGATATTATAATTTAGTTGAATTACTGGGGTGCCCAAAAGGCTGAGATAGGAAAATTCCTGAACCCACATAACTTGATTCGGATAATACCGGCGAAAGGAGTAATGTGTGAATTATTTATTTAAGTAATCAAACCTCCTTTTGCAGAGATAAAAGGAGGTTTTTTTAATGGGATTAAAAGATTGTTTATGGTGTATAGGTGGAGCGAGTAAGGGAGTATCTGGTTGTAGATTTTCTCTTTATCCAATGGCTGATAATTTTGTAGATATTATTCTTGGGGGACTTGAAAAAACAGACACATCAAAAGTGTGGAAGCAAACTGATAAATTAAGCACTTGTGTGAGAGGAAAAAGCACTCATGTATTTGATGTGGTTAAGGGTCTTTTTGTAAATGCTTATAAAGAAAATGTACATATGGCTCTTGAAGCTACTTTTTCTAAAGGGTGTCCAGGGGATACTGATGCAGATTCATTTATGGAAGTGGATGATGAAAAAGTAAATGAAAAGAATATTAAAGATAAAAAATTTAATGTTGTAAGTAAAATATCTTTCTACCCAATGGGAGAAGAGGACTATATGGAACATATAGCTAAAGCAGTAATGACGGCAAAAGACAAGGGAGTTTTTGCTAAAAGTTCTCATTATGTATCTATTCTAGAGGGAGATGTTCATGATGTATTTGGTGTATTGGAAGAGATATTCCAATATGGAGAGGCAAATCTGTCACACTATATTTTACAGGTTACTATTTCAGTAAATAGTCCAACAAAAGACTAGGATATCAGGAGGAAAAATGTTTAACTGGAAACTAAAAGATGTAATAATGGTATCAATTTTTTCTGTAATATTTTCATTTATATATTTAGGAGCTGTATATTTTGCTAATTTTCTTGCAACAATACTTGCTCCTTTTGGATTGGCACCTTTTGCCTATGAGATACTTTTTGGGGTGTGGTTTATGGCTTCTACTTTTGTACCATATATCGTACAGAGATCAGGAGTAGCAGTAGTATCAGAAGTACTTTCTGCTCTGATAGAGGTTATCATGGGAAATATGTTTGGACCAATAGTTATTCTTTCTGGAATAATTCAAGGAATGGGGCCGGAGCTTGTATTTGCTAAGAATAAATATAGAAACTTTTCTATGATGAATATGTGCCTTGCAGCAGCAGCAGCTTGTGTAGCAAGTTTTATATGGGGATTTATTAGAGGGGGATTTGTAAAATATTCTCCAATGATGCTTTTATGGATGTTTATAGTAAGGCTTATCAGTTCAGTGGTATTTTCAGGAATCATCTGTAAAATTGCTGCTGATAAATTAGCTGGAACAGGGGCATTGAGTGGATATGTTCTTGGACAGAATAATGATCCTGAAATGGAAGATTAATCTATGGAAGAAGTTTTGAAATGTCAGGATATCATTTTCAAATATAGAGAGACATCAAAAGAAAATATAGTAGATGGATTTACATATTCTTTTAATAAAGGGAAAATATATCTGATAACAGGGTTTTCTGGCTGTGGGAAAAGCACTTTTGCCAATGTGGCAGCAGGACTTTATCCAAGCAGCAAAGGAATACTTTCCAAAGGAGAAGTAGTGCTCTTTGGAAAAGATATAAATGAGTATACTCCAGAAAAAAGAGCAGAATATATTATGATGATGTTTCAAAATGCTGATACTCAATTTTGTATGGATATAGTAAAAGATGAGATAATATTCTGTCTGGAGAACATTGCTTTTCCTGTGGAAAAAATGGATGAAGTAGTAGACAGAGTTTTAAATGAAACTGGGATAGAATATCTGAGAGACAGAAAAATATCATCACTTTCAGGTGGAGAAAAGCAAAAACTTTCACTGGCATGTGTATTGGCAGTAGAGCCCAAAATTATAGTGTTAGATGAACCCTTTGCCAATGTTGATTATGAAAGCAGTCAGGAAATTGTAAATATACTGAAAAATATAAATCGAGATAAAGAAGTGACTATAATAGCTGTAGACCATAGAATATCTCTTTGGAAAGATATAGACTACACTCTTCTCCACTTAGGAAAAGGGTGTAGTTTTGTTGATAAAAATATTGATAAATATCTTGTTGATATAATAGATGAAGAGGAATATAAAAAAAATTATCTGAAAAAATGTGAAAAATTTAAAGATAGAGCAGATTCCATAGAGATAGAAAAATTAAAAATAGCATATGAAAAGGAATCGTTATTGGAAGAGATTAATATTAAGATAAAAGAGGGAAGTATTACTTCAATAATTGGAAAAAGTGGAGCTGGGAAAACCTCTCTCCTTAAAGCAATAGCAGGAATCTCTAAAATATCGTCTGGAAATATAAAAATATTTGGAACAGATATCAAAAAAATCAAAGAGAAGATATTTATAAATACTATAGGAATAGTTTTTCAAAATCCCCAAAATCAATTTATTACATATAAAGTGATAGAAGAGATAATGTTTACTCTGAAAAAAAGATATCCTAAAGAGAATGAAAAAATTCTTTTAGAGAAAGCAGAAAATTTATTAAAAGAATTTGAACTTTACAGATACAGAAATTTTTCTCCGTTTTCACTTAGTCAAGGGCAGCAGAGAAAACTTGCTGTTTTATCTATGCTGGGAGCTGGACAGAAAATAATCCTTTGTGATGAGCCTACTTATGGGCAGGATAATAAAACAAGTATTGAGATAATGGAGTTTCTAAAAAGAAAAGCTAATGAAGATGGAATCACTGTGGTAATGGTATCTCATGACAGAAATCTTGTATTCAGATATTCAGATTTTATCTATGAAACAACAGATAATAAAAATATAAGGAGAGTGGAAGTATGATAAAACTCAATCCGGGCTATAAAGGACTGACTATATTTCTGGTTTCTCTGCTCCTTTCTTTTGAATATAATTACTATTTAAACTTTTCAATATTCTGTATATGTATTATGCTTATGGTCATTAATAAAGTTCCAGTGAAAAAGATTCTTCTTGCATTTCTCCCAGTACTCCTTCTGGCAGGGGGAGTATTTTTTACAGGAATGCTCTACAGCAATTCAGGAACAGCCGAAGATGTAACCAGCCTTACTAAGACAGTTGTAATTATTGGAAATGTAGAAAATGGATTGCAGCTTTCAGTAAGAATACTTGCCTATGCAGGTCTTGGACTTCTTTTTGTATTTACTACTGATCCGAGACTTTTTATAATCAGCCTTATGCAGCAGTTTCATCTTCCGGGAAATTTTGCATATGGAATACTTGCAGCTTATGGATTTATTCCAGTGATAAGACAAGAATATGAGAACATGAAATATGCCTATAGAGCCAGAGGAGTAAAAAGAAATATATTTATGCTCCCAATGCTTGTAACAGCTGTACGATCTTCTGAGAGTATTGCAATGGCTATGGAATCAAAAGGATTCAATGCTAAAAGCAAGAGAACAGAATATATAAAACTAAAGGTTACAAAATGGGATTATATAGTTTTGATAGGAAGTACAGGGATAACACTTCTTGCAATGTTTCTATTTTAACTTTCTATTTTTTTCATGCTGCTGTATAATATGATAAAATATTTGAGCAGGGGGAAATTATCATGATAGGAACAATTGTCAATACAATCACTATTATACTGGGAAGTTTGCTAGGAAGTTTATTTAAAAAAGGAATAAAACAGGAATATCAGGGAGCTATGCTTACAGCTATGGGGCTTGCAGCGACAGCACTTGGAGCCAATGCAGTAGTAAGCAATATGCCTAAAAGTGCCTTTCCAGTGTTATTTATTGTCAGTCTGGCTATAGGAACTCTTTCTATATTAGGTCCAATAGAAGCAGCTTTGAATAAAAACTATACTTATCTTTTTACAAATGCAACTCTTGATTTTGTAACTTCTATGGTGCTTGCATCAACTTATGGGGTAGGAATAACTATTGCAGCAGCAGTTCTTTTCTGCTGGCAGGGGGCTATATATTTATTTGCTGGATTTCTTTCAGCATTTTTATCACCAGCCCTTCTTACAGAGATATCTATTATTGGAGGAATACTTATAGCAAGTTCAGGAATATCTATATTGGGAATAAAAGACTGCAAAACTATGAACATGCTTCCTTCACTTCTTGTTCCTGTAATATGGTTTTTGATAAGATCTTTTTTCTAAGAGGAAATCTTTGTAAAACCTTTATTTATAAGGGATAAAGAGAGTTCTTTTTAATGGTAATGAAGAAAAAAATATGGTATAATATATCATCAGATAAATTATATTCAGGAGGATCCATGACTAGAGATGAAGCTGTAAAAGCTGTTGATTATATAGTAAAAACAAATGAGCTAGAGGGAGCAGTTTATACAGAGGCAGAGAAAGCTGATTTTATGGCAGCAGCAGAGGGAAGAATTTCAGTGGAGGAACTTATAGAAAAAATCATAAATGACTAAAGAGGTGTTTCTATGGGAGATAAATATGTTTATCCAGGAACAAAGATTTTAGTAAATAAGTTGGGAATAAAAGACAGAAAACTTCTTGAGAAAAAGGAGAAAAATTTGTCTGGAGCCAGACTTCTAGAGCTCAGGCTTAGAAATGATATAAAGAAAACTTTTGATTTTAATTACCTGAAAAGACTTCACAAACATATTTTTCAGGATGTATACTCATGGGCTGGAACTGTAAGAGATGTGAATATAGCTAAAGGGAAGTCTCTATTCTGCCTTGTAGAACATATAGAAGCTTATGGAGAAACAGTCTTTAAAAAAATAAAAGATGCCAATTACTTTAAAGATATAACTGATAAATCAGAGCTGGCTTTAAGGCTGGCAGAAACAATGCTTGATATAAATGCTCTTCATCCTTTCAGAGATGGAAACGGAAGAACTCAAAGGGAATTTATAAGACAGCTGGCAGAGGAAAGAGGATATGAACTTGTATTTGATCATATTACTCAAAGAGGGATAGTTGAATTATCTGATTTAACTCGTGATCCAGATATTCTGGCATTAAAATTTGAAAAGGGAATGACATTAATAAATAAAGAGGAAGGCTAAAAGTTGAACTATATTTCAACTTAAAGGTCTTCCTCTTCTTTGATTTTTTTATAGAGATATCATATTTTCCATTCTGTCAAAAGCCTCTCCCAATTTTGATATTTCAAGAGTACAAGCTATTCTTACAAAACCTTTTACTCCAAAAGGAGTACCATTAACAACTATTATATTACATTTTTCTAAAAGAAAATCTGTAAACTCTTCAGAAGTCATTCCAGTTTTTTCAATATTCAGGAATAAATATATTCCCCCCTGTGCTTTGAAACAATCTAGGAAAGGTATTTTTTTAACTCTGTCATAGCAGTAGTCGACTCTTTCTTTAAATACAGGAACAAGTTTTTCTTTCTGTTTCTCAAATTCTTTAAGAGCGTAAAGAGCACATCTTTGAGATACAGCAGGTGCACTGTAAATGATAGCTTCATTTATATAGTTGATACAACTTATAAGTTCAGGAACCTGAGATATAACATACCCAATTCTCCAACCAGTCATAGCAAAATTTTTAGAAAAACTGCATACAGATATAGTTCTTTCCTTCATTCCATCTAAAGTAATGATAGGAGTAAAAGATTTCTCATATGAATAGAAATCGTAGACATCATCTGCTATTACTAAAAGATCGTATTTTTCAGCAATCTCCTTGATAATATTCATACTTTTCATATTGTAGCATACTCCAGTTGGATTAGATGGTGAATTTATCACTATACATTTTGTTTTTGATGTTACAGCTTTTTCTAAATCTTCTTTTATTATCTGGAAATTATTTTCAAGTTTTGTTTCTACAATTACAGGAACTCCATCAGATAATTTTATCTGGTCAGCATATACTGGGAAAAAAGGTGCAAGAAGTATTGCCTCTTCTCCTTTGTTGAGAATGCTTTTAAATACAAGATAAAGAGCATGGCAGGCTCCAGTAGTTATCATGACATCTTTAGGAGTGAACTCATAATTTTTAAAATTCTCTTTGTGGTATTTGCAAATCTCTTCTCTCAATTCAAGATAACCATATGAGTCAGTATAATGAGTATGCCCTTTTTTAGCATCAGCCATAGCCAGTTCAATCAAATGCTCATCAGTATGAATATCCAGATCTCCTATTCCTAGATTGATAAGAGGAAGAGAACAAGTTTCTGATCCTTTTTTATTTCCCATAGAGTAATTTCTTTTCTTAAATTTATCTGCAATAAAGTTTCTCATTTATATTTCCCCCTACAACGCAAAAAGTGTTTCTTTTAAATTTTCTTTGTTTATATTAAATTCCATATCTATTATATCAGGACCTGCAAGAATAGCCCAAAGTATTTTATCTTCCATCTCTTCAAATTCCTCTTTTTTTACTACCTCTGATAACTTTGTTGGAAAAGCCAGCTTTTTATAAAAAGGAAGAAGCTGTATATATTCCTCTTTTTTACCTTCAAGAATCAACTGTACAAGGATACCAAAGGCTACTACTTCCCCATGGAGATGTTCTTTTTCCAGAGAAGGAAGAAGAGTCAGCCCATAGAATACAGAATGTGCAATAGCTCCATTGAGAAAATCATCTACCAGATTGGAAACCATTCCAGTATTTACTACAATGGAAAGAACAACTTTCTTAAATTCATCATTGATATCTTTAGAGAAATAAGCAGAAACTCCATTTTCAAGTATTACAGAACCGCAGAGGTGGCTTATCTCTTTTCCAAGAGAATTTGGATAACTCATAGTTCCATTATTTTTTTCAGAAACATATTCATATTTCATTCTCACTTCATAAAATTTAGCAAGGGTATCTCCCATACCTGCCCAGATATATTTAGCAGGAGCAGATTTAATAGTTTCTAAATCTATGAAAGTTTTTTTAGGTGGAGCAGGGAAATTAAAAAATTCCTTAAAGCTTCCATCATTATTATATACAACTGATAAAGCAGATGCAGCTGAACAGGTAGAAGCAATAGTAGGGATAGAAAAAATTTCTATCCCCAATTTAAATGCTGCAATTTTAGCTGTATCTATGGCTTTTCCGCCTCCAATTCCAAGGACGAGATCAAATTTTTTATTCAATGTATTATTTAATATTTCTTCAATATTTTCATATGAACACTCTCTATGATACTTTTCAAGAGAATATTCTTTATCTGAAAGTATAGGAAGAATTTTATCTTCTATACTGTCAAAAGATTTTTCTCCTACAATAATAAGTATATTATTGTAGGGGATAATCTCATTTTTCAGATATTCCCATATGTTTTTGTCTATAAAGTAAGAAGTGAATGAAAAATTTTCAAACATAGATATGCCTCCATTATACACCATATTTTTCTCTTAATTTTTGAATAGTACCATCATCTATAAGTTCTTGAAGAGCTTTATTGAATTTTTCCATAAGCTCTGTATCATCCTTATTGAATGCAATAGCTTTAGGTTCTCCTTCAAGGGCTCCTACAAGCATAAGCTCAGGATTGTTTTCTACAAATTTTACAGCAACACTTTCATCAAGTACAATACCATCTATTTTACCGCTTTTTAAAGCAACGAGAGCACCTGTATTAGATGAGAAAGGAGTTACAGTTGCACCTTTTATTTTTCTCGCAGCAGCTTCTTTTGTAGTTCCAAGTTCTGCTCCATAGTTTTTATTTTCCAAATCTTCTATCCCATTAATAGGTTTGCTTTTGTTAGCTATAAAAGCTACATTAGAAGAAAGATAAGGAATTGAAAAATTAACAGCTTTTGCTCTCTCTGGAGTTATACTCATTCCAGCTATTACAGCATCCATTTTCTTTGTTTGAAGTGCTGGGATAAGTCCATCAAAGTTTGTATTTGACCATTTATACTGAATATTTAATTTTTGAGCTATGGCAGCTATTATATCAGCATCAAGTCCACAAACTTTATCATCTTCCAGATATTCAAAAGGTGGATATTCAGCATTAGTTCCTATTACATAAACTTTTTCAGTTTTTGAAGCTCCACAAGCAGCAGTCAGTACAATTAATAAAGATAGCATAAATAATTTAAAAAGTTTTTTCATGATTTTCCCTCCATGTTTTATTAATATTTAAAATTAAAAAAAGCACTAATCCTTAAAAAGAATCAGTGCTTTAATAAACGAACCCATAAAATATACTCAGGGAAAACTTCTTCCATCTTTACAAAATATATTATATTATGAATAATGCCATATTAAAGAATCCTTTTATATAGGAATATGTTAAAAATATTTAATTGTGGCATACTCCTTAGATTCTTAAATAACATTTTTTTCTCCTCTTGATAATTTTATTTCTGTCTCTTATACACATCTGACGCTGCCGACGACTAGTCGAGTGTAG
>ERZ1694978.200-NODE-200-length-8556-cov-8.793789_pt1 | contig 8556 bp, 9 predicted proteins | sample MGYA00581608_ERZ1694978 | MGnify/ENA primary metagenome ERZ1694978 (study PRJEB42213, sample SAMN07424350) | human gut metagenome | biome: ENVO:00009003; feature: ENVO:2100002; material: ENVO:00002003 | host: Homo sapiens | place: USA | collected 2014 ... | reverse complement strand
ATATATTTATTATTAAAAAAAGAAAAGGCAAATAAATATATCTTAAATATATTCTAAACTATTTTATCTTTTTTGGAGCATTTTTACAATATTTTTATACATATAAAATCATTTTTATTTTATTTTTCTTTCAAGCCATGCTATTTCAGCATCTATTTCTTTAGAGCTGCTTTTTCCATTAAATTCTTTAGCTTTTTTATAGCAATCTAAAGCTTCTGAATATCTTCTTGTTTTTTTAAAAGCTGCTCCTGCTTTTTTATATATCCATGTATCTCTTCTATTTTCTTCTGTAATTACCTTATGATAGTATTTTGCTGCATTTTCATAATCGCCTGTTTTTTCATAATTGGCAGCCAGACTGTAATTTTCTATTCTGCCGTTTTTTTTTCACTCTTTTTATAGTATTCCACAGCCTCTTCACTTCTTTCAAGTTTTGTAAGTACATCAGCTATATTTGAAAGATTATTTGAATCTTCTGGGTCTGCCTCTTCAAGTTTTTTGTAGTATTCTAAAGCTAATTCATATTTTCCAAGTTCTTTATGTACATCTCCAAGTTGTCCTAAAAGCCAGTCAGATGGTTCTTTTTCCGCTTCCGCTTTCTTAAAGTACTCCAAAGCTTCCTCATATTTATTCAGTTTAGATAAAAGCCATCCATACTCTCCATTTATCCAAGCATCATCTCTTCCTTGTTTCATAGCTCTTTCTATATACACCATAGCTTCCACATATTTATCCTGTTCTCCAAGATTCCAACCTATTTGTGAATTTAACCAATCATCTGCTTCTTCCATTTCTTCTGCTTTTCTCAAATATTCCAAAGCTTCTTTAAACTCATCAAGCATACCAAGATTCCATCCTATTTCTCTATACAGCCATGCGTCTGGATCTTCCTCTATTTTTTCAGCCTTTCTCAAACACTCCAGAGCTTCTTTGTATTTATCTTGTTTTCCTAAATTCCATCCTAATTCTCTATTAACCCAAGCATCGTCTCTTCCTAATTCTTTAGCCTTTCTCAAATAGAATATAGCCTCTTCCACTTCCCCTAATTTTCCTAAGTTCCATGCAAATTCTGTACAAATCCAAGGAGTTAAATTATCTTTATCTTCTGCTTTTCTTAGGTACTCCAAAGCTTCTTTTGGTTTTTTAGCTCTTCCAAGGTTCCATGCAATCTCTCTATACAGCCATCTGCTTGTATCTCCTTGTTCCTCTGCTTTTTTCAATCTCTCAATAGCTTCTTCATTTTTACCTAATTTTCCTAGATTCCAACCTATTTCTGTATTCAGCCACGAGTCAGCTTCCTCAAGTTCTTCAGCCTTCATTAGATATTTCAGAGCTTCTTCCTCCCTGTCTCCTTCCAGCCTGCCTATACACCATCCATATTCTCTAAAGAACCAGGCATCACTCCTACCCATATCTTCTACTTTTTTCAAATATTCATAAGCTTTTTCATACTGATCTATTCTGTCATAATTCCATCCTATTTCACTATTAAGCCATTCGTCATCTCTTCCTAAGTCTTCAGCCTTTAAAAGATATTCAAGAGCTTCTTTATTTTTTTCCAATTTACCTAGATTCCATGCAAGAGTAGAGTAAACCCATGCATCATCTCTTCCTTGATCAACTGCTTTTTGTAAATAAGCAACAGCTTCTTCATCTCTTCCCATTTTTCCTAAATTCCAACCTATTTGTGAATTAGTCCATGCATCAGGTTCTCTCATTTTCTCTGATATAATAAGATTCTCGAGAGCCTCTTCATATTTTTTCAGTATACCTAGATTCCAACCTAACTCTTCAAATATCCAGTTATCATCTCTTCCCAGTTCTTTGGCTCTGTTTAGATAATACACTGCCTCTTCATTTCTATCTAATCTCCCCATATTCCAACCTAATTCACTATTGATCCATACATCATCTCTTCCCAATTCTTTAGCTCTATTTAGATAATATAATGCTTCTTTGCTTTTTCCTAAAGCTCCTAGATTCCAACCTATTTCACAACACAACCATGGATTCTCTTCCTCTTCTCCCTCTACTTTTCTCAAGTACTCAAGAGCTTCCTCTCTTCTTTCTAATTTTCCAAGTATCCACCCTGTTGTTGAGTTAGTCCATATATCTGCTTCCCCATTTATTTCATTTTCTGTAAGGAGCTCAAGAGCCTTATCATATTCCTGATTTTCTAAAAGTTCATCTACTCTGCTTTTTAAATCTTCCATTTTTCCTCCTTATTCTATATTTAAAAACATTGTTCTATTAAGTGTTTCAAATCCTTTGGCCTCATAAAAAGATAAAGCTTCAAAATTTTGCTCATAAACTTTAAGCTCTACTCTATTTATATTCCAATCTCTCGCCCAGTCTATTACACAATCTACCAACATACTTCCTATTCCTCTTCCTTTAAATTTTTCACTTACTACAAGATTATCCAATGCTACCCATTGCATATCCACTTTTACCGGAAAAGGCTGGTTTTTAGTTACCATTACTTCTGCTATCCCTGCTATCTCTCCCCCACGTTCAGCTACAAATATTTCCCTATATGGAGTTGCAATAATACTCTTTATATACTCAACAGGTCTTCCTTCCTCTTCTGCTTTCTTAAAAAGTTCTGGATATTTTTTCAAATGAAGTTCATCAACTTCTTTGTACAAAGCATTTATGCTCTCTATATCTTCCAATTTTACTGTTCTTATTATTATATCCATTTTTCCCCCCTTATATTAAGTACTTCTCTTTCAAAAAATAAAAAGAGGTCAGCCTTTGAGCCTTCCTCTTTATTTTAACATTATAATAGTTTTTCCGCTAGAGTGAGTTATATTAAAAAATATTTTATTCTGTATATGAGGCTGTAAATGTTATTACTGTTCCTTTTAAATTTTTTATCTTACTCTTTTGAGTATCCCATGTATATTCATACTCATAGACTATGCCCTCACTTTTAGTTGTTTTGTTTTTTTCCACAATTTCAAGCCCTATATCACTTTGAGAAACATTCAGAGTGTATTTCAAATTCATATCTCCTGTCCCTTCAAGCGTTAATGTATGTCCTGATACTATTCCTTTCTGTCCATCTAGAAGGATTCCAAAATTAATATCACTTCTGTTAGAAATTATTGTGATAGGAGATTTTACTTCATATACAGCTGTTGCTCTGAAACTTGCCCTTTCACTTGAATAAATTGTAATTGTAAAAAATATAATAAATGGCAAAATTATTTTTTTCATTTTCCTCCTATCTGTAAATTGCTGTCAGTCTTATTATTTTCATTTCCTCATTATTTGGAGTATCTTCTAATATAGATTTTCCGCTTTTTAAAAGTTCAATATCGCTATCTTTCAATTTTTTGCTTTTAAAAGTGATATTGAATACTGATTTAGAATTTTCTCCTCCACCTTTTGAAATACCTATATTTACTAAACTATTACCATCACTTGACAGTTCTACATTGTCATGATTAAATACAAGTTCGACATCTGTACCTTCCTGTGAAAAACTCAATTCAATCTTGGTAGGAGCCTCTTCTTCTATTCCTTTCATCTCTATTATCAGACCCTTTAATGCAGCTTCTGATTCCGCCTTCATTTTCTCTGAATTAGTATTTTGATATACCCCATATGAAAATTTAAATAATAAGCAGAGCAAGAAAAAATATTTAAATATTTTCATTTTGATCCTCCTTAATAAAGATCAAATCACCAACTTCAAAAACACCATTTGCTGCTTCTTCTGGTTTTATTGACAGTTCCATCTTATCTTTTAAAGGTTTATATTGCTCATCTTTAGAAGAAAGTTCCATGACATATTCTCCCTCTATCAAACCATCTAATATGAAAAAACCATCAAATTCAGGTTTTAAAGTTTTTATCTCTTTTCCATCTTTTTTTATAGTTATTCTCATTTTATTATATATGTATGGAAGTTTATCCTCTGGAATATCTGCCCCTTCTAATTTTATATTTCCACTTAAAGATATAGTATTCTGGAAAGGAATATCTATATGCATTCCTGTAGATGGCATCATTTTATAGTATTTCTCCTCATTATAATATAAAAGAGGATCAATATATGTTCTATCTACTTTGACGTTGAATTCGCTATTAGATGAAATATCTTCAACCAGATAATTTCCATCTTCATCAGTTTCTACACTCTTACCTAAAACAGTTACTTTTATCTCTGATAAAGGCTCATCTCCCTCATCATATATTGAGTTAGAATTATTATCTATATAAACTTTTCCACTTATCCATGAGTTAGAAATATTTTTTAGTTTACTGTTGCGTTGTAGATCTTCAAGCACAATTATCTTTTTAATTTTTGTTCCTACTTTTCTATCCTCACTTCTTCTGTCATTAGCTTCAAAAGAAACTTCAGTATTAAAGAATGGTAGTCCAAAATCTTCCAGATAAATTGTTGCATATACCTCTGTTCTAAAATGATCTTCATCTTTTTCTGAATATGTAAATCCTAAAGAGAGATCAAAATATTTTTTACTGTAGTAATTATTATTACGTCTTATAAATTTCACTGAATATTTATCAGTATCCATTTCCCATTTATTATTGTACTTTATATCTATCTCTGCTGTTATATTCCAGTTGTCAAAATATGATATCCCTGTCTGAAATCTTGTAGAATGCTTGTTTCTATTCTCATCCTCTTCATATTCCTGAAAACGATATTCTATATTATTACTTACATATCTCCTATTATATCCAACACTTGCTATGTAATCTCTGTAATATTTGCCTTTAGATACCTCTACTTCATAACCAGCACCAACATTCAATCTTCCAAAACTTTTTCTGATATTGGCTCTGTATTTTTCCTCTTTATTTTCTTCCAGACTTATTCTTTTGCTGTACTTTTCTCCTTTTCCCTCTAAAATGAAATCATAAAAATTCTGCTTGTATTCCCAGATAAGAGTTCCATCATTCTTTTCTGTATCTTCATACCAGTTGATATTTGCCCAAAATGGAAATTTTATAGGTGGAGAGCTGAGATATATTCCATAGGCTCTCTCTTTATATCTATATCTTTCTTCTGATTTTCCTTTTAAATCATAATATCCTGCTTCCACTGTAACAAAATCATTAACTCCATATCTCAATGTTCCCCAGAGGTCATTATCGCCTTTTTTATCTACCTTCCCGCTCTGTATGTTGTAACTCCATTGGTTTTTATTAAGAGTCTTGTTATTAAGCCATAGGGAGATATCCTGCTGTATGTATGTTCCATCATCTTTATATATTCTTATATAATATTTATCAGTAAGAGATTGAGTATTTATATTTCTGAAAATATATCTTTGATTATCTGCATTTTGATAATCTATTAATATTCCATTTCTATATAATTCTACAACTGAACCTGAAGGAGCATATCCTTCAAATGTATTTCCATTTTTTTCTGTTACATCATATCTTGAAGATGAATCTAAGATGCTTATTCCATTAATATCTGTTTCCACATCATAAAAAGATGGGACTCTCATATAAAAACTTCCCAATATCACATCTTTTTTATCCATTACATCTTCATAATTTAATGATAAAGATTCTACTTCAAATTTTTTTCTATTTTTTCTGCTGTCATCAAAAATGCTAAATTCCCCATCTAATTCACCATACAATAACTGAGTAGAGTAGTTCACTGACAATGAACTTCCTCTGCTCTTCTCCAAATCATTTTTTTCATATTCTACTTGAATAACTCCTGGAGAAAAAAAACTTTTATTATCTATATATTCATGTTTTTTTCCTGTTTTATCTCCTTTTGACATACCTCTTCTTTTTTGTTCCTGTTCATATCGTATGTCAGCTGGAATTTTAAAATCAAACTGTATATTTATATTCAACATAGCCAGATCGAATTTTACATTTTTTACTGGAAAAATTTTATTCAGCTGCTCAATCTCTACATATAGTTCTTCGTTATCTATAAACGATATATCTGAATCAAATTTCCACTGAATTTTCCTTTTATCTGGAAGTATTCCCTTTATCATCTTATTTTGAAAATCCACTTCTATCTCATTCAATTCTATAGTATAAAGAAACTCTTTCATAGGAAGATATCCAATCCCCTTCAACTCATCTATATAGAGAGGAAAAAATTCTTCTTTTATTCTATTTACCTGCAAATCCATATTTCCATCAGTAATATTTTCCATATCTATTGAATAACCAAATACAGCTATCAGAAAAAAAGCACATAATACAATTAATTTTCTCAATTTTTATACTCCACATATATTGGATTTCCAATTTTTTCTCTGGAAGATTTAGGCTTTACTTTATGATTGATATATAGATTTCCTTTTATTTCTAAATCCAACTCTCCATTTTTATCAAGTATAAGAGCATCATCATTTAAAATAACAGGATCAGTTATATATACTCCATCTTCCAATTCAAAATGGGTATCCATTTCTACTTTTATCTCTTCAAAGGGCGTTCCTTTTATATTAAGTATAAGGTTTCTAAGTGGAGGAACTTTTTTAGAAGAGGAATTTTTTATGATAGTACCAAAATTAAACCCTTGTTTTTCAGTTATTATCAATGGTTTTAAGTCCTGGGAAAGACTTATTACTGTTAATATTAAGAAAATACATAATAATTTGAATTTCATATTTTCTCCTTTATAAAAAAGGAGGATTCCTCCTCCTGATTTAATTGTTTATATTTATTATTTTGTTGCTACCCATGCATTATCTGTGTCATCATATGAAGCTGTTATTGTTAAAATTGTATTTAAAGCTCCAGCAGTAGTTGGTTTATATTTCAATTTAAATGTTTTTGTTGCAGATCCACTTGTTAATGGCAGTTTCTCTCCATCTGTTATTTTAGCTGCATCATCAAAGCTTAAATCAGCTATCCCATCTCCTGTCATAGTTGAATTCAAAACAACATTTTGTCCTGATTCTCCAGTTAAAGTTAATGTTACTTCTGGTGAAATTGCTCCAGTACCACCAGCTAGCACTCTTCCAAAATCTATGTTGTCTTTTGATGATACTATTGTAATTCCTTTTACTGCTGTTCCTTTAATATTAATCTCTTTAGTTACGCTTCCAACCTCTGTCCCAAATGCTGTCATAGATAATGCTGCTAATATTCCTACCATAAAAAATGCTTTTTTCATGATACGTCATCTCCTTATTTTATTTTAACTTTACAGTTTCGCTATAAAGTACTTTGCTTTTTCCAGATACATTTACTTCTACTGCTTCACCTTTCAAATCTTTAAGCTCTACCTTTACTGCTGCTGTTCTATCTTTTAAGATTCTTCCAGTTTTTTCTTCCAGTTCTCCCAGTTTTTTACCCTTAGCAGAGAGATAATTTACTTTTATTTCAGGTCTTAAACTATATTTTCCATTATTTTTAATATTCATTGTAAGTTCGTTATTTACAACTTTTATATTTGAAACAGCTATATCATATTCTACTTTTCCTTTAGTTCCATATACTGTAAGCCCATGTCTTCCAGCTAAAGTCAATGTACTTTGTCCCTCTACCACCTCTGGAAGTTCCTCTATATATATCAGTCCTCTGTATTCTCCATCAGGTTTATCTTTAGGAGCTCTTATAGAAAATTTTATTCTTCTTTCTGAATTTCCTTCTAATGTCATAGTTCTTGGATATATTCTCAGCCATTCTCCAAGATATTCTTCATCTTTTATATTTTCATCTTTTCCTGGATATATTTTTACTCTGATAGGTTCATTTGAATTATTTACAAGTATTATCTCTTCTGTAGCTGATCTATCCAGATTCATTTCAAATATCCCAGGGGCTACTGAAGTTCTAAAAAATGCAAAACTGCTCACTGTTACCATTAAAAACATGAATACAATACTTATTATTTTTTTCATATACACTCCTCACTTAATCATAGGTAGCAGTAAAAACTATTGTATCCTCTGCTTCATCCCCATGATTCATTTTATTTAATGTTTCTGTATTATATGATATCTTAAATTTTTTCTCTTCTCCTTCAGATACTTTTTCTATCTTATAGAGATTTTTTTCATTACCGCTATAATCTACATCTTTAAGATTTATAGCTCCATTTGTATATTCTTCTTTTAGTCCAAATGTTAATGTTTTTGTATTTTTATTGTTAGATCCTTTGATATAGTTTTCCATAACTATTTCATTTGTTTCCACTCCATCTACTTTTACAATTAATGAAGCATTGGCAACAACTTTCCCTGTTATCTTTATTACAGCAGAAACTTGTTGAAACTCCCCTGAATACAAGTTTAAACTTATTAACAAAAAACAAAAAATTTTTTTTATCATAAGCTGATCATCCCTGTTTTGTTTATTTTTTCCTCTATTTGGTATTTTTTCGAATAATTTTGTCTTTAATCGGATTATAGCATATAAAATACAGAAGTTCAATAAATATCTTTATTCCTTATTTTAAGATAAAATAACTAATTATATATACTAATATGCTTTTTTCGTTAAGGTTCTAAATTTCAATTAATAAACTTCTTTTATTTGAATTTCCAAAGTTAAAATGTAAACAAACTAAATTTTAATTGAAATAAATAA
>ERZ1694978.196-NODE-196-length-8723-cov-7.510844_pt1 | contig 8723 bp, 8 predicted proteins | sample MGYA00581608_ERZ1694978 | MGnify/ENA primary metagenome ERZ1694978 (study PRJEB42213, sample SAMN07424350) | human gut metagenome | biome: ENVO:00009003; feature: ENVO:2100002; material: ENVO:00002003 | host: Homo sapiens | place: USA | collected 2014 ... | reverse complement strand
TTAAGATACTTCCAAGAGAACCTAATTTTTTTATATTCTGAAGCTGTTTCAAGAAGTCATTTAAGTCAAATTTCTGTGTTCTTATCTTCTCTTCCAGCGACTTTGCATCTTCTTCATCTATAGCACTTTGTGCTTTTTCAACTAGTGATACTACGTCTCCCATTCCTAAGATTCTTGATACAAGTCTCTCTGGATGGAAAAGTTCTATATCATCTATTCTTTCTCCAACTCCTACAAATTTTATAGGTTTACCTACAACAGATTTTATAGAAAGGGCTGCTCCCCCTCTTGTATCTCCATCTAATTTCGTAAGTACTATTCCATCTATACTAAGTACATTGTTGAAAGATTCTGCCAGATTAACAGCATCCTGCCCTATCATAGCATCTACTACCAATAATATTTCCTGAGGTCTTACAGCTTTTTTTATATTTCTAAGTTCATCCATAAGTTTTTCATCTATATGAAGTCTTCCAGCTGTATCTATTATCATGTATGTTGAGTTCAATTCTTTTGCCTTAGCCAGTCCATGTTCACAAATAGCTACTGCATCTTTGTTGTCCTCTTCTGCATATACAGGAACATCTACCTGTTCTCCTAATACCTGAAGCTGTTTTATAGCTGCTGGTCTGTATACATCAGCCCCTACCATCAAAACAGATTCTCCCTGTTTTTTCAGATAGTTAGCTAATTTTGCTGCGAAAGTAGTTTTTCCTGCCCCTTGCAATCCAGAAAGCATCAACACAGTGGGATTTCTTACTCCCTTAGTAAGTCTTGAATTTGTTCCACCAAGAAGTTCAACAAGCTCATCATTAACAACTTTGATAAACTGCTGACCTGGATTTATACCTTTCAATACATCTGTTCCCACAGATTTTTCAAGTATCTTATTTGTAAAATCCTTTACTACTTTGTAATTGACATCGGCTTCCAGCAACGACATTCTTACTTCTTTTAAAGCTTCTTTTATATTACTTTCACTTAGTTTTCCATGACCTCTTACTTTTTTAAAAATTTCCTGAAATCTAGAACCTAAATTATCTAACATATCCACCTCTAACTAAAATAACTTTTCAATTATATCGTCCAACTTTTCTATTTTGAAATCTTTTTTAAGTTCCAAAAGTTCTTGATAAACCTGTTTTTCTTTTTCATGAAAACCTAGTTTCTCTTCATAATCTTTCAATAATTTGATCCCTCTTTTGATATTATCATAAACAGCCTGTCTGCTCACATCATTATTTTTAGCAATCTCAGACAGTGAAAGATCATCTTCAAAATGATTTATAAGATATTCTCTCTGCTTATCACTAAGAAGATTTTTATAATAATCTAAAAGAGTTGAAACTTCTAAAAACTCATCTAACTCCATCATATCACCAATGTATTATATAAAATTTTATAATTTATGTCAAGTGTTTTTTCTTTACATTATTATTTTTTGCAAATTATAGAAAAGAGGTTGATTAAAGTTCTAAAATTTATCCAGTTCTTCAACCAACCTCTTCTATAATATTAAATTTCTCTTATATGGATATTTTGTGTTCTGTCTGGTCCTACTGATACAACACTAATAGGACATCCTAAGAATTCTTCCATTCTCTTGATATATTTTTTACAATTTTCTGGAAGTTCATCATAATTTTTCATTTGAGTAATATCTTCCTTCCATCCTGGTAATTCTTCATATACAGGAATTGCTCTGCTTAATATTTCTGTAGATGCTGGAACAGATGTATATCTTTTACCATCTATGTCATATGCTACACATATTTTTACAGTATCTAGTCCACTAAGAACATCTATTTTAGTAATAACTATATCTGTAAGTCCATTGATATCTACAGCATATTTTCCTACTACAAGATCCAGCCATCCACATCTTCTAGGTCTTCCAGTAGTTGCTCCATATTCAAATCCAGTTTTTCTTAACTGCTCTCCAAGTTCATCTGTAAGTTCAGTTACAAATGGCCCCTCTCCAACTCTTGTTGTATATGCTTTCATTACTCCTATACCTTTAGTTATTTTTCTAGGAGATACTCCTGCTCCTGTAGTTACTCCTCCAGTAGTAGGTGAAGATGATGTAACATATGGATATGTTCCATAGTTGATATCAAGCATCATAGCTTGTGCTCCTTCAAAAAGAACTAATTTTCCATCATCTAAAGCTTTATTTATTTCAGGGATTGAATCCATTATTCTATGTTTAAGTCTGTCCGCATATCCTTTGTATTCTTCAAAAATAGTATCAAATGATAGAGGCTCTGCTCCATATATTTTAGTAAATATTAAATTTTTAGCTTCAAGTCCTCTTTTTAATTTATCAGCAAAAATATTCATATCTAAAAGATCTACTGCTCTTATTCCTACCCTATTGATTTTATCAGCATAGCAAGGTCCGATTCCTCTTTTAGTAGTTCCTATTTTATGTTCTCCGCTGTTTTCTTCACACAGTTCATCCATTCTTACATGATAAGGCATTATTATGTGAGCTCTGTCACTGATAAACAGATGATCTACTTTTGCTCCCTTAGCCTCTAATGTATCTAATTCTTGTAATAAAACTTTAGGATCAATAACAACTCCTGGTCCTATTATACATTTTCCATTTCCATGAAGCATTCCTGATGGTAATAGATGTAATACAAATTTTTCTCCATTTACTACTACTGTATGTCCTGCATTATTTCCACCTTGAAATCTAACTACATAGTCAGCTTTGTTTGCCAAAACATCTATTATTTTTCCTTTTCCTTCGTCTCCCCATTGGGTACCAACTACTACATATCCTGCCATATAGACCTCCTATTACGGTTATTTTGTTTTTTCTATCTCAATATAATTGATGTTTTTGTTATGTTTACATAAAAACAGCTGTTCAAATTCAGTTTTAATATTATCTGCTGCTTTTTCACTGTTATGAAGATCTGGCGTATGATATATTACTTCATATCCATCTATTGAATTTACAAGATCAATAACATCTTGATAATATTTATCATGGTCAGTTTTAAAGAAAAATTTTCCACCTTTTTTCAATACTACATCAAGTATTTTAAAGAAACTTTCCTGTACCACTCTATTCTTTTCATTTTCTTCCCAAGGATCAGGAAAATTTACATACACTCCTTCTATTTCATTTTCAGCAACAAAAGAAAGTACCTCTTCTCCTCTTCTTCTCAAAAATAAAACATTTTTAGAATTATCTCTTTTTACTTTAGTTGCAGAAAGCACAAGTCTCTTAAACCTAAGTTCAAGTCCTATGTGGTTTCTTTCTGGATATCTCATCGCCATACCTTGAGCAAAGTTTCCACTTCCAGATCCTATCTCAAGATAAACAGGATTATCATTTTTAAAAAACTCTTTCCATTTTCCTTTGTATGAATCCATGATTTCCTTATCAAAAATAATATACTCTGGATAGTCAAGAAGTCTTAATATATATGGATTATAATTTTTTCTTGGATTTTTGAAAAAATGTCTCCACAAATCATCTTTTATGCTATCGTTTACCATTAATCCTCCACTTCTAAAAGCTTATCTATTTTTTCTAAAATTTTATCAGCTGTTCTGTTGTTTTCTTCAAAAAAAACTTCTATATTTTTTTTATACATATCGCTGTTTCTCTCTATTTGATTCACAGCTTCCAAAAACTCATCTACATTTTCTACTTTATAACCTATGTTTTTATTCAATACTTCTTTTGAAATATCTTTTACATTTTGTAAATAGGGTCCAAATATTGGTGTCTTTCCATAGAAAAGTGGTTCTAAAAGACTATGCCCACCTATATCCACAAGAGTTCCTCCAACAAATGCTATATCAGCAATTGAGTATAACTTTCTTAATACTCCAATTTTATCCACAAGTATTATATCAGTTTTTTCAAAATTGTCACTATCTATTTTACTATATTTCTTATATATCAGCCCCTCTTTTTTTATCAATTCCTCTATTACAGGGACTCTTTCAATATGTCTTGGTACCAGTATAAGTATTGTGTTTGTAAGTTTTTTGAACACCTGAAGAATGATTTCATTCTCTCCTGTCCTTGTACTTCCAGCAGTAAAAACTTTTCTTCCATCTACTCCTAAAAATTTTTTCAGTTCCTCTTTAGTTTTTTCATCAAATCTCTCAAGATCTATATCAAATTTCAGATTTCCAAGAGTTTCTACTCTGTTTTCATCTGCTCCTATCTTTATTATTCTTTCACTGTCAAGTTTCGACTGCATATAGAATCCATCTACATCTTTAAAAACACCTCTAAGATAAAAGCTCAACTTCTCATATCTTCCAAAGCTTCTGTCAGATATTCTTCCATTAACTACTATTACTTTCCCATTTTTATGACATTCAGTGATAAGATTTGGCCATATCTCTGTTTCAATGAGAATAAGAATTTTCATCTCTATTCTTTCAAGTATATTTTTTATAACGTTCTTATCATCTAAAGGAAAATATAATATATCTACTCTTTCAGTATTTTTATATTTTTCTTTTGCCGTCCCCATTCCAGTATCTGTCATTACTGTAAGAAGTATCCTTTCCGCCCTCTCAGAAAGTATCTTTTTCACTAACGCTTCTGAAAGATTTACTTCTCCCACTGAAGAACAGTGTACCCAGATATATTTTTCTTTTTTCAATATGTCTAAATTTTGTTTTATTCTCTTATGAAAAAACTCTTTTTTTTCTTTATTTACAAGCATATACATATATAAAAATGGAGTGATCAATACCCTTATGACATTGTACAACATTTATTTTACCTTCCTGTCTATACATTCTGATATAGCTTGAACCACTTCCTCTATTGTCATTACGCTGCTGTCTATTTCCACTGCATCATCTGCTTTCATAAGAGGACTCTCTTTTCTTGTAGAATCTATATGATCTCTTTCTTTTATAGAAGTTATCACAGATTCAAAATCAGCTTCTATCCCTTTTTCTTTATATTCATTAAGTCTTCTTCTAGCTCTCTCTTCAGGTGAAGCCACTAAAAATATTTTCACTTGTGCATTTGGAAAAACCACTGTTCCAATATCTCTTCCATCTAAAATAGTTTTCTTCCCTTTGCTTATTTCTCTTTGCAGTTCTACTAGTTTTACTCTTACAGCTTTTATAGCTGCCACGGGAGAAACTATCCCACTTACTTCAGGAGTTCTTATTTCTTCTGACACATCTTTTCCATTAAGAAAAAATTTATTTCCTACAATATCCAGTTTTGTATTTTCCAGCATTGCTTCTACACTTTTTTCATCTTCAAGATTTACATTGTTCTCCAATGCATAAAGAGCAATCATTCTGTACATTGCTCCTGTGTCTAAATATGTAAGTCCATACTTAGCTGCAACTATTTTAGCTATTGTACTTTTTCCACTTCCTGCTGGTCCATCTACTGTTACTATGAATTCTTCCATTTTTCCCCCTGATTATTAATTAGCTTTTATGAGCATTGCTCTCCATTCTTTATCAGCTTTTATTTCCAATATCTCAAATCCTAATGCTTCTATTTCCTTTTTCAAGATCTCACATTTATCTTCAATGATACCAGAAAAAATTATTAACCCATCTTTTTTTACTACCTTAGATATATCATTCAGCAGAATTAAAAGTACATCTGCCAATATATTAGCTACTACTACATCAAATTTTTTATTTTCAACTACAGATATAAGATCACCTTTAAATACTTTAGCCTTATTTCCATCTATTTTATTAAGCTCAAGATTTTCTTTTGCTGACTCTACAGCTAATTCATCTATATCTGTTCCATATATTTCAGAAGCTCCAAGTCTGTCAGCTGCTATCATCAAGATTCCTGATCCAGTTCCCACATCTATAACACTATCTCCTGCTTTAATGTTTTCTTCCATTAATTTAAGACAAAGAGAAGTTGTAGGATGAGATCCTGTTCCGAAAGCTCTTCCAGGATCAAGTTCTATTATAAGTTCATCTTCTTCTGGATCATATTCTCTCCAAGTAGGTTTAACTACAAACTTTTCACTTACTTTTTCAGGGAAAAGATACTTTTTCCAGCTATTTTGGTAATCTTCCTCATCATATTCATAAAAATCAACAGTATATATTATATCATCTCTTTCTGAAAATTGCTCTTGAAATCTTTCTAATATGGCAGTTTTTCTTTTTTCAGAATATGGATTCAATGGAAAATAAGCTGATATAGCATGATCCACCATTAAAAAATCTTTTTCATTTTTATAAAAGTCCAAAGGATTTTTATGAGCAAGAGGCTCTTCTATCTTCAATCCTGTAACTCCAAAATCATAAAATATATCTGATATTTCTTTTGTAGCTTTTTCTATATCGTCACTTTCATAAATTACTTTTATTTCTACTACTTTCATTCTCATCTCCATTAACTAAAACTTATTTCAGTAAGTGATTTATTTACTCTCTCTATACTTTTACATTCTCCTGTTTCCATATCTATCTCTACTTCTATTCCGTTTAATCTCTCATTTCCTTCAGCTATTTCAAATCTCTGAGGAAGTGCATTTAAAAATTTTGGAAGTATTGACTCAACAGACATTCCTATAACTCCATTATCTGACCCAGTCATTCCCACATCAGTAATATATCCTGTTCCCTCTGGAAGTATCTTATTATCTGCTGTCTGGATATGTGTATGTGTTCCATATACTACTGAAACATATCCATCTACATGCCAACCCATGGCTATTTTCTCTGAAGTAGCTTCAGCATGAAAATCTATTATGATAATTTTTGTTTCTTTTTTTATCTCTTCTATTAGCTCTTTTGCTTTTTTAAATGGACAGTCAATAGGAGGCATAAAAACTCTTCCTTGAAGAGATATTATCCCAACTTTATTTCCATTCCTATCTTTAACAATAGTGTGTCCTACTCCTGGTACTCCATCTGGGTAATTTGCTGGTCTCAACACTTTATCTGTTTTATCAAGATAATCATAAAATTCTTTTTTATCCCAGATATGATTTCCACCAGTTATAACATCACATCCCCAGCTAAATAATTGATCTGCCAGTTTTCCTGTTATTCCAAATCCTGCTGCTGAATTTTCCCCATTTACTATAACCAGATCATAATCTTTTCTCTTTCTTTCCAAATATGTTCTTAATGTTTCTCTTCCTGGATTTCCTACTATATCTCCAACTATTAAAACTTTCATTTTCGTCCTTCTTTCTATAACGTTTTATCCAACACAAATTATATCATTTTTTCTCTAATTTTAAAACCCCACTAAAATATATGATTAGTATTTTAGTGGGGTGATTATTTTCTATTACATTTTTTTCTTACTTAGCGTATTCTACTGCTCTAGTTTCTCTAACAATAGTAACTTTTATCTGTCCAGGATACTGCATTGTTTCCTCGATTTTCTTAGCCACATCTCTAGACATTTTAGTAGCTGCATCATCACTTATAGAATCTGGATTGATTATTATTCTAATTTCTCTTCCAGCTTGTATAGCATAAGATGATTCAACACCATTGAATGAATTTGCTATTTCTTCAAGACTTTCCAATCTCTTTAGATAAGCAGTAAGAGTTTCTCTTCTTGCTCCTGGTCTTGATGCTGATATAGCATCTGCTGCCTGTACAAGTATAGCCTCCACAGTTTCAAATTCTACTTCATTGTGATGAGCCATAACAGCATTTATTACATCTGATTTCTCTCCGAATTTTTTCAAGAATTCTCCACCAATAATAGCATGAGAAGCTTCTATATCATTTTCAAGAACTTTTCCTACATCGTGTAAAAGTCCTGCTCTTTTTGCCAATTCTGTATCTGCACCTATCTCAGCTGCTAGATTAGCTGATAATTTAGCTACCTCTATTGAGTGAGTAAGCACATTTTGTCCATAACTTGTTCTAAATTTCAATCTTCCTAAAGTTCTTATTACTTCAGGATGCATTGCTGGTATTCCTAATTCGATTAATGCTTCTTCTCCAGCATCTACGATTTCTTTCTCTATTTCTTTTTTAGCTTTGTTTACTACTTCTTCGATTTTACCTGGATGGATTCTTCCATCAGTGATAAGTTTTTCAATAGCTATTCTTGCTATTTCTCTTTTTACTCCATCAAAACTAGAAAGCACTACTGCTTCTGGAGTATCATCAATTATAATATCTACACCTGTTAAAGCTTCAATAGCTCTTATATTTCTTCCTTCTCTTCCAATTATTCTTCCTTTCATTTCATCATTAGGAAGATTTACAACTGAAACAGTCGCATCTACCACATAATCAGCTGATGCTTTACCTATAGAAGTTGAAAGTATTCTTCTAGATATTCTGTCTTTCTCATCTTCAAGTTTGCATTCATATTCTTTAATAGCTACAGCAGTTTCATGAGTAAGATCATCTCTTAATTTTGCTATCAGAATATCTCTTGCTTCTACTTTTGAAAGTCCAGATATTCTTTCAAGTTCATTTTCCTGTTGTAATCTTATTTTATCTATTTCTTCTCTTTTTAGCTCAAGTTCTTCAGTTGTTCTTTCAAGTTCCTGACTCTTAACTTCTAATTTTTCTATTTTATTATCCAAAGCTTCTTCTTTTTTAGTAAGTCTTGCTTCTTTTTGAAGAAGTTCATTTTTAGAGTTTTTAATCTCTCTTTCAGCTTCCTCTTTTAATTGATACACATGTTCTTTAGCTTTCAGCTCTATCTCTTTTCCCCTGTCTCTTATACACATCTCCGAGCCCACGAGACGGAGCTACATCTC
>ERZ1694978.191-NODE-191-length-8938-cov-7.518856_pt1 | contig 8938 bp, 17 predicted proteins | sample MGYA00581608_ERZ1694978 | MGnify/ENA primary metagenome ERZ1694978 (study PRJEB42213, sample SAMN07424350) | human gut metagenome | biome: ENVO:00009003; feature: ENVO:2100002; material: ENVO:00002003 | host: Homo sapiens | place: USA | collected 2014 ... | reverse complement strand
TCGTGGGCTCGGAGATGTGTATAAGAGACAGGGATTGAACTATGCAGAAGCACAAAAAAAATTAAATTCCAACGAATATAAAGTTTGGAGAAAAGACCTTGAAGGGTATTTAAAAGAATTGAAACAATACAAAGACATAAACTTTGAAAAATATAAAGAAATAAAGCTAGAACTTGAAACTCTAGCTATGAAAAGTAGAATTAGCAGACTTGAAAGTTTAATTGTACAGACCAACCAAGTTATAAATAAACAAAAATTTGAAGAAGAGAAGGAGGTGGCTAATCGTGTAAGAGAGATATATAAGACTACTTTTAAAAGTGTCCAAGCAGATATAGGACTAAAAGGAGTTAATACAATCTTACCTCTAAAACAAATAGAGAGGGCTATACAGTACCCATGGAGTGGCGAAAACTTTTCTGAAAGGATATGGAGGAACAGGGATAAATTAAGCCGAGTATTAAAAACAGAAATAACGCAATCTCTTATTCAAGGGGTAAATCCACAAAAATTAAATAAGAGAATAAGAGAACAAATGGGTAGTGGTTACAAAGAAACTCAGAGGCTTGTAAGAACAGAATTGAATTATGCTCTCAATGAAGCCACAAAAATAGCATATGAAGAGGATGAGATAGAAGAATATGAGTTTTTAGCAGAGGTTGACAACAGGACATCAGTAATATGCAAGGAACTTAATGGGCAGATTTTTAAAGTTAAGGATGCAGTTGTTGGTGTAAATTATCCACCAATGCACCCTAATTGCAGGAGTACAACAATACCAGTTATTAAATAGTCCAACATAAAAGACTATAAAGAATGGAATAATCAGTCTTACAGATAGACTTAAAACACTAGGAGGTAATATGTCAGAAGATTTAAAAACTTTTACACAAGAAGAAATCGATAAAATAGTTGCTGATAGATTAACAAGAGAACAAAAAAAATGGGATGCTAAAGTCAAAGAGCTTGAGAGAAAACATAATGAATCTATAGAAGAATATGAGGAAAGAATAAAAACAGCTAATATGACAGCAGAAGAAAAATATAAACTAGATCTTGCTAAATATCAAAAGCAGCTAGAAGAAAAAGAAGGAGCTTTAAAAACCATTGAAATCAACAGTCTTAAACAATCTGTTTTATCTAAATATAAACTACCTGATAAGTTTATAAATAGAGTATCAGGGGAAACAGAAGAAGACATTGAAAAAAGTGTAAAAGAGCTACAGGAAGTAATGGGAGAATATTTTAAAACACAAGGAGCAGGAACACCAACAGATTTAAATGGCGGATCAGGAAAACCGAAAGAAAAAGATAAAGAATTGGAAGCCTTTGATAAGGCATTTAATAATTATTAGGAGGTAATAAATGGCAATAACATATACAGCAAAATTCGCTGAAAAAGTAGATGAAAGATTTACACCTAGTTCAGTTACATATGCAGGAGTAAATCAAGATTATGACTTTGTAGGAGCACAAACAATAAAAATAACTTCTGTGACAACAGCAGATAACAAAGATTATAATAGAAAAACAGGTTATGGAGCAGCTCAACAAATTGAAAATGTGATTCAAGAAATGACAATGACAAAGGATAGAGGCTTTAAAATACTTTTAGATAAAATGGATGAAGAGGAAACTAAAATTAAATCAGGAGAAGTTTTAGCTAGACAACTTAGAGAAAAAGTTATTCCTGAAATAGAAGAATACAGACTTTCAAAAATGCTGGATTCTTGTAAGGGAACTGCAATTACAGGAGCAGCAGGAAAAGCCTATGAAAACTTTTTAGCGGCACAAGAAAAACTAGATGACGCTTTTGTTCCAGCAGCTGGAAGAGTTGCCTTTGTGACACCAGCATTTCTAAATCAATTAAAATTAGATCCTAACTTTGTAAAAGCTTCAGAGTTAGCACAAGGAACTATTTTAATGAGAGGGCAAGTAGGAGAAGTTGATGGAATTCCTATTATAAAAACAAATAAAGCTTGGATGCATGATTTAACAAGTGAAACAGCAGGGAACTATGACTGCTTAATCGCTCATAGATCAGCAACAGTAGCACCAATAAAATTACAAGAGTATAGAATTGTTACTGATTCAGAAGATTATTCTGGAACTCTTTTCTTAGGTAGATTTTACTATGATTGTTTTATCCTAGATGAAAAGAAAGATGGACTTGTAGCAATTACTAGGCCCTAGTATCGCTCCTAGAAAAAGGAGCATTAAAACACCAATATCAGAAGGGGAGTAATCTCCCTTTCTACTCAGGAGGAACTAATGGAAGAAACAGTGAATAAAATCTACCAAACAATAAATAATTTCCTTCCTAATTTAAATGAAGAAAAAACAAAGTTAGAAATAAAGATTCAAGTTAGAAAAAGTTTGAATTATATGAATAGAGAAGATTTTCCTGAAAAGCTTATAGAACCACTAGCAGAAGCTATGACTTTAAGTTATGCAAGTGAAATAGAATCTGGTGGGGTAAAATCAATAACTGAAGGGGATACAAGAATTGAGTATATAACTGGAACTCCACAAGAGGACAAGGTGGCTGTAAGCATGAGAGAACAACTGAATAGATTTAGAAAGGTGGGAACTGTAAATGTTAGCACAAGTATTGAGTAAAAGGGCAGCTGTCCTTGCTAAACTCTACACAGATAAAGTAGATGTATATAGATTTGTTAAGGGTAAGGATGAAGAAGGGGGAAATACAGGAGAGGATAAAATTTTATATACTTCCATCCCTTGCAGACTAAGCAAAAAAAGATTAAGTGCAACTGTTATAAGTGAAATAAACAGTTCTACACAAGAGTTTATGTTATTTGTCGCCCCTGATGTTGATATAGTTCAGAATGACAAATTAAAAGTCTATAGAGATAATTTTACTTATACCTTTAGGGCTTCACATCCTTTTTCTTATCAAGGGTCGCATAAAGAAACATTTTTGAGTGAGGTGCTTGAAAATGAAGATCAAGGGAATGAATGACTGGATTAAAAGGATAGAAACTCTCAAAAGAGAATTTCCAAAAGAAACAGGACAGTTTTTATTAAAGCAAGCTAATGCGGTTATAAGAGATGTTAAACAATATACACCAGTTGATACAGGAATATTGAGAGCTGCATGGCATAGAACAGGAAAAGCAGAAAGAAAAGCATTTACTCAAATTGTCTATAACAATACTGATTATGTAAATCATGTTGAATATGGACATAGATTAAAACGAGGTGGAAAGATAGTTGGATTTGTAAGAGGAAAAAGAATGTTACATAAGGCTATGTTTAATAGAAAATTAAATTTCTATAAGGACCTTGATAAAATGATGAGTAAATTAATGAGGTAAATATGAAAGTTATTGATATAAGAAAAGCTATTGTTAAGAAAGTGGCAGAATTAGGAATAGATGTTGAATATGAGAATGTAAATAAAGTAAACAGGCCCTGTTATTTCATAGATTTATTAACATATTCTAAAGAATGGGATAGTAACTATAGAGAGTTGAAAACTCTTAACTATGATATTATGTATTTTCCTAAAAGCAAAGATGGAAACAATACTGAAACTTGGGAAGCTTTAGAAAATGTAGACAATCATTTTGAAGTATTTGGTAATAAAATATTGCCTGTATTAGATAGAAGATTAACTATGACAGATACTAATATGCACATAGTTGATACAGTAGGACATTATGAATTTAGTATAAGTTTATTTGATCAGTATGGAAAACCATATGATTATGAACTAATGCAAGAACTAGAAGTTAAATTTAAAGATTTGAACTTATCATTCAAGTCATAGAGGAGGGAATAAATGGCAGGAGTAGGACAAATAAAGCCAACACCAGATATAAGTGTTATCTTTAAGACTTTGGCAACAACTGTTATACAAAGAAGTGCACTGGGTATACTTTGCATGGTGCTTAAAGATACTAAACAAACTGAAAAGTGGGTAAATGTTGGCACTATAGCAGATATAGATGAAACTAAATGGGATACTAAAAGTATAAATTTGATAAAACTAGCTATGTATACTCACAGTCCAAAGAAAATTTTAATAAGAGTGCAAGGAGCAGAAGAACAAATATCTACTATTCTCACAGAAACAAAACAAAGAAAAATAAACTGGTTGGTAGCTCCTAATGCTACAGAAGAGGAAGACACTACTATTACTCTTTGGGTAAAACAAGTTTTTGGAACTGAAGCAATAGACAAGACAGTAAAATATATCAGCTCTTTTGCTACTAATACAGACCATGTGGCAGTAGTTCAGCTTGGAAACAAAACTTATAAATCTAAACTAGGAGAATTTACAGGTCAAGAATATACAGCAGCAATAGGGGGAATGTTAGCAGGACTTCCTCTAAATATATCAGCTGATAATTTGATTATGAGTGATTTAATAGAAGTTGATGACATAGAACCAGCATTAGGAGTATTAAACCTTTACAATGATGATGGTAAAGTAAAAATCAATATGGCAATAAACAGTAAGATAAAGTTTGATAGCACTTGGAAATCTGATACTAGGTTCATTAAGGTTGTTGAAGGTATGTGCATTGTTGTAGATGACATAAGAGATACTTTCAAAAATTATTGGATGGGTAAATATATAAATAACTATGATAACAAAATGAATTTTTGCTCTAATGTAAATAAAATATATTTTAAAGACCTTCAGCCAAATGTACTAAGTGCTGATTATGATAATAGAATAGCAATAGACTATGACAAACAAAGGCAAGTTGTTGAAAACGATGGGAGATATGACCCAGATGAATTGACAGATTTAGAAATATTAAGTTATCCAAGTGGACACCAAGTATTTTTAGCTGGTGATGTAAGCTTTGCTAATACAATGGTTGATTTACATCTTGTAATAACAATGTAGGAGGTTTAAATGGCAGGAGATAATTTAAGAGGAAATAAAACGCTTACAGGTGGACATGGTAAGTTATGGGTCGATAATGAACTCATAGCTGAATTTTCAGCTGTAACAGCTTCTATTACAGCTAATAGATCAGATGTACAGCTTGGAATGTCTGTAGATAGTAAAATAACTAGCTTTACAGGAGAAGGAACATTAACCCTTTACAAAGTGTATTCGAGGGCTAATAAAATTTTGAAAGACTGGAAAAAAGGGAATGACACAAGAAGTAAAATAGTCTTTTCTATACTTGACCCAGATGCAGTAGGAAGACAAGAAGAGAGAGTATCTATAGACAATGTTTGGTTTGATACTTTAAATATAATAAATGCAACTAAAGGAGAGGCTATATCAGAAGAAATGCCATTCGGTTTCACTCCTGAAGATGTTGAATATGAGGGGGAAATTAAATAATGAATAATGAACTTTTAACAATAGAAGATATTTTAGGGTTAGCAACAAAAGCCAAAAAAGAAGAAACTATAAAAGTAAAAATTAAAAGGCTGGATAAGTTGATTGAGCTAAGACCATTAAACTTCAAAGAGCTTATGACAGTGATAACAGAGCAGCAAAGTGATGAACTTTTAATTTATGACAACTGTATAAGCCCTAATTTAAAAGATGGTAAATTAAATGGAATAGCATTTGAACCAGCTGAAATAGTAGGGAAAATATTCACGGTTGGAGAAGTAAGAGAAATAGCAAAGGCTATACTTGATAAATCTGGCTTTTATGGAAAAGATACAATAGAAATAGTAGAGAATGATATAAAAAACTCATAAAGAGTGATTGGAGAGCTTTCACAATCGCTCACTACCTTAACAAAGGCCATACATTAAAAGAACTTAGAGAACTTAAAACTAAAGACCTCTTAGTAATGTATGGCATGATAATGTAATAAAAAATGAACCTTGGCAATTGAATATCTGAGGATTGGAAATAAAGGCAACTTTATTATTTTAATGTGCTTAATAGGAGGGATAGAAATGAAAAATTTTATCAGATTTTCAGAACAAATAATTGCAAAAGATGAAATAAAAAGAATATGGTATGAAGGAGATGAGGTTATACTCTTAGATAAAAACGATAACAAATATATACAAAAGTGTGCAAATGAAGCAGGAGCAGCAAATGTGTGGCTGGATTTAGAGAAAGAATTGACATTTAGAATGTATTAAAAAAGAGGGATGTTTTCCCTCTTACTAATGAATATTATTTAGTGTGAGTTTCTGGAGAACATTTCTCACAACCATCAGCATTTTTATATCCTTGTCTAATAGCATCTTTTTTAGCGGCGATAGCTGAATTATAAGCCCCTAAGTATATGACATTAGGATAGTTAGAAAGATCTACATAAGTACAAGATACCTTATGTATTTCATGAGTTACAGTGTTGATATAAAATTTATTCACAGCATTCATCTCCTCATTGTATTTTGATTATTTGAGAGAGGCAGTAATTCCAGCAGAAACAACTCCTACAGCAATGTCTTTTAGAGCATTTAAAGAAAATGCTCCTACTTTAGTGGCTATTTCTTTTGTTTTATTCCAGTTGTTATCATTGCGAATATCTGCTAAAAAAGCATGACCTGCTGGAGTGAGGTCACGCACCGAAATGCAAGAACCTCTATTTCTGCCCTGAATGAATCCACTATCAAGACACTGTTTTAAATGATATAAAAGCTCTGTAGGTGTATATTTCAAATTTAAAGATTCTAAATTGCTTTCATCAAACATATATTCTCCCCTACCATCAGTAGTTTCTTCGAGCTTTAATAGAATATCTCTTATACAATCTGGATTTAATTTCATAATATCACTCCTTTATTTAATTTGAATATATTATAACTTTTTAAAAGCATAAAATCAAATTTCAATTCTTTTCTCCTAAAAATAAAAGAAGCCCCGAAGGGCTGAGGTAGACTAGAGGACTAAAATGATTACAATTAAAGCAACAACTATAATCAAGAGAATTGCAACTAAGGTACCTCCCTCGATCATATTATTACTAAAATTAAATTCAAATTTAATCATAGTAAACCTCCTTTAGATAGTTAATCTACTACTTACAAGAAACGTGACTAACTTATAAGTATGAGAAAGGCTCCCTCAAAGAGAGAGCCAAACTCATCACGTTTTATTAACTATCTAAAGTGCCCCTAAGGGACTTCTAACTTAATTATAGCATAAATCTACAAAAAGTCAAAAAAGTATAATATGTTATTATTAAATAAAAAAAATAAAAAAAGCTTGACTTTTTGGGCGGACTAATTTATTATTAGTGTAAGGACAAAAAGTGAGGTGATGGAATGAGTCCAAGAACTGGTAGACCAAAAGCAGATAATGCCAGAGATAAAAAGCTAAATATTAGGTTGAGGCAAGAGGAGTTAGATTTAATTCAAGAGTGTGCTGATAAACTTAATAAAACTAGAACAGATGCAATTATGGAAGGTATAAAACTGCTAAAGGTTGATCTAGACAATAAAAAATAGAGTGTTAATCCACCGACCAAGGATTCTTAACACTCTACAGCACCAATCAAAGATTGATAAATCTATTATATCATTTTTTGATTGGAATATCAATAATTGGAGATGATATTTATGGATGAAGTATTAAATTTGGAGTTTGATGAAAGAATTGGGTATTTTGTTAGCAGTAGGACTATAGCTGAAGGATTAAAAAGAAATCATAAAGATGTTTTAGAATCACTAGATAATATCTTAAATAATAGTAGAGCGGATATTTCCGCCCTATTCATCAAAGGAAGTTATAAGGCTTCTAATGGTAAAATGAATAGAGAATACAAACTCACAAAAGATGGTTTTACTCTGTATATGTTTCATGTGCAAGGTTTTACAGAATTTAAAATGGCTTATATCAATAGATTCAATGAAATGGAAAGTTTTATCAAAGAAGCTCATACCAAACTAAGAGAAATAACAATTGATGGTAAGTTCGACTGGATGATTAAGAGAATGAGAGATAGAATAGATAAAGCGGAGTATATAGAAAACCAGATAGCTTATTTATTTGATTTGTTGAAAGAAGAATATACCAAGATAATGTTAGATTCTGAATGTAAAACAAAATCAGCAGCAACATTCTTTCATGATTTTAAGACACCAGAAAAATATGACGCATCAAAAGAGCCTTTACCTATCTTAGTTGAAGCAGAACAAACAGAAGAGATAAAAAATTCAGAAAAGATTAAAAAACCATTAGAGCAAAAGAAACTTACAACTAAAGAATAAAAACAATCCCCTAGTATTTCTACTGGGGGATTTTAATTAATAAAATGCCTTGACTTTTATGTGATGTGAGGTAAAATTGTACTATATCAGTTTTATAAAAGGAGAGGTTTTATGAAAAAATTTTTATTGATTTTATCAGTTGCATTTTTGTTAACAACAGGAGTTTCGACATTTGCTTGTCCGAACAAGGATTTGCATGATGGAGTACAGACAATACTTAATATTAAAGATGGACCAGTGTATATAAAAGGTAAAAAGTTAATTGTGAAAGGAAAAATGTTATCTTTGTTGCTTTTGTATCAAAATAATTTTGATAAAGAAAAAACAGAAGAGATGATAGGGACATTGGGATTTTCATTTGGTATGTATGCAGCATTTCATGATTTAGAATTAGAAGTATTAGAAGATCAGTGATAGAGGTGAAGGCATGAAAAAATTATTGGTATTATTATTCGGTTTATTAATATTTAATTTGAGTTTCTCTATAACTGTTATAGAATCACCAAGCGTATACAAAAATGATAAAGTAATAGGAGAATCATATATAGCTAAATTTGATAACGAACAGGAAAAACGACAAAAAATATTAAGTGAAAAAGAATATATGATGAGTAAGGATGAATTTAAATTTTTTTTAGATAAAGACGGTGTAGCTTATATGGCTAGTTATTCAACACCAATAGAATATACAATTTCTTTTAAAGCATTTTGTGGAGATAAATATATTTCCTGTCTCTTATACACATCTGACGCTGCCGACGACTAGTCGAGT
>ERZ1694978.189-NODE-189-length-9264-cov-9.383321_pt1 | contig 9264 bp, 9 predicted proteins | sample MGYA00581608_ERZ1694978 | MGnify/ENA primary metagenome ERZ1694978 (study PRJEB42213, sample SAMN07424350) | human gut metagenome | biome: ENVO:00009003; feature: ENVO:2100002; material: ENVO:00002003 | host: Homo sapiens | place: USA | collected 2014 ... | reverse complement strand
ACTTAATCATCTATAATTTTTGTATTATTGGAAATAATTAAAAAAAATCTCCCTTTTAAATAATTCTAAAAGGGAGACTCATATCAAACCTACTCAATTAAAGTGATAAGATTTTTACATCATCAGCAACTTTTAATTCTGCTCCTGTTGATGCTTTTATATCTTCGATTGAAGAATATGGACTTACTTCAATAAGAAGTAATCCTTCTGGAGTTACTTTTATAACACCTTTTTCAGTGATTATTAAGTTTACTTGTCCAGCAGCTGTTAATGGAAGATCACATTTATCAAGGATTTTTACCGCTCCTTTAGCTGTATGTTCCATAGCAACTATAACTTCTTTAGCTCCAACTACAAGGTCCATAGCTCCACCCATTCCAGGAACCATTTTTCCAGGAACCATCCAGTTTGCTAGGTTTCCTTCTTTATCTACTTGAAGAGCTCCAAGAACAGTAGCATCTACGTGTCCTCCTCTTATGATTCCAAATGAAGTACAAGAATCAAAGAATTGTGCTCCTGGAAGAACAGTTACAAATCCTGCTCCAGCGTTTACTATATCTTTATCTTCTTTTCCAGGTTCTGGAGCTGGTCCTACTCCAATAATTCCATTTTCTGATTGGAATACAACCTCTATTCCTTCTGGTACATAGTTAGCTACTAGAGTAGGAAGTCCTATTCCTAAGTTTACTACATATCCATCTTTAAATTCTTGTGCAACTCTTTTTGCAATATATTCTCTTACTAATTTTTTATCTAATTCCATTTCTTGCTTCACCTCTCCTATTTAACTATGTAGTCTACGAATATTCTAGATGTCATTACATGATCTGGGTCGATTTCTCCCACTTTTACTAATTTTTCTGCAAAAACTATAACTGTATCTGCTGCTGTTGCCATCATTGGGTTAAAGTTTTTAGTTGTTTTAGCATAAATAACATTTCCTAATTCATCAACCACAGAACCGTTTAAAAGTGCTACATCAGCTCTTAGAGGTTTTTCTAAAATATATTTTTTTCCATCTACTGTAATAATTTCTTTTCCTTCTTCTACAATAGTTCCTATTCCTGTTGGTGTTAAGATTCCTCCAAGTCCATTTCCTCCAGCTCTTACTCTTTCAGCTAATGTTCCTTGAGGTGCTAATTCAACTTCCATTTCACCAGTCTGCATTCTTCTTCCAGTTTCTGGGTTTGTTCCGATATGAGAAGCAATTACTTTTTTAACTTGATTGTTAACAACAAGTCTTCCAATTCCTTTGTCTGGGAATCCTGTATCATTACCTATAACAGTAAGGTCTTTTACACCTTTAGCTACTAAAGCATCTATTATTTTTTCTGGTGTTCCTACTCCTAGGAATCCTCCAATAAAAACTGTCATTCCATCTTTTACATGAGATACAGCTTCTTCCATTGAAACTAATTTGTTTTTCATTTTGCCCTCCTAACACTTTTTTTATTTAAATATTTCTCCGGCTTCCTTGTACCATAGAAGTAAATCTAAACTATCCATAGATATATCTATATAATCACAATAAGCTTTCATCTTTTCTTCGATCTCTAAATATAATTTAGGAGTCAGAGATTTGGGAATTTCTTCCAACACTTCTAATTTTACTAAATTTTTCAGGATATGTCTATCTAAAATCGAAATTTTCTTTCCGAATCCGACGTTTCTCAGAAAATGACTGGCTTCTTTATAGGCCATCCCTTTAATATTTTTTACTATCCATTCTCTCTTTTCATTTACATCAGAAATACTTTCGAAAAAATCTTTTGTTACTATTTTTCCATTTTTATCCTTCATCTGTTCTCTGAGAGTAACAAGATATTTTGCTTTATTATTTTTAAATCTTACTATATTTAAATATTCCACCATCTCTTCAGCAGTTCCATTAAATAAAAGTCCGTTATCTCTAAGAGTTGTAATAGCCTTCCATGCATTTACTGCTTTAGACTGAGGTGTAAGGATACAGAAAGAAAGCTCTGTATGAATCTCCTCATTGCTTCCTTTCTCCCATACATTCTTAAAATCTTTTAATCTTTTTTCTATTTCATCTTTTTTTTCTTCGTATATTTTTTTTATTTCATAAAAATATTCATTTTTTTTCATTCTATACCTAGAACAGCAAGAATCCTGTTGAGATAATTACTCCTGAACATAGAAGTACTATCAGACAGTATCCCATGATATCTTTAGCCCCTAGTCCTGCTATACCTAAAGCTGGCAAAGCCCAGAACGGCTGAATCATATTTGTCCAAGCATCTCCCCAAGCAATAGCCATAGCTGATTTTGCTGTAGTTACACCTATAGCAACACCTGCCGGCATTACAATTGGAGCTTGAACTGCCCATTGTCCTCCTCCAGAAGGTACGAAGAAGTTTACTATTCCTGCACTTAAGAATGAGAATAGTGGGAATGTTTTTGGTGTAGAAATATTTACGAAGAAATTAGACATTAATATAGCCAATGATGATCCATCAGCATTTGCTCCTGTCATGATACCCATAATTCCAGCATAGAATGGGAATTGTAGAAGTATTCCTGCTGCTCCTTTAGTAGCTTCACCAAAGGCGTTTATGAATTTTCTAGGTGTTCCATGAAGGATGATTCCTGTGAATAGGAATATAAAGTTAACTAGGTTAAGGTTAAGATTGAATCCTTTAGTAACAAAATATTGAAGAATATAAGCCCAACCCATAACTCCTAAAATCATAGAAACAACTTTACTGTTTTCTATTTTTTCAGCTGGAGTCATATTTTCACGAACTAAAACTTTTTCTTCAGGCTCTTCCAATAATTTTGGATCAACAGTAACAACTTCATTTTCAGCTGGATACATAGCTCTGTTTACTAATGGAAGCATTATGATAAGTGCTCCAAGAATAAATAGGTTCATTGGTGAAAATATAGTTAAACTTGTTGGAATATTTTCAGTTACAGCACCAGCAGTTTGTTTAGAAAGAGCTGCAACACTGTCACTTGCTACTTGTAAAGGAATAGATCCAGATAATCCTCCATGCCACACTAAGAATCCTGTGTAAGCTGAAGCTATAAGAAGTCTGTAGTCTACACCTTTTACTTTTTTAGCTATCTCTTTTGCAAAAATAGCTCCTATAACCAATCCAAATCCCCAGTTCAATATACATGCTATAGTAGAAACTAAAGTTACTACAACAATAGCCTGTCTTGGACTAGATAATTTAGATGCCATATTTGATAATATCTTTTTAAATACACTTGAGCTAGCCATTGTATGTCCAGTTACAAGTACTAAGGCCATCTGCATTGAGAATGCCAGCAATGACCAGAATCCATTTGTCCAGTGACCAATAACTCTCATTGGTGATTGTTTAGTGAAAACAACTGCTCCTACAAATACGATAAACGTCAGCATTGCACAGAAAATATATGGATCTGGCAAATACTTTTGCATTAAAGAAACACAAAAAGATGTAAATCTTTTAAATGCTCCTTGTTTAGTTTGTTGATTATTCATTTCTTTCCTCCCTCATAATCTTTAAATTTGAAACCGAAATTTCCTATTATAAGTATATACTCATCACTATCCAAAGTCAATATATTTAATCACATCTATGACACGATTAGTCCACAATACGTGAAATGCCTTTATTATTTATTTATACTTCCTCTGCTTCCAGTGGTTCATCATCATAAACATCTTTTATATCCTCAGCTTTTTTAGCCAACTCAAACCAGAAGTTCACGACTTTATCTTCAGAAAAATATACTCCAAATTTACTCTTATGATTTTCAAGTATCCCTCTTACAATAGACAGACCTAATCCATGTCCGTCTCTGTCTCTAACTTTGTCTAATCTATAGAATGGTGTCCAGATACTATCCAAATCCCCTTCTGTCAATCGATCTGTTTCGTTACTTACAATTATTCTTTCCTTGTTTCCAAGATCTTCTGTACTGATAATTACATCTCTTTCTCCAGAAGAATATTTAAGAGCATTTACCACAAGATTATCCAATACTCTTTCAATATATTTTTCATCACATAAAACAAAAATTTCCTTGCTTCCATTATAAATTATTTTCTTGTATTTAGAAGAATATTTGTCTCTTATATCCTTTATCATAGGATAAAAATTAACTTCCTCTATATCCATTTTAAAATATCCTGATTCCATTTGTGATATAAGCAGAAGCTCTTTAACAAGAGAATCCATTTTCAAGCTTTCTTCCATAATGACTTCACAATAGAAATTTTTATCCTCTTCATTTGCAACATTTTCTACCAGTCCCTGAGCATATCCTTGGATTATTGATATAGGTGTTTTCAGTTCATGGCTGACACTTGCTATAAATTCTTTTCTTAATTTATCCAATCTTTTTTCATTTTCAATGTCTATCATAAGCTTCTTATTGACTTTATTTAGCTCGTCTATACTTTTTTCCAGTGTTTCTCCCATTCGGTTAATAGAATAACCTAGTTCTCCAATTTCATCCTTGCTGTCTTTTTCAAACTTCCTGTTGAAATCAAGTTCTGATATTTTCTGAGTTATCTCTTTTATTTCCAGTATAGGATCAGTCATTTTTTTAGAAAATATAAAGGACATGGATGACCCTATTATCAGAGCCAGTACAATTATTAAAAGGTGATATCTTGTAGATATCTCCAGTCCTTCCTGAATAAAGCTTAGAGGCGTTATTATCTCAATATACCTGTCACTTCTGTAAGGCATAAAGAGTATTAGGACTTTTCCTCTATAATCAAGAAGGGTTATTTCTTCAAAAACATATTCGTTATCTTTAAGTTTTTCTGCTATGCTGTCTATTTCACCTTTGGAAAGTATCGATTCTGTCTCCAGTCTGTAAAGTTCTTGATTCTTTTTTATAAGTATGGCAACATTTGAATGCATTTCAAGATTTTGAAAATCTATGACATATTTAGGATCGACAAGTATTTTTCCCAGTTCTACAAGTTTTTCTTTCTTGTTTTTTATATAGAATTTTTCCAGATATATACTGTTTGTTACCAATAATCCTAGAATTATCATAACTACTACACTGAACATCAGGAAAAATATCTTCCATCTTATCTTCATTTGTCTCCCTCGAATTTATATCCAAATCCTCTTACTGTCTGAATAAAATTATCTCCTATTTTCTTTCTCAATCTTTTTATATGTGTATCTACAGTTCTTGAATCACCAAAGTAATCCCATCCCCATACTGAGTTCAAAATCTTTTCTCTGGACAGAGCCAGCCCTTTGTTCTCTATAAAGAAATATAAAAGATCATATTCTTTAGGAGTGAGCTCCAACACTACATCACCTAATTTCACCTCTCTCTTAGATGTATCAATAACAAGATTTCCAAATTCTAAATATGTTTTATCTACTATTTTTCCATCTCTTCTCAGCAAGGCTTTTACTTTTGCTACTAACAATTTAGGATTGAAAGGCTTTATCATATATTCATCAGTTTCAAGTTCAAATCCAAATAACTGATCACTTTCATCAGCTCTAGCTGTAAGCATGATAATAGGAACCTGAGATTCTTCTCTTATTTTTCTGCATACACTCCAACCATCTATTTTCGGCATCATTATATCCAGAATAACAATATCATATGTAGTCTGGAAAAAGAGTTCAAGTCCCTCTTCTCCGTCTCCAGCTTCATCTACACTATATCCTTCTCTCACAAGGTAATCCTTTATGAGCTTTCTTATTTTCCATTCATCATCTACTACGAGTATCTTTTTCATAAAGCCCCCCAATCAAAAATCTTTTCCTTACTTAATCATTTTATTCAAAGTGTATAAAAGTTCTGTGATGACTCTGTCTTCATCTCCTGATTTTATATCCCTTACTATACAATTTTTTATATGTGATTCAAGTACTAATTTTGACACTCCATCAAGTTCTCCTTTTACTAGAGATATCTCATTTAATACTTCATTGCAATGTTCTTCCTCTACAAGTTCTTTTATCTTTCCTACCTGTATTTCTATCTTTTTTATCATTTCAGGTAGATCTTCCTTTATTTTTTTACTTGTTTTATCAATCATTTTATTCAGTGTCTGTACAAGTTCAGAGATTATTTCATCTTCAGCTCCTGCTTTTATATCATTGACTACACAATTTCTTATGTGAGATTCAAGTATTAATTTTGACACTCCATTTAAGGCAGATTTTACAGATGATATCTGATTAAGAACATCATCACATCCAACTTTATTAACAAGCATTTTTCCTATTCCTCTTATTTGTCCCTCTATCCTGTTTATCCTCGCTTCTAATTTCCTTTTGAATGCTGGACATTCCTTGCTCATACATTCGTCAGATATGCAGGTTCTCTTTAGCTTCTCCATCTTTGATCCCCCTTGTTACTGCTTTTTAAAGTTTTTAAGTCTCAATGCATTAGTTACTACTGAAACAGAACTCATAGCCATTGCTCCTCCTGCTATCATAGGATTCAAAAGATGTCCTGTGAAAGGATAAAGCAGTCCAGCAGCTATTGGTATTCCTAAAGTATTGTAAATGAAAGCCCAGAATAAATTTTGCTTTATATTTCTTATAGTAGCATTGCTTAAATCCATTGCTGTAAGTACATCTTTTAGATTTCTCTTCATCAATACAATATCTGCACTTTCCATAGCAATATCAGTTCCGCCTCCTATAGCTATTCCTACATCAGCTTGTACCAAAGCTGGAGAGTCATTTATTCCATCTCCTACCATAGCTACATTATATCCTTCTTCCTGTAATTCTTTTACTTTCAAATATTTATCTTCTGGTGTTACTTCAGCAAATATCATATCTATTCCAACTTGTTTTCCTATTGCTTCAGCTGTTATCTTATTATCTCCAGTAATCATCCCAATTTTATATCCTCTTTCTTTCAATTCTTTGATAGTATCCACAGCTTCTTCTTTCATTACATCAGCAACTGCTATTATACCTAAGAATTTTCCATCTATAGCCATATACATTGGAGTTTTTCCTTGTGATGCCAGTTCATCCAATTCTTTTTTCATAGTTATTTCTATATTTTTAGCTTTCATCAGTTTGACATTTCCTATCAAAACTTCACTTTCTTCTATTTTACCATATACTCCCTGTCCAGTTATAGAAATAAAATCATTTACTTGTGGAAATACAAGTCCTCTATTTTTTGCCTCTTCTACAATAGCCTCTCCTAATGGGTGCTCTGAGTGTAATTCAAGAGCTCCAGCTATTTGTAAAGTATCATTTTCTTTGTACCCTTCCATAGTCAAAATATCTGTAACTTTTGGTTTTCCTTCTGTCAATGTTCCTGTTTTGTCAAAAACTACAGTATTTACTTTGTGAGCTTTTTCCAGAGCTTCTCCAGATTTTATCAATATTCCCAATTCTGCTCCTCTTCCTGTTCCTACCATTATAGCTGTAGGAGTAGCAAGTCCTAATGAACATGGGCATGCAATTACCATTACAGAAATAAAAATAGTAAGTGCAAAGATAGAAGGAGTATTATTTATTTCTACAATACCACGACTTCCTAGATAATACCAGATAATTCCTGCTGCTGTTGCTATAATCATTACTATTGGAACAAAATAAGCTGATACCTTATCTGCTATTTTAGCAATAGGAGCTTTTGAACCTTGAGCATTTTCTACCAGTTTTATTATTTTAGATATCACAGTATCTTTACCAACTGCTGTTGCCTCTATTTTAAGACTTCCATTTTTGTTGATACTTGCACCATAGACTATATCTCCTGCTGCTTTATCTATTGGAATACTCTCTCCAGTAAGCATAGACTCATCTACTGTACTGTTTCCATCTATTACTTTTCCATCTACTGGGATACTTTCTCCAGGTTTTACTAAAAGAATCTCGCCTTTTTCAACTTCTTCTATATCTACCTGTACTATCTCGCCATTTCTTACAAGGTTGGCTTTTTTGCTTTTTAAACTCATAAGTTTTTTTATAGCCTCTGAAGTTTTTCCTTTACTTACACCTTCCAGATATTTTCCTAAAAGTATAAGAGCAAGAATAACTACTGCTGATTCATAGTATAGAGAATGTACATAATGATAATTCCCTTCTGCTATCTTAAAAGTTCCATAAATACTATAAAGCAAGGCTGATCCTGTTCCTGTAGCTATCAAAGAATCCATACTTGGACTTCTCATAAACAATTGTTTAATTCCTACAGTATAGAATCTTCTTCCTATATATACCACTGGCAGAGCAAGTATAAACTGTATAATTGCAAAATTCAGTGGATTGATATCAGGTGAAATAATAGAAGGAACTGGAAGTCCTACCATTGTTCCCATTGCTATGTAAAAAACAACAGCAGAAAAAACAATTGCTATTTTAAATTCTAAAAACTCCCTTTTTAGATGTTCTTCCTTTTCTTTGTCCTTTAGGTTTTCAGAAGATTCCTCATGCTTTGTTCCAGTATATCCCATTTTTTTCATTACTTCAAGGATTTCTGAAAGTTTAATAACATCTGAATCATAAACAATTTTTCCTCTGCTGTTTGCTAAGTTTACTATTACTGATTTTACTCCATTAAGCTTTGAAACTTTTTTTTCTATTTTATTAACACAGACCTGACAGCTTATTCCGTCTATATCCAGCTCCACATCTTTCAAGTCTGATTCTTCTTCTATTTCATATCCTAATTTTTTTACAACTTCCGTTATTGTCTCATCTTTCAATAGAGATTCATCATAATCCACTGAAAGTTTTTCTGTAGAAAGATTTACTACGGCTTCTTTCATTCCGTCTAATTTTGATAGTTTCTTTTCTATCTTATTGACACAAACTTGGCAGCTCACGCCGCCAAGCTGATAACTCTTTTTCATTATTCCTCAACCTCATATCCCGCATCATCCAGCGCTTCAACTATTTTTTTAAAATCATATCCCTCTGGGATATCAACAGATGCTTCTCCAATTTTTACATCCAACAATTCTACTCCATCTAATCCCTCTAAAGCTTCCTTTACATGTGCCACACATTTCTGACAACCCATTCCATCTATTTTTATTACTTTTTTCATAAATTATCCCTCCTGATTTTTCATTATAGGGTATACCCCTATTTCATAGTAACTCAATTTTATATAAAAGTCAATATGTTTTAATGAATTTTAACCATATACCCCTATATTAACCTTCAGAAAAAATTAAATTTTATTTTTTCACTATTATATATTAATTATTTGAAATATGTTGTTATTATCCTCTTATTTTTTTATCTGTCTCTTATACACATCTGACGCTGCCGACGACTAGTCGAG
>ERZ1694978.179-NODE-179-length-9744-cov-6.665703_pt1 | contig 9744 bp, 10 predicted proteins | sample MGYA00581608_ERZ1694978 | MGnify/ENA primary metagenome ERZ1694978 (study PRJEB42213, sample SAMN07424350) | human gut metagenome | biome: ENVO:00009003; feature: ENVO:2100002; material: ENVO:00002003 | host: Homo sapiens | place: USA | collected 2014 ... | reverse complement strand
GCAATATATTTTTCATATTCTTTATCATTTTTATCTGAGGTATTTTCATAATCAACCAATGAATTTTTCAATATGGCTGAAAAATATCTAATCTTCCCATATTCTTTTGGAAAATCCTTTTCTTGCATAACCGATGATAAATATGATTCATTTTCTTTAAGATAAGAAATAAGTAGTTCATATCCAAATGCATCTATAATCTCGTTTACTTCTTTGTAAATACTTGTATTTGTAACCTTGTACCCGAATATATTATTGATGTATGAATATGTTGTATCCTTCAATTCTCTATATTTTAAAATTTCATTATATTCGTCTTTATTGCAGTAGTAGGTGTTCTTCCCACCTACTACTACCTTAAATGCATTGCTGCGTTCTACTTTATTCCCACACTTTCTGCACTTAACTAACATCTATTTCTCCTATTTCATCATATCGTAAATTTTCTCAAGTCCCTCTCTGTCAACATCATTCAATTTACCATACTCAGAAATCACTTCTCTTACTGAAGATTTTAATTCTGGATTCGTACATTCTTTAAACATTTTTCTGATCACTGCATCAAGATTATCCGGATATTCAGAAATAGTTTCCTCTCCCTCTGTTTCATCTAAAACATCTTCTTCAAAAGGAAGTTCTTCAATATCTTCTTTCTGTGCTTTGATAGTTGGTTTTTCTTTTACTGGAGTAACAGGGGTATTTTCTAATGATTTTCTTCCAGCTTTTAACGCATTTTCTACCGTTTCAATGAAATCTTTTGCCATATTTGGTTTATCAAATGGGATATATTCTGGAACAGTTAAATCCTTTAATCTTCCACCAGCTTCTACAATCTCATTTGATCTAAAATATAATCTTCTTTCTGTTTCCTTTACATATCTTTTAATAGAGTCTCCGTCTCCTCGTTCTTCAATCTCTCTATCAATTAGTCCTGTTACAGCAATATCAAAACAATCCGCAATAGCAGCCTCATAATCCGCGATTAAAGACGAGCCAAGTTTCTGAAATCCTTCTTCATCCAAAGATGCCTTATCTTTTACAGTTTTTAATTTGCTATGACCAATCATCCACGGGATAATTCCAGCGTTATATAATTCATTTAAGAAATCTTTCACGATTTTAGCACATTCTTTTTCGCCATTTGTGTAACCACCATATGCTGCCTTAATAGATTTAACAGTTTTTTTATTCTCAATATTAGATCTTCTAATTGTTTCCGACTCAAAAATGCTAAAAAATTCTTCGGCACTGTCAAAACAAACCATTTGAATTTTGTGCTCCTTCCCCTTTTCTGAAATAAGCCATTTTTTCAATTCGTCCATTTCTTTATATGTATTGATATGAGTCGTGTTGATGTTATCAATCATATTTGTACCATGCTCCATACCGCATGAAACCAAAAGTCCCATTTCTGGATCTCCAAATTTTTCGTTAATCATATCAGCCCATAAAGTTGTTTTACCAAATTTACGAACGCCCATAATAAATCCTGTAATTTTACTAATATCTGTTGCTGATCTTTTTACTGTTGGTTTTTTAAATGCCATTTTTATTCTCCTTTTAATTTATAATCACTCATGTACATCCAATAATATCCACCGCATTTGTACCCGGTTTTACATGCATGTCCTAAATTTTGTGGTTTACGATCTATACTCTTCGCAGCAAGTGCTACAGTGTCGAATGTATTTATAACTTCTTTATTTTCATCTAATTGAACTACTTCTTTTGTATGTTTTGGTTTATTTTTTTTATAAGTTTTATTTTTATCATATTCATCTTTGTTAACCCACAAATATCCATATGCTGAAGCTGCATGACCCCTGCAACATTCACTTATGCTACTTTCTTTTCCATTCACTGCTTTTGCTGCATATGTGTAACTGCTATACTCATTCAAATATTTTCCATTTAGATCCAACTGAATAACCGGTTTCTTCAAAGGGCTCGAATCATGCATCTTTTTCTTTTCTTCTTCTGTGTGTTTTTTACCAAACCATACACTATTTTCACCTGACAATTTTTCACGTAATATTTTTTTACTTTCTTCTGACATATGTTTTCCATAATTGGGATTCTTTTCACCAATAAATTTTTCACCAAACTCTTTTCTTAATTCAGGTGTCCATCTATTCTTTTGAGAAACCGACATTTTCTTTCTTGACTCAGTAGAATGTTTCATTCCAATATGAATTTGTCTTAAATATTCTTTAAACTCTGGTGTCATTCTTGATTTTGCAGCTATACTTAGTTTTCTTCTTGTTTCATCTGACAGATTCTTTTTAGAGTCTTTTATCTTCTTTTTAGTTTTATCCGACATTTTCTTACCATAATTAGGATTATTTTTTCCTGCTAATTTATGGTTGCCGTAATTAGGATTTTTATCTCCAACTCTACTTTTTGACAACTCAGACATTTTCTTTTTAAAATCTTCATTTTCCCACATCTTTTTTGCCAATCGTCTTTGCGCTTCAATTAATTCAGGAGATAACTTTTTCCCAACTTCTCCTCCAGATGTTCTGTTGTATCCTTTATCTGGATTCATTGTGTCATATTCTTTTATGAACCTTTTCTCCATATCCATTGCTTCTTTTTCCGTCAGATTATTAGCGACAACTTCATGCGCTATATTGTCCCAACCATATTTTTTGATTGCATTTGTAAAATGATTATTGTTTCTATAACCATTTCCATTCTTCCATCGTGCCTTTGGTGATTTTGAAGTAATTCCAATATATTTCTTATTACTCGGAGTCGTATGAATATAAACAGACCATTTTCTTTCATCAATTAAACTCATACATTATCTCCTCGATTTAAGAGGGCAAATTCGCCCTCTATTTTAAAGATCATCGTCATCATCGAATAAGTCTTCTACTCCATCTGGAAGAGTTTCTTCGATTGGTCTGATAACCATGTCTTCTGCTGTGTAAACTGTGTCCTGTCTTCCTTTTGTAAATCCTCTTGCAGGTTTAACAAATTCATATTCACGAATTCGTTCACCATAAACACTTCCTCCAAGTTCAGCCCTAATATCATCCATTGTAATAAGACCACATTCAAGATCATCTCTCTGTTCATCTGTAAGCATATCCTCTGTGATTTCTGTTTTCTGTGCACCGTTCAACATATTCACTACGGCTCCATACTCTTTGATAGATTCATCGTCTACTGCAAATTTATGTTTCAGCGACTCTACTCTACGTTTTGCTTTCTGATCTGCGTCTTCTCCCGGAAGTGGGATTGTCACAGTAACCGGAACCGGGATATTGCCTCTTCTGTTATTGTCGTATTCCATCATCCATCCATTTACGTAATATTTCTTCTTCTCGTCTGCACTCATTGTGTCAAGACTCTCACTATTAAACAGAATGTTTACGGTAGCAGTTGAACTCTCCTCTGCATCATCTGCGGCAAGATAAATACGGGTAGGAACATATGATTCATATACTCTTTCGTTGTTTTCAGAGTAAGAATACTCTCCATTTCCACGAATAAAGAATTTTGCATCTGAATACTTTCCACTATCGATTACTTTTTTAATAAACTCTGCATAATCCCATTTTGTGATAAACTCATAGCGTTTCTTTTTACTCTTTTCGAGTGCTTCTGTAACTTCTGATTCATTCTCAAGACCAAGATTTTTCAGCTCTTCATCCGTAAGATTTCTTCCTTCCTTCAATCTCTCAGCAGCTTTCTCAAGTCCATATCTTCTTCCTGGTTTTTCAAGATCGAAAATATATTTTTTAAATTCTGCAACTTCAGCAATTCTTGGAGATGTAAGTCTTTCTTTAAAAGGAATCGTAATAGATTCGCCTTTTTTCTTATTGCCAGATTCATCTACTGTTGATTTCGTAAATGTGTAAACATCTCCATGACCATCTTCAAATGATCCATCATCTACTGACAACATGTGTCTATTATCGCCGCAAGTAACGTTAAAAAGCAGTCTTCTTTTAACCCATCCTGAATCATACTTTCTTTCGTCCCATGGCTTAAATTTTTCTGTTTCCTTTGAGATGTTAAGTTTTCCTGTCATTTCAAAATTCATAAAATAAAATCTCCTTTTGTATGTATATTTATATATGTGAACGACCGCACAGCAGCCGGAGCATAGGTTTACTAATATGTAAATTTCTATGTAAAACCCCAAAAATGGGTGCATTTAAGAAACTGTCGCACTTTCACGACAAATTTTTAAATTATTTAATTCTATAATTTGAATTTATAGAAACTATTGATTTGCAATTTTATACGTGAATTATCTTACTCAATTGATAATTTCAATTGATAACTCTCTCAGATCTGAAACTGTTAAATCAGTCACATAGAAGAATTCAGTGTGTGATCCAAAATCTATTTTTAATTTATTATTCTCTATATATAATCTCTGATAATATGTTTTGAATCCCATATCTTCTAGTACTTTATGTATATCTCTCCAAAGCTCTAGCTTATTTCTTGGATGAGATATCACTTCTATCTCATTATTCTCCATTTGAAATTCCAGTTTCATTCGATTTTCACCCCCAACAAACGTAGCAACCATGCGGGTTCGCGAAAAGCAAATTTTTGAATTTTCAAATTGTTGCACCTCTTATTCGCCATTTTATTCTAATTCACTCCTGTCAATTCTTTGTCCACACTTCGGACAAAAATCATAATCATCGTAATCAATCTCGTAATGTTCATTACAGTTTGGACAGATCCAAGTGTCCCATATAAATGTTCCATCTGGAGCATACCCGTCTCCTTCGATATTTGGTTTCTTCGCTGTGTCACGGGATTCCAATTCATGTATATGTTCTGTTGTAATCCCAGGCATGACTCTGACAAAACGAATAATGTCTAACAATGTCCCATAATTTTTTGGTGCATTGTCGTCATCTTTAAAACTGTACAAAAGATTCAATACATCTTCTTTTTTAATTAACTCATTCACCATTTCTTATTCTCCACAATCAGCTTTTCTAATTCTGTTCTATATAATCTATCCATATTACACATTCTCTCTTTCTGGTAGATTTGCAATCTGTCTTGCTAATTTTGCCTGTTCTTTCCAGTCTAATTCATCAAAACATAACATGTATAATCCTTTACAATCTTTTTCTTTATATTGATCAAGACACATATAATCTCCAGCCTCACTCTCCCATTCAATAGGACAAAATTCACAAACGCAGTTTGTGTATTCACAACAAAAACAATTGTTTTCTATGTCGTCAAACCCTTCCCTATCACAATATTCTATTTTTAAATCTTCGATATCTTGATATTCTTTTTCTTCTTCAATTCTATCTGCAATCCAGTTCCACATTTTTCTGTGTTCTGAAATTGCTTCTTCTCTTGTCAACTCCATATTTTTTATTCTCCATATCACGACAATTCATCAAGAAATCTTGCAAGTTTATAAACATCAAATTTTGATCCTGCTGCTTTTGGATGACCACCGCCTCCATATTTCTTTGCAATCATATCCATGTCAACATCATCTTTGATAGTTCTATAAGAAACTGAACGTGTACTCATATTTACAATTGCAATATAATCAAGCTCTCTATTCAATTTACATAATTCATTACCTAATTCACTGATATATTTATCTGCAAAAACAACACCATACATATATTCTCCATTGCACTTAACAATAATTGTCTTATCTTTTTCTTTGATATATTTTTCAATTTCATTCCTATTAAATGACAACATCAAACTTGACTCTTGGTCAAAATGAGGAAATCTGCCAGATTCAATACATCTAATACACCACGTTTCAAATTTTTCTCTTCCATATAAATACAACAAGTCATTTACATCTTTTGAAACGAGTCCGTCCTTACCAAGTGTTGACCATCTCCATGTGTCGTAATCTGTTACAATTCTTACAAAATCACTTACATCCACATCTAAATATTTATGGTCAATCAGATATTTACTAAATAATTCTGTACCGCTTGTCATAAGACCTGTATCATTATTCTCTGTTTCAACAGTACACCAATCATATTTATTGAGTTCTAATGCTGTTTTGTGATGATCAAATAATTTGAAATTATTTTTATATTCTCTATCAATCTCAGAAGCCAAATCATCCTTAATACTGATGTCTGTAATAAAACATGTATCATGTCCTTTGTCTATTTTAGAAATATATTCTCTTACAAGTACATCTACTTCATCATAATTACAATATGTAATGTCTACATTTTCACCGAATGTCAATCGCGCCAAAATCGCACAACCTATTCCATCTAAATCCCGGTGTGTGAATAATTTAATCAATTACATTCTCCTTTCAATTGCTACTTCTAATAATTTTTCTTTTTTATTAGGACATTCTTCATCAATTACTAATCGTAATAATTCATTTAGTGTATTGCCTAATTCTTTGTTTTCTTTATAACCAATACTCATTAAATCGTTGCCATTGACAGCTAAATCTTTAAGTGTAAAACATGTTTCTTCTCGTAGAACTTCTTCAAGAATTTGTTTAATATTATTAACTTTGTTAATCCTATACTGCTCATAAGATTCTTTCTGCCCTAAAATATCTGCTTTCCTAACTTCCAATAGTCTTCTAAGCTGTTCTACTCCAATCTTATTGATCCATCTTCTCACATATTTTTTACCAACCTCAAAGGTTGCATCATGGTAATACACCAATTCAACCACATTATTTCTTGTCTCATTGTCAAATTTGAGACGTTTCATAATATTGTCTGTAATGTCTGCACTAACTTTTCCATGTCCTTTAAAGTGTCTAATACCGTCTTCGCCATCTTGAAATGAATGAGGTTTTCCAATATCATGAAAGAAAACCGCCAATCTAACAACCAAATTATCGGATTTACAATGTTCAATTGAATGTACTGTATGACTGTAAACATCATAATCGTGATATGGGTTATTCTGTTGGAATTCAAACATATCTTTTAATTCCGGTATAAACAATGCAAACACATCTTTATATAAAACCATTTCTACACAGAAATCTCTTGATGCGGCGATTTTGCAAAACTCACTATTTATTCTCTCAATCGAAATATTCTTCAAATTTTTGTATTGTTTATTGATTTCATAACTTGTTTCCGGGGTCATCACAAATTCAAGTTGAGAAGCAAAACGAATTGCTCTCAAGATCCTTAAAGCATCTTCTCCGAATCTATCTTTTGCAGAACCTACACATTGAATTTTTTTATATTCAATATCTTCTAATCCCCCAAATGGATCAATTAATCCTTCGTCATCATTATATGCCATTGCATTGATTGTGAAATCACGTCTCTTTAAATCTTCAATTAAACTACTTGTGAAAATTACTGAATCAGGTCTACGACTATCAGAATATTTTCCATCAATACGAAATGTTGTTAATTCATATGATTCTCCTTTTACCACAACAGTTATAGTTCCGTGTTTTAAGCCAGTTTCAATTACTTTTTTATCCTTAAAAATCTCCAGCATTTCGTCTGGTGTTGCAGATGTACAAATATCCCAATCGTGAATTTGTCTTCCAATGATGCTATCTCTTACACAACCACCTACCACATAAGCGGAATTTCCGTGATTTTGAAGTGTATGAATCAACTCATTTGCATCAGACGGAATATTTATTTTCATTCAATTTTACCTCCATATTTGGTACTTCCATAAACTTTGATAGTAGCCCTTCATGATAAAATACTTTATCGTTTTCAGTGATTTCTTCTCTATTAAACTTTCTCAACACAAATGGCAATGTATAATTGTTTAAGCATTTAAATTCATATTCTCTTTCAATAATATTTCTAACTATTTCCTTATAATATCCATCTGTACCAGTAATTTTGTGTAAGTAAAACAATTCAATCCTGAATGGAATATTAAAACGTACGTTAACTGCCATTTCTAATATTTTTTGTTTATTTATACAGTCTTTATATTTTTCCATATCAATAACAATTTCATCATTAGAGAAAAACGCAATATCACTAGCGGAATATCCTAATTCATCAATAAGAACTTCTAGCACAAGATCCATCAAATATTTTTCATAAGTTACTTGTCTTCTCGGATTACAGTTTCCCAAAATGACCTGTCTAATGTATTTACTGTTTACTATATGTTTATTCTCCGTATATCCTCCAATAAACTTTTCCCATGTATCAGCATTGCTAAAAATACTTTTATCATAAAATTTCAATGCTGAAAAATTTGCTTTTCTCATATCAATACTAATAAACAGTTTCCCGTCATTTGATGATTTATAAATATCTTTGCTTGGAAGATCTTTATATTTTACTGAATATTTTCCCATATCTTCTTCATTAAATCTGTTGTAACCATCTGACAATTTTATATCGTTTATTGCAGCATCCTTTACTCGATTATATTCTTCAAGATAATCTTGCTCACACTTATATTTCTCTAATTCTCTCACGAAAATGTTCCATTTATCCAATGTATTATAATAGCTATCATATAATTGGAGTCTATCTGTAAAATACGGTTCCTTAAATAATTTCAATGGGATATTACAATCCTTGCAAAAGCGTTCTTTTAATTTTTCAGAAACTTCCATTAAATATCTCCTTTCACAATTCTTTCATTTACGTACATTTTGAATTCCTCAATTCTCTTGTAGTCCGGCGCACTCGGTAATGAAGTATTCTCTTTGGCATAATCAAATTTCTTTTCATACTCATTTAACAAATCATAAAATTCAGAAGTTGGTTGTCTGTTACTATCTAAGTATTCTCCGTTTCGTATACTCATAAGTAAATCATGTTCGTTTTCTCGATAAGTAATGATTTCTTCTTTTTCAAGAATATCAATGCACATCATGTATAATCTAATCAAATGAGCCATATGCTTTCCAAGTTTGTCCTTGTTCATTGCCTTTTCGTTTCGCCTACCGATTTTGTTATAACTACTTACAATAGCTTTCATCTCATTCCACATACCAGCCCAATCTCTTAGAGGATAATGTCGCAAGTCAATATCCATAAAAATTTCAGTGTCATAGCCTTCCTGTACTGCTTTATCTGTATAAATATTGAGTGATCCATCATTCATTGGGAAATAACGATTTTTAAAATCATAACTTGCATTATTGATTGATTTTAAAATGTACTCTTCGTTTTGTGCCTGTCCAACTAATCTAGCCGCTTTGTTCTCCATGCGCCTTAATTGACTTGAAGCGTATCCTGCAAAAGAATTAATACAAATCTTGGATAAGAACATTTTTCTATTATTTAACAATTCTCTTCCAACATCAGACAAATATAAATAATGCTCAGGTTTACATCCTAAAATTTCAATAGTGTTAGGATTGTTTGATTTTAGTAATTGTAAAATTTTATTGAATGAATAAACTGTCGTATCTGTATCAATCTCTACAACCTGTTCAAAGTCTTTTCCGAGAAGGATTTCTTCTTTGTTGTTTAAAGCAACTCCTCTTAAATCAATATCACTAACATATTCTTTTGTATTGACATCCATTCCATATGCGTGACTACCGCCAAGCGTAAGTAAAATAGTATTGCTACCTAAGTGTTTATTCTCTTTTAAAAAATCATATTCTTTTTGTTTTACTGCTTCTTTAATTTCCCATAGATTCATATTCAACCTCTTTTATAATGAAACTAAATTTTCAATTTCTGCACTTCATCTAACGTAATCTCTACCTTATCTCCTGATTGCAAATCAATAATAAAATTACAATATACAGGATCGTCACTGTCTCTTATACACATCTCCGAGCCC
>ERZ1694978.176-NODE-176-length-10074-cov-13.460924_pt1 | contig 10074 bp, 7 predicted proteins | sample MGYA00581608_ERZ1694978 | MGnify/ENA primary metagenome ERZ1694978 (study PRJEB42213, sample SAMN07424350) | human gut metagenome | biome: ENVO:00009003; feature: ENVO:2100002; material: ENVO:00002003 | host: Homo sapiens | place: USA | collected 2014 ... | reverse complement strand
CGAGATGTAGCTCCGTCTCGTGGGCTCGGAGATGTGTATAAGAGACAGCTGCAACCCTGGGCGATGCGCATACCGTTGATATGGTGTTTGGGCTGTACCGGCAGAACACCCGCGAGAAGTTAAATTCAGCCTACGACATGCCGACAATGCCTTATTTAAGCAGTACCGGCTATACCACCGCTGAAACGCTGGCCGCATACAGTGACCTGACCTGGCATTTAACCGATCGTTTTGATATCGGCGGCGGCGTGCGCTTCTCGCATGATAAATCCAGTACACAATATCACGGCAGCATGCTCGGCAACCCGTTTGGCGACCAGGGTAAGAGCAATGACGATCAGGTGCTCGGGCAGCTATCCGCAGGCTATATGCTGACCGATGACTGGAGAGTGTATACCCGTGTAGCCCAGGGATATAAACCTTCCGGGTACAACATCGTGCCTACTGCGGGTCTTGATGCCAAACCGTTCGTCGCCGAGAAATCCATCAACTATGAACTTGGCACCCGCTACGAAACCGCTGACGTCACGCTGCAAGCCGCGACGTTTTATACCCACACCAAAGACATGCAGCTTTACTCTGGCCCGGTCGGGATGCAGACATTAAGCAATGCGGGTAAAGCCGACGCCACCGGCGTTGAGCTTGAAGCGAAGTGGCGGTTTGCGCCAGGCTGGTCATGGGATATCAATGGCAACGTGATCCGTTCCGAATTCACCAATGACAGTGAGTTGTATCACGGTAACCGGGTGCCGTTCGTACCACGTTATGGCGCGGGAAGCAGCGTGAACGGCGTGATTGATACGCGCTATGGCGCACTGATGCCCCGACTGGCGGTTAATCTGGTCGGGCCGCATTATTTCGATGGCGACAACCAGTTGCGGCAAGGCACCTATGCCACCCTGGACAGCAGCCTGGGCTGGCAGGCGACTGAACGGATGAACATTTCCGTCTATGTCGATAACCTGTTCGACCGTCGTTACCGTACCTATGGCTACATGAACGGCAGCAGCGCCGTCGCGCAGGTCAATATGGGTCGCACCGTCGGTATCAATACGCGAATTGATTTCTTCTGATTATTGTAAAAGGGATACCGAAAAGGTATCCCTTTTACACCACTAGTTAAAACCAGTAACTCAGCAGAGTCGCAAAAAATATTAATCCATAGTGATTATTTAAACAATGAAATTGCGATTAGGATAAATAGATTTAACTTTCTCGTTCCTTTCTCTCCTTATACTAAAGAAATAATCATATCAAAATAAAAATTCACAACAGTGCAACATTAAAAAATACAACCAACAAACAATCCTATATACAAGGCACATCTCCAGAATATAAAAGCACAGACAAACAACCTAAAAAAACAACCCCATACATATAAATTATTTTATAGGTAAAATAGATTATATATTCTCATAGCTACCACAAACTATACTAGCCTGAACTATATTTATTCTGCTGCAATCAATGCATACATAACACAAATATCACTCAGGTACACTACTCAAACCACGCTGGGATTTTTCCTCAAGTTATAATCATCACCCCGAAAATCATTCGGCATTTACTCATTAAATAGTCACCCCATAGGCCTGTACATGTTTACTCAGAAATATACATCCTTTTCTCTGTCATAAACCCTCTGATTAATCATAAATAAATACTTGTGACACCAATCTTTTTCCTTAACGGAACGAATTGTTGTGTAGAAGGAGATAATATTATGTCAAAAAAAATATCAGCCATTGCTTATAACTCATTATATGTCAACATGGGTCACTATAACGGAAGCAGTTGAGATCACTACCAAAGCCATAAAACAAAAAATTACTCCTAGCGATATTTATCGTCATGCCTTGAGTGGCAACATCCTACTATCGGTCTATTTCCAGTCTCCTGTGATACTTAAGAAGATACAAACTTTTAATGGAAAAATAAAATTCAGGCAGTTTGTGGGAGACCTACTTGATAAACTATGCATGCTTGACAGGGACGGTTTTATTTATGGTCAAAATTTAAGACTCTGTACAGAAGCCAGATATATTTGTCCTGTGCAACAAATTATAGATACCCCCCTGTTACGCAAACTCAACCAGTTTCGTACGTTTGTTCGTAATGTCCGCCCGGGTGATGAACTGGATGTCCAGGCACAAGTTAGTGAAAAAAATTTAACCCCGCCGCCGGGTAACAGCAGTGGCAACCTTGAGCAACAGATAGCCAGTACTTCACAGCTAATTGGATCTCTGCTCGCCGAAGATATGAACAGCGAGCAAGCGGCAAACATAGCACGTGGATGGGCCTCTTCTCAGGCTTCAGGGGTAATGACAGACTGGTTAAGCCGCTTCGGTACCGCAAGAATCACGCTGGGCGTGGATGAAGATTTCAGCCTGAAGAACTCCCGTGACGGCAACCCTCGAAAATGGCGATTCGATGCAACAAACAGTGAACTATGTGCCGAACGTTACGAATGCTGAAATCACGCTGGCAGCCTCGAAGGATCCGGTGATTGCCGACAATAACGATCTCACGACACTAACAGCACCGTCGCTGATACAGAGGGCAATGCGATAGCCAACACTGAGGTAACATTTACTCTACCGGAAGATGTGAAGGCGAACTTCACGCTGAGCGATGGCGACAAAGCGGTTACTGATGCCGATGGCAAAGCGAAAGTCACGCTGAAAGGTACAAAAGCAGGCGCTCATACCGTGACAGCATCGATGGTTGGCGGTAAGAGTGAGCAGTTGGTGGTGAACTTTACTGCGGATACGCTCACTGCGCAGGTTAATCTTAACGTTACCGAGGACAATTTCATCGCCAATAACATTGGAATGACCAGGCTACAGGCAACAGTGACTGATGGAAACGGCAACCCAGTAGAAGGTATAAAAGTTAATTTCCGCGGAACCTCCGTCACGCTAAGCAGCACCAGCGTTGAAACGGATGATCAGGTTTTCGCTGAAATTCTTGTGACAAGCACCGAGGTCGGACTAAAAACAGTTTCAGCCTCTCTGGCAGATAAACCTACTGAAGTCATCTCGCGATTACTGAATGCCAAGGTAGATGTTAATTCTGCGACGATTACCAGTCAGGAGATACCTGAAGGTCAGGTCATGGTCGCACAAGACATAGCAGTTAAAGCTCACGTTAACGACCAGTTTGGCAACCCGGTGACGCATCAACCCACGACATTCAGTGCAGCGCCATCCTCGCAAATGATCATCAGCCAGAATACGGTCTCTACTAATACGCAGGGAGTAGCCGAGGTCACCATGACGCCTGAAAGAAACGGCTCGTATACTGTAAAAGCATCCCTAGCGAATGGAGCTTCACTTGAGAAACAACTGGAGGCTATTGATGAAAAACTGACACTCACGTCCAGTCCGCTTATCGGTGTCAATGCTCCTAAAGGCGCTACTCTGACGGCAACGCTAACCTCTGCAAATGGCACTCCAGTGGAGGGTCAGGTCATCAACTTTAGCGTAACGCTAGAAGGTGCGACGTTAAGTGGCGGAAAAGTGAGAATCAACTCTTCAGGTCAGGCTCCAGTCGTTCTGACCAGCAATAAAGTCGGTACATATACGGTGACTGCATCGTTCCATAACGGCGTCACAATACAGACACAGACAACCGTGAAGGTTACTGGCAACCCAAGCACCGCACATGTTGCTAGCTTTATCGCTGATCCGTCGACTATCGCCGCCACCAACAGTGATTTAAGTACCTTAAAGGAAACGGTTGAGGATGGCAGTGGTAACCTGATCGAAGGTCTCACTGTGTACTTCGCCTTAAAAAGCGGCTCCACCACATTAACGTCATTAACAGCCGTGACCGATCAAAACGGAATCGCGACAACAAACGTGAGATGAGCGATAACAGGGAGCGTCACTGTAAGCGCAGTCATAAGCGCAGGTGGAATGCAAACAGTAGATATATCGCTAGTGGCAGGCCCAGCAGACGCCTCGCAGTCCATCCTTAAGAACAACCAGTCATCACTGAAAGGGGACTTTACCGATACTGCTGAGCTACATCTTGTTCTGCACGATATATCAGGCAATCCGATCAAAGTTTCTGAAGGGATGGAATTTGTGCAATCAGGTACAAACGTGCCCTATATGAAAATTAGCGCAATTGATTACAGTCAAAATATCAACGGTGATTACAAAGCTACTGTTACAGGAGACGGAGAGGGTATCGCAACGCTGATCCCCGTATTGAATGGTGTTCATCAGGCGGGCCTGAGTACCACGATAGAATTCATTAGCGCGGAAACCAGACCAATGACCGGTACAGTGTCAGTGAATGGTGCAAACCTACCGACAGCTTCATTCCCTTCGCAGGGATTTACCGGGGCGTATTATCAGTTGAATAATGACAACTTTGCACCAGGAAAAACGGCGGCTGATTATTCGTTTTCAAGCTCGGCCTCCTGGGTAGGCGTTGATGCTACTGGTAAAGTGACATTCAAAAATGACGGTGATAGCAATACTGTAATAATCACAGCGCCCCCAAGATCCGGTGGTGCTATTTACCAAACAGTTCCTCCTGAATCGCGTTCGGTGTGACTATGATCATTTTCGGTGAGTATTGCTTTGATCCAAAGGCTGGTTTTCTGTGATGATTGACCAGCCTCAGAGTATTGATGACACCACCGTTCATAACAGATCGGCATTACTATGCATAAGTACTGCCTCAAATTCTCGCCAAAACACTTTTTAATGCCTTTGCGAATTCATCCAGACTTATATTGTCAATTTTTTGCCCAACGACGACTGACTCCGAAACATCGGCCATTGCGGGCCATCGCGTTTTGTAATCAGCATAAATTGCAACAACAGGGGTATTATAGGCACTTGCCATATGTAATATTGAGGTGTCAGGAGTTATTGCAATATAAGCATCTTTTATGATTGCTGCTGAACGTTTAATCGAGGGTGATAAGGATAAACGGTAGACATTATTATAACAATCCACTAATGCCCTGGCTTTATCTTCCCCTTTGGGTCCATAAACGATCACTATTGGCATATCTGTTTCACTTTGAATTTTTGCTATTAGATTTTCTGCAATCGATAATGAAAATGTACGTTCCTGCGAGCTACCGTCTAAATTGAGCGCAATGTAAGATCCTAACGATCGCATTTCCTCGCGTACCTCATCGAGTACATCATCGCTTAATGGCAATTCATATATTGACCTGACTGCCGGAAAACCCGCCTCACGCATCATAAATGCCCATGTCATGGGTACAGGAGCCCGGAGATTCTGATCCATCCGGGACGCGTTCTTACACAAAGGGGAATAGCACTTCATGGTTAAACCGACGACCTGGAAATTCGTTTTTGCTTTCAACTGACTGATAAATATCATCGTTTTCAGGTTCTTTTTACGCATCGCCTCTATACAAAGATCCGGCGTACCGTATTGCAGTGTTATGTTCTTCGCTAAATCTTTTATTTCTTTTAATGTTGCGTGATCCTGCATAGTCATTGTGACTAATGTTAATTTAGTCTGTTCAAGTTTGAGCGCATTAAAGACTTCTAAATTAATTGTCGACGTAACAATTAATAGATGCTTAATTTTATGCAATTCAAGCGCCCGAATAACAGGAAAGATGGCCATAGCATCGCCAATCTGATCGGGAATATGTATGACAACAAAGTCTGTTTTTTCAATATTAAAATTATAAGCTTTATAATCGTAGTAACTAAATGCAATACGTCTCAACGATGATACTAAAAACATAACTAACCTCGCCTCCCTACTGGTTATAATGCAATGCAGTCTATCAGAATCATCAGGGTGCAATTTTGTGCATATGCGGACTTTTATGTTTCATATCTCGAACCTGTGGGCCCTCTGCTTAATCCTTAAACAACACCAGCAACTCCTGCGCTTTCATCTTCCATCGAATTTTTCATGTTGCCGCTAATCAGCCATAAAATCATTTGCAGATGCGCTCTGTCGAGGTAGTCTCATAAGGTTCGTTTATAGATCGACGGCAATGTGAGTTACCTTTTCCATACTAATTATAAAAAGACAGTACAAACAGGATCATTATGGACTCCACGCTCATCTCCACTCGTCCCGATGAAGGGACGCTTTCGTTAAGTCGCGCCCGACGAGCTGCGTTAGGCAGTTTCGCTGGTGCCGTCGTCGACTGGTATGATTTTTTACTCTATGGCATTACCGCCGCACTGGTGTTTAATCGCGAGTTTTTCCCGCAAGTAAGCCCGGCGATGGGAACGCTCGCCGCATTTGCCACCTTTGGTGTCGGCTTCCTTTTCCGACCGCTCGGCGGTGTCATTTTCGGTCACTTTGGTGACCGGCTGGGACGTAAGCGCATGTTAATGCTGACCGTCTGGATGATGGGCATCGCGACAGCCTTGATTGGTATTCTTCCTTCATTCTCGACCATTGGGTGGTGGGCACCTATTTTGCTGGTGACACTGCGTGCCATTCAGGGATTTGCCGTCGGCGGCGAATGGGGAGGCGCAGCGTTGCTTTCCGTTGAAAGTGCGCCGAAAAATAAAAAAGCCTTTTACAGTAGCGGTGTACAAGTTGGCTACGGAGTAGGTTTACTGCTTTCAACCGGACTGGTTTCATTGATCAGTATGATGACGACTGACGAACAGTTTTTAAGCTGGGGCTGGCGCATTCCTTTCCTGTTTAGCATCGTACTGGTACTGGGAGCATTGTGGGTGCGCAATGGCATGGAGGAGTCCGCGGAATTTGAACAACAGCAACATAATCAAGCGGCCGCGAAAAAACGCATCCCGGTTATCGAAGCTCTGTTACGACATCCCGGTGCTTTCCTGAAGATTATTGCACTACGACTGTGCGAGTTGCTGACGATGTACATTGTTACTGCCTTTGCACTTAATTATTCAACCCAGAATATGGGGTTACCGCGCGAACTTTTCCTTAATATTGGTTTGCTGGTAGGTGGATTAAGCTGCCTGACAATTCCCTGTTTTGCCTGGCTTGCCGATCGTTTTGGTCGGCGCAGGGTTTATATCACAGGCGCGTTGATCGGAACGTTGAGCGCATTTCCTTTCTTTATGGCGCTTGAAGCACAATCTATTTTCTGGATAGTTTTCTTCTCCATAATGCTGGCAAACATTGCGCATGACATGGTGGTGTGTGTGCAACAACCGATGTTTACCGAAATGTTTGGTGCCAGTTATCGCTACAGTGGTGCTGGAGTCGGTTATCAGGTTGCCAGTGTGGTTGGCGGTGGATTTACACCTTTTATTGCCGCTGCACTCATCACTTACTTTGCCGGGAACTGGCATAGCGTCGCCATTTATTTGCTGGCTGGATGCCTGATTTCTGCAATGACCGCTTTATTGATGAAAGACAATCAACGCTCGTGATAGCCTGGCGAAGATCATCCGATCTTCGCCTTATACTTTTGTTTCACATTCCTGTGACATACTATCGGATGTGCGGTAATTGTATGGAACAGGAGACACACATGAATAATAAGGGCTCCGGTCTGACCCCAGCTCAGGCACTGGATAAACTCGACGCGCTGTATGAGCAATCTGTAGTCGCATTACGCAACGCCATTGGCAAATATATTACAAGTGGCGAATTACCTGATGAAAACGCCCGCAAACAAGGTCTTTTTGTCTATCCATCACTGACCGTAACCTGGGACGGTAGCACAACCAATCCCCCCAAAACGCGCGCATTTGGTCGTTTTACCCACGCAGGCAGCTACACCACCACGATTACTCGCCCTACTCTCTTTCGTTCGTATCTCAATGAACAACTTACGTTGCTGTATCAGGATTATGGTGCGCATATCTCGGTGCAACCCTCGCAGCATGAAATCCCTTATCCTTATGTCATCGATGGCTCTGAATTGACACTTGATCGCTCAATGAGCGCTGGGTTAACTCGCTACTTCCCGACAACAGAACTGGCGCAAATTGGCGATGAAACTGCAGACGGCATTTATCATCCAACGGAATTCTCCCCGCTATCGCATTTTGATGCTCGCCGGGTTGATTTTTCCCTCGCACGGTTGCGCCATTATACCGGTACGCCAGTAGAACATTTTCAACCGTTCGTCTTGTTTACCAACTACACACGTTATGTGGATGAGTTCGTTCGTTGGGGATGCGGCCAGATCCTCGATCCTGATAGTCCCTACATTGCCCTTTCTTGTGCTGGCGGGAACTGGATCACTGCCGAAACCGAAGCGCCAGAAGAAGCCATTTCCGACCTTGCATGGAAAAAACACCAGATGCCAGCATGGCATTTAATTACCGCTGATGGTCAGGGTATTACTCTGGTGAATATTGGCGTGGGACCGTCCAATGCTAAAACCATCTGCGATCATCTGGCAGTGCTACGCCCGGATGTCTGGTTGATGATTGGTCACTGTGGCGGATTACGTGAAAGCCAGGCCATTGGAGATTATGTCCTTGCACACGCTTATTTACGCGATGACCACGTTCTTGATGCGGTTCTGCCGCCCGATATTCCTATTCCGAGCATTGCTGAAGTGCAACGTGCGCTTTATGACGCTACCAAGTTAGTCAGCGGCAGGCCTGGTGAGGAAGTCAAACAGCGGCTGCGTACAGGTACTGTGGTAACCACAGATGACAGGAACTGGGAGTTACGTTACTCAGCTTCTGCACTTCGTTTTAACTTAAGCCGGGCCGTAGCAATTGATATGGAAAGTGCAACCATTGCCGCGCAAGGATATCGTTTCCGCGTGCCATACGGGACACTACTGTGTGTTTCAGATAAACCGTTACATGGTGAGATTAAACTTCCCGGCCAGGCTAACCGTTTTTATGAAGGCGCTATTTCCGAACACCTGCAAATTGGCATTCGGGCGATCGATTTGCTGCGCGCAGAAGGCGACCGACTGCATTCACGTAAATTACGAACCTTTAATGAGCCGCCGTTCCGATAATAAGTTATGAACCTTCTTATCAGAAATAGATGTGAAGGATTAAGTAAGACATCTGGCAAATAGCCTGCAATAAACGCTGGCTGTTTGCTTCCTTGGGCAGATGCGAGTTTTATTATCGTCTTAATGATTTCCACATATTAAAAGCAAGTATGCTTTCAAAACACAATTATAAAAAATCCCGCCAACAACATTATTTTTTATAAAATTATGGATTTAGAATATTTTTATTTCTAATAGACGAGATTTTTCCTGTTATGATATAATATGCCGAATTAACACATGTTAACGATTTACCAGTAATGTAAATAAATTTTCGAGGAGATCATTCCAGTGGGACGTAAATGGGCCAATATTGTTGCTAAAAAAACGGCTAAAGACGGTGCAACGTCTAAAATTTATGCAAAATTCGGTGTAGAAATCTATGCTGCTGCCAAACAAGGTGAACCCGATCCAGAATTAAACACATCTTTAAAATTCGTTATTGAACGTGCAAAGCAGGCACAAGTTCCAAAGCACGTTATTGATAAAGCAATTGATAAAGCCAAAGGCGGCGGAGATGAAACGTTCGTACAGGGACGTTATGAAGGCTTTGGTCCTAATGGCTCAATGATTATTGCTGAGACATTGACTTCAAATGTTAACCGTACGATTGCTAACGTTCGCACAATTTTCAATAAAAAAGGCGGCAATATCGGAGCGGCAGGTTCTGTCAGCTATATGTTTGACAATACGGGTGTGATTGTATTTAAAGGAACAGACCCTGACCATATTTTTGAAATTTTGCTTGAAGCTGAAGTTGATGTTCGTGATGTAACTGAAGAAGAAGGTAATATTGTTATTTATACTGAACCTACTGACCTTCATAAAGGAATCGCGGCGCTAAAAGCAGCTGGAATCACTGAGTTCTCAACAACAGAATTAGAAATGATTGCTCAATCTGAAGTTGAGCTTTCCCCAGAAGATTTAGAAATCTTTGAAGGGCTTGTTGATGCCCTTGAAGATGACGACGATGTACAAAAAGTTTATCATAACGTCGCAAATCTCTAATTATATGTTAAAGAAATCTGTCTTTATGGCAGATTTCTTTAATCTCATATAATCCTGTCTCTTATACACATCTCCGAGCCCACGAGACGGAGCTA
>ERZ1694978.175-NODE-175-length-10095-cov-8.875996_pt1 | contig 10095 bp, 9 predicted proteins | sample MGYA00581608_ERZ1694978 | MGnify/ENA primary metagenome ERZ1694978 (study PRJEB42213, sample SAMN07424350) | human gut metagenome | biome: ENVO:00009003; feature: ENVO:2100002; material: ENVO:00002003 | host: Homo sapiens | place: USA | collected 2014 ... | reverse complement strand
GATGTAGCTCCGTCTCGTGGGCTCGGAGATGTGTATAAGAGACAGGTATAATAGTGCTCATACTCGGTTCTAATAAAATTTCATATGCCAATAATTATGTTAAGGTCAATTTAAACATTATTCGACTTTTCAAAGGTTCAAAAATATATAGCTTGAATTAAATTTGGATGGTACAGCCATATATTAAGTTCCTATTGATAAATATTCTGCATTCTTTATAGTACTCTCTATGAGTCTATCTATATAGGAATGAAATATAAAATGTCGTTTTAGTTATTAAAGCAGCCTAACTGGCTGCTTTTTTTTATACAAAATATTAAAAAATAACTTTAGGGGGAATAAAAATGAAAAATTTTAAAACTAACTATTCAACACTACTCTGTTCATCACTATTACTAAATGCTGGAAGAAATATTTCTAATTCTATCTTTAATAATTTTGATGATAAACACAGGGAGTGGTATAAATGGAAAATAAAAATAAAGTAATAAAAAGAATCGGAGTGGCAGCTGTTGCAGCAGCAGTTATATTTTTTACAGGAATGAATGTTATTGCTACTGATAAAAAAACTGAAACTAAGAAAGCTGAAATAGTTAAACCATATAAAGAAAACATTGTAATAGCTTCAAAAGCTGATGCTAAAACACTTGATCCTCAAAGAACTATTGATACAACATCTAACAAAACTATTCGTTTAATATTCAATGGATTGTTGTCACTAGATAAAGATTTGAATGTTCAGCCCTGTTTAGCTGAAAGCTGGGAAGCAATAGATGATACAAACACTGTATTCCATTTGAAAAAAGGGGTAAAATTTCACAATGGAGATACAATGACTGCTGAAGATGTAAAATTTTCTATAGATAGAGCAAGAGTTTCTAATCAAACTGCTTATTTATATAAACCAATAACTGAAGTTACTGTTATTGATGAAAATACTGTAAAAATAACTACTGAAAAACCTTTTGGTCCTTTATTGACAAACTTGGCTCAAACACAAGGTTGTATAGTGAGCAAAAGAGCTGTGCAGGAAGTTGGAGAGGAAAATTTCTTCCAGCACCCAGTAGGAACTGGACAATATAAATTTAAAGAATGGATACCTGGAGACAGAATAATCGTTGAAGCTTTTGATGAAGCTTTCCAAGGTGCTCCAAAAGTTAGACAGATTACTATGAGAACTATAACTGAAGTAAGCAACAGAATGATAGCTTTGGAAACTGGAGAAGCTGATATCGCTTTCGATATTGGAATAATGGATAAGGAAGCTGTTAAAAATAATAAAAATATGGAATTTTTAGAAGTTGCTTCTCCATCTTCATTGTACTTAGGATTTGACCAGACAACTCCTGAATATCAAAATAAAAAATTAAGACAGGCAATAGCTTATGCTGTAGATACTAAAGTCTTGGCTGATGCTGTATTCAGAGGTTCTGCAATAGCTGCTGACTCTGCTTTGCCAAAAGCTTGTCCTGCTCACATCACTCCAGCTAAACAATATGATCAAGATATTGAAAAAGCTAAACAATTAATGGCTGAAGCTGGATACAAAGATGGATTGAATATAGAGTTGTGGGTAAATGACGATGGTCCTAGAACTGACATGTGTGTAATTATGCAGGAACAGTTAAAAGCCATTGGAATCAATGCTGAAATTAAAATATTTGAATGGGGAGCATATGTATCAAGAACTGCTCAGCCTAACAAGCAATTATACTTGCTTTCTTGGAATTCTACTAGTGATGGAGATGCTGCTTTATATGCTTTATTCCACTCTACTCAACAAGGATTGTCAGGAAACAGAAGTTACTATAAAAATGAAAAATTAGATGAAGTTTTAGATAAAGCAAGATACTCAGTTAATCAGGAAGAAAGAACAAAAATGTATCAGGAAGCTCAGGAAATATTACAGGAAGATATTCCTCATTACACTTTAGTATATCCAATGTTGAATGTAGCTATAAGAAAAAATGTAAAAGATATGGTATTCAGAAACGATGGATATATCAGTGTTGAAAATATGTATGTTACAAATGAAAAATAAAATAGATAAATAAAAATGGGAGGAACCAATATGAAAACTATAGATTTAGCTAAAAAGAACCACGATTATGTCATACAAATGAGAAGAGAATTCCACATGAATCCAGAAGTGAGCATGCAGGAATATAATACTTGCAGAAGAATAAAAGAGGAACTTGAAAAAATGGGTGTTGAATATAAAGGGATAGCTGGTACTGGAGTAATAGCTACTATCAAAGGAACTAAACCTGGGAAAACTGTAGCACTTAGAGGAGATATAGATGCTCTGGCTGTTGTAGAGGAAACTACTCATGACTACGTTTCTAAAGTTCACGGAATGATGCATGCCTGTGGACATGACACTCATGGAGCTATGCTTCTTGGAGCTGTAAAAGTTTTAAATGAAATGAAAGATGAAATAGAAGGTACTGTTAAATTCTTCTTCCAGCCAGGAGAAGAGGTAGGAAAAGGAGCTGCTGCTATGGTAGCAGAGGGAGCTCTTGAAGGTGTAGATGGTGTTATGGGAATACACATATCTTCTGATATGCCTGTTGGAACTATAAATGCTGATCCAGGACCTAGAATGGCTTCTGCTGATTGTTTTAAAGTAACTATCACAGGAAAAGGCGGACATGGAGCAAGACCTGAGCAATGTATAGATGCTGTTGTAGTAGGTGCTGCTACTGTTATGAATCTTCAATCAATAGTAAGCAGAGAACTTTCTCCATTTGACCCTGTTGTAGTGACTACTGGATCAATAAAATCTGGAACTAGATTTAATGTAATAGCTCCTACTGCTGTATTGGAAGGAACTGTTAGATATTATAAACCTGAATACAAACAAGTCATAGCTGATGCTATTGAGAGAATAGCTAAATCTACAGCTGAAACTTACAGAGCTACTGCTGAAATGGAATATTCTAGTCTTGTAAAACCTACTATAAATGATGATGCTTGTGCTGAACTTGCTCAAGAATCAGCTGCTAAAATAGTTGGAAAAGAAAATGTAGTACATACTCCTGCTGGTACAGGTGGAGAAGATTTCTCTGAATTTTCTTCAATAGTTCCAGGAGTTATGACTAGACTTGGAGCTGGAAATGTGGAAAAAGGAATAACTTACCCTCATCATCATGGAAAATTTGATGTGGATGAAGATTCTTTTGTTTATGGAGTTGCATTTTATGCACAATATGCTATCGATTATTTAAAGAAAAATCCTAAGCCCCTCTAAGGGGCCTTGGGAATAACTAAGGAGATGTGAAAAAATGAATTATAAAACGTTTAAAAAACTCGGAATGTGTATGTTATTGGTTTGTGTTGGATTATTTAGTGCTATGAAACTTTCTGCCTCATCAAAAGATGAGAAAAAAACAGATCCTGCCGCTACTTCTGCTAAAGTCCAACTGAAAGATACTCTTGTTGTAGCAATGAAGTCTGATCCTAAGACTGTTGATCCTCAAAAGAGTATTGATACTATGTCTAATAAATCTATCAATCTTATGTATGACTCTCTTTTAGAATTAGACGAAAACCTTAATGTAGTTCCTGCTCTTGCTGAAAGATGGGAAAGAATTGATGAATATAGTGTTGTCTTTTATTTAAGAAAAGGTGTTAAGTTCCATAATGGAGATGAACTGAAAGCTGAAGATGTTAAATTTACATTGGAAAGAGCTGTTGCTTCTCCTCAAACTATGTATCTTTACAACCCTATTTCTGAAGTTACAGTTATAGATGACTATACTGTAAAAGTTACTACAAAGGCTCCTTTTGGTGCTCTTTTACAAAACCTTGCTGCTGTTCAGGGAGGAATTGTAAACAAGAAAGTAGTAGAAGCTGCTGGGGATGATTATGTTAAAAATCCTGTAGGAACTGGACAATACAAATTCAAAGAATGGCTTCCTGGAAACAAGATTGTTTTTGAAGCGTTTAATGATTCATATCACGGTGCTCCTAAAATCAAAGAGATCACTTTCAAAACTGTTCCTGAAGTAAGCAACAGAATGATCTATTTGGAAACTGGGGAAGCTGATATCTCTTTTGACATTGGTCTTATGGATAAAGAAGCTGTTAAAAATCATAAAAATTTAGAGCTGCTTGAAGTTGAATCTCCTTCTATCCTTTACATTGGATTTGACCAAAGTGTACCTAAATTCCAAAATAAAAAATTAAGACAGGCAATCGCTTATGCTATTGATAATAATGTTTTTGTAGATGCAATCTTCAGAGGTTCAGCTGTTGCTGCTGATTCAGTTATGGCTAAAGCTTCTCCTGCATACAATCCTAATGTAAAAAAATATGACCAGAATATCGAAAAAGCTAAAGAACTTTTAAAAGAAGCTGGATATCCTAATGGACTTGACCTTCAATTATGGGTAATGGATGATGGTCCTAGAGTAGATATGTGTGTAATTATTCAAGATCAATTAAAAGCTATTGGTATCAATATCGAAATCAAAGTTTTTGAATTTGGAGCTTATGTATCTAAAACAGCTCTTCCTGACAAAGAACTTTATTTCCTTTCATGGAATTCATCTGGAGATGGAGACGCTTCTCTTTATCCTTTATTCCACTCTAGCCAGCATGGAGCATCTGGTAACAGAAGTTTCTATTCTAACAAAGAGATTGATGAACTTTTAGATAAAGCAAGAACTTCAGTAGATCAGGATGAAAGAACTGAAATCTACAAAAAAGTACAGGATATTCTTCAAGAGGAACTTCCTCATTACACTTTAGTTTATCCTAAATTAAATCTTGCAAAAAGTACTAAAGTAAAAGGTATGATCTTCAAGAAAAATGGATATGTTGATTTAACAAAAGCATATGTTGAAAAATAAAAGCTGAACCAGCTGGGAGGAAAAAATAAATGCAGACTAAAAAATTAGCAGAAAAATATAAAGATTATGTAATAAAAATGAGAAGAGAATTTCATATGAATCCTGAAGCAAGTATGGAGGAATACAACACTTCAAGGAGGATAAGAGAAGAGCTGGACAAAGCTGGTATTGAAAACAGAAGCATAGCCGGTACTGGAGTTATAGCAACTATCAAAGGTGATCATCCCGGAAAAACTGTAGCTCTGAGAGGTGATATTGACGCTCTGGCTGTAATAGAAGAAAGTGGAAAAGAATATGCTTCTAAAGTTCACGGGCTTATGCACGCCTGTGGACATGATACTCATGGAGCTATGCTTCTGGGATCAGCTATGGTGCTCAATGAAATGAAAGATAAAATCAATGGAACTGTTAAATTTTTCTTCCAGCCTGGTGAAGAAGTTGGAAAAGGTGCTGCTGCTATGGTGGCAGAGGGAGCTCTCGAAGGTGTAGATGGTGTTATGGGAATGCATATTTCCAGTGGACTTCCATCTGGTACTATCAATGCCGACCCTGGTGCAAAGACAGCTTCTGCTGACTATTTTAAAATTACTGTAACTGGAAAGGGTGGACATGGTGCTGAACCTGAAAAAACAATAGATGCTGTTGTTGTTGGTTCTGCTGTTGTTATGAATATGCAGTCTCTTGTCAGCAGAGAATTCAGTCCTTTTGATCCTCTGGTTGTAACAATTGGTTCTATCCAGTCAGGAACTAGATTCAATGTAATAGCTCCAAGAGCTGTTATTGAAGGGACTGTAAGATACTATAATCCAGAATTTAAAGAAAAAGTGCCAGCAGCTATTGAAAGAATAGCTAAGGCTACTGCTGAAGCATATAGAGCAACTGCTGAAATGGAATACTCTAATCTAGTAAAAATAACTATCAATGATGATGCCTGCACTTCCATTGCTCGTGAAGCAGCTGGAAAGATAGTAGGAAAAGAAAATGTAGTAGAAACTCCTCCAGCTACTGGTGGAGAGGATTTTTCTGAATTTTCTTCTATTGTTCCTGGAGTTATGTGCAACTTAGGTGCCAGAAATGAAGAAAAAGGCACTACATATCCACATCATCATGGAAAATTTGATGTAGATGAAGATGTATTTGTAGGTGGAGTAGCATTCTATGCTCAATATGCTCTTGATTTCTTAGATAAGAATAAAGATTAAAAAATATTTTAAAATATTTCTTGACTTTTCGTTTTTTTAGTATTACAATCCTCTACAAGAAGTAATCATTTTGAAAAGGAGGACACAGGGTATGTTAAGAACTAACTTAGAATTTAGAGCATTTGTATATTTTTATTACTTTTACTACTTTTTTTACTTTTACTTTAAAAGAAATATATATACAATTATCTCTGATGTTAGGTTTAGTTTTCATAGTTTTAATAACTTTTGTGTTCCTATTGATATCAGTCATAATTAATAGGGAACCCTTATTGGTTATGAGTGTATAAGTCAAATGATTATTTTAGGATAAATAAAAGTATATTTAGAGCAGCCTGACTGGGCTGCTTTTTTTTATACAAAATTTAAGGGGGAAAAAAATGAACAAGAAAATTTTAAAAACATTGGGATTGATACTAACGATACTGGTATTAGTTGGATTTGGAAAAACTGTTGCTGCTGAAAAGAAAACTGGTAATGATACTGCTTTAAAAGAGACTCTTGTTATAGCTCAAAAATCTGATGCTAAAACTCTTGACCCTCAAAAGAGTATTGATACTGTTTCAAACAAAGTTATGCAGATGATGTTTGATACTTTGACTTCTATGGATGAAAATCTTAATATCGAACCAGGACTTGCTGAAAAATGGGAAAGAGTAGACGACTACAGCATGATCTTCCATTTGAGAAAAGGAGTTAAATTCCACAATGGAGATACAATGACTGCTGAAGATGTAAAGTACTCTCTCGACAGGGCAATAGCTTCTCCACAGGCTTCATACCTTTTTAATCCAATAAAAGAAGTTGCCATCATTGATGAAAACACTGTAAAGGTAACTACAAAAGAACCTTTTGGTCCTTTGCTAAAACATCTGTCTACTACTAATGGTTCTATTATCAACAAAAGAGCTGCTGTAGAGGCTGGGGATGATGTTTTCAAAAATCCTGTAGGAACTGGACAGCATAAATTCAAAGAATGGATAACAGGAGACAGAATAGTTCTTGAATCATTCCCTGAGAGTTGGAAAGGTGAATCAAAAATAAAAAATGTAGTTTTCAAAAATATCCCTGAAGTAAGCAACAGAATGATATCTTTGGAAACTGGTGAAATAGATGTAGCTTTCGATATTGGTATCATGGACAGAGAGGCTGTTATGAATCACAAGAAGCTTGAATTATTAGAAGTGGAAGCTCCTTCAAGTCTTTACCTTGCTTTTGATCAGACAAATCCATTATTTGCTGATATCAGAGTAAGACAAGCCATTGCTTATGCTGTAGACAACAGAGTTCTTGCAGAAGCTGTATTCAGAGGTGCTGCTGTTCCAGCAAACTCAACACTTCCTACTGTAGTAGCTGGATACAATCCTGACTCTAATATCTATGAAGTAAATATAGAGAAAGCTAAGGAGCTTTTAAAAGAAGCTGGATACCCAGATGGCTTCAATATAAAATTATGGGTAAATGATGAGTCTACAAGAGTTGATATGTGTGTCATCATTCAAGATCAGCTGAAAGCTGTTGGGATAAATGTTGAAATAGAAGTTTTTGAATGGGGAACTTACCTTTCAAAAACATTAGAGCAAAATAAACAACTGTACCTTTTCTCATGGAATGTATCTTCTGGAGATGCTGACGCTGCTCTATACCCAATGTTCCACTCTTCACAGAGAAATGGTTCAGCTAACAGAAGCAACTATGTCTCTAAAGAAGCTGACGAACTTTTGGATAAAGCAAGAAACTCTGTAAATGAAGATGAAAGAAACCTTATTTACAAAGAGGTACAGGATGTACTTCAAAGAGACCTTCCTCATTACACTTTAGTTTTTCCTAAACTTAATCTGGGAATGAATAAAAATGTAAAAGGGCTTGTTATGAAAAAAACTGGTTATATAGATATCACTAACACTTACATAACAAAAGATAATAAATAATTTTATATCAATAAATAAAAATATAAGTTAAAATAGATCTAAGATCTTAAACTAATCCACAGTATTTAATATAAATATAACTTAAAAAATAAGTAAATATAGAAAATATTTCATATTTACATTATACAAGGGGGAATAAAATGAAATCACAAGAATTAGCTAAAGAGTACAAAGATTATGTCTTAAATATGAGAAGAGAATTTCATATGAATCCAGAACCAAGTCTTCAGGAATACGAAACTTCTAAAAGGATAAAAGCTGAACTGGAAAAAGAGGGAATAGAATGTGAAATAGTTGCTGATACTGGAGTAGTTGCTACTATTCATGGAGCTAATTCTGGAAAAACTGTTGCTTTAAGAGGAGATATTGACGCCCTTGCTGTTATTGAACAGACTGGAAAAGAGTATGCTTCTAAAGTTCATGGATTAATGCACGCATGTGGACATGACTCTCATGGAGCTATGCTTTTGGGAGCTGCTAAAGTTCTAAATAGAATGAAAGATGAAATAAATGGTACTGTAAAACTTTTCTTCCAGCCGGGAGAAGAGGTAGTGCTTGGTGCTAAAAAAATGATAGCTGCTGGAGTTATTGAAGGTGTAGATGCAATTATGGGTATCCATGTATCATCTGATGTTCCTTCTGGGCAAATATCTGCTGACAGTGGAGCAAGAATGGCATCAGGAGATATGTTTAAAATAACTGTAACTGGAAAAGGGGGACATGGAGCAAGACCAGAGCAGTGTATAGATGCTGTTGTAGTAGGTTCTGCTATTGTTATGAACCTTCAGCCTATTATCAGCAGAGAGTATTCACCTTTTGATCCTGCTGTGCTTACTGTTGGAGAAATTAAATCTGGAACTAGATTCAATGTTATAGCTCCTACTGCTGTATTGAGCGGTACTACTAGATGCTACAGCCCTGAAGTTAGAAAGAATTTCTTTGACTCTATAACAAGAGTAGCTAAATCTACTGCTGAAGCTTACAGAGCTACTGCTGAAGTAGAATTTACAGAGGGAGTAGGACCAACTATCAATGATGATAATTGTGCTGCGTTAGCAAGAGAAACTGCTGCTTCTCTTGTAGGAAAAGAAAATGTTATTACTGTTCCCCCTTCTACTGGAGGAGAGGATTTCTCATTCTTCTCTAATATCGTTCCAGGAGTTATGGTAAAACTTGGAACTGGAAACAAGGAAAAAGGAACTGACTTCCCTCATCATCATGAAAAATTTGATATAGATGAGGATATGCTTGAAGTTGGTACTGCATTATATGCTCAATTTGCTTTAAACTACTTAGCTAATAACAAATAAGGAGATTGCTATGAAAAGAGAGATTCTGCTTCTTGGAAATGAGGAATTATATCAAATAAGTGAGCCAGTAAAACCAGATGAAATTGAAACTCTTAAATCTGTAGTTCAGGACCTTCATGATACATTGATGGATTTCAGAGAAAAATATCATGCTGGACGTGCTATTGCAGCACCTCAGATAGGAGTTAAAAAAAGACTTCTCTATATGTTCATTGATAAACCTGTGGTATTTATAAATCCAGTTCTGGAGTTTCCTGATAATGAAATGATGGAAATATTAGACGACTGTATGTCTTTTCCAAATCTGCTTGTTAAAGTGATGCGTCATAAAAGATGCAGAATAAAATATTTAGATATGGATTGGAAAGAGCAGGTAATGTCTTTAGAGGGAGATCTTTCTGAGCTTTTACAGCATGAGTTTGATCATCTGGATGGGATATTGGCTACAATGAGAGCTATAGATAATAAATCCTTTGTTATAAAAAATGTTAATTAAAAAATAAAATTACTTATATTTTCAATAAAAAAAGACCAAGCTATTAGATAAAATAATCTCTTAGACAAGAGAAATATAAAATTATCCTGTATTTTATGTAATAATTTAGCTAAATTAAAAAGAATAATTTTTTTTAGTTTAAGACTAGCTTCAGTAGAAAGAAAACCTATTAATTTTGTTCATACTCCTAAATCGGTAAACTCATTTCGCTTATCACTTCATTCAAACAGTACCGATTTTGACGAAGTATATCACTTCTGTCTCTTATACACATCTCCGAGCCCACGAGACGGAGCTACATCT
>ERZ1694978.172-NODE-172-length-10233-cov-8.593535_pt1 | contig 10233 bp, 5 predicted proteins | sample MGYA00581608_ERZ1694978 | MGnify/ENA primary metagenome ERZ1694978 (study PRJEB42213, sample SAMN07424350) | human gut metagenome | biome: ENVO:00009003; feature: ENVO:2100002; material: ENVO:00002003 | host: Homo sapiens | place: USA | collected 2014 ... | reverse complement strand
ATATATATGATATAGAAAGAATAATTGGAAAGCTTGTTCTTGAAACTGAAAATGGAAGAGATCTGATTTCATTAAAAATTTCTATAAAAAATTCATTGGAAATATTAAAGCTTTTACAGGGAAATTCTATATTTTCTATTGAAGTAAAAACTCTTATTGATATCTACAACTTGATAGAAAAAACTATTGTAGATGAGCCCCCTTTCTCAGTGAGAGAAGGAGGAATCATAAGACAGGGATATAATGAAATGCTTGATGAGCTTCATGGGTTATCAAAAGATGGAAAGGACTATATCCTTGAAATAGAAAATAGAGAAAGAGAAAGAACTGGGATAAAAGGGCTTAAAATAAAATACAATAAAGTATTTGGATATTTTATTGAAGTAACAAGAGCTAACTCTCATCTAGTACCAGCAGACTATATCAGAAAGCAGACTCTTGCTAATGCTGAAAGATACATAGTCCCTGATTTGAAAGAGTATGAAGAAAAGGTATTAAATGCCAAAGATAAGATAGAGAATCTTGAATATCAGTTATTTAAAGAGGTATCCTATGAGATAAAAAGTCACAAAGGAATACTTCAGGATCTGGCATATAAGATAGCATATCTTGATGTTATGAGCGATTTGGCACATATAGCAATTAAAAATTCATATATTCAGCCTGAAATGCATGGTGGGAAGGATATAGAAATAATTGCTGGAAGACATCCAATAGTGGAAAAGCTTATTCCTTCAGGAGAATATGTAAAAAATAATATAGTGCTTGATGACAATAAAGAAATGATAATACTTACTGGGCCTAATATGTCAGGTAAATCTACTTATATGAAGCAGGTAGCTTTGATTATAATCATGGCTCATATGGGATCTTATGTACCAGCAAATTATGCTAAAATAGGATTGGTAGACAAGATATTTACAAGAATAGGTGCAAGTGATGATCTTCTTACAGGTCAGTCTACATTTATGCTCGAAATGAGTGAAGTGGCTAATATAGTTAATAGTGCAACTGACAGATCATTTATCATACTTGATGAAATAGGAAGAGGGACTTCTACATTTGATGGAATTTCAATAGCAACAGCTATTACAGAGTATATTCATGAAAGAATAGGAGCAAAAACAATATTCGCTACACATTATCACGAACTGACTCAGCTGGAAGATAAACTGGACAGAGCTGAAAACTATAGAATAGAAGTAAAAGAAAATGATAAGGAAATAGTTTTCTTGAGAGAGATAGTAAAAGGTGGAGCAGATAAGTCTTATGGAATAGAAGTAGCCAGACTTGCGGGACTCCCTAAAGAGATACTGGATAGATCAAAATCTGTACTGAAAAATTTAGAAAATAGAAAACAGATAATTGAGAAGAAACTAAAAGGAGAGCAGCTTATACTTTTTGGAACTCCTCAAAAAGAAGAACCAGTAGAAGAGGATAAAAATAATTTAAAAGGAAAAGAACTGACAAAAGAACAAAAAATAGTTATGAGAGTACTGGAAGAATTGGATCCTAATGGAATGACACCTTTGGAAGCACTATTAAAGCTTAATGAGCTGAAAAAAATATTAAATAGGAGTTAACTATGAATAAAAAGAAAATCTATATAATTATTTTTGCAGTTATAATAATATTAGGTTACCTGAACTATTTTAAAGATGAAAGTGATCTTTCTGATGTAAAAAAAGCTATAGAAACGACTAATGTTACTTATGATAGTGAAGATTATCACGTTGAGGCTGATAAGCAGGTAGATTATGTAGATGATAATGAAACAAACTTTGAAAAAGCAAAGGCTCTAGTAAAAGATATGGTACTTAGTGGGGATAATGTATTTATTGATAAAGTAAGAAACCTTGCATTGAAAAATAATATACTTGGAGTTAGTCCAAATGGGTGGAAATTCAATACAGAAGCAGCTCATTATGATAAACTGAAGGATGAAATAACATCTGATGCTGGAGTAACAGCAGAAAATGATGAGAAAAAAGTAAAAATTTCAGGAAAAAATTTCATAACAGACAGTAAAATGAGTTATATAGAATTGAAAGATAATGTAGTTCTGGAAAATGAGAAAATAAAACTGAAAGGAGATATTGGGAGATACAGCGACGCTAATAAGATAGTTACTCTTTCAGGAAACATAGTTATTGACGGGGCAGATGAGCAAAATGCTAAAATATCTGGAAATTTTCTTAACTTAAAATATTCAATAAATGATAAAATTCTTGAAGCATGGGAACCTTATGATGTAACATATAATGGAGCTGAATTATCAGCAGGAAATCTGTGGTACCAAGATGATACAGAGGCGTTTTTAATTACTAAAAATGTAATGATAGAAACTAATGGATACAAGATATATGTTGATAAAATACAAAGAGAAGCCAACAGCAATATAGTTAAGTTTTTTGGAAAAATAACTGGAAGCAATGGAGTATATTCTTTTTCTGGAAAAGAAGCAGTATATGATATAACGACAGAAGAACTGACTTTTTATGGGGATGTAAAAATGACATCAACAAAAGGTGAAGAGCTTACAGCAGATAAAATAGTATATAATAATGCTACTAAATTTATAACTGCCTATGGAACAAATAGAGATGCAGTGTATATTTCAAATAATGGAGAATTAAGAAGCAGGGAATTTAGATATAATAATGAAACAAAGGAAATGTTTGCTGATAAAAAGTATGATTACAAAAGTCAGAAATATGACAGTGTTGGAGATAAGTTCTATTTTAATGATATAACAAAAGATGGATATATAGTAAATGGAACTATGTATGACAAAATCAAAAAACAAACTGCTAAAGGTAAAAGAATGGATTTCAATACCGAAGCACAAATATATAAAGTAAAAGAAAATGCTGTATTTGAGAATCAAGACTATAGATTAGAAAGCAATGATATAACATATAATGGAGCTACTGGTAAAGTAGAAACTCCAAATAAATATAAAGTGACAGCTTTAAAAGATGGAACATCTTTCACAGGAATTGGAGCTGTATATGATGAAAATACCGGGGAGCTTGTAAGTAATGGAACAATAAATGCTGCTGGAAGAAACTTTGTTGCCAGTGGAGAGAATCTTACATACAATAATAAAAATGGAACAGGAGAACTTCAAAGTAAAATTTCATTTAAAAATACAGAAAATGGAACTACTGTAACTGGGGATAAACTCTTATTCCAAAAAGATAATTATATGGAGCTAATTGGAAATCTTGTAATAAATAGTGAAAAAATAGTAGCAAAATCAGCAAGAGGAAAGTATAATTTAAAAGATGAAAAAGTGTATATACCTGAAACTATAAATTTTGAAAGTCATGATAAAGCTACATCAGGAACTATGTCAAATGGAGTATTTGATGTAAAATCTTCAGTATTTACTGGAGATAATTTTAAAGGTAAAAATGTAGAAAACGATATAAAAAGTGACAAAATGAAATATTTTACAAACGAAGATAAGGTGGAATTTGGAAAAAATACTGTGATAGTAACTCCAGAAAGCAGGTTGAGAGGAAATAGACTTGACTACAATCTTAAGACTGAAGTAGTTGTTTCTCCTGAAAAATATACAATAGATTATGGAGATTTTACTATAATCGGAAGTGAAGGAACTTTTGATAATAAGCAAGGATTATTAAAAAGTACAAATGCAGATATAACTTCTAAGTCTGGAGATAGATTCAAATCAGATATAGCAGATGGAAATATGAGAGAGATGAGAATAGATTTCATAGGGAATGCAAAAGGAAACATGATGCATCAAGGAAAACGTACAGATTTTACAGGAGATTTTGCAAGAGTTTACTTTAAAAATGATGCTGGATACAAAGCAATAAGAAGTGAAATCAAAAAAAATGCAGTGTTTATTCAAGAAGATAAGAAGCTTCAATCTGATTATATTGAAGCAGATATAGAAAGAAACCTTGTTTTCTCAAGAGATAATACAAAATTAACAGTAACTGATGCTAAAAATGGAAATACAGTTGTAACTTCTGATACTGCTGAAATAGATATTAATAAAGATATAGCTACTTTAGTAGGAAATGTTTATATTGAGAATAAAAACCCAGAACAGGGAATAACTATTATCACTGCTGAAAAGGGAATAGTCAGACAAAAAACTGGTATACTTGATCTTATGGGAAATGTAAAAATTGAAAATAAAGATTCCATAATAGAAGCAGATGAAGGTACTTATGATATGAACACAAGAAAAGTAAAAGCAAGAGGACATGTATTTATAAACCATAAAAATAATTAAGGAGGAGCTAATGAGAAGTTTAGTAGCTCAAAATCTTTGTAAAAGCTATAAAAAAAGAACAGTAGTGGATAATGTCAGCCTTGAAGTAAATAAGGGAGAGATAGTGGGGCTTCTTGGACCTAACGGAGCAGGGAAAACAACTACTTTCTATATGATAACAGGAATAATAAAGCCTGAAAGCGGTAAAGTTTACTGTGACAATGCTGATGTAACAACTTATCCTATGTTTAAAAGAGCCAATCTTGGGATAGGATATCTGGCACAGGAGCCATCTGTTTTTAGAAATCTTACAGTAGAGGAAAATATAGCCGCAGTTCTTGAGATGAAAGGAATAGCTCCTAAAGAACAACAGGAAATAATTGAAAAGCTTATGGAAGAGTTCAAACTTACTCATGTAAGAAAATCTTTAGGGTATTCACTCTCTGGAGGAGAAAGAAGAAGAATAGAGATAGCCAGAACAATAGCAAATAACCCAAGCTTTATACTTCTGGATGAACCCTTTGCCGGGGTTGACCCAATAGCAGTTGAAGATATACAGCAGATAATAAGATATTTGAGAAATAGAGGATTGGGAATACTGATAACTGACCACAGCGTAAGAGAAACATTGCGTATTACAGAGAAGGCATATATAATGGCAAATGGAAAAGTTTTGATCAGTGGTACGCCAGAAGAAATATCTAATGATGAAACAGCAAGAAAAATTTATTTAGGTGAAAAGTTTAAATTAGATTAAATTTTAAATAGTTGGAGGAGAACATGTTAACAGGAAATCAAATTAGAAAAGAGTTTATTGAGTTTTTTGAAGCAAAACATCATAAACACTTCGAAAGTGCATCACTTATTCCTGATGATGCAACTTTATTACTAACGGTAGCAGGAATGGTTCCTTTTAAGCCGTATTTTTTAGGACAGAAGGAAGCACCATATCCAAGAGTAACTACTTATCAAAAATGTATCAGAACAAATGACCTTGAAAATGTTGGAAGAACAGCAAGACACCACACATTCTTTGAAATGCTTGGAAACTTCTCTTTTGGAGATTATTTCAAAAAAGAAGCAATAGAATGGTCTTGGGAGTTTGTTACTGAGGTATTAAAAATAGATAAAGATAAACTTTGGGTATCAGTATTTACGACAGATGATGAAGCGGAACAGATTTGGATAGAAAAATGTAATTTTCCAAAAGAAAGACTTGTAAGACTTGGAGAAGATGAAAACTGGTGGGCAGCAGGACCTACTGGATCATGCGGACCTTGTTCAGAAATTCATGTGGATTTAGGACCAGCTTATGGTGGAGATGAAAACTCTAAACTTGGTGATGAAGGAACAGATAATCGTTTTATTGAAATCTGGAATCTTGTATTTACTGAATGGAACAGAATGGAAGATGGAAGCCTTGAGCCTCTTCCTAAGAAGAATATAGATACAGGAGCTGGACTTGAAAGAATAGCTGCTATGGTGCAAGGAAAATCAAATAACTTTGAAACAGATCTTTTATTCCCATTGGTAGAGGAAGCAGTAAAACTTACTAACTCGCAATATGGAAGAGATGAGGAAGAAAACTTCTCATTAAAAGTAATAACAGACCATTCAAGAGCAGTTACTTTCTTGATCAATGATGGAGTTATACCATCAAACGAAGGAAGAGGATATGTTCTGAGAAGAATATTGAGAAGAGCAGTAAGACATGGAAGACTTTTAGGACAATCAGAGTTATTCCTATATAAGATGGTTGATAAAGTAGTAAGTATGATGGAAAATGCTTATCCAGATCTTAGAAGTAATATTGATCATATTAAAAAAGTTGTAAAAATAGAAGAGGAAAAATTTTCTCGTACTCTTGATCAAGGTATGCAGCTTGTAAATCAGGAAATCGAAAAATTAAAAGCAGCAGGAATTACTAAACTTGATGGAGAAGTTACATTTAAACTTTATGATACATACGGATTCCCATATGAGCTAACTGAAGAAATATGTCAGGAAAAAGAGATAGAAATATCTAAAGAAGAATTCGAAGCAAAAATGACTGAGCAGAAAGAAAAAGCAAGAGCTGCCAGAGAAGTTGTAATGGAAAAGGGACAAGACAGTTTTATCGAGGAGTTCTATGATAAATATGGAGCTACTGAATTTACTGGATACACAACTCTTAAAGATACAGGAAAACTTTTAAGTGCAAGAGATGGAAAAAATGGCAAGAAACTTATGATATTTGATACAACTCCATTCTATGGTGAGTCTGGAGGACAGGCAGCAGATATCGGTATTATTACTGGAAATGGATTTGAAGGTAAAGTTATAGATGTTCAAAAACAAAAAGGAATATTTACACATACTGTTGAAGTATTAAAAGGAACTCCAATTGAAGGAGAGGAATATTTCTTAGAAGTTGATGAAGCTAACAGAATGGCAACAGCTAAAAATCATACAGCAACTCATCTGCTTCATGAAGCATTGAGAGAAGTATTAGGTTCTCATGTACAACAGGCAGGGTCATTTGTAAATGGGGAAAGATTAAGATTTGACTTTAACCATTATGAAGCTATGACTGGTGAAGAGCTTGAAAAAGTAGAAGAGTTAGTAAATGAAAAAATAGCTGAAGCTATAAATGTTTCAGTTGCTGATATGAGTATGGATGAAGCTAAAAAAGCTGGAGCTACAGCTCTATTTGGAGACAAATATGGAGATGTAGTAAGAGTAGTATCTGTAGAAGGATTCTCTATAGAACTTTGCGGAGGAACTCATATAGATAATATAGGTAAGATAGGATTATTTAAAATAGAAAGTGAAGCTGGTATTGCTGCTGGAATAAGAAGAATTGAAGCTGTAACTGGAAAAGGAGCATACAAAGCAGTTAAAAACATTGAAATGCTTCTAAAAAATGTAGAAAAAGTTGTAAAATCTGATGAAGCTAATCTTCTGGACAGAGTTGAAAAAATGGTAGAAACAATTAAAGAAAACAGCAAAGAACTTGAAGAATTAAAAAGCAGATTTACTCAAATAGAAGCTCAGGCTTTAGCAGAAAATTCTGAGGTTATCAATGGAGTAACAGTTATCATGAAAACTTTTAAAACTACAACAGCTGATGATTTAAGAAAAATGGTCGATTATGTAAAAGATAAAATGACTAATACAGTTGTAGTTTTAGCATCTGGAGCAGATAAAGCTATATTTGCTGCTGGAGTAACTAAAGAACTTACTTCTAAAGTAAAAGCTGGAAATCTTGTAAAAGAAGCTGCTGTAATCACTGGGGGAAATGGTGGAGGAAGACCTGACTTCGCTCAAGCTGGTGGAAAAGATGCAACTAAAATACAGGAAGCTATGAATGCAGTAAAAGAAACTTTAAAAAATTCTTTATAAGAGGTAATGAATGTATAAAAAATATATTTCCTTAGATGTGGGAGATGTGAGGATAGGAGTAGCGAAATCAGATATAATGGGGATAGTAGCTACTCCCCTTGAAGTAATAGACAGAAAAAAAACAAAAGCAGTAAAAAGAATTAAAGAACTTTGTATTCAAGAAAATACAAAAGCATTAGTAGTGGGTATCCCTAAAAGTCTGGATGGAACTGAAAAAAGACAGGCAGAGAAAGTCAGAGAGTTTATAGCTAAATTAAACAAAGAGATTGAAGGCTTGGAAATAATAGAAGTTGATGAAAGACTTACTACTGTGTCAGCAGACAGAATGCTGAATGAATCAAACAAAAAGGGCGCTTTGGAAAAGAGAAAGGTAGTTGATAAAATAGCTGCTGCTATAATACTTCAAACTTTCTTAGATACAAAAAGATAAACTAATATTTTGGAGGAGAAATGGGATCAAAATTATTAATGAGATTGTCTCTTGTTATAGTTGTGGTAATAGGAGCTATATGGCTTAGCTTTTTTAAACCAACTAAACTGGGACTGGACTTAAAAGGTGGAGTGTATGTAGTATTGGAAGCTGTACCAGATGAAGGGGTAACTCTTGATGATGCAGCAATGAACAGACTGATTGAAGTTCTGGACAGAAGAATAAATGGATTAGGGGTAGCAGAATCTCTTGTACAAAAAGCAGGAAGCAATAGAGTAATAATAGAACTTCCAGGAATAAGCAATACAGAAGATGCTATAAAAATGATAGGGAAAACAGCTCTATTAGAATTTAAACTTGAAAATCCAGATGGAACTTTAGGAGAAACTCTTCTAACTGGAGGAGCATTAAAGAAAGCAGATGTATCTTATGACAACTTGGGAAGACCTCAAATTCAATTTGAAATGAACCAAGAGGGAGCAGTAAGATTTGCTGAGATTACAAGAAATAACATAGGAAGAAAACTTGCTATCACACTAGATGGAAAAGTACAGACAGCTCCTATGATCAATTCAGAAATACCAAGTGGAAACGGAGTAATTACAGGAAACTATACTGTAGAAGAAGCAAAAGCAACAGCTACATTGCTGAATGCAGGAGCTCTTCCAGTAAAAGCTGAAATAGTTGAAACAAGAACTGTTGGAGCATCTCTTGGAGATGAATCAATAGCTCAAAGTAAACAAGCAGCAGTATTTGCAATGATGCTTATAGGAGTATTTATGATAGTATTCTACAGACTCCCTGGAATAGTTGCAGATATAGCTCTTGTAATATTTGGACTTATAACTTTTGGATGTCTTAACTTCATTGATGCAACATTAACTCTTCCAGGTATAGCAGGACTTATCCTGTCAGCAGGTATGGCAGTTGATGCAAATGTTATCATCTTTGAAAGAATAAAAGAAGAACTTAGAATGGGGAACACAGTACGTAATGCTATAGATGCAGGATTCAGCAAAGGATTTGTGGCTATTTTTGACTCAAACCTTACTACACTTATAATTACTGTTATTCTTTTCACTTTCGGAACTGGACCAGTAAAAGGATTTGCTGTAACATTAACAATAGGTACATTGGCATCTATGTTCACAGCTATTACAATTACTAAGATAATTTTACTTACTTTCATTACAATATTTAAATTAAACAAGCCAGAATTGTTTGGAGTTAGGGGGAAAACAGCATGCAAATAAAAATTATAGAAAATAGTAAAAAATTTGTAGGACTATCATTAGTTATTGTTGTTCTTTCTCTTGGAGCTTTTTTCACAAAAGGGCTTAACTATGGTATCGACTTCTCTGGAGGAAACTTATTTCAGCTGAGATTTGAAAAACCAGTAACATTAAATGATATCAACAATAATTTAGATGAAATTTCTAAAGAGATAAATCAGGTAAATCCTAACAGTAGAAAAGTACAAATTTCTGAAGATAATACTGTTATTATAAGAACGCCTGAACTTACTGAAACAGAAAAAACAGAAGTTTTAGACAGTTTAAGAAAAATTGGAAACTTTGATGTAAATAAAGAGGAGAAAGTAGGAGCAAGTGTTGGGGAAGAACTAAAAACTTCAGCAATATATGCACTTGGAATAGGAGCTTTCCTTATAATTCTTTACATAACTTTCAGATTTGAATTTACATTTGCAGTAGCAGCAGTAGCAGCATTGTTCCATGATCTAATTATAGCTGTTGGAGTAATTTCACTTTTAGGTTACGAAGTAGATACACCATTTATAGCAGCCATATTGACTATACTTGGATATTCTATCAATGATACAATAGTTGTATTTGACAGAATAAGAGAAAATATGAAGCGTAAGAATAAAATTTCTTTTGAAGCTTGTTTGGATAAAAGTGTAAATCAGGTAATGATAAGATCTATCAACACATCTGTAACTACATTATTTGCAATCATTGCTATACTTGTTTTTGGTGGAGACAGTTTAAAAACATTTATAGTAACTCTTTTGATTGGTATTCTTGCAGGAACTTACAGTTCAGTATTTATTGCAACACCATTAGTATATTTCCTAGATAAAAATAAAAAAGGTCCAAATAAAGGACTTCATATTTTTGCCTGTCTCTTATACACATCTCCGAGCCCACGA
>ERZ1694978.167-NODE-167-length-10782-cov-8.376806_pt1 | contig 10782 bp, 9 predicted proteins | sample MGYA00581608_ERZ1694978 | MGnify/ENA primary metagenome ERZ1694978 (study PRJEB42213, sample SAMN07424350) | human gut metagenome | biome: ENVO:00009003; feature: ENVO:2100002; material: ENVO:00002003 | host: Homo sapiens | place: USA | collected 2014 ... | reverse complement strand
GATGTAGCTCCGTCTCGTGGGCTCGGAGATGTGTATAAGAGACAGGTATATTATTATTAAAGTTTAAATATCATACACAGAGGAGGCTATTTTTCATGGAAAAAAATGGAAAAAAAGTTGTAATTGGAGTTATTGGATCAGACTGTCACGCAGTTGGAAACAAAATTATTCATCACGTTTTAGAGTCTAATGGATTTGAAGTAGTAAACATCGGAGTTTTATCACCACAAGCTGACTTCATCAACGCAGCTGTTGAAACGAGTGCTGATGCTATAATAGTTTCTTCTTTATATGGACATGGGGAACTAGATTGTCAAGGAATGAGAGAAAAATGTAAAGAAGCAGGACTTAATGACATCATCCTTTATGTAGGTGGAAACATTGTTGTTGGAAAACAAGTTTGGAGTGAAGTAGAAGAAAGATTTAAAGCTATGGGATTTGATAGAGTTTACAGACCAGGAACTCCTATCGAAGATACAACAGAAGATTTAAAGAAAGATTTAGGAATTGCTTAATCTTAAATCAACTGAAATTTTTCAAAAAAACTTTACAATAAAAGAGAGTGGTTGTTATGAAAGTTTATCTAGCCATAGATTTTGGGAGTACTTACACTAAACTTACTGCTATAGATATGGATAATGAAGTTATTTTAGCGACAGCAAAGGATATTACTACAGTTGAAGAAGATATCATGATCGGATTTAATAAGGCTTATGACAAATTAAAAGCTGCAATAAATGAGAAGGTTGATTTTGATTCTGTGGAGTTTGTAAGTAAAACTGCCTGTTCATCTGCTGCTGGTGGATTGAAAATGGTAGCAATAGGCCTTGTACCTGAACTTACAGCTGAAGCTGCTAAAAAAGCTGCTCTAGGAGCTGGAGCAAGAGTAATAAAGACATATGCTTACGAATTAAATCACAGAGAACTTGAAGAAATCAAGGCTACTCCTCTGGACATAATATTATTAGCTGGTGGAACAGACGGTGGTAATAAAGACTGTATCATTCATAATGCTAAAATGATTGCAGAGTATAAACTTGATGTGCCAGTTGTAGTTGCAGGAAATAAAGCAGCTATTGACCAGGTGGAAGCTATTTTCAAAGAAGCTGAAATAGATTATTTTGTAACAGAAAATGTAATGCCTGTAATAAATAAATTAAATGTTGAACCTTCTCGTGAAGAAATCAGAAAAGTTTTTATGAATAGAATAGTAGAAGCTAAAGGAATGAAAAACGCAGAAGAGTTTATAAGAGGTATACTGATGCCTACACCAGCAGCTGTATTAAAAGCTGCCGAGGTACTTGCAGAGGGTACTGATGATGAAGATGGAATAGGAGATTTAATAGTAGTAGATATTGGAGGAGCGACAACAGATGTTCACTCAATAGCTAAAGGAGATCCTACAAAACCTTCTATCATGATAAAAGGTTTGGAAGAACCATTTGCTAAAAGAACTGTAGAAGGAGATCTTGGAATGAGATACTCATCAGTAGCTCTTTTAGAAGCAGCAGGAACAAGAAAAATAAGAAACTATTTACATGATTCATTAAAGCAAATTGATGTGAAAGCTGCATGTCAGTATAGACATGATCATATCAAGATGGTGCCTCAAAATGAAGAAGAGATCAGATTTGATGAGGCAATGGCAATGGCAGCTACTGAAATTGCAATGACAAGACACTGTGGAGTGCTAGAGTGTGTTTATACTCCAATGGGAACAATGTTTAATCAAAGTGGAAAAGACTTGACTGATGCACCTTATGTTATTGGTACAGGAGGAGTTATCATTCATAGTTTAAATCCTCAAGGAATATTAAAAGCTGGAAATTTCAATGAACAAGATCCTGTTCACTTGAAACCTATGTCTCCAAAATTCCTTGTAGACAAAACATATATATTGTCATCAATGGGACTGTTAGCTCAGGATTATCCAAACTTAGCTGTTAGAATAATGAAAAAATATCTAGTCGAAGTATAAGAAATTATAAGGAGGAATATTTAAATATGAAACTTAGATTTAAGAAATGGACTGAAGAAGAGTTCTTCGAAATGAGAGAAGAAGTTTTAAAAGGGTGGCCTACAGGTAAAGAAGTAAACTTAGAAGAAGCTGTAGCTTTCCATAAAGCATTACCAGAATCAAAAAGCTTCTCTAAAAAATTAGTAGATGCTAAAAAAGCAGGAATTACTCTAGCACAACCAAGAGCAGGGGTTGCTTTAATAGAACAACATATAGAATTATTAGACTACTTAGATAAAGTTGGAGGAGCAGACTTACTTCCATCAACTATCGACTCTTATACAAGACAAAATAAATATGAAAACTGTGAAAAAGGAATAGAAGAATCTAAAAAAGCTGGAAGATCACTTCTTAATGGATTCCCAGGTGTAAACCACGGAGTTACTGGATGTAGACAAGTTGTTGAAGCTATAGATCTACCTCTACAATTAAGACATGGAACTCCAGATGCTAGACTACTTTCTGAAATCATGATCGCAGCTGGATATACTTCTGATGAGGGTGGAGGAATCAGTTATAACGTTCCTTACGCTAAATCAGTTTCTCTAGAAAGAACACTAATTGACTGGCAATATGTTGACAGACTAGTTGGATGGTATGAAGAGCACGGAGTATCAATCAATAGAGAACCATTTGGACCATTAACTGGTACATTAGTTCCTCCATCAATGTCAAATGCTGTTGGAATCCTTGAAGGATTACTAGCTGCTGAGCAAGGAGTTAAAAATATTACTTTAGGATATGGACAATGTGGAAACTTAATTCAAGACGTTGCTGCTATTAGAGCATTAACTGAGCAAGGAGAAGAGTATTTCAAAGAGTATGGATATAATGATATTGATTTAACAACTGTATTCCACCAATGGATGGGAGGATTCCCAGAAGATGAAGCTAAAGCATTTGGAGTTATTTCTAATGGTGCTTCTGCTGCTGCTCTTGCTGGAGCTACAAAAGTTATTGTTAAAACTCCTCATGAAGCTATTGGAGTTCCTACAAAAGAAGCTAACGCAATGGGAATTAAAGCTACAAAAATGGTTCTTAACCTTCTTAAAGGACAACAATTATCAATGTCTCCAGAATTAGCAAAAGAAATAGATGTTATTAAAGCTGAAACTAAATGTATCTTAAATAAAGTATTAGAATTAGGAGAAGGAGACTGGGCTATTGGTGTAGTTAAAGCTTTCGAACAAGGTGTACTAGACGTTCCATTCGCTCCATCTAAATACAATGCAGGTAAAATGATGCCAGCTAGAGACAACGTAGGTAAAGTAAGATACCTAGCTGTTGGAAACGTACCATTAAGCAAAGAATTAGTAGACTTTAACCTAGCTCAATTAGAAGAAAGAGCTAAATTTGAAGGAAGACCAGTTGGATTCCAAATGACTGTTGATGATATATTCGCAGTAGGAAAAGGAACTCTTATTGGAAGACCTGAAACTGAACACATGAAAAACAATTAATTCGATTAGTGAATAAAATTTGTAGAAATCATAGTGTAAAATTGATAGGATGAATGTAAAATAATTTAGAAAATCAATTTTTAAATGTTGGTTGCAATTATCTTGGAAATAGATTATATATTTAATTAGGAAGAAAGTGGGAATTGAAAAATTCCCACATAATTTGAAATCTTAGGAGGCTTAATTATGAAAATTGTAGATGTAGTATGTTCTGCAGGAAAAACAGGATTCTATTTTGATGACCAAAGAGCAATAAAAGCAGGAGCTGGACATGATGGTATGTTCTATCTAGGAAACCCAGTAACACCTGGATTCAAATCAATAAGACAAGCAGGAGAAGCTATCTCTGTTTTACTAGTTCTTGAAGATGGACAAGTTGCTCATGGAGACTGTGCTGCTGTTCAATACTCAGGTGCGGGAGGAAGAGATCCTTTATTCCTAGCAAAAGACTTTATTCCAGTAATCCAAAAAGAAATCGCTCCAAAATTAATAGGAAGAGAACTTGATAACTTCAAATCTCTTGCTGAAGAATTTGATGCATTAGAAGTTAATGGAAAAAGATTACATACTGCAATAAGATATGGAATCACTCAAGCTTTACTTGATGGTGTTGCAAAAGCTAGAAAAGTAACTTTAGCTGAAGTTATTAAAGCTGACTACAATACAGGATTAGAAATCACTAAGAGACCTATATTCACTCAATCAGGAGACGACAGATATGTTGCTGCTGACAAAATGATAATCAAAGAAGCTGACGTTTTACCTCACGCTTTGATTAATAACGTAAAAGAAAAATTAGGATTACACGGAGAAATTTTACTTGACTATGTTAAATGGTTAAGAGACAGAATCCTTTCTCAAAGAACTGATGCTGACTACTCTCCAATATTCCACATAGACGTTTATGGAACTATCGGTGCTGCATTTGATTGTGACACTAAAAAAATGGCTGACTACATTGCTACATTAGTAGAAGCTGCAAAACCATTTAAATTAAGAATAGAAGGACCTATGGACGTTGAAGACAGAGATAAACAAGTTGAAGCTCTTGCTGCTTTAACTGCTGAAGTAGATGCTAGAGGAATAGAAGTTGAATTAGTTGCTGACGAATGGTGTAATACATTAGAAGATATTAAATTATTCGCTGATAAAAAAGCTGGACATGTAGTTCAAATCAAAACTCCAGACCTTGGAGGAGTAAACAACATAGCTGATGCAATTCTTTACTGTAATAAAGTAGGAATCGGATCATACTGTGGAGGAACTTGTAACGAAACTAACAGATCTGCTGAAGTTACTACTAACATTGGTATGGCTTGTGGAGCTCTTCAAGTTCTTGCTAAACCAGGAATGGGTGTTGACGAAGGATACATGATCGTATTCAACGAAATGTCTAGAGTTGAAGCTTTAGTAAACAGAAGAAAGAAATAGTTTTCTTTTTAAAGTATAATTATAATTTATTTTGATTTCGAAAAAGGTAGTTATATGACTACCTTTTTCCTTTAATTAGCCCTAATGTTTATAGAGAATTTTATTTAGAATTTAATAATGAGGTGAATCAAATGACAATAAAGAAAGCTGCTAAATGTGGTACTCTAGAATCAAATGATATATTTGTGATTCTAACTCCAGCTGAAAGCGGAATAGAAATTGAATTAGAAAGTACTGTGGAAAAACAATTTGGAGCTCATATAAGAGAAGTTATAAAAAATAAACTTGTAGAACTTGGGATTGATGGAGTAAAAGTTCAAGCTCAAGATAAGGGAGCTCTTGATTATACTATCAGAGCAAGAATAGAAGCTGCTGTTGCTAGAGGATTATAATAATTATATTATTTTTTATATGAGAGGTGTTTATCGTGGAATTAAGAAGAACTATGTTATTTATGCCTGGAAATAACCCAGGAATGCTTCAAACAGCAGCTGTGTTCGGTTCAGACGCTGTTATATTTGACTTGGAAGATGCTGTTGCATTAACAGAAAAAGATGCTGCAAGATATTTGATAAGTGAAGCTTTAAGAACAAATAAATATGATGATGTAGAAGTAGTAGTAAGAGTTAATCCTTTATCTACTCCATTTGCAGAAAAAGATATAGATGTAATAGCAAGATTGAAACCAGATGCTATACTTCTTCCAAAAGCTTGTCCTGAAGATATAGCTGTATTAGATAAAAAATTAAATGAAATAGAAAAAGAAATGGGATTTGAAGCAGGAAGTATAAAAATACATCCACTAGTAGAAACTACTTATGGAGTAGAAACAGTATATGAAACTATAAAATCAAGTCCAAGAGTAATTTCTGTTTTGTTAGGTGGAGAAGACCTTGCAGTTGATTTGGGAGTAAAAAGAACTAAATCATCAGACGAATTATTCTATGCAAGAACAAAAGTAGTAAATGCATGTAAAGCTTGTAAAGTAGATGCAATAGATACTCCATTTACAGATACAAATGACTATGAAGGATTAATGGCTGACTCATTAAAAGCAAAAATGTTAGGATTTACAGGAAAACTTGCTATAAACCCAAGACAAATAGATACAATCCATGCAGCTTACTGTCCATCACAAGCTGAAATCAATCATGCTTTAAGAGTAATAGCTGCTAAAGAAGAAGCTGCTAAAGAAGGTCTTGGAGTATTCTCATTAGATGGAAAAATGGTTGACCTTCCAATTATAAATAGAGCTATTCATACATTGGATGTTGCAAGACTTATTGGTCTAATAGATTAATCAATAATATGTGAGGTGTTTATAGATGAAAAATATTTTAGGAAGAGAAGTTCCTGATTTTATAGAAGGATACGGAAAAATCAATCATTATAATGGATATTTAGCAAATACAACTGGAGTAGTAAAAAAGAACTATAACTTTAAAACTGTAACTCCTAATGATAAAAAACTTCATACTGATTTTGAAAAATTAATGGATAAACTTCCATTAAAAGATGGAATGGTTGTATCTTTCCACCACCATTTAAGAAATGGAGATTATGTATTAAATTTAGTAATGGCAGAAATAGCAAAAAGAGGATATAAAGATGTAACGTTAGTTGCAAGTTCTATATTCCCATGCCATAAACCAGTAGTAGAAATGATTGAAAAAGGAATAGTAACACAAATATATGCTGGATACATGTCAGGACCAGTTGCTCAGGCAATATCACAAGGTAAAATGCAAAAACCAGCAGTTATGCATACTCATGGTGGAAGAGCAAGAATAATGGAAACAGGAGAGGTTGAAGTAGATATAGCTTTTGTTGCAGCTCCAACTTCAGATGAATATGGAAATATAAATGGAGTAGATGGAAAATCAGCATGTGGAGCTTTAGGATATGCTCACTCAGATGTTGAAAATGCTAAATTAGTAGTAGCTATCACTGATAACTTAGTTCCATATCCAAATACAACAATAGAAATCAATCAAACTTTAATAGACTATGTATTAGTAGTAGATGCTATTGGAGATCCTAAAGGAATAGTATCTGGAACTACTCAGATCACTAAAAACCCAATAGGATTAAAAGTTGCTGATCTTACAGCTAAATTCATAGAGCAATCAGGATATTTAAAAGATGGAATGAGCTTCCAAACAGGTGCAGGAGGAATATCACTTGCAGTTGCAGCAGAAGTTAGAAATCTTATGAAATCAAAAAATATAGTAGGAAGTTTTGCTGCTGGAGGAATAACAGGATATATAGTTGATATGTATAAAGATGGACTTTTCAAAGCTCTATTTGATGTACAATGTTTTGACCTTAATGCAATCAAATCAGCAAAAGAAAATCCAAATCATATAAAAATGTCAGCAACAATGTATGCAAATGCAAATAATAAAGGTTCAGTAGTAAATATGCTTGATATAGTTATCCTAGGTGCAACAGAAATGGATACAAACTTCAACGTAAACGTAACTACAGGATCAGATGGAGTTATCATGGGAGGATCTGGAGGACACAGTGATACAGCAGCTGGATCAAAACTATGTATAATAGTTTCTCAATTAGTAAATGCAAGAATATCAGTAGTAAAAGACAGAATAACTACTGTAACAACTCCAGGAGAAACAGTAGATGTACTGGTAACAGAAAGAGGAATAGCAATCAATCCATTGAGAAAAGACTTAATAGAGAAATTCAAAAATTCTAATCTTCCAATCAAAACAATAGAAGAGCTAAAAGAAATAGCAGAAGCTATGACTGGAAAAGAAGAAGCAATAGAATTTGAGGATAAAGTAGTTGCTGTAGTGCAGTACAGAGACGGATCTATAGTAGATGTTGTAAGACAAGTAAAAAATAACTAAATAATTATTGACACAAATAGTAAAAAAATATATAATAAGGTGTAAATGATAAATATAAAGAATACCATCAAGAGAGATTGAGGGACTGGCCCGTTGAAATCTCAGCAACCTGCTTTTTAAGTGTGGTGCTAACTCCTGAGAGATGGAATATTGGATTTAACACTTAATCCCTTTCATCTGTCTGGTGAAAGGGATTTTTTTATCTTGACACATTAAATTATTAATATATTTTAAGGAGGAAAAATGAAAAATTTAACTTATTTCACATCAGAATTTGTATCACCTGGTCACCCAGATAAGGTATCAGATCAAATTTCAGACGCAGTAGTAGACGCATGTCTTGCTGATGATCCAAATTCAAGAGTAGCGTGTGAAGTATTTTGTACAACAGGACAGGTTGTTGTAGGAGGAGAAATCACAACTACTACATATATAGATATCCAAGACATTGTAAGAAGTAAAATTGATGAAATCGGATATAAAGAAGGAATGGGATTTGATTCTAATTGCGGAGTACTAAGTGCTATCCATGCTCAATCACCAGATATAGCTATGGGAGTAGATATTGGAGGAGCAGGAGACCAAGGTATAATGTTTGGAGGAGCTGTAAAAGAAACTCCAGAATTAATGCCGTTAGCTCTTGTATTAGCTAGAGAAATATTAGTGAAACTTACTAAAATGACTAGAGCAAAAGAACTTCCATGGGCAAGACCAGATGCAAAATCACAAGTAACTTTAGCTTATGATGAAAATGGAAAGATAGATCACGTTGATACAGTAGTAGTGTCTGTTCAGCATAATCCAGATGTAACTCAAGCTCAAATAAAAGAAGAAGTAATAGAAAAAGTAGTAAAACCAGTATTGAGATCTTATGGGCTTGATCCTGATCAAGTAAAACATTTCCATATCAATCCAACAGGAAGATTTGTAATTGGAGGACCACACGGAGATACAGGAGTAACTGGAAGAAAAATAATAGTAGATACATATGGAGGATTCTTTAGACATGGTGGAGGAGCTTTCTCTGGAAAAGACCCTTCAAAAGTAGATAGATCAGCAGCTTATGCAGCAAGATGGGTTGCAAAAAATATAGTTGCAGCAGACCTTGCAGATAAATGTGAAATCCAATTATCATATGCAATAGGAGTTGTAGAACCAACATCAGTAAAAGTAGATACATTTGGAACTGGAAAAGTAGATGAATTTGAATTAGCAGAAGCTGTTAAAAAAGTATTTGATCTAACACCAAGAGGGATAGAAAGAGCACTTGAATTGAGAAGTGGAAAATTCAAATATCAAGATCTTGCAGCATTCGGACATATAGGAAGAACTGATTTAGATATTCCATGGGAAAAACTTGATAAAGTAGAAGAATTAAAAAAAGCTTTAAATAAATAGTAAAAAAGAGAGGGATCAAAAATTTGAAATTATGTTTCAGATTTTTGATCTTTTTTTGTAGAAATAAAATAACATAAGGCTGGATATTAATATAAGTATGTCTTTAGATGTTGAAAAATCAATACTTAGAGAGGCACTTTTTTTATTATAAAAAAGCTTTTAAGGTGCAAAAATATTGACACTTTTTATGTCTGATGTTATACTTTTAAGGTATAAGTAAACACTAAGGAGATAATAATGGAAAAATTAAAAAAGAAAGCAATAAGTTTAGAAGCTTTTATATGTCTGGGATTATTAGCTGGATCTTTTATAACAACTGCTAAAATAATGGGACCTGTGAATATGATAAATACTGTAATGGGAACGGCACATGATCTTCTGATAAATACAGTATTCTTTATAATGGGAGTTGCAGTATTAGCAGGAGCTCTTTCAGAAATATTATCTGAATTTGGAGTGATATCCCTGATAAATAAATTGCTTTATTTTGTAATTTATCCTTTGTATAGATTGCCGGGAGCTTCAGCATTAGCAATAGTGACAACATATATATCAGATAATCCAGCTGTACTTAGTTTAGCAGCAAATAAAGAATTTAGAAAATATTTTAAGAACTATCAGTTTACAGCTCTTACTAACTTGGGAACATCTTTTGGGATGGGATTCATAGTATCAGCATTTATGGTGGCACAAGGTGGACTTATGAAAGAAAATCTTTTTAAAGCAGTCCTTATAGGAAATCTCGGAGCAGTGGTAGGAAGTATAATAAGTGTAAATTTAATGCTGCATTATAGTAAAAAATATTTTAAAAGTATAGGAGAATCAGAAGAAGAAAAGGAAATAGAAAAATTTGTTCTTGATACAAGAGAAATAAGAAGAGGATCAATTTTTGGAAGATTTTTAGAAGCCATGCTGGAAGGTGGAAAAGTAGGAGTAGATATGGGAATTGCTATAATTCCTGGAGTAATTATCATATGTACAACAGTTCTTATGCTTACAAATGGTATGCCTCAAGGTGGCTATACAGGAGCAGCTTATGAAGGAATAGGAATACTTCCAATAATTGGAGCAAAGCTTAATTTTATATTAAAGCCGTTATTTGGATTTACCAGTCCACAGGCAATAGCTTTTCCTATAACAGCACTTGGAGCAGTGGGAGCTGCTATTGGACTTGTACCTCAATTTATAAAAGAGGGCGTAATAGGGCCAAGAGAGATAGCGGTTTTTACAAGTATGGGAATGTGCTGGAGCGGATACTTAAGCACTCATGTAGCTATGATGGACAGTTTGAAATATAGAGAATTAACTGGAAAAGCAATATTCAGTCATACTATTGGAGGATTGGCAGCTGGAATGGCAGCAAACTTCTTGTATTCATTATTTGTATAGATAAAACAGAGGATGTGAACTGCATCCTCTTTTTCATTTGAAAAAAAAGGAAAGGAAAATTGATCTTGTATAATATATAAGAAGAAGAAAACCTAATGAAGGAGGTATTTTTATGAGAGGCATATTAAAAGAAAGAATAGACGCAGAGAATTTAGCTAAAGCTGTGGAAAGAGGAGAAGAATTTTTGGAAAAAGATAGGAAAGTGGAAATATCTTTT
>ERZ1694978.160-NODE-160-length-11808-cov-9.658300_pt1 | contig 11808 bp, 9 predicted proteins | sample MGYA00581608_ERZ1694978 | MGnify/ENA primary metagenome ERZ1694978 (study PRJEB42213, sample SAMN07424350) | human gut metagenome | biome: ENVO:00009003; feature: ENVO:2100002; material: ENVO:00002003 | host: Homo sapiens | place: USA | collected 2014 ... | reverse complement strand
ATGTAGCTCCGTCTCGTGGGCTCGGAGATGTGTATAAGAGACAGCAATATACAGAACTATTTCTCTAGCTATCCAATATTTTGAATAATTTTTAAAATCTCCATTTCTATCAGGATCAAAATAATCAACAGCTTTTATAAGTCCTACTGTTCCCTCTTGCACTACATCCATATACGCTATTCCATTCTTTACATAATTAAAAGCTATAGATGCCACTTCATTAAGATTTTTCACTATTACTTTTTCTTTATCAGCCTCTCTTAAATCTTTCAGATAATTATTCTCCTCTTCATCACTTATTACTTCCATATTAGAAAGTTCTTCTAAGTAATCAATAACAGTTTCTTCTGCAAATTCATCCATTTCTTCAAGTTCTTTTGATCCAGTATAATGATTATCAAATTTTAACTCTTTATTTGAATTTTCATTTAAAAATTCTCTAAAATCATCTTCTTCTCTTAAATTAGTTATTATATCTTTTTCTAATTCTTTGATACTTAATACCTGCATGTTCCCTCCATAATATTTGCAGTCAAAAATGAGGGAATCCCCAAATAAATTTTATTTATCTTTTGGGGCTCCCTCAAATTATTACACTTTAAAGTCTTCCAGTTTTTTCCTTCTGCTTGGATGTCTAAGTTTTCTCAAGGCTTTGACTTCTATCTGTCTTATTCTCTCTCTTGTTACTTTAAATATTTTTCCTACTTCTTCCAGAGTTTTTGGTGATCCATCATCTAGACCATATCTATATCTCAATACTCTTTCTTCTCTGCTGCTAAGAGTATTTAATACTCCATTAAGCTGCTCTCTAAGAAGAGATCTATTTGTAAGTTCGTATGGATTAAGCATTTTATGATCTTCAACAAAGTCTCCTAATTCACTATCTTCTTCACTTCCTACTGGAGTTTCAAGAGATATCGGATCTTGGTTCATTTCCTGAATAGCTTTTACTTTGTCTACTTCCATTCCTAATCTTTCACCTAAAACTTCTGGAGTAGCATCTTTACCTGTTTCTTGCAGATAAATTCTTGCTTCTTTTTTTATCTTGTTTATAGTTTCTATCATGTGTACTGGTATTCTTATTGTTCTACCCTGGTCAGCAATAGCTCTTGTTATAGCCTGTCTTATCCACCAAGTAGCATATGTAGAAAATTTATATCCTTTACTGTATTCAAATTTTTCAACTGCTTTCATCAGCCCTATATTTCCCTCTTGAATCAGATCAAGAAGTTTAAGACCTCTATTAGTATGTTTTTTAGCTATACTTACAACTAGTCTAAGGTTTGCCTCTATCAGCTGTTTACTTGCCCAGTCGTCTCCTTCTAATGCTCTCTTAGCATATTCTAATTCTTCATCATGACTAAGAAGTGGAATCTGTCCTATTTCACGAAGATACATTTTAATAGGTTCATCTACTTTCATATCCCCTGAAAGATTAAACAAATCATCACTTACAAGTTCATCTTCATTTATTTCCTCCAATTCTTCTGGGTTGAAATGTTCAAAGTCATCTAAATCTTCTGTTCTCTCTTCTAAAAGGTCATCTATTTCATCTTCATCAGGAAATTCCTCTTTATCTTGAGTTTTTGAAATAGGTTCTTCATCTTTATCTTTGTCCTTATCTTTATCTTTTTTCAAAGATGCTGCAAGTTTCTTTTCTTTTTCCAGATCTTCTTGTCTTACAATCTCGATCCCTTGTTCCATCATTCCTGTTATCAGCTGCTCAATTTTTTCTACTGGAAAATCACTTTTTAATTCCTCATTTATCTCTTCATAAGTTATAAACTTATTTTCCATCGCTTTTCTGACTAAAGAAAGAACCTTCTCATTTTTTATAAACTCTCTCATTATTTGAAGCCTCCTCTAAAAAAATTATAGATTAACTATTTCTTCATATTCCTTATATATATCCAGTATTTTTGAGAAACCATCAGCTGCATTCAATTTTAATTCAATGCTTTTAAGCCCTATCGTTTTACTAATATTTTCTCTATTCCTTTGTTTTTCTTTCAATTCTATTCTGAACCAAGAGATAAATATCTCCTCTAATAACTTATTTGTTCTCTCTTCACTAGAAAAATCATTTATAGCCATACAGATTACAATTTCCCACTCATCTGTTTCAGCTTTTGTCAATTCAACGTTATCTTTAAGCTCTCTCACTATATTTGATTCTTCATCTCTTTCTTTAAGATATTGAAAAACTTTTCTAGTCAAAGATCCTTTTATATTTTTATTTTTAAAATATTCAAAATATTCATTTTTAGCCAGTATAAGTCCAAGTGTAAGCTCTTCTAATTTACTTGCTGCTTCTTCTCTTGATATACTTATATTTTCTGAAACTTCTTCTATTTTCCTTGATTTTTTTCTATTTTTATCTATCAAAGTCTCTTTAAGTATATCTTTTTCAATATTTAACTGTTTAGACAATTTGTCTAAGTACAAACTTTTCTCAAGATCTGTATCTACACTTTGAAAAAATTCTTTAAATCTGTTTATAAAATTCTGCTTAGACATCATGTTGCTGAGATCATATTCTTTTGAATAATATTTAAATAAAAAATCAAATATTTCAACAGAATTTTTCACACACTTTAAAAAGCTTTCTTTTCCATACAGCTTTAAATATTCATCAGGATCCTTCGCTCCTTCAAGAACCAGAACTCTGATATTAAAACCTAATGTTTTTAGTATCATTCCAGATCTTTCAGTTGCTGACTGCCCTGCTGCATCTGAATCAAAAGAAAGTATTATATTAGAAGTATATCTTTTTAGAAGTTTTCCTTGTTCCTCAGTTAATGCTGTTCCCAAAGGAGCCAGGGCTACATCAAATCCATATAAATACCCTGACAGTACATCCATATAACCTTCCATGAGCATAGCATAATTTTTTTTCTTAATCATGCTTCCACGTTCTAGTCCATATAAATTCTTACCTTTTTTAAAGATAGGTGTATCTGGTGAGTTTATATATTTAGGAACCTCTTTATTATTTTCAAGAGTTCTTCCTCCAAAGGCTATTATTTTCCCAGTTGGAGAGTAGATTGGAAATATAATCCTATTCCTGAATACATCATACTGCCCATTTTCACTCTCTTTCACAAGACCTAATGCAATGAGATCTTTTAATTCATATCCCTTGCTGATAAGATGATCATTAAGTTCATTCCACTTATTTGGGGCAAAGCCCAGTTCATTATCTTTTATGATCTTTGGATTGAGTTTTCTAGCTGCCAGATATTCCATAGCTTCTCTTCCACCATTGGAAAAGATATATTCTTTAAAAAAATTGTGGGCATCTTCCATTATTTTATAATATTTATCATAATTCTCATTATTTTTTTTGCTATTTCTGGTACCTTTTATTGGTATTCCATATTTTTTAGAAAGTTCTTCAACAGCTTCTATAAAACTTATCTTTTTATATTCAGAATAAAATTTTATAGGATTTCCACCAGCTCCACAAACAAAACATTTGCATATATTTTTGCTTGGGCTGACCATAAAAGAAGGAGAGGTATCTTGATGAAAAGGGCAAAGCCCCTTATAACTTGAGCCTGATTTTTTCAGTTCTACAAATTCGCCGACTACCTCTTCTATTCTGAGGCTTTCTATCAGCATATCTATGTCTTCAGACTTATATCTCACTTGTAATCACTGTTTCATTTTCATTCTTATGCTCAATTTTCAATTTCCTCATGGTAATCTCCCTTTTTTATATATCCCTATTCTGAAAATAAAAAGTTGTATATTCGTTAAAAATACAGAAAATATTTTTCCGTTATTCTTTAGTATAATACATTTTTTAGAAATAATCAAATTTTTTTCCTTAAGAATATAAAAAAGAGAGTAACCCAAAACAAAGTTTTAGGTCATTCTCTTTTTGTATATCAATTACCTAAATAAGCTTTTTAAGCTCTTCTTGAGTTTTTGAATTCAGATAATCATCTTTAACTCTGTCTTTAAGCTCTTTAAAATCAGCTGCTTTGTATTTTACTTCATTTGTTTTTTTGAAGATATAGAATTTATCCTCAATAAGAGCTGTTTGAACTTTATTTAAAGGGGCATCAAATATTAATTTTGTAAGTGCTTCATTATATCCCAATCCTGGAATATACCCAGTATCATCTATCTTAGAAAATAAACTGCTTTGAAGTACATCCTTATTTTCTTTAGAAAGAGTTTCAAAATTAACTGTTCCATTTGCCAGTTTTTCTTTTACTGCTTCTATTTCAGCTTTTTTGATATTAATAGTTGCTTCTGACACTTTAGGAACAATAAGAATATGACTTGCTTTTGCTCTTTCTTCATCATCTTTTCTATCTTCTATATATATCAAATGCTCTCCAAATATAGTTTCTACAGGTTGTGGATATATTTTTCCAACTTCTCCTGAGAATACAGCTTTTTGAAAAGGTTCAACCATGTCTTTTTTAGAGAACCATCCTAAATCTCCACCATTTGGCGAACTTGGTCCATCAGAATTCTTTTTAGCTACCTCTGCAAAATTTTCAGGAGTAAGAGTTTTTAAAAGTTCTTCTGCCTTTGCTTTTGCTGCTGCTTTATCTTCTGCTGAAGCATCAACTTTTAAAATAGCTATATATGAATCAGAACTTGGAAAAGTATCATAAACAAGCTTATTTTTTTCAAAATATTCTTTTAACTGAGCATCAGTAGGATTTAATGAATTTTTTATATTTTCAAAAAGTCCTTTTTTATATTCTTCGAATTTATAATCAAGAGGAAGTGTTTCATCCACTGTTATTCCTCTCTCTATAGCTATTTTAGCCAATTTTATTTGAGCTCTGTAATATTCTTTAGACAATTCTCTGGCTTTATCTCTATCACCATTAGTAATAAAAAGATTATTTAGAGTCCTTTTTGCCATCTCTATATTAGATACTGCAAATCCATCCTCTTCCATTTCATTTCTTTCAACATATGCTTTATATTCTTGCGAAACATTTTCCAGTTTCATATTTTTTCTAGCTTTATCAAGAAGAAGAACATATTCTTCTATTCCCTTAGTTTGTTTTAAATCAGTTATTACTTCATTTTTTACATCAGACAAAGGTTTTCCAGAAAATCTAGTATATAAATTATCTTCATAATATTTATTAATTTCTTCATCAGTAGGATTAATTCCCTCTTGAATCTTTGCAAGAGTTTGCTCTACAGTAAGATTATCTTTCAATTCTTTTTTGAAAGTATTCTTAGTGTATCCCTGTACCTGAAGCATTCTTTTAAACTGATCTCTATTTCCTATAGAATTTTCTATTTTATCATATTGATCATTTACATCTCCATTAGAAACTTTAACTTTTAATTTGTCAGCCATTTCTAATGTAAGATTTTTATTTACAACTTCATCAAAAGCTAAAATATCTATAAGACTTCTATCCACTTTATCTCCTAGATATCTAGAATATCCATCAATCATAGTAGCTTTTGTTTTTTCTACCTCAAATTTAGATATTTTATTTCCATTCAGCTTAAAAGCATAGTTCGAATGACCATTGCTCATGCTTCCTATGATACTTGATAAAGTAGCATATCCTCCACCTAATACCATAAGGATAGTTACCAACCAGATAATAGGTTTCATTTGTTTACGAAATTTTCTAATTGCCATAATCAATGTATTACCAGTCAAAACTGATAATTTTCCCCCTTCTTTTAGTTAGTTCTTTACTGTTGTCTATTTCATTGCTCTCTATTTAAAATCTAAACCATATTTTCTAATTTTTTCATAAAGAGTAGTTCTTCCAATTCCAAGAAGTTTAGAAGTTTCTTGTTTATTCCATCTAGTTTTTTGAAGAGCTATAGCTATAACAACTTTCTCTACATCTGCAAGACTATAGATTTCTTGTTCAAGAATATCTTTTAATGGTCCTACTCCTACTACTGTTTTATTTTCAACTGTATCAGATTTCATTTTTATTTCAAGAGGAAGATCTTCTACACCTATTATTTTATCAGTAGAAAGAATTACCATTCTTTCTATCATATTTCTAAGTTCTCTGATATTTCCAGGATATGAATATTCCATTAAATATTTCATAGCTTCTCCTGAAATAACTGGAGTATCTCTATGAAGTTCTCTTACTATTTTATTTAAGAAGTAGTTAGCAAGAAGAGGTACATCTTCTTTTCTGTCTCTTAATGGTGGAACTTCAATTGGGAATACAGTCAATCTATGGTATAGATCTTTTCTGAATTTTCCTTTTTCAGTCTCATCTTTAAGATCTTTATCACTAGCTACAATGAATCTTACATCCACTCTTCTAGTCTTATTTCCTCCAACTCTTCTTAATTCTCCATATTCAATAACTCTTAAAAGTTTAGCTTGAGTTTTGATATCCATAGCTGAAATATCATCAAGGAACATAGTTCCTCCATCTGCTTCTTCTAATAGTCCTTTTTTACTAGAGTTAGCTCCTGTAAATGCCCCTCTTTCAAATCCAAAAAGTTCTCTTTCCATAGTTTCTTCTGGCATAGATGCACAGCTTACTACTATATAGTTATTTTTTCTTCTGTCGCTTTTCTTGTATATTTCTTTAGCTACAAGCTCTTTTCCAATTCCATTCTCACCTGTAATAAGAACTGTAAGATCACTTTCAGCCACTTTTTCTATAAGATTTTTTACATCCTTAATTCTTGAAGATTGTCCTACTATTTCACTTTCTTCTTCTGTGCTTAATAGTTTCTCTTCAAGTTTTCTTTTTTCCTTCAATATTTCCAGATTTTTAAGAGCTGGCATTATAATTCTGTTCATTTCTCTTAATTCTACTGGTTTCATTAAATAGTTGTAAATATCTGCATTTCTTAATTCTTGAAGTACTTCTTCAGTTTCATCGTCTAATAATCCTACAACAACAAAATCTTTTCCAATTCCATTCAATTTTCTTTTTGCCTCTGCAAAATTGAACCATGTTAGATATTCGTCCAATAAAACAATATCAAAATCACTCTCTCTCAGCATATCTAGTGCATCTAGAAGATTATTGAATGTTATGATCTCATATTGTTCTGAAAGTTCTTTTCTTATTTGTTTTAAAGTTTCTTTTCTTTCTGAAATAGCTAATATAGCATTCTTCATATTTTGGCCTCCCTATTTTATATATCTTTCAAAAATAATTCACAATTTATGATTTTCTATTATAATGTATTATAATAGATAATCTGTATTTTTTCAAGACTATTTTTTATAATTTATAGTATATTGTGTTAGACCCCTGAATTACAGCTATCTTGTCAAATTAAAAATATCATTGGCTGTTATGTAAAAAATAAATGCAAAAAGAATTAGCATTCCCGCAGTGTGTAATCTTTCTTCAAACTTTTTATTTACTTTCATGCCTATTAGTTCTAAAATAACAAAAAGTATCCTTCCACCGTCCAAAGCTGGTAAGGGCATAAGGTTTAAAATTCCTACATTTACTGATAAAAGTGCAGTCAACCATATCAATATTCCTACACCTTCTTTAGATGCATCTCCTACTACTTTTATTATACCAATAGGACCACTTATTTCCTCTGATTTTACTTTTCCGCTTACAATAAGTTTAAGTCCTCCAAGAGTATCAGAAAATATTTTTTCAAAACTAAAAAGACTCATTCTTGCTGCTTCCAATGCTCCATATTTTTCTATAGTATATTCAGGAAGTATTCCTACTATATATCTCTTGCTCTCTGGATCTTCTGTTAATTCAAGATCTACATTTTTTATTTCTCCTGCTCTTTCCAACTCCACTTGTATAGGTGTCTTTGGATCCTTTTCAGCAAGTGCCTTGCTTATATCGTTCCACTCTTTAATATTTACTCCATCTATTTTCAATATCTTATCTTTAGGAAAAATAACTTTGCTTCCTTTACTTTCTGAAAGCACATTTCCTATTACAGGTTCTTTGTTCTGAATATACTTTCCATTTGAATAAATCATAGTGAAAATTAATATAAACGCAAGAAGAAAATTCATAAAAACTCCTGCAAAAAGCACTGCAAATCTCGCTAAAGGTGGTTTGCTGTTAAATCCATCTTCTACTTCACTTCCCACTTCCATTCCTTCTATATTTACAAATCCTCCAAGAGGAATAGCTCTGAAGGAATATGTTGTTTTCATTGTCTCGTATGAGTACACCTGTGGTCCCATTCCAATTGAAAATTCACTTACAGGCATTTTGAAAAATTTAGCTGTAAGAAAATGTCCAAGTTCATGTATAAATATTATTATCCCCAAGACCAGAATAGCTATTAATATGTTCATTATTTCCTCCGTCTATCAGATGATATTTCTGACTAATTTATATACCTCTTCTCCTATTTCATCAATAGTTTTCAGTCTGTCTCCATCTGTACATTTTATCTCTTTCCATCCATATTTCTCTGCTATGCTGCAAGCATTTGCATGAGATTTTTCCAGATAAGCTGCATCTCTTTCATGAATATCTTTTTTCTGTTCTCCAGTTATTTTATTATTTCTTTCTTCCATAAGTTTTAATGCCATCTCTGTAGGCATATTCAGAAATATAATAAGGTCAGGTCTTGGAATATCCATTTTGTCATATTCCAACTCATCTAGCCAATCTAAATATACAGACTTTTCATCTTCAGTTGCTATCTTAGATGCCTGATGTACCATATTAGATGTAACATATCTGTCTGTTACTATTATCCCTTCTTCTTTATAGAATTTTTCCCAATCCATTTTATAAGAAGCATATCTATCTATGGCATACATCATTGATACAGGATAAGGATTTACTTTCATTGCATCTTCTCCAAATTTTCCTGCCAGATACATTTTCACTGGTTCACATGCAGGGCTGTCATAGTTTGGAAATGATATTTTTTTTACATTATATTTTTCTGCCAGAAGTCTTTCAAACAACTTTTTTGTTTGTGTTTCTTTTCCGCTGGAATCTGTTCCCTCTATAACTATAAGTTTTCCCATTTCAGTTCTCCTTTCTATTTTCCATACTCTGTATATACCCAGTTTCTTGTTTCTCCATCTACAGTCTTAACTGTTTCTACACTGTTGATTTCCACTGGTTCATGCCTGTCCATAGCTCCTTCTATTATTTCATATATAGTAAGGAATCCTATTTTCCCTTTCATAAACAGTTCTACTGCCACTTCATTAGCTGCATTAAATACAGCTGGCATAGATTTTCCAGTTCTCCCTGCTCTATAAGCAAGCTCTACCCCTTTAAAAGTCTCATTATCCACCTTTTCAAATGTAAGAGTAGACATTTTCATAAAATCAAGTGTTTCAAATACAGAATTTGACTCTCTCTTTGGATATGTAAAAGCATACTGTATCGGCAGCTTCATATCTGGTGCTCCAAGCTGTGCTATTACAGCTTTATCTTTAAACTGTACCATTGAATGTATTACACTTTGAGGATGTACTAAAACATCTATATGATCATAATCAACTCCAAAAAGTTCATGAGCCTCTATTACTTCAAGTCCTTTATTTACAAGTGATGATGAGTCTATAGTTATTTTTTTACCCATAGACCAGTTTGGATGTTTTAAAGCGTCTTCCACTTTTACTTTTTCCAGCTCTTCTTTTTTCTTTCCTCTGAAAGTTCCTCCACTGGCAGTTATTATTATCTTTTCAACTTCTTTTTTCTTTCCACCTAATAAAGATTGAAATATAGCTGAATGCTCACTGTCTACAGGAATTATTTCAGATTTTGGATACTCTGTTAAAAGACGATTTATATACGACCCAGCAGCTACCATAGTTTCTTTATTGGCAAGAGCTATTCTTTTACTATTTTTTATTCCTTCAACAGTTGCTTCTATTCCTACTGCTCCACTGACAGCAGTAAGAAGTATATCATAATCTTTCAGCATTGCAAGTTCTTTTAATCCTTCATCTCCTAAATATACCCTCATATTAGGAAACTCTGCTTTAATCTCTTTATATCCTTCTTCTGTTCCTACTGCTACACATTCTGGAGTAAATTCCCTTATCTGTTCCAAAAGAAGTTTATGATTTTTATGCCCACTTAGAGCTACCACTTTAAACTTCCCTTCTGCATTTTTTATTACTTCCAAAGCATTAGTCCCTATACTTCCAGTAGATCCTAATACAACTATTCTTTTCACTTTTTAAATTCCTCCTATGAAAAAAATTGGGCGAATAGAAATATCCTTTCACCCAATGATATTATATTACAACACTATAAATTTTAGAAGATAATATACAGTAGGTGCTACAAAAAGCATACTGTCAAATCTGTCCAATATTCCTCCATGTCCTTTAAGAATAGTTCCTGAATCCTTTACCTTGAACTCTCTTTTAAACATAGACTCTCCTAAATCTCCAATTTGAGCTATTACACTGATAAATATTCCTATTATTATTATATTAGTCATTCCAAGTTCTCTATTGTTAAGAAGATGGAAATATTTTTCAAGGAAATACAAAGAAATTATTGTAAATACAGTTCCTCCTATTGATCCCTCAATAGATTTTTTTGGACTTATACTACTGAACCCTCTATTAAATATCTTTCTTCCAATAGCCATTCCTGTAAAATATGCAAAACTGTCACATACCCAAACCATTATTTGAGCTGTTAAAAGCCATTTTCCCCCATTTGGAAGGAAGCTTATTAAGATTACATGAGAAAAAAGCACTGAAATATATAGTGCACCTAAAATAGTTTCTCCTATATCAACACTTGCATTTTCTACTTTATTTTCCAGTACTCTATATCCTATAAGGAATATGACAAAAAAAGCTAATAACCCTGCTACATCTATTGATAATGTTCCTAACTCATTAAAAAACAACACATTAGGAATAAGAAGAGCTCCAACTATCCCTGCTGCTTTGTGAGGCTTTTTCCCTCCCATTTCTGCCATGTTATAAAATTCATAAGCTCCCATACCTACAATCACATTTACAAAGAGAAGCAAAGGAAAACCTCCATGATATAATATGTAGATAAGCAGTGGTATCCCCACTATGGCTACCATTATTCTACTAAGCATTTTTTACTCCTCCAAATCTTCTGTCTCTTCCATTATAACTCTCTATAGCTTTATCTAACTCTTTCTCATCAAAATCTGGCCATAGAGCATCAGTAATATATATTTCTGAATATGCTATCTGCCACAATAAAAAGTTTGATATTCTTAATTCTCCACTTGTCCTTACTAATAATTCGGGATCTGGTATGTTATTATACAAATATTTTGAAAAATCTTCTTCAGCTAAATTATCTATCCCTGACTTAAGAATAGAATTTACAGCATCTACTATCTCAGCCCTGCCTCCATAATTAAATGCTATATTCAATGTAAGACCTGTATTATTTTTGCTTTTATCTTCAAGCTTTTTTATAGCTTCCAGAAGTGAAGGACTCACATCATCTTTTCTTCCAGATACTAAAAATCTTACATTATTCTTCATTATACTTTTTTCTTCATTTTTCAAATATGTTTTAAAGAGAAACATCAAAGCATCAACTTCATCTTTGCTTCTCTTCCAGTTTTCAGTCGAAAAAGCATAAACAGTAAGATACTTAACTCCAATCTTTCCTGCATAAGTTATTATCTTCCTCAATGCATTAGCGCCTTCTTTATGTCCTAGTGTTCTAGGCAGTCCTCTTTTCTCTGCCCATCTACCATTTCCATCCATGATTATTGCTATATGATTTGGAATTTTTGACTCCACTATCTATCACCTCATTGATATATTCAGTAAATTTTACCATATTTATTGAAATTTTTCTATACAATATAAAAACTGTCTCTTATACACATCTGACGCTGCCGACGACTAGTCGA
>ERZ1694978.158-NODE-158-length-12049-cov-7.520760_pt1 | contig 12049 bp, 22 predicted proteins | sample MGYA00581608_ERZ1694978 | MGnify/ENA primary metagenome ERZ1694978 (study PRJEB42213, sample SAMN07424350) | human gut metagenome | biome: ENVO:00009003; feature: ENVO:2100002; material: ENVO:00002003 | host: Homo sapiens | place: USA | collected 2014 ... | reverse complement strand
CCATCTCTTCTGTAATGGTGCTGATGATTCCAAAAAGCCAATGGAAAGTGAGACATTACGACATGATACTCTTTCCCGTCAATCATATCTTTCGCTTCTTTATAATTCGTAACTTCTACAAATAACTGTCGGTATCTTTGATCTGTTACTTTATCGTGATTGCCTAATATTAGATGTTTATTACCTCGTAATGTACTCACTAATTCAATCGCATCTTCATTTTCTTTCCATGCCAAATCTCCTAAAATATACACATGATCCGCATTTGTAACTTTTGAATTCCAATTTTTCTTAATAACATCATGCATTTCTTTCATTGTATTAAATGGTCTATTATCAAAATTTAATCCTTCATTCGTCACATTCTTATGAAATAAATGTAAGTCGCTAATATAATAATTCAATTCTTTACCTCTATTCTTCCGGAAATATCAATGTTCTTCCGACAAATCGTTTCAGTTGCTCATTAATGTCTTTAGAAAAGCAGTTATTCTTCGACATAGTATCAGCGTCAATGCAACACTCTACAATTACATTTCTATCATCAAATTTAATACATCCAATTGTTGATCCTGGCATACGAATTACAATTGTGTTGCCCCAAATGCTTCTTGAGTCATATATGTAACATAAAGAATATGGATGAACATCTCCAAAATTATATCTAACATTGTTGTTAAGATATTCTGTAATTTCGCATACACATTCTTCAGCAATTATGTTTGGTTTTCTTTTAGTTAAAATAATTTCATCACCGATATTACCACCTCCAAAAATTGAAATCACGGTTTCATATTTTAAACTTACGAATATCATGAATACCATTTAGGAACTTCTCTGTATGCTTTTACAACATCTGCATATCCTAAATCAGATAATAATTTTAATAGTGTATTATCCGCGTGTTCCTGATATTTTATTGATCTACATTCTTTTAATATCTCTATATATTTATCAGATAGTCCTTTTATAAAAGTAGATTTTTCATTTTTACTAAAATGCTCTGTTTCATGATCAAAAATCCATTCACCGACTTCATCAATATCACAATATGAATAAAACCCGAAGTAGTCTGCGCCATATTGTAAATCAGATAATTCTTCTTCTGAATGAAGAATAATTCTTTCACAATTATCATATGCATCTTCATCCAAGAGATCTGTTATTTTTTCTCCGTCTTTATTGTATGCTTCTATTGTTTGAAGATGTGGATGTTTCAACTCAAATTCATGATGTTCGCATTCATATTCATCCTCAAACTGTTTTCCATCGTCTGCAATATATACTGTTCTCATATTTAATCTACTCCATTTCTCCGTTTGAATTTCTGCTTTCATTATTTAACTAAGTTATCAATATTTACAGAAAATCCATCAAACTTTCCTGTTAATAAATATTTCTTTGTATCAAAAAACATTATTTTCTTTTCTGATAGCCCCATAGAAACACCATTATCTATCAATGATTTTCTCAATAAACCAGAACAATTTGCAACTGCTGTTTTGTATCTTCTGACATTACGATTTCTCCTTTGCTTTATATGGTTTGGGTTGCTGTTGCCACGCTGTTACATATTTTGTCCAAAAAAATTTTTCAATATTTTTTAACCCATTGGTTTCATATCGAATGTTATCTACAAATTCTTTTATTTCTGGATAATAATATAAATCTCTAACTATATCATCATTCCAGATTCCTTTGTCAGAACATGTACATTGGTACCAACCCTTTTCTTCCGGCAATTTCTCACTTACCGGAATCCAACCGTCATTATTATCCGCAACATCGTCCATATGGGAACGGATGATTTTTCTTGCAATATACCATGCAGTAAAACTATCTATCGCAAAATGATGAATGCCTGCTGAATCTTCTATGTCGTCTATGTTTTCATCAAATGCTTCTTCTATCTCTTCCAAAATCTTCTCTAGTACGTTCATGTTATCAACTCCATTCTTGACCTTGTATTTCAAATTTCTTCCCACATTTTTGACATTCTAATATTTCATAATCCCAATCTGGCGGTTGTCCACATAAATCACAAAATTCTGAATAATCATATTCATTTTCTTCTTTGCAATATGGGCATTCAAATACAACTTCTGTAGGAATGCACCTAACTACAACTTCCACATCTTTCATCACTCCACCTCCAACAGCTCTGGATTATCAAAAATGTTTCCGATTATATGAAGGTTATAGCCCTCAAAATAGTCTTTAAACGGTCGATAATAAGTATCATCTTGGATTCTATGCAGTCCAAACGATCCATAATTCATTTCCACATAACCAATCTCTACACGATAGTTTGCGAAATCTCCAATATCAATACATGTCCAACAATTTACAATATCATTCTCCCAAATCTTCTTACCGTTCTTGTCGGTAAGTCCGGTGTATTGGCAAAGGGTGTCGGGGTCAACCTCAACCCATTCGTCTTCTCTTTCATCAAAGCCAATTGCTTTATTTAGTACCGGAAGAATATAATGTCGTTTCCTGCAATAAACGTAATATCCTTCCACCCATTCACCATTATCTATTCTCTTCGCTTTAAAAAGGATTTCTCTATTCATTTTCCTTTCCTCCGTTCTGTCGCATCTGCTCTATGTAAATATTTGTGGCGCATCTTACAATCTCTGGTTTCATTCCATCGTAAACAGTTCCTTGTGTAAAATGTTTGTCACACGATCTTTTAATCATGTATAGGATATCTTCAAATGCCTGTTCTTTCATTCTTCCACTCTCCTATTCCACATTCCCCTAGCCGTAGCTTCTAAAGCACAATTTCGTGTTGCAACTCCGCATTCTTTGCAGACACAAAAGCTGATATAACTTTTCCATCAAATCCGTAATTGATTTTCAGCATTGCTTCTCCACCACAAAATGGGCATTTCTTTAATTCTTCCACTTATATTCTCTCCTTGTTTTCAAGTTTCTTTCCACAATAAGGGCAGTAATTATAATTACTTTCGTAGCCATCTATTAAATCATTAAACACTGTTAAATAACTTGATGAATACCTTTTTCCGTTCAAAATATCGCAATAAATATAAACTGTTCCATGATTGTTTTTATACTTCCAGCACATTCCATTCCTTTCCTGAGTCAATACAAGTTCTAAAGAGAGTTCTCAGGAAACCCAACTCAATTTGTTTTGACTCGACTCTAACGCACTTTTAACACGTTCTAACGCTTCCTAACACGTTTTAATGCGCTTCCGACCAATCAAGCATCTGTGTGCAATGATTGCAACTTTTATTTCTGTAAGAGTCAACAACGTTTCCGCAACTAGGGCAAAACCCTTTGTAACATATCAATTCATCGTTTAAGTCTCTGTATTCTGTTCGCATATTCACTTTCTTCGGCAACTGCTTTTCCAATGCTTCGATTGCTGCGCAATAAACCTCAATATCACTTTCCAAATAACTGTTATCTTGTTTCTGGAAAAATGCTTTATTATGCTTTATCATTTCTCTTTTCGCATTAATCCCAACTTGGAACCTTCCTATCGCTTCTCTAACTTTCTTCTCGTTCATATTTATAATCACTCCAACAATTCTTCTCTAAATCTATTACTAACAATCCAAACCATTTTATCTAATGAAATTTCATTTATATCACGAAATATCATATATGCATGTTTATTTGTATGATAATTGCTCAATCTTACTTCAAATTCGTCATTAAATGGATAATATCGTATTGAAACTATCACTGACGGATTATTTTTTAAAAATTGTTTAACTGTTCCGTCCATCTTTAATTACCAAAATCCCTTCGTCGATTAACATATTTACTGTTCTCAACAACTCTTCTTGTGTTTTAAAATCATTTTCACAATCAATATCTTCTTGATGATAAAATTTATCAAATTTATAAAAACACATTCCACCATAACAACTACAGTGAACATGAACTCTTCTGTTATAATATGGCTTATCATAAATACCTATCCAAATATCGTTATCTGTTCCATACTTTACATCCTGATCTGTTCCAATAAGCTTGCTAATACACCATGCATTGATAACATTATTTCTCCAAAACAGTGGTTCCTTAATCTTTGATTCATCACCTACACTGAGTTTATTAATCTTTTTCATGGTAAGATTGTATTTATTCTCCACTTTAGGTTTCCTCATTGCTTTTCCCTATTCGTAGGTTTCCCACCTAACAAATTTCCTTCTTCGTCTCTGTCATATTTCCACATCAAATAATCACACCAATTATCATTGTTAAAATCGCTCATGTTGTAAAACGGATCTGGATTATCTATAACATATTCTTTTTCAAATCCTTTAATTTTCACATTTACATCATCTATAATGATTCTTTTCGATAATCTACAAATCCACTTCACAAATTCTTTAAAAGTTTCTTCAAACCATCTATCACGTAATTCAGCGTCTACTACAAGAATATATTCGTCTTGCATTTGTAACGATCCTCGTTTTCGACTTCTGTCTCCAAATCTATCTCTTAAGTTATTTGTTCTCTCAAGAAATTCGTCAGAAAAACTTGAACAATTATGTCCTCTTTTTTGAATCACATATACTTCCATATCTCTTTCTGATCCAGTGACAACCGGAAGATGGTCGAGTACAGTTTCAAGAATGTATCTCTTTTCATGTTGTGTCCTACCTAGAGGAGAAACAACAATTGTTCCATGTACATATGTCCAACTGCTCATTTGATTTACCTCTTTTAATATTAATCACATCGGTATTTACAATCTTATATCACATGCAGCTCACAAACATTTTCAAATAGCGACAAATGAAATAGTTTGTTGAATCAACGTTTACAGTTTCTAAATATTTGATTTACTTTAGGTGATATTTGATTATAAACACCAATGAAAAATCATATGCAGAACTTTATGTATCTTATTTTATTGGAGTCATGAAACATGTATAGGAAATTGTTCTGCATATGAATTGTAGATAAAGGAATCGAACCTTTACTTATGTGCCACGCTGCATCGTGCTACCAGTTACACTAATCCACAACTTTTATAAATCGTTAATTGAAGCTTCTGTAAAAGTCTCCTGTTTTATCAATACTTCTACAGACCATCGAGTCAATTTCTCGTTGCATTTCTTCCCCGCATTCAGGACACATATGCCCTTCTCCTACGTATTCTTTCATTGACATTGCAATAATTTCTTTGTGTCCACATTTAGAGCACTGGAATGGATAATTCATACTATTTATTCTCTCCTTTTAACCCTCTAATCTTCTCAATTCCATTACAAGATCTGAAAATTCTCTTTCCTTCTTTTCGATTAATGACTTGAGGTCGTTGATTTTATCAATACGCTTTTTCTCTTCTTTTTCTCTCTCCATATACGCATCCATATTAACAACGCCAACTACCTGAGCTGTGGGTCTTTTACCATACACACTCAATGGTAAAATCACTTTTACTTTACCTAGTACTCTTCTATCTTTACTTTTTGCATTAACGACTACAAGAGTGTTATTTAGGTTGGCTTTTCTAAGTAATTCATACTCTTCCTTGTATAATGCGAATCCATAATCTTTACGATTGTGATCTTCTAATAGATTCACAATTGCTACTAAGTCACATACTGTCATCGTTTTATTCTCCATTCTATTTGTGTTAATTTAAATTTTGTTGTATACTACTTTTATGACAACCGTCACTTATATAGAAAAATCACTCTAATTAAAATTCATGCGATATATTTTCGTCTGCATGAAGTCTGGAGATGATTTTATGCTGAATATAATATGGTTCATGTCGATGCTTATTGGCGGTTCTGGCTCCAGAAGTGGGAATTCGTCCATGAGCATTATCGCCATTATCCTAAGAGATAATTGACGAAGTGGCGGTTGTCACATTACAATTCATTTCTTGTAATGATTGTCCGTGAAGGACTTCCATCTCAGGAATTTTTACACACAATATATAGTATTTGTGTTCATTAAAAGCCACTGTATATTGTGTTTATTTCTGAATGAAATCGACATTTCAACTTAACTATATATAAAAAACGTTATCGACAAGATGCACAGATTTAAGATTCCGTGATAAAAAACGGACGAACTCCAAGAACACCCCAGTCGCAATCGTCGTAATCCATGAACCCATCACTGTCGACAATCTGAACATAGGAAGAGTCCTTTCTTGATGGTGTCTGGTTTGGGGTTGACAACCAATATGGACAATCAATCAACGGTAATCTATTTCCGCATTTCCTAAATAAATCAAAATTTGGAATAGATAATACATCATCTTTAATAACACCATAATCATCAAAACCGTCCATACTGAGTAATTTGTTTTCAAACGGAACAATACTATTCCCATATTTATCTTTAATGTCTTTTGCAAGTTTGTACTCTTTAAGATATTTTCTTACAGAAGATTCTGCGTAATTATTATTGCTGCCAAAACTCATCTTCGTAAGAACACCATACATAAAATGGTATACTTTTCCATCAATCTTAATGTTTGTCCAATAATATCCAAATTCCTCTTTAAAATTTTTATCCATAAAATTCTTAACAGATTCTTTAAATTCCTCTTCATATCTCTCTGGATCGTTACTATACCATTCTGGTACAATATCCTGATCGACTTTATAAGTCCACTTTGAAATATCAGAAGTGATAACATATTTCTCTGGCGGAATTAATTCTGCTCTCACAAATTTCTTAGAAGCATTAAATTCATTATCTTCTACATCCAAGTTTTCAAGTAAACTTGAATGACTTTCATTCCCTAATGGTGCAAGTTCCACCCTATTCTCAAAAATAATCCCACTTTCAAATTCACACATAATTTATTTTCCCTTTTCCTTATTTAAACAATTTCAATCTCTTCTCCTGTCAGATCCTCCAGCTTCTGTCGCATTTCTTCCACTGTCATTTTCTTTGGTTCTTTGCGCTCCCAGATAAGTTCGAGGTTTGAGTATAGCAGGATTTCGTTAAATCGTGATACGTGCTGGATCTTGTATATTCGCATGATATCAAAATCTTTATCTCCAGTTGCATCTATTAAATCCTCGTTGTAGTATATGAGCCGATGACTTCCTTCTGCTCCGATCAACATGTCTCCTATAACGAGCCTTCTCCCATAACTTTTACTGCGGTACTCAACGACCATTCCGTCTTTTAAATCTGACTTTGTAAATTCTTTCTGCATGTAATCACTCCATTCCAGTATTTTATAATTGTATTTTTCTGCAATATCTAAAGATGACCATTCTCCATCACCGTAATAACACATTCCTTCGTTGTGCATATAGTAATTTGTATTTTTCAAATAGCTTTCTCCGTTACGCCACTTCATCCTATGTTTGTGCATCTGCTTGCAAAAGTCTATTGCTTCTTCCTCAGTCTTACAATGCACTGCGATCTTATTATCTGCATCCTTAAATTCGTCCCAGTTAAATTTTCTCATATTTCTTTCCTATTCCTCTCCCATATATTTTGCAGCGAACATCAATGCTCCGATACCCAATACAAATCCATAGAAAAATGAATCTTCTCCAATTTCATATAATCTAGCGCCGGCTAAACACGAAACAACTAATCCACCTACTGACATTATGTTCCAAAATGTTTTATCCATATGTTATTCACCTCCATCTATCCAGCAAGTTCATATTTATGTCTCAAGAATTCACTAAGATCATTCACCATATATGTATAATTCTCTTTCTGATCTTTAATATATGTATCGTTTCTTTCGAAGAAACTTACCATCCACTCAGGCATATCGTTATCCAGCTCAGTTTCAATACTGTATGCAACAATAGCAAGTAATGAATCCATGTTCTCTTTTTCTAACAACATCGATAATTTATCAATTTTTTTTGTCCAATCTTTTAGAATAGATTTATACAATTCAATATCATCTTCGATAACATCTTCTTTTACATTTTCTCTGATAAATTCAAGAACATCCTGTTCTACAGAAACATTATCTACCACATTATTCTCTTCTACTTCAACAAAACTTTCTTCATCTTCTTCAATATGTAAATACTCTTTCATAAGCTTTGTGAGAAGTTCAATTTTGTTTAGAACAGTCACTTTTCTCTTAGTGTCATGAGTCAATTTGAAACTTTCCATGCTAACTCCGTCAACTTCTTTAAATTTTAAACTACTGTTGTATTCCGTTAAGAAATCAACAAATCTGTTATCCTCAATTCCATATTTCGCAAATTCATGATAAACACCAAGCCACAATGGAATTGTGGAAACCGTTAAAATGTTGTCTAGTTCTTTATTCTCGTCGCCAATCGCACATTCCAATCTGTTCAGATAAGAATTAATTGTTTCAAAGTTTGCATCTGTCGCATTTTCATCAACAAACTTGTAGTTTTTTCCCAAATCTGATTTCCAATTATCCTTGAAGAACACCAACATCATTGCTTCTGCAACTGCTCTATCAATTTTACCTTTGATAACATTTGCCTTTGTAAATTTTCCACAGTTATCAAAAAATCTATTATTTTCGGAAATCGCCTTGATTTTTGCACCTGTAAGAGGACTAATTTTTGTCATTCCACTTTGTTCTTTATTCATTGCCGAGTGATTATTATAATCCCTAATATGATCTGCAATCTGCTGATCTGTACAGTGAAAAAATCTTGTAACATTGATGTTAAACTCTTTGAATCTATCTTTTAGATCGTCTGGGAGATCTCGATATTTTTTACCAATAATATCAAACACTTCGTATTCGAAAATTGGATTACCATCTTCGTCAAAAACTCTATTTCCATTTTCGTCAACTTGATAATTTTTATATTGTATTAAGTGGCGCTCTGCTCCATTTTTGGTAATTGTAATTTTATCTTCTTTAAAAGATTCTGCATAAGATAATCTCTGAAGACCATCAATTAAATATGATGTACTTTTTTTAGTATTTACGTTGTCTTTATCGCATATAACCATTTCAGGAATAGGAAGACCACTTAAAATTCTTGCAAGATATCTATTAACTTCTTCTGTTTTCCATTGGAATGCCTTTCGCTGCAAAATATATTTACAGTTAATGTCGCCATTTTTCTTCTTTTTTAATAATGACGACAAGGAATATTTGTCCATTCTATATTCTTCTGCTGCTCCAATTTCCATTACAGTTTCTTGCATTTTCTTATCCTCCATCTTAAAATCTTCTATAAATGAATCCCTATAAAATACAGATAGACCTTCGTTTATTTTTATTTTTGCTAAAATATCATTGTACTTCCATTCGTTGATATGCAGTTTGTCCAATATATCTTGATGCGAAACACCTTCCATTTTTAACTCAAGAAACTTCCTATGAAGGTCAGGAAGACTATCCAAAAAATCTTCGACTCTTTCATCGCTTTCGTTCATATAAAGACCGACTTCTTTTTCTAAATTAAAATCAGAAGCAATACTGTTTTCTAATGTATAATCTTCGTCTAAATCAATTTGCATATTGATGGACATATCTGGAATAACTATCGGATTTCCATCTTCGTCTCTTTTAATTTTACCTTTACTGTCTGTTTCAAGATTGCATCTTTTAAATCTCATACGATCTCTTATCCACGTTCCTGTTCTTCGTACAAGATTTCCATAAAAATATGTACTGAATTTACAATTTCTTGATTCATCATAGGTATTCATACTTTCCATTAAAACATCAACTGCTTTGTCGTAATATTCTTCAAGATATACATCTGGAACATTTGTTTTTGAAATAATCTTTTTGCAAATCTTACGAATTTTTTTCATATCATTTCCGATATAGTCTTCGAGAATTTTATTCTTGTCCATCTTTATGACCTCTCATACAAAATATTTAGATATCTAATTTTTATATTCGCATTTATGAATATAACATACACCACATCTAAATATTTGTCAATAAATATATTCACATATCTGAATATTTCTACATTGACATATGAATATATAATGTTATAATCTAAATATTAGGAGGTGTAATATGTTTTCATACAAACCTTTGCTGAAGCTGCTTATTGATAACGACTTAAGCAAAACTCAATTTCGTTTAGAAACCGGAATAAGTATGGCTACATTAGCCAAGATTGGTAAAGATGAATATATTTCTATGTCCACTCTTGATACCATTTGTAAATATTTCGATTGTAAAATTGAGGATGTAGTCAAATTTATCAATGACGATAAGTAGTTTCATACAACCTGATTCTCTTATTATGAATCAGGTTGTAATTCATCAAAGAAATCATCGTCTTCAATGATTCTTATCTCAAATCTTCTACTACCGAGACGATTAAAAGTCTTTTCAATATTTTTAATCCCAATTGTACATTTTGTATTGTCCAGGACGGATTGAATAATCACCAACTCATCTTTAATCTGTCTTCGTTTTTCAAGAATTTCTTTTTCCAACTTATATAATTTGTATCCATCGCAACCTGACTTCCACTTTTCTAATTCAATCTGATGCATACAGTTTGACAATTCACGATCAACATTTGCCAATTTTTTATGTAATACTGTTCTTCTTCTCGTAGCGCCTTCCACAAATTCGCTACACTGTCTTGATTTTTCGATCCACTGTACAACCTCGTCGCACGGTATGTACGAATCTTTTCTTATGTATTTCTTCTCTTCTGATTGCACATTATCTGTTGTTGTTTTGTTCTGAGGAACTTCCTGTTCCGATTGTGGAGCAGGTTTTACTTTGAAATGAAAGTTCTTCAATACTTTTGGAAGATTCTTTAGAATATTATCAGCCTTGTCCTTTTCAAAAACTTGAGCGTTGCGTTTAGAACAAGTTACAGGAGAACCATCAGAACTTAGCCTAATGTACAATTTGTCGTTCGTCACGACATAATTCATTTCAACCACCCTTTCTTTTTTACTTTTCATTGCGTTATTCACTGTTTATTCCGCTCTTTTTTAAAAATTTGCATCAGAAATAAACGTTCAGGAACTTGTCCACACGAATAAAAAGTAAATTTCAATATTCAATTTTCCAATATTTGGAATTTTTAGCTGATACGCTTGACTACTTTGAAAAAAATATGTATTATACTAGTAGGGATAGCGTAAGCTGTTCTTAGCACTCCCATTTTGGGAAATGCGTTTTTTGGTTTTAGAAGAGCCGGAACCGGAGGTGTTGGCGCACCTGTGATGGATTTCCGTCTCTTCTTTTTTATTATGTTTACAAAAAGTATATTAACACGAACACTTGTTCTTGTCAATAGTTGACAGAACGTTTGTTCGATTTTTTGTTCTTTTTCTGTTCTTCTGTATCCGGGAAAGGATCATGAACTAATATTGTACTCATAGTTCCGATAGGTTTTATGTTCATCAAATCTAATTGTTTTTCAGAAAACACTCTCAGCTGGTTTAAAAAGTCATCACAAATTTTTGCTATTGTTTCAGACCGTTCGATAATATCCTTGCATTCCTGAAAAGTTTTTCTTTCAAAACCTACCACCTCATTATTTTCTAAGTCCTGTTCCGCAACTAAGACTTTTTTTCCTTTACAATATTTCACTGCTTCATCAATATCCATTAATATATATCTCATGCCACATCATCTCCCCACATAAAATTTGCTTCACATGCAATCTTTATTGCACGTTTATCGTCCATAGATGTTATCTTTCCAAGGTATTTTTCTATTCTTAATTCTGAAATATTTCTTATGCATTCACACAAAACAATAGAATCTTTTACCAACCCTGTACCTCTTCCCTTTTTGATAAGAGTATGCGTAGGTTGGTTTATCTTTTTTAATTTTGTACTAAATGGTATAACGATGGTTGTTGCAGCGAAATGATTACCTATATCATTCTGTACAATAATTGCTGGTCTTTTCCCGCCTTGTTCACTTCCTATAGTGTTGTCTCCAAAGTCAACCATTACAATATCAAATTTTTCAAATTTAATTTTCATATTACGCATCCTCCTTCCTCTTAATCTATGTACTTCTCTCTTTCGATATCATAAGTATATACTCTTTACAGTATATTGTCAAGAGTATATTCGATAAAATATATTTATTTTTTAAAGAATATATGCTAAACTATATACTGTAAAC
>ERZ1694978.156-NODE-156-length-12092-cov-8.620836_pt1 | contig 12092 bp, 30 predicted proteins | sample MGYA00581608_ERZ1694978 | MGnify/ENA primary metagenome ERZ1694978 (study PRJEB42213, sample SAMN07424350) | human gut metagenome | biome: ENVO:00009003; feature: ENVO:2100002; material: ENVO:00002003 | host: Homo sapiens | place: USA | collected 2014 ... | reverse complement strand
CCGTCTCGTGGGCTCGGAGATGTGTATAAGAGACAGAGTGTATATTTTAGATGATGGTCTACATATAAGACTTGAAGATTAAATAAAGCTTGTTTTTACGCTGCAATTGGAATTTAACAGATAAAAGCACGATTTTAAAAGAATAGGATGATAAAACAATGATGAAATTTACAATGAACGCAAAAGAATTAAAAGCAATGATGGAAAAAGGATTGGCAGCCATTGATAAGAAAGTAACACTTGACAGCTTGAAAAAGTTATATATGCAGGTCGAAGAAGATGGAACGGTGAAAATGTGTGGTACCGATATGGAACATTTTGCAGAAATAAGAACAAATAATGCATTTGACACAAGTCCAGGTGTTTTGGGGATTGACATTGACGATATCAAGATCATTTCCAAAATGAGCGGAGATGTTACGCTAGAAGATGTTAGCACGGAAATGCAGCAGAGAATAAACATAAAGTGCGGGAAAAAGATTGTTACTATTCCACGGTGTGCGAATACAGATATTTTTCTTCCAGCAATGGATGATACAGAAGCGCATATTATTACAACAACGGAGAGTTGGTTATTGGAAACAATCGCTAATCTTTCTTTATTTGTGGCAGGAGATGACGCTAATAAAATGATGAACGTATTCAACTTCAACACAAAGCGGAAGCGTGTAGAGGCTGTGGACAATCACAGAATTGGGACGAGATCACTTGAGAATCAGAAAATTATCACAGAAACGGAAAATCCATTTGACACTGTAAAACTCCATGTGAAATGCTTGCCGGTATTCAAGAAAATCATGGATAAAAAATCAGATGCGGAAGTCAAAGTATATCAGGATCAGAAATATATCAGAATTTCCGGAAAAGATTTTACATACGTTATCAGAAGAATTGATGGACAATATTTCAATATTGAACAGATGTTGTGTGATAGCAGAGATTTTGTATTCAATGCTGATAGAGAAGAAATGTTAAAAATTATGAAGTATAACGCAGATATGGTAAAAGAAGAAAAGGAGCCTACTATCTTTCATAGTGAGAACGGAAAACTTTACACATATTTGCAGACTTCCAGATATCAAACTTTTGACGAGATTGAAACGGAAAATCTTGTAATGGACGAGGACTTATTTATTGGATTCAATTCACATTATCTTGTGGATGTATTATCAGTTATTGATTCAGAGAGTCCGGTATTCAGAGGAAGCAAAAGAAATGCTCCAATGTACATTGATGGAAATGAGTACAATTTCTTGATTCTTCCGATCAATATTGCTGAAGAAAGTTATATTATAAATTTTAGAACACAACTTGATAGAGCAGCTTAACGGCTGCTTTATCTTTTGAAAGGAGACATTACTATGGAAGAAATTAAAACAAAACTAATTGAATCGTTATTAAAAACTATTACATATGATGACATGACGTTAGAACAGGAACGTCTCGTAGTTGAATATGAAACGGAAAAATTAAAGCCTAAAGTGGATGATCTAAAGCGTACAATGTCTAAAGAGCAGTTAGAAGAAACCATACACGAATGGTGGTTAGATTATCAGATTGCAGACGAAACAGAAAATAATCTGATTGCCTATATCCAGTAACACAATAAAAGAACGCTTTGTATGGAGGATATAGTAAGTTATGTATGGGAAACTTTTCATAGCTGATTCGTGTGCAATAAGCGATTCTAATTGAAATACAGATTTTTAGAGAAGGAAATAACATGGACACACAGAAAATTGCGAAAATATTATATAATCTGTCTTTAGATATGGATTATGCGGACTCTTTAGAATACAAAGATGAAGAAGTAAAGTGTATCACAGAAGAACTGGAAATTTTAAAACAAAATGAATGTTTCAGTACGCTGCAAATGTTGGAAATGATCGCATTGAAAAATGAAGATATGGAACATTGGAAAGAGGGAAAATAGTATGTCATTAAGAGAATATCTAAAAGAACAGAAAATCAACTTAAAACGGTTGTTAGAAATGTATGATGACTGGAATGGAATTACAATAGTAAATGACAATGAATTAAATGTCATTGTAGAAGATAGAACAGTTAATATATATGACAATAGAAAGGAACTTTTACAAAAAGAAGTTGTTGCTTTTGGATTTTATGATGGTGTGTTTACGGTCAGAATTAAATAGAAGGAGAAAATACTATGGCAAAATATTATATCAATTATAGTGAAACATATAGTAGAGGTTATGAAGTGGAAGCGAACAGCAAAGAAGAGGCAGAAAAGAAATTGTTAGAAGGAATAAGCGAAGGAAAATATAATTCGCCGGAAGAATGTGTTGATTCATGGTGTGAGACAGAGAGAATATTTGAGTAGGAAATCAGGATTTTATTAGAAGGAGAGGTACAAAGTATGGAAATTTTTTTAAATCATGTAAAAGAAACGGTGGAAAAATATGGTTTTCGAGCAGAGATAGTAGAAGAGATCGAGGTTACTACAAGAGATGAAAATGGTCGATTTGTGAATAGAACGTTCAAAAATCCTTCCGTTTTTGTGTATGCCAAAAATATAGATGGAAAAGAAGTAAAGTGGTTCGAATATAATTCCAATGAATGCAGGTATCGTGGAAATAATACAGATGTATGCAATATTTGGTTGTACAAAACAAGAGAAGATTTGAAGCCAGATGATTTGATTTGTATGTTTAATGATATTGAAGCGGATATGAAGGTTTTTGTTGATCCAGAGGATTGGCAAGAAATTGCAAATGTCCCTGATGCTTTTGAAGATATTCGGTATATGTGATTAATCCATTGGTTATAGAAGGGTAGAAAAAAGAAAATGAAATCGGAAATTTATCTAAGGGGGGTTAATATGGCTTTTCAAATAATCGAAAAAGATGGAAAAAGTTATAGAAAGAATATTAATAAAACAGGACAATGCAAACATTATCCAGAAGTACGGTGTGTTTGCTGCAATCCAGAATGTGACCATAATTGTAGTGTAGATGATGAATTGGAAGAAATGTTAGAAAATCAGTTGATGGATTTTCTTTGAAACCCGTATTTCTTATTGGAGGGAATAATAAATGTTATTAGTTAAGGAAGTTGCAACTTCAACATATAGATATGATGCTGACGGAAATATGCTACATAAATTTATAGAAGAAATTCGACAGTATCATTATAAAAATGAAGAAGAAAAGAAAGTGCATAAAAAAGAAATGGAATCTAATGGATTCGCTGATAGAGGACAGGTAATGCAGAATATCGGAACATTTACTGAACCACAAATGGTGTGGTTTGGAAGTTATGTGAAGTATCATAAAAAATTTTAAAAGAGGTAAAGTGATAATGAAGATAGGAACACTGGATTTAGATCCTAGATATGAATACATAATTGTATATCGAGACAAAAGAGATAGCACAATAAACACATGGACATTAAATGAATCAGCATTACAGATAAATTACAGACAAATGAAAGCAGGTGGTAATGTTGAGTTTCTTGGTATTTATAAGAAGTTAAACGATAGTCAATTGTTGGATGTTATGACGCAATAAGAGTATGGTTTACATAAGTTGTAATGTATGGAGGCAAAAATGGGATTGAATATTATAGAAAATTCAGATGTAATGCAATTTATTGAAAGTGTAGAAGATGAAAGAATGAAAGAACTTTTGAATCGCATGCACTGTGAATATTATCGATATGTAAGGATTGGTACGCCGGAACAGTGCGAAAATATAAAGATTTGTGTGATTTAAAGCCGAGTGATTATATTAGATTACTTGATAATTGCACGAAAGCTTTTAAAGAAGAGCTGGAATGTAAAGAAAAGTTTTATAAAAGTAAAATTGCTGAATTAGAGAAAAAGAAAAAAAGGAAATGAAAGTCGCATTTTGTTTTAAAGATTTGAGGAAGAATGTTATGGATGAATTAAAATTAGCTTATTTGGCTGGAGTAAAGGTTGGAATAGAATCTTTAGTTGAAGGATTGAAAATAACAGCAGGAAAAAACGGAAATCAGTTACCTATCGAATTTGTTAAATTGGTTGCTGAAAATACTATCACTGATGTTGAACTAAAACTAACGTCAATGGAGAATGGAAAAGGATTACTGGATGTGTTAGACAATAAATAGATTGGAGGTACATATTATGGAATCTGTAAATAAGGCAAGAGAATTTGTCATAGGATTAACAAAACTAAGTGACATGATAGATCAACAAGATTTGCTTATCACAGAATACAGATTGAAAACTGCAATGTATAAAGCATATTTCTTTCATAAAAGTGAGTTGGCAGAAATCTTAGAGAAACAAATTGAAGAAAATTATGATTATTCGGTTGGTGAGTTTGATGGATTTTGTTATGCATCATGGAGAGCAAGGGCTGTATATAGAACACTTGAAGATATGGTAAGACAAGGTATTATTACAAAAACAGAATATGAATTTTGTAATGTATAGGTAGATGAAATTCACATTTCAACAGATAAAAGAAAACAAAATGATCTAAAAGCATTCAGAGAATAAAACTTTGGATGCTTTTTGTAATTGAAGAGAAAGGGTGGAAAACCGTGTACGATGAATTAAAAAACATATCATATATTTTTTACATAAACAATACAAGTGGAAAAATACATATGTGCAACATTAGCGACAGAAAAAAAGTAGACGATAATGGCTATCCAAGATACAGAGCGCAATATGGAAACTGTCTGATTGCTTTGCGAAATCAAAAAATAACGGACAAACTGTATTTAATGACAGAGGAAACGTTTAATAATATAAAGAGTAAATTTTGGAAAATTGATATGTATGTTTTAAAAGACTTTTTTGATCGTTATGCTGACAGAATAGTAACATGCTAATAATCTTAAAAGAAGGAGTTGGGAAAAATGAAATGGACATTATTTGTATTGGACTTTGATGGAACTTATAACTTAGAATATAGTGAAGATTATGGAGAAAGACCGGAAGTATATCAGATTCCATTAGACAAACAGGGAGAAGTAGAAAATCTCGCAGGAGAAGCTGCAAGAATATTTCATTCATACACGGATATTTGCGAACATATTGGAGATATTTTTAAAGGACTTCTTGAGGAACATAACATTAAATATCATTATGTTGGCGAATTGAAAATTCGTTTTGGAGAACGACAGGTGGATTATTTAGCAGATTATATCCCAAGAGAGATTGTGTAGATATGGCTAGAAGATGGACAGAACGAGAAATAAATTACTTGGAATCAAAATATTTGAATCAGGCTGTGTCAATTACAGCAAAAAGACTTAATAGAACAGAATATGCAGTTGTTAAAAAGGCTTTAGATATAGGCTTGAGCAAGGTACATGATATTTTAAGCGTGAATAAACTTGCCGAGTGTTTCAATGTTACTCATAAGGTAGTCATGAAGTGGATAAATCAATATGATCTTCCATGTCGGAAATTTAAATGTTCGTGCTGCACAAAATATATGATTGATCTTGAAAATTTTTGGAAATGGGCTGAACAGCATAAGGATATTATCAACTGGTCTAGGTATAATTGTATGACATTGGCTTTGGAACCGGCGTGGGTAAGGTGTGAAAAATTCTTATATGACAGACCAAACAAAGGAAAATACTGGACAGATATGGAAATAAACTATGCAAAATCCATGTTGCGTAGAGGAATGTCTTATAGAGAAGTTGCAAAAGAGTTAGGAAGAACGCAGAGTGGTGTTGCACATAAGTGTGCTTACATATATAATGGATAATGAAGGGTGGGGATATGCATATGGGAGCGTTAATTGGTGGGATTTTCTTATTGATGTTATGTGCTTTTTTGGAAAATCTTAGTGATAGTTTAAAATAAAAAAAATATTTGGAGGTAAACATTATGGGCGGAATTATTTTTGGGTTGATTGTTCTTGTTATTGGAGGTTTGTTTACATTCGCCGAAAATCAAAAGACAAAGAATATGACAGAAGATGAACGCTGGAAATATGAGTGGAGAAAGATCAATAAAAGAAGATAATTATGTGTAGTTAGAAGTCATCAGATTATCCTGGTGACTTTTATAGTATCCATAAGAAGAGACAATCTGATTTTTTCGGATTGTTTTTTTATTGCAGAAAAGGAGAAGGTAATGGATAGAAGAAATAATATGGAGTATTTTTTTAAGAAGCAAAGCAGAAAGACGAAAGAGAGAATAAGAGATATGGAGAATTCAACTTGGAATAATTATAAGTTATCATGCGATGATGACAATAGTATTCCAGGAATAAAATCAGAAGGAGTTCTTCATGGGTGGAAATTTTAAAAATTTTAAAGTAGGTGGTGTTGTATATATGCAAGAACTTAGTAGAGAAGATATTCCTGTAGGAGAATATGAGAAATTATGTCATAAGAGTGTATACGAATATTTGACAAGGAACAATGAACCAGATGAACAGAGATATTATAGGACAGATGATGGGGAATTATGGGAAATCAGTCATTTTGAAAATGAAAAATCAGAAGAATTTGGCAAAAGAATGGATGCATTAGAGTATTTGGGTAACAAATTGGATCTGGCAGAAGCATTAGATGTATTATAGAGAAGGGAATAAGTATGTGTTACAAAGTTGAAAAGCAAAGAAAAATTGAACAAAAATTAGCTGATGAATTAAAAAACGTTCCAGATTTTATCGCAGACTTTTTTGATAGATACAAGTCATCAGCAACAAAAAAGATTAACTGGATTTATATTAGAGACATGCTTAATTGGATGTTATCAAATGGATGGATCAAGAAGGACAGTATTTCAGACATAACAGTAAAAGATATGAACGACATCACGAGTAATAATGTGATTAAATATCTTAATGAGTTGAAGAATGGTATATTAGGCAGATCCAATTCGCTGGATTCAATCAATACTAAGAAAAATGTATTTAGTGCATTTTGGAATTATTTAAGACAGAACAAATGTGTAGATGAGAATGTTATTGCGTATATTCCTAAAAATTTGTATAAGTCAGAGAAAAAATTCAAAGAAGTAGAAATTCCAACAGATGAAGAAGTGGAAGAATTCTTAAAAAGGGTTAATGATGGAAACAAGAATGAATTTAATGTTATCAGAAATATTGCGATTGTACAATTAATAAAAGGAAGCGGTATTCGATCAGAAGAACTAATTAATATGGATATTAATGATTTACATTTATATGAAGAAGATCGCCCATACATGATGATTTTGGGTAAAGGAAATATAGAGATGTATGACAAAGTATATATGTCAAAACGTGCAAAAATGTATCTTGAAGAATATTTGACCATGAGAGATATTTTTATTAGAGAACGAAAAATAACTAATAAGGCACTATTTCTTTCAAACGAAAACAAGAGAATGAGCAAAGGGGCAATAACAAGTTTTTTTGAACGATATTCTGATGGGAGAATATATCCACATATGCTTAGACACTGGGTTGGAACAGATTTATTTAATAGAACTAACAACATTATGATTGTACAGAGACAATTAAGACATAAAAACCTTGAAACCGCAGCTAGATATTATGTACACATGGATGAGTCTACAATTGCAAATGCTGTACTTGATTTGTAATATGTGTTAAAATAATATGCAATGGAGGAATAAAATTGAGAGGAAAATATATTGGAAGAGACGGAAGTATGGGGTTTCGTACAGGACAAACATATGAGATAAGCACAGAACTTACGAAAATCTACAGAGATAAGAAAAAGGTTGATGTGATTATGGTGCGTAGTGGGAATTTGTTTTGTCCATATGATTCTGTGGAAAGCATCTTGGAAAATTGGATTTTGGAGAAAATGTGATGGAAAATTTTATGAACGAGCCAGTGGAGTATAACTGGACAGAGAATGATATTATAAAAGAATTTGAGAAGTATAAAGATAAGAAGAAAGTGGCAAAGATATATGGAGTTACAGTGCAGCAGGTAACGGAAATTTTGAAAAGGAATGTATAATATGACAAATAATATTTTCGAAATAATGCATAAGGATAGAAGAGTTGCAAGGATTGACTCGTCTTCTGGCAGATGTAAAATATATTATAAAAGTTTTATGCCGTATAACCTATATCTCGAAGAAGAGGAAGATATTGATGCTCTTGTAAATAATATTACGAATTTTAACTATTGGTGCGCTACAAGAGTGCTGACGTTAGATAGAAAATATGCAAAAGAAATATTGAATAGTATTGGGATGAGCCAAGCTGTAACAGATAAGGATCGTGCAAAAGTAGCATTATCATACAGGTGTACATCCTTGACAGATGTTTTCTGGGTAAGAAATAAAGGTGAAAAGATAACATTTTCTGAAGTCAATTTGTATGATAACCATTTGGAAAATATATTTATTGATATTGCCCTTCGTGGAAAACAATACACTGTAGATAATGAAGATTTGGCAAAAGATCTTTCAACAAACGGTGTATTTCCGAAAGCGTGGAAACGAACAGAAAATGGATTTTCCTTATTGAAAGATGGAGGAGTAGAAGTTGTTGAAAAGGAGCTTCTATCAAGTAAAATTTGTCAGTGCTTTGATGTAAAACAAGTAGTATACAGCAAAAGTTTATTTGATGGAGAGCCAGTGACGATGAGTGATAATATTACATCAAAGGATTTTTCTATTGTGTCAATGGAGGCATTTGAAATTTATTCACAGAATCATGACAGGGATATTCAAAAATATATTTTGTCCTTAGATAAACATGATTATTATATGATGAATATTATTGACTATCTTGTAGGAAATACCGATCGTCATTGGGGAAACTGGGGAGTTCTGGTAAATAATGCAAACAACAAGCCAGTTTCACTTCATCCGCTGATGGATTTTAATAAGACGTTTAACTCATATGATGGAATAGAAGGTTCTAATTGTCAGACTTGCTTTGGAAAAAAGGTCAGCCAGAAAGAAGCTGCATTGTATGCTGTTGGGAAAATTGGATTAAATCAAATCAAAGAAGTGAATTATGAGTGGTTTGAATATTTCCCGGAATATGTTGGAATGTTCAAGAAACGATTGGAAATATTAAATGGTTTGAAAGATTGATTTCAAGCGAGGGGAATTATGAAGGAACAAAAAATATGCCCGTTTTGTGGTTCAGAAAAGGGATACTATGTAACAGAAAGAGTAATTAGAGATTTGTTTTTTAATTACAATAATGAGCCATGTGGAGCCACTGAGGATGTTACAGAATTTTGTAGTAAAAGGCGAAGGTGCATAAACTGTGATAAAATACTTCCGAAAAAGATGTTTGAGTAATATACAATCTAGGATATACAAGGAGAAATATATGTTTAAAATAGAAGTTGATTGTGTGAATGTGTGTACTTGTACCATTTCTGATGAAGACGAACAAAGAATAAAAGACTATATAAAGAATAATCCAGAAAAATTTAAATTTATGTCAGATAAGGAGGCTATTGTAGAAGCTGTTTCTGAATTGGAAATTGATTTATATAATGATTATGTAGAGTCTGACAGTTATACAAATGATGTTCGATGGTCTGAATTTGAAGAACGTAGTGCGGAGGAAATATTGAATGGATATAACCATTGCAAATCTAAATTGGGTTATGGTAATTTAAAAATAGAAGAACAAAGAAAATATTTTGAAGAACATCAACAGAAATTTAAGGAAATAATTAGAAAATATAATTCAGGACAAATATGCTGGTGATCTTATATAAGAAATGTTGATAATAATTATGGTTAAATGGTGATAGTATTTTCGAATATTACGAAAATGCGCAATAGATATGGACGGTATAGATAGTCAAGTTGAAACAATCTGTTGCGACACCGCAGAAGATATTGATTTTGATAAGAAAGAAATATTAAATCAATGTGAATATGCTGAAGAAATATAGGTTTTATTTGGATTGAGAGGTGTTATAATTGGATACTACAAATAAACATATTGGAAATCAATTGTCACAAATGTCCGATAAAGATATAAAAGAAGTATTTGAACAATACGCACATAAATTAGAACTTGATAAATTTGATAACGGGAAAAATTGGGAAATTAGTGTGCTTCATATATTAAATGATATATTAATGTGTAATCATTTTGATAACAATGGAAATATGTTATTGATTGATGAAGACATAACTTCTGATAAATATTGGGACAAATTAAATGACTAAAGTTGGTCAGATTGGAGCGTTTTATGAGAAGAAATTTATTTATTGGCATTCCTAACGATAAATTGAAGGAATGCTATGAAAGTTATAAAAGAGTGCAATGCAAACGAGAAGAGAAAAAGGAACTATTTTCTGAGTTAGCAATAGAATATGAAACAGAAGTTGGAGAAAAGGCTGCTATTGCAATATGTCAGTCTGATATGTTTAATGAAATTGCACATAGATATTTTAAAGCATATGATAGATTAGGCGTTTTAATAGATGATATGATGTGATATTATGGAAAAGAAATTTAAAACAGGAGATAGAGTTTATCATAGAAATTTAAAACAGTATGGGAAATTTATTGGTTATGCGTGGGAATCTGATGATGAGTGTGATGTTGAATTTGAGGAAGAAGATGGATATGTAGAACAGAAACATGTAAGCGTCAGTTGGCTTGATTTAGCAGATAGCATAGAGCCTGTTTTAGCAGCTAATGGAGAACCTATTAAAGATCGTGGAAGTTTAATAGATTTTTCTAGATAGATTCTAAGTTTTATATTAAAATTTTAATAACGTAATTACGGAAAACGACTAGGAAATATCTTGGTCGTTTTTTCTTTTGCCATTTTTATTCTTGTTGCTATCAAAAATTGATAATAAGAGGATTGCAAATGGAGAATATTAAGTAGAACAGAAAAGGAGATTGATTATATGAGTAACGTAAAATTATTACCGCATAACCAAATAACATTTGATTATATTCTTGATTTTGCAAAACACAACAGGAAAATTTGTGTTCCACAGGCAACAGGAACCGGGAAAACTTATCTTGAAGCAAGTATATTAGAGCATTGGAGTGACAGAAAGGCTATTATATTTGCTCCAAGCAACGAAATTTTAAGAGATACAGAAAAATTATTAGTAGAATGTGGTATTCATAATTATGATACAATTACATACCAGACACTTAATAAGATGTCTGAAGAAGAAATTATAAATCTTGATGTTGATATTATTCTGTTTGATGAGGCACATAGATTACTTGCGGAAGAATGGTATAAGAAAGTTAAGATTCTTATCGAATCACATTCACATTCTTTGATTTTTGGATTGACTGCTACACCAATTCGTTCTAACGGAAGAGATATTAGAGATGAAATTTTTGAAAATTGTTCAACACATTATATTACTTTGGCAGAAGCAATAGTTAGAGACATTGTTAAGATGCCGGTATATGTATCTGCGTTATATACTTTTGATGAAATGGCAAATGATTTAGGACAAAAGATTGACAATGGGAAAAATTCTGATGAAGAAAAAATTGAGTTAAAAAAGAAGTTAAACGCAGCGAAGAAAAATTTAGAACTTTCAATTGGAGTTCCGTCTATTATTAAGAAATATATTTCGGATTACAATGGAAAATATATTGTGTTTTGTAGAGACACAGATCATTTAGAAGAGTGTGTATCTTTAGTAAACAGTTGGTTTAGAGAATCAGGATATGAAGAAAATATCAATAATTACAAAGTTGGAGTTAACTATAATGACTCTGATGAACAATTGAAAGAATTTAGGAATAATGATAAAGTAGGATTACATTTACTTTTTGCGATTGAAAAATTGAACGAAGGTATACATATTCCGTCAGTAGATGGGGTGATTTTATTAAGACCCACATCATCTAATATCATTCATTATCAACAGATCGGAAGATGCATTACTGCAAATTCTAATAAAAAAACTATTGTTTTAGATTTAGTTGATAATGCTAATGGAGTTAAAGTTGTTTTAAAAGATGATATAGAGAAGTGCATTGACATTAGAATGAACGGTGGATATACAGAGTGTTCTATGGATTTTGATATTGAAAAATATTCTATTATTGATTGTTTACATAAGACTGCTGATGTTTTTAGAGAGATAGAAAATCTGTCTCTTATACACATCTGACGCTGCCGACGACTAGTCG
>ERZ1694978.149-NODE-149-length-12798-cov-34.722200_pt1 | contig 12798 bp, 8 predicted proteins | sample MGYA00581608_ERZ1694978 | MGnify/ENA primary metagenome ERZ1694978 (study PRJEB42213, sample SAMN07424350) | human gut metagenome | biome: ENVO:00009003; feature: ENVO:2100002; material: ENVO:00002003 | host: Homo sapiens | place: USA | collected 2014 ... | reverse complement strand
GGGATTACTTAGGACAAATTGTGGGATTACTTAGGACAAATTGTGGGATTACTTAGGACAAATTGTTGATTTGTCCTAAGTAATGTGTTAAACTACTTTTAAATATAATTTTGGGGGAGGGAAGTATGACAAAAGAAATAGTTAAATATCACAACCAAATGAACGAAATATCTTTTGGCACCTTTAAAGAAAAAGAATTAGATCTATTTTTTTCAATTTGTTATAAACTAAAAGAACAAGGAACAAAAGAAGTAGACTTAACTTTTTCTGAACTAAAAAATTTAATTGGGGAAAATAAAAATTTAAAGAGATTAAAAAATAATATAGATAGCTTAAATAAAAAGTTAGCAATGATTAATCATCAAATTGAAATTCGTCCAAATGTATTTGAACGTTTTGTTTTATTTACTAATTTTACTACTGATTACAATGAAAATATTTTAACAATAAAAGTAAATGATAAGTTTTCTTATATTTTGAACAATTTAATAAATAAATATACTAAATTTGATTTATTAGATTTTATTAGCTTAAAAAGTATTTATTCTAAAAATATGTTTAAACTTTTAAAACAATGGGAAAGTTTAAATAAAATAGAATACTCATTAGATGAAATTAAAGAAAAGCTAAACATTCCAAAAGCTTATTCAACATCTGATTTTAATAAAAGAGTTCTAATTCCAATTATGGAAGAACTACCTCAATATTTTTCTAATTTAAAACTAGAAAAAATTAAAACTGGTAAAAAGGTTACCAGTTTAAAATTTACTTGGAATGGGAAACAAAAAGAAGCTATAGATATAAAAGAGGCTGAAGTAGTAGAAATAGAAATTTCTGAACAACTTAATAAAGCTATAGAAAAAGCAAAAAAGAATAGATTTATTGAAAAATTGCTTACTTTAGACAATATTGAGATTTTAACTCAAATGTTCCAAGAAAACGACCTCGTAAAAGGGCTTTTATGGGCTTACAAAGAGGTTAAGCAAGATATAAGTACCCTCAATTATTTGATAAAAACTATAAGAACAGGGGCAGAACAAAAAGAAATAAAAATAAAAGTGAAAGAAAGTAAAAATAAAGAAGTTATTCAAGAGGCTCTTTTTGATGAAAAAACAGATACTTTTAAAGTTGATCCAGTTAAGAAAGAAAAGATATCTCAAGAAAAATATGAAGAGTTATATAAAGGGTATTTAAAAGAAAATAATATTGCCCATAATAGAGGGACAAGATTGGGATTTGACAAACTATATGAAAATAAATATGAAATAATAGAAACACCAAAAGAAAAAATATATACTATTAACGAGCTGCCAAAAGAAAAATTATTGTCGAAAGCAGGTAAAGAACTTAAAGGCGTGGCTCTATTAATGCGCTTGAGAAAAATAGCTGAAGAAATGAAAGTATCTATAGAATACAATTCAGAGATCATAAAAGGAGTTTAACTATGGTTAGAAAACTTAAAAATAATATCAAGAAAGTTTCTGAAATTAAAAATAAGCTAGAAGAAGAGTTAGATCTTGATTTTATGTTTGAAGAAGATGAAGGAGAAACCTTTGATAGATTTGAAAAATTTGATGTAAATATTCCTTTAAAATCAGATTTATTTAAAATCAAGAAATCAGGGCAAGGAAATAAAATTGAAAAATTAACAGAAAGATTTGGAATTAGAATTACAGAGCTGGAAAAAGAAATTTTAGACACTCTAAAAAAAGAGGGGGTCAATGTATCAGAAGAGATTAGAAAAATGATTTTAAAGCAATATGAGAGCCTTGTCAAAAGTAAAATAAAAGATAAATATATAGACTGCACAAATAAGCTGGAAGAAAATTTAATTTTAATGGAAAATTTAAAAACAAGTTATTTGGAAATAAAGACTTTAAGAGGAGATACTAAAGAAGAAGCTCAAGAGTTAGTTGATAAGAGATATAAGATAAAATATGAACTAGATAGCTTATTAAGGGAATCTAAGCACTTAGAAGATTTTTTAAATAAATATAATTTTTTTTAAAGACATATACTCTTAATTCTTAAAATAAATATAAAATTGGCTACTTTAAGTATTTAAAGCAGGGACCTCTGCCAGAATGTCCCCACATAAAACTTAGTATAAGTTTTTAGATAATAATAAAAATATTATTATCATAACAAGAATTAAAATGAGTCTTTTCACTTTTTCACCTCCTTTCACGAGGTGAACAGCCTAAAAGAAGAGCATATTTATTATATCATTGAACTTTAAAAAAAACTATGTTATAATTTAATTAACAAGTTTAAGATGAGTAAACAAGAGCAAAAAGACAAGTAGGCCAGTACTTGTCTTTTTTTGTTTTAAAAATTTATTAAGATTAATCAATGTACCCCTCTTTAACTAATTTTTGTTCATTTCCAAATGCTGTGACTGTATAAATTTGATATGCAACAACTTTTGCTTCAAATTTTGCTTTCATATTATAATCGGTATTAAACGTAGTATCTGTGACTAAAAATCTTATAATTGCACTTAGATTTTTTTTTGATTTGGCTTCTAATATAGGCATTTTTACTTTTAAATTTATAGTTATAGGAGAATTTTTAAACTTATAATCGTAGGAATAATAACCACTCCTCCTATAATTATAATATTCATAGCTTTTATTAAAATTCCATTCTTCATTATCAGCATCATATTTTCCTATTATATATGAGTCTGCTCTTGAATATATTATATAATATTCATTTTTTATATCCTCTATTTCCTTTGAATATTTTTTCACTAAATTGTTTTTTCTTATTTCAAATTCACTAGTTGTTTCAAATTCATCTTTTTTTAAGTTTTTTAAATTTTTATTTGTAATAAATATATCCCACAACCCTTCGGTTAACATTGTTTGAGTTTCATCATAGATATAGCTATTTGCAAATATAAATTTACTTTCTTCAAATTTATATTTATAAAATTTATTCTTTTCGAATTCATTTTTTTTATTAAAACCATATCTTGTAAATCCTCCTTTATTAAAACCATCTTTATCATATCCTTCAGCGTTATATCCGTCTTTATTAAATCCTTTATAATTGTATCCATCTTTATCATATCCTTCAGTGTTATATCCATCTTTATTAAATCCTATATAATTGTATCCATATTTATCATACCCATCAGTGCTATATCCATATTTATCATATCCCTCTTTATCATATTTAGTCTTAGTTTCTTTATGAATACCTCTATTTTTTCCCTCTATATAGAATCCTTTTGTATCTGTTTTATCAGTACATCCTAAAATAAGTACTAATAGTAAACTTAAAATTATTTTTTTCATAGTAAAATCCTCCCTAAACATATAATAATCCATTATTATTTTACCCTGGATCAAGAGCTTTATCAACTTAGAAATTTTTAAAGGCACGCTTACTCGTTTCTTTTTGTACATACACTCTCGTGATACTTAACAAAAAAGAAACAGGCGTGGCAGGAGACCCTGCACCCAAAAATCAAACCCCATATTTATTTTTATATAATAGATCTTCTGATGAGAAGATCTATTATATAAAAAACGCCCCATATCTTTGGGGCTTAAATTTATTACCAACACTTACAGTAAAAAGCAATCAATTTAGAAAATCCTTCTATCACGTCGTTTCAGAGAAACGAGGATACGTGTATAATAAATTTGTTGCATTGTTCTATTTACCTTTTCCCAAAATTTTTAGTATCATTTTAATAAAGTTATTTACTTCAAATTATGAAAGTTTATAATGATTTTTTTAAAAAATTTTATTTTATTAAACATTTCAAATAAATTATTTTGTAAATAGTATTATCAGTTTAATTGAATCAGAAGAAAAATAAAAAGAAATAAAAATATTTTTTGTATATTTAATGTAAAGTTGATTTTACAACAAAAATGTAGTATATTATTTAAACATACAATTTTTTTAAAGAGGAGGACTATTATTATTTCTAATAAAGCTGAGAAAGTCTTAAAGGATTTACCTCAAAATGTTTCTAAAAAGTTAGTTTATAAATTAATACAAATCAAAAAGCATATAGATTCCTTCTCTTTATTAGAAGAAATTGGAGTTAAATTGCTAGAAAATACTCGAACAGTATTTCAAATAAAAATTTCTGATTATACTTTAAATATATTTGTAAATAAGAATTACTTAAATAATTTTTATGTATCTGAAATAATTTATAATAAAACTTAAGGGGGTAAAAATGAAAGAATTAGAAAAATTATTAAATGAAATTATAAGTAATGAGGATAGTGAAGGATTAGAATTGAGATATACTTTTATTGAAGAATTACTAAATTATAGAAAACAATATAAGCTAACTCAAAATGAATTTGCAAAGAAACTAGGTTTAAAACAGCAAGCCATTGCTAGATTTGAAAAAGGAGAGGTTGATCCTAGATTAAGTTTTATATATAAAATATTAAAGGGAATTAATAAAAAAATAAGTTTTGAAAATATTAAATATGCAAAATTTGGAACAGTTAGCTATGTTTCTTCTCAAAAAAAGAGTTTAGAATTTTCTGGAGAAGGTTCATTTAATAAAAGTGCTTAGGAGGATTAAGTGTTAAAATTTGAAAACTATCAAGTTATAAAATTACTTATAGATAATAATGGGCTAGATGAAAAAGTAGAAAGTAATGAACTAGGGATTCATTATAAAATAATTCCTAATAAATCTGAAAATTTTGATAAAATGAATATTATACAAGGAATTAAAATTTTTCCTTCTTTAGAAAATCAATATACAATAGAAGCTATAATTTGTGGAAATTTTTCTATTAATAGAGATGATCCTGATTTTACAGAAGATGTATTGACAGTCAATTGTGGAGCAATTTTATATCCTTATCTAAGAAGTTCAATTAGCTTACTTTCTTCTCAAATAGATCAAAAAATTATTTTACCTACAATAAATTTTTATAAATTTATTGAAGATATTTCAAAAGAAGATTTATTTGGAGAGCCAACTGAATATAAAGATTTTTAAAAAGAGCAATATTGCTCTTTTTTTATTTGCTCTTGACATAACAACATATTTGTTGTAAAATAAAATTACAACAAATATGTTGTTAAAATAATTATGGAGGGATCTTTATGATTTTAGATAAAATTATTAATTGTGCAAATGTAAAAGAAATAAAAGATATTGTGAATAGATATTCTTTAGAACAAATTAAGTTTGAAATTCTTTCAATTTCTGGATCCAATTTAGGAAATAAGAAAAAAGGAAAAAATACTCCAATATTTAATATGGATTTACCTATTATTAGGAGTATTTATGGTGCTTGTTTATCTATTTTAGGAAATGATTTTCGTCCTCGAGAACATACCAAATTTAATTGTGAAGCAGTAATAGGAAATGCTGAAAATAATGGTTTTCTTTATTATAGTAAAGAAGATGTTTATCTTGCTGTTGTTGGAAATAAAATATGCAATGAAATAGGCGTAGCAGCATAATAAGTTCTTTAAATAATAATAAAAATAATAATTAGGAGGAAATTTTTATGTTTAAGTTCTTTATAACTTTTGATTTAAAAAATGCTCAAGGATGGTATGATGATTTTTATGCTAAAGCGATAACTTTAGGTTTAACGCCATATATACCTGGAAAGTATGTTGAGTCTGGAGATGATATTGATTTACCCAATACTACTTTATATGGTGTTTTAATTAGTGATAATCAAGAAAAAGCAAAAAACTTAATGTCTCAAAAAGTCAAAAGTATTTATACAAGTTTAAATCTAAATGGGAGATTTACAGTTATTTGTTCTGAAGGTTCTTACACTGAAAATCTTTAAAATATTTATAAGATTAGAACTACTATATATTTTTGACAATACTGATTTAAATAAAATTAATAATAATAAAGTATGACCTCGTAAAATCAAAATTACGAGGTCATACTTTATACTCTGGTATTTACTCCAAAAAAGTTTTTGAATTAATTTAAAAGGTAAATAAGAGCTTGAAAATTGATTTAAAAATGGAACCTCAATCAATGAATGGAATTTTTAAATCTATTTAGACTTGATAAAATTTCTTCTAAGTCTTCCCTAAATTGTTCAAAGTCCTTTTTGTATAATGGTTCATCTCTGTTTATTACTTTTTCATAATCCAATTGAACTTCTTTTATAAACTTAATTATATCTTCTAGTTTATTTATATCTATGTAGGCTTTTATCATGATCAACACTTCCCTTATAATTTATTTTGAATTATACCTTTTTAATTTTTTTTTATCAAATTAAAAAATTCTTTTTTTCTCTTTAAGAAGAATCTTTTATTCTTTTATTCTTTTAAAAGATTTAGGAGGCTGAAACTCCTTAATTTTATTGAATTATAAAGGGATTACTTAGGACAAATTGTGGGATTACTTAGGACAAATTGTGGGATTACTTAGGACAAATTGTGGGATTACTTAGGACAAATTGTTGATTTGTCCTAAGTAATGTGTTAAACTACTTTTAAATATAATTTTGGGGGAGGGAAGTATGACAAAAGAAATAGTTAAATATCACAACCAAATGAACGAAATATCTTTTGGCACCTTTAAAGAAAAAGAATTAGATCTATTTTTTTCAATTTGTTATAAACTAAAAGAACAAGGAACAAAAGAAGTAGACTTAACTTTTTCTGAACTAAAAAATTTAATTGGGGAAAATAAAAATTTAAAGAGATTAAAAAATAATATAGATAGCTTAAATAAAAAGTTAGCAATGATTAATCATCAAATTGAAATTCGTCCAAATGTATTTGAACGTTTTGTTTTATTTACTAATTTTACTACTGATTACAATGAAAATATTTTAACAATAAAAGTAAATGATAAGTTTTCTTATATTTTGAACAATTTAATAAATAAATATACTAAATTTGATTTATTAGATTTTATTAGCTTAAAAAGTATTTATTCTAAAAATATGTTTAAACTTTTAAAACAATGGGAAAGTTTAAATAAAATAGAATACTCATTAGATGAAATTAAAGAAAAGCTAAACATTCCAAAAGCTTATTCAACATCTGATTTTAATAAAAGAGTTCTAATTCCAATTATGGAAGAACTACCTCAATATTTTTCTAATTTAAAACTAGAAAAAATTAAAACTGGTAAAAAGGTTACCAGTTTAAAATTTACTTGGAATGGGAAACAAAAAGAAGCTATAGATATAAAAGAGGCTGAAGTAGTAGAAATAGAAATTTCTGAACAACTTAATAAAGCTATAGAAAAAGCAAAAAAGAATAGATTTATTGAAAAATTGCTTACTTTAGACAATATTGAGATTTTAACTCAAATGTTCCAAGAAAACGACCTCGTAAAAGGGCTTTTATGGGCTTACAAAGAGGTTAAGCAAGATATAAGTACCCTCAATTATTTGATAAAAACTATAAGAACAGGGGCAGAACAAAAAGAAATAAAAATAAAAGTGAAAGAAAGTAAAAATAAAGAAGTTATTCAAGAGGCTCTTTTTGATGAAAAAACAGATACTTTTAAAGTTGATCCAGTTAAGAAAGAAAAGATATCTCAAGAAAAATATGAAGAGTTATATAAAGGGTATTTAAAAGAAAATAATATTGCCCATAATAGAGGGACAAGATTGGGATTTGACAAACTATATGAAAATAAATATGAAATAATAGAAACACCAAAAGAAAAAATATATACTATTAACGAGCTGCCAAAAGAAAAATTATTGTCGAAAGCAGGTAAAGAACTTAAAGGCGTGGCTCTATTAATGCGCTTGAGAAAAATAGCTGAAGAAATGAAAGTATCTATAGAATACAATTCAGAGATCATAAAAGGAGTTTAACTATGGTTAGAAAACTTAAAAATAATATCAAGAAAGTTTCTGAAATTAAAAATAAGCTAGAAGAAGAGTTAGATCTTGATTTTATGTTTGAAGAAGATGAAGGAGAAACCTTTGATAGATTTGAAAAATTTGATGTAAATATTCCTTTAAAATCAGATTTATTTAAAATCAAGAAATCAGGGCAAGGAAATAAAATTGAAAAATTAACAGAAAGATTTGGAATTAGAATTACAGAGCTGGAAAAAGAAATTTTAGACACTCTAAAAAAAGAGGGGGTCAATGTATCAGAAGAGATTAGAAAAATGATTTTAAAGCAATATGAGAGCCTTGTCAAAAGTAAAATAAAAGATAAATATATAGACTGCACAAATAAGCTGGAAGAAAATTTAATTTTAATGGAAAATTTAAAAACAAGTTATTTGGAAATAAAGACTTTAAGAGGAGATACTAAAGAAGAAGCTCAAGAGTTAGTTGATAAGAGATATAAGATAAAATATGAACTAGATAGCTTATTAAGGGAATCTAAGCACTTAGAAGATTTTTTAAATAAATATAATTTTTTTTAAAGACATATACTCTTAATTCTTAAAATAAATATAAAATTGGCTACTTTAAGTATTTAAAGCAGGGACCTCTGCCAGAATGTCCCCACATAAAACTTAGTATAAGTTTTTAGATAATAATAAAAATATTATTATCATAACAAGAATTAAAATGAGTCTTTTCACTTTTTCACCTCCTTTCACGAGGTGAACAGCCTAAAAGAAGAGCATATTTATTATATCATTGAACTTTAAAAAAAACTATGTTATAATTTAATTAACAAGTTTAAGATGAGTAAACAAGAGCAAAAAGACAAGTAGGCCAGTACTTGTCTTTTTTTGTTTTAAAAATTTATTAAGATTAATCAATGTACCCCTCTTTAACTAATTTTTGTTCATTTCCAAATGCTGTGACTGTATAAATTTGATATGCAACAACTTTTGCTTCAAATTTTGCTTTCATATTATAATCGGTATTAAACGTAGTATCTGTGACTAAAAATCTTATAATTGCACTTAGATTTTTTTTTGATTTGGCTTCTAATATAGGCATTTTTACTTTTAAATTTATAGTTATAGGAGAATTTTTAAACTTATAATCGTAGGAATAATAACCACTCCTCCTATAATTATAATATTCATAGCTTTTATTAAAATTCCATTCTTCATTATCAGCATCATATTTTCCTATTATATATGAGTCTGCTCTTGAATATATTATATAATATTCATTTTTTATATCCTCTATTTCCTTTGAATATTTTTTCACTAAATTGTTTTTTCTTATTTCAAATTCACTAGTTGTTTCAAATTCATCTTTTTTTAAGTTTTTTAAATTTTTATTTGTAATAAATATATCCCACAACCCTTCGGTTAACATTGTTTGAGTTTCATCATAGATATAGCTATTTGCAAATATAAATTTACTTTCTTCAAATTTATATTTATAAAATTTATTCTTTTCGAATTCATTTTTTTTATTAAAACCATATCTTGTAAATCCTCCTTTATTAAAACCATCTTTATCATATCCTTCAGCGTTATATCCGTCTTTATTAAATCCTTTATAATTGTATCCATCTTTATCATATCCTTCAGTGTTATATCCATCTTTATTAAATCCTATATAATTGTATCCATATTTATCATACCCATCAGTGCTATATCCATATTTATCATATCCCTCTTTATCATATTTAGTCTTAGTTTCTTTATGAATACCTCTATTTTTTCCCTCTATATAGAATCCTTTTGTATCTGTTTTATCAGTACATCCTAAAATAAGTACTAATAGTAAACTTAAAATTATTTTTTTCATAGTAAAATCCTCCCTAAACATATAATAATCCATTATTATTTTACCCTGGATCAAGAGCTTTATCAACTTAGAAATTTTTAAAGGCACGCTTACTCGTTTCTTTTTGTACATACACTCTCGTGATACTTAACAAAAAAGAAACAGGCGTGGCAGGAGACCCTGCACCCAAAAATCAAACCCCATATTTATTTTTATATAATAGATCTTCTGATGAGAAGATCTATTATATAAAAAACGCCCCATATCTTTGGGGCTTAAATTTATTACCAACACTTACAGTAAAAAGCAATCAATTTAGAAAATCCTTCTATCACGTCGTTTCAGAGAAACGAGGATACGTGTATAATAAATTTGTTGCATTGTTCTATTTACCTTTTCCCAAAATTTTTAGTATCATTTTAATAAAGTTATTTACTTCAAATTATGAAAGTTTATAATGATTTTTTTAAAAAATTTTATTTTATTAAACATTTCAAATAAATTATTTTGTAAATAGTATTATCAGTTTAATTGAATCAGAAGAAAAATAAAAAGAAATAAAAATATTTTTTGTATATTTAATGTAAAGTTGATTTTACAACAAAAATGTAGTATATTATTTAAACATACAATTTTTTTAAAGAGGAGGACTATTATTATTTCTAATAAAGCTGAGAAAGTCTTAAAGGATTTACCTCAAAATGTTTCTAAAAAGTTAGTTTATAAATTAATACAAATCAAAAAGCATATAGATTCCTTCTCTTTATTAGAAGAAATTGGAGTTAAATTGCTAGAAAATACTCGAACAGTATTTCAAATAAAAATTTCTGATTATACTTTAAATATATTTGTAAATAAGAATTACTTAAATAATTTTTATGTATCTGAAATAATTTATAATAAAACTTAAGGGGGTAAAAATGAAAGAATTAGAAAAATTATTAAATGAAATTATAAGTAATGAGGATAGTGAAGGATTAGAATTGAGATATACTTTTATTGAAGAATTACTAAATTATAGAAAACAATATAAGCTAACTCAAAATGAATTTGCAAAGAAACTAGGTTTAAAACAGCAAGCCATTGCTAGATTTGAAAAAGGAGAGGTTGATCCTAGATTAAGTTTTATATATAAAATATTAAAGGGAATTAATAAAAAAATAAGTTTTGAAAATATTAAATATGCAAAATTTGGAACAGTTAGCTATGTTTCTTCTCAAAAAAAGAGTTTAGAATTTTCTGGAGAAGGTTCATTTAATAAAAGTGCTTAGGAGGATTAAGTGTTAAAATTTGAAAACTATCAAGTTATAAAATTACTTATAGATAATAATGGGCTAGATGAAAAAGTAGAAAGTAATGAACTAGGGATTCATTATAAAATAATTCCTAATAAATCTGAAAATTTTGATAAAATGAATATTATACAAGGAATTAAAATTTTTCCTTCTTTAGAAAATCAATATACAATAGAAGCTATAATTTGTGGAAATTTTTCTATTAATAGAGATGATCCTGATTTTACAGAAGATGTATTGACAGTCAATTGTGGAGCAATTTTATATCCTTATCTAAGAAGTTCAATTAGCTTACTTTCTTCTCAAATAGATCAAAAAATTATTTTACCTACAATAAATTTTTATAAATTTATTGAAGATATTTCAAAAGAAGATTTATTTGGAGAGCCAACTGAATATAAAGATTTTTAAAAAGAGCAATATTGCTCTTTTTTTATTTGCTCTTGACATAACAACATATTTGTTGTAAAATAAAATTACAACAAATATGTTGTTAAAATAATTATGGAGGGATCTTTATGATTTTAGATAAAATTATTAATTGTGCAAATGTAAAAGAAATAAAAGATATTGTGAATAGATATTCTTTAGAACAAATTAAGTTTGAAATTCTTTCAATTTCTGGATCCAATTTAGGAAATAAGAAAAAAGGAAAAAATACTCCAATATTTAATATGGATTTACCTATTATTAGGAGTATTTATGGTGCTTGTTTATCTATTTTAGGAAATGATTTTCGTCCTCGAGAACATACCAAATTTAATTGTGAAGCAGTAATAGGAAATGCTGAAAATAATGGTTTTCTTTATTATAGTAAAGAAGATGTTTATCTTGCTGTTGTTGGAAATAAAATATGCAATGAAATAGGCGTAGCAGCATAATAAGTTCTTTAAATAATAATAAAAATAATAATTAGGAGGAAATTTTTATGTTTAAGTTCTTTATAACTTTTGATTTAAAAAATGCTCAAGGATGGTATGATGATTTTTATGCTAAAGCGATAACTTTAGGTTTAACGCCATATATACCTGGAAAGTATGTTGAGTCTGGAGATGATATTGATTTACCCAATACTACTTTATATGGTGTTTTAATTAGTGATAATCAAGAAAAAGCAAAAAACTTAATGTCTCAAAAAGTCAAAAGTATTTATACAAGTTTAAATCTAAATGGGAGATTTACAGTTATTTGTTCTGAAGGTTCTTACACTGAAAATCTTTAAAATATTTATAAGATTAGAACTACTATATATTTTTGACAATACTGATTTAAATAAAATTAATAATAATAAAGTATGACCTCGTAAAATCAAAATTACGAGGTCATACTTTATACTCTGGTATTTACTCCAAAAAAGTTTTTGAATTAATTTAAAAGGTAAATAAGAGCTTGAAAATTGATTTAAAAATGGAACCTCAATCAATGAATGGAATTTTTAAATCTATTTAGACTTGATAAAATTTCTTCTAAGTCTTCCCTAAATTGTTCAAAGTCCTTTTTGTATAATGGTTCATCTCTGTTTATTACTTTTTCATAATCCAATTGAACTTCTTTTATAAACTTAATTATATCTTCTAGTTTATTTATATCTATGTAGGCTTTTATCATGATCAACACTTCCCTTATAATTTATTTTGAATTATACCTTTTTAATTTTTTTTTATCAAATTAAAAAATTCTTTTTTTCTCTTTAAGAAGAATCTTTTATTCTTTTATTCTTTTAAAAGATTTAGGAGGCTGAAACTCCTTAATTTTATTGAATTATAAAGGGATTACTTAGGACAAATTGTGGGATTACTTAGGACAAATTGTGGGATTACTTAGGACAAATTGTGGGATTACTTAGGACAAATTGT
>ERZ1694978.147-NODE-147-length-12869-cov-8.292493_pt1 | contig 12869 bp, 10 predicted proteins | sample MGYA00581608_ERZ1694978 | MGnify/ENA primary metagenome ERZ1694978 (study PRJEB42213, sample SAMN07424350) | human gut metagenome | biome: ENVO:00009003; feature: ENVO:2100002; material: ENVO:00002003 | host: Homo sapiens | place: USA | collected 2014 ... | reverse complement strand
GAGATGTAGCTCCGTCTCGTGGGCTCGGAGATGTGTATAAGAGACAGGTCGTATCAGAACAGGACTTTATAGTCCTGTTTTTTTATGACAGAATTTAATTTTGAAAAACTCTAAGTTTTTTGGTATAATATATGAGAAAAAAATTTAGTAAAACAGGAGGAAAAAATGGCAGTAATAGAAATTAATCATCCCTTAATTCAACACAAACTGACAATACTTAGAAATATAGGAACAGATACAAAAGATTTTAGAGAGAATCTAAATGAAATAGCAAAACTTATGACATATGAAGCAACAAAAAATCTTAAGCTAGAAGAAACAGAGGTAACAACTCCTTTAATGTCTACTATAGGACATACACTTCAAGACAGACTTGCTATTGTACCTATTTTAAGAGCTGGATTAGGAATGGTAGACGGGATACAAGATCTTATCCCAACTGCAAAAGTAGGACATATTGGAGTATACAGAAATGAGGAGACATTAGAACCTGTTTACTACTATTGCAAACTTCCTGTAGATATAACATCTAGAAAAGTTATTGTTGTAGATCCAATGTTGGCAACTGGAGGATCAGCAGTTTATGCAATAGACTATTTAAAATCTGAAGGAGTTAAAGATATTATATTTATGTGTCTGGTAGCTGCTCCAGAAGGAATAGCAAAACTTCTTAACAAACATCCAGATGTATCTATCTACACAGCTAAAATCGACCAAGGATTAACAAAAGAGGGATATATTTATCCTGGACTTGGAGATTGTGGAGACAGAATATTCGGAACTAAATAAGCTATAAAGAATTAAACCTTATCAAGAGCATCTGAAAGCAAAAAAAATTTGCTAATTCAGTTGCTCTTTTTTTGGAAAATGGTATAATTTTTATTGAGGTGTAAAGGATATGAGAGAAAAAATCGTAGAGTTATTAAAAAATACTAACGAAAGAATAATTGGACAAGATAGATATGTAAACTCGGCAGTCCTTATTGCCATAGCCGAACTTGATGAAAAAGAATATATAGTTCTGGAGAAAAGGGCCATTGAAATAAGGCAGGGAGGAGAAATTTCTCTTCCAGGTGGAAAATGTGATAAAAAAGATAAAAATTCTGAAGAAACAGCAATAAGAGAAACGATAGAGGAATTAGGGATACCTAGAGAAAAAATCGAAATATCTGGAAAATTAGGAATACTTGTAAATCCTTCAGGAATGATATTGGAAGTATATGTAGGATTTGTCAGACTGGAAAATAGAGAAGATATCAAGTATAATAAAGATGAAGTGGAAAGAGTAATCTTTGCACCAATTGAATTTTTTTTGAAAAATGAGCCTAGAATAGAAAAAATTGGAATAGAAAATGTTCCTCAATTTTCATCTGAGGAGCTTGGACTGCCAACGAGATATCATGGACCTTGGCAGGGAAATCCAAGAGAAGTATATTTTTATAATTTTCATGGAGACATAGTCTGGGGAATGACAGCAGAAATCATATTGGATTTTATAAAAATGTTGAGAAAAGATATGGAGGTAGTTAAATGATTTTAAGCAAGGAAACCGCAGCAAAACTTATAGAGGAGTTAAAATTACAAGGCAAAAAAGTAGTATTTACAAATGGATGTTTTGATATCCTTCATGTAGGGCATTTGAGATATTTGAATGAGGCAAAGAGACAGGGAGATATACTGATAGTAGGAGTTAATTCAGATGCTTCTGTAAAGCAGCTGAAAGGACCTACAAGACCTATAAATAATGAAATAGACAGAGCTGAAATGCTTTCAGGATTAAAAGCTGTAGATTTTACAGTTATATTTGATGAGCTGACGCCAATAGAGACATTAGATAAATTAAAACCATCTATCCATGTAAAAGGGGGAGACTATGACAAAAATACTCTTCCTGAGACTTCAACAGTAGAAAAAAATGGTGGAGAAGTTAGAATTCTTTCTTTTATAGAAGGAAAATCAACTACAAATATTGTAAATAAGATACAGTTTAAAGATGGAGGAGAAAATGAAAAAAATAATGAGCTTTAAGGAGCTTGACACTTTAGCAGAAAAACTTTCTGATTATGCTGAAGAAAATACTACTATAGCTCTCATAGGAGATCTTGGTACAGGAAAAACTACATTTACTAAAACTTTTGCTAAAAAATTAGGTGTAGAAGAAAGCCTGAAAAGTCCTACTTTTAACTATGTACTTGAATATTTCAGTGGAAGACTTCCTCTATATCATTTTGATGTGTACCGTTTATCTGAAGCAGAAGAAATATATGAGGTAGGGTATGAGGATTATCTTAACAGTGGAGGAATAGTTCTGATAGAATGGGCAGACATAATAAAAAGCGAGCTTCCAAAAGAATATATTGAAATAAAATTATTTTATCATGGAGATGAAACTCGTGAAATAGAATTGAGTTATGTGGGAAATCCTGCAAAAGAGAAGGAGATGTTGAAGTATGTTGATTTTGGCAATTGATACTGCTACAAAAATAGGAAGTGTAGCGTTGTATGAGGATAAAACTGGAATAATAGGAGAAATAAACTTATATGTAAAAGTGAACCATTCAAATGTCATAATGAAGGCTGTAGATTCCCTATTTGATTTATCTGGATACACTATAAAAGATGTTGATAAAATAGCTGTAACAACAGGGCCTGGATCTTTTACAGGAATAAGAATAGGAGTGGCAATAGCTAAAGGACTTGCATATTCTTTGAAAAAACCAATCATTGGAATAAATGAGTTAGATGTTTTAGCTGAGACAGGGGAAGAAAGAGAAGGGTTAATTGTTCCTCTTATTGATGCAAGAAAAGAGAGAGTATATTATTCTCAATATAAATATGAAAATAGAAAATTAGTTAGAAAAGAAGAATACAAAGATGGAGAATTAAGAGATATACTTGAAAAATTAAAAGGAGAAAAGGTTGTATTTATAGGAGATGGAGCTATAGTAAACCAAGAACTTATAAAAGAGATTATGGGAGAAGACAATATTGTATTTTCTAAAGCAAACTCTATACCAAGAGCAGCTATGGCGGCTCAAATGGTTTTGCATCATGAAGATGACAACATATATACACTGGAACCTTTCTATTTAAATAAATCACAGGCAGAGAGAGAAAAGGAAGAAAGAGAAAAAAAGAATAATTAAAATATAAATAGATGACTGAGAAGTTAGAGTAAATTTTAGAGCTTTGAAAATTAATGGTAAATATTTCTACTGAAAAAGTTTTAAAATTATATTTCTAAATTATGGGTCATCTTTTTTTATATTGTATGAATGTTAGTTTTGTAATAATTACAATTGAAAAAAAGAATTTAATGTGTTAAAATTAGAAAAAGGGTATATAGCAGGAAAGGGAGGAGAATATGGAAATGAAAAAATGGAGATGTACAATATGTGGAGAAGAATTTGAAGGAGAGAATCCACCAGAGGTATGTCCTGTATGCAATGTAGGAAGTGAATTTTTTGAAGAAGTAAAAGCTGAAGAAAAAACAACACCTTCTATAAATAGAGATGAAAAGAAAAAAGTTATTTCAGGAAAAGCATGGAAATGTACAGTATGTGATGAAATATTTCCTGATGGTGAAGTGCCTGATACCTGTCCTGTATGTGGAGTAGGAAAAGAACTTTTTGAAGAAATAGAGATTAAACCAGTTTCAGAAACAAGCTGGAAATGTACAGTATGCAGTGAAGTAATAGATGGAGAAGAGTGCCCAGCTGTATGTCCTGTATGTGGAGCAGGAAAAGAAGCCTTTATAAAAATAGAAAATAAAAAAGAAGAGAATTTAAATAAAGAGGAAAAAGTAATTATAATTGGTGGAGGAGTAGCCGCAGTATCAGCAGCAGATGCTGTGAGAAATAAAAATAAACTGGCAGATATTCAAATTATAGGAAAAGAAAGTGTAATGCCATATTATAGAACTATGTTGACAGAGCATCTTTATGCTGATATGCCAGAAGAAAAATTGAAAATAAAAAAAGATAAATGGTATGAGGAAAAAAATATAAAAATAACTATAGGAGATGCAGTGAAGTCTGTATCAACTAAGGATAAAAAAGTAATTTTAGAAAGTGGAAAAGAGTACTTATATGATAAATTGATATTGGCTACTGGATCAGAATGTTTTATCCCGCCTATAAAAAATGCTTCTTTAGATGGAGTTTTTACTATTAGAAGTATAAAAGATACAGAAAATGTAAAAGAGTATGTAAAGAAATGTAAAAGAGCAGTTGTTATTGGTGGAGGAGTTCTTGGACTGGAGGCAGCATGGGGATTGAAAGAGCTGGGAATGGAAGTTTCAGTAATAGAAATGATGCAGAGAATTTTACCTAGACAGCTAGATGAAAAAGGATCTAAAATATTAGAGCAGGCAATAGTGCGTTCGGGAGTAAAGGTATATAAAGGTGTAGTTGTTGATCATTTGGAGGGAGAAGGAAAAGTATCTTCTGTTGTTCTTGAAAAAGGAGAACATATTATGGCAGATTTAGTAGTTATAAGTGCAGGAATACTTCCTAATAAACAACTAGCTGTGGATATGGGGCTTCAAACTGGAAGAGGAATAATCGTAAATGAAAAAATGGAAACTTCTGAAAAAGATATTTATGCTTGTGGAGATGCAGCAGAATATGAAGGAAAAGTAATAGGACTTTGGCAGATAGCTATGGAACAGGGAAAAACAGCAGGAATAAATGCAAGTGGAGATAGTACTGTTTATAAGGAACAAATTCAACCGCTTAATTTTGATGGAATGAATATCAAACTTATTTCTATCGGTTTGATTGGAAATGGAAAAGAGTGTGAAGAGTTTATTGAAGATATAGACACTAAAAAAAGTATTTATAAAAAATTATATTTTGAGGAAAATAAGCTAAAAGGTGCTATATTGATAGGAGATGTTTCAAAAGGTATCACAATAATAAAAAGTGTCAGAGAAAACACTGAAAAGAACATTCTTTTAGGAAAGCTATACTCTTAAAAAAACTTGATTTTTCCTGAATAAATTTGTACAATGTATTAAGTATGTATGATATAATAGTATGGATTTGCAGATAAGAATTTTCTTAAAGCAGGGAGGATAAATAGTGAGCAGTTTAATCAATCTGAATGAGATTACTTTTAAAGAAGAAGTTATAAATAATAAAGGGATTGTAATTGTGGATTTTTGGGCTGAATGGTGTGGACCTTGCAAAGTGCTTGCTCCAATTTTAGAGGAAATTTCTGAAGAAGGAAAAGTAAAGATATACAAAGTTAATGTTGATGAAAATCCAAGCTTGGCAGGACAATTTGGAATAAAGAGTATCCCAACGATGGTAGTTTTTGAAAATGGGATAAGAGTAGACCAGGTAGTTGGATTAAGACCTAAAGAAGAAATAAAAGAAAAGCTAGCTGCATATTAATTAGATATTTTAAAGAGACTGTTGTTTTCTAAAAGGACAGTCTCTTTTTCTTTAAATAAAATATTGCTCTGTTATTCTAATTTGTTCATATTTGTGATATAATTATTTCAAACATTAATTAAGGAGAAGGATTGAGATTATGAGGAGAAAAATTTATCTTACAGCAGCATATATTATAATTTCTTTAAATATTCTGGGAATGAGTAGTGTTCCCACGGGAAATATTAACAACACCAGTGACAGAATATTAGGTGGAGCTGATGAGATAGAAGTTGACCTTCTTAATGATACAGTTACTTCTCAAAGTGGTGTTAATGTAAAGTATGGAGATTTAAAATTAAAAGTTTTTGATATGCAGAGAGATAAAGAAAAAAACAGAGCGTATCTTAAAGGGAACATAATAACACAGGTAGATCAGCCTACAGGTATACTTAAATTAGAGTCAACCAATGGAGATGTATCTTTAGATGGAGACCAAGGAGTTTTTTACAATAACTTTGGATATCTTGAAATTGGAAAGGTAACTGGAGGAGAAGCACCAAATGATAAAATATATTTTGGTGGAAAAGTATTTGAATATGCAAATGGAAATCTTTATATAAATAATGGATGGCTGACAACTGACTACAATGTAGTTGAAACAGCAGATCCAAATCAAGCAGGATATCATCTTCTTTCTAAGGAAATAATAGTTGAGCCAGATAAACAGCTTACTTTAAAAGGGAGTGACCTATACTTAGGGGATAATGATATTTTTCCTTTCAGTATACCATGGTATAGAGTTAATATAAGACAGGACTCAGAAGTTCCTTTATTCCCAGAATGGGGAACAAAAGATTACTATGGATGGCAGACTTCATGGGGAGTTCTTTATGGAGATAAAGACAGTAAATTTAAAGGAGGATTTGCTCCTAAATTTGCTGATCAAATGGGACTATTAATAGGAAGATGGGAAAACTGGTATAAAACAGATAAATTTGGAACAGCAAAATTAAATATAGATGATGCTCTGATTTGGTCAAAAGCTGATAATAAAGAAAAATATAATGATCCTGTTGATTATGAGGAAAAAAATAAAAGATATAGACTGAATTATTCTCATGAATATAATGGTGAAAAGGGAATTTTACAATTTAATGCTATCAATGGAACATATAATATGATTCCTAAGTTGGAAGATATAATAACTGACTATGAGGGAAATGGAAGATTCTTAAATAATACCAGACCAAAACTTGATTCTACAATAAGTTTCTTCTCAATGAATTCAGACTTAAAGGAATTAGGACCAGATAAAGATATAACATTGAAAACCAGATTAAAATTGACTGATGATAAGGAAGCTTATGCTCTTATGGTCTATGATGATATAGATGATATAGACTATGGAAGCAATATAGATAATGATCTTTATTCACAGATTGAATTGTATAAAGATAACAGCAGATACAGAGTTGGTGGATATTATAATTATTTATATGACATGGACCCAGGTTCAACATTAAAAGATACACAGTCAAGAGCTGAAGATTTTGGATTTGAATTTTTTGAAAAGAAAAATAATATAGGATTCAGCTATGATGAAAAAAATGGGGATAAATTTAGAAAACTAGGACTATGGGAGAGAGATCCAAACTTAGATTCTATGATTCAATACAACAGTCTTTTAGGAGGAAACTTCTACTATAAATATAATCCAAGTACAATCAGAGAATATTCTCAATATGACAGCAGAGATTTGAGAGTATCTTTTGGTGACTATGATTTCTGGGGAGACTACAGAATAAAAGCTGGATATAACATCAATGAACATGAAAGAAAGCTTGATTTGATGGATGACCCTTTAAGAGAAAAGGTTGTAAAGGGATCTAATGAAAGAGATAAAGAGTACAATAGATTTGAAAATATAATATACAGCGATTTCAGAGAAGAAAGAGCATATGTAGATTTCTATAATGATACTACTAAATTTACCTTTGCAACTGGACAGACAAAGGAAAAATTCTGGGATAGAGATGGAATCTATTATGAACCGGCTTTTTCAGTTAATTCATACAGACAATATGTAAATGAGTCTAAATTCTATGAATTTGGAGCTGAAAGAAATGAAATACCTCTTGGAGCTTTTGGAGAATTAGCACTATTTGGTGGTGTGAGATATGATAAGTATGATAAAGGATATAACCCATATACTAGACATTATACAAGTGGAGAAGATTCAACTCTTAGAACTCAATTAAAACTTAATTATACAATACAGCTTTTTGATAATACAGAGAACAAAAACAGAAAAATGGATTTTGCTTTAAGTAATGATTTGAATCTTTTCTATCAAAGATATGATTATGATTCTGGAGATGTTAAATTTGGTACTGCCTATAATGATATTAGAAAGAAAACTATGAACCCTGAAGATATCAGATTAAAAAACAAAGATAATATCTATGAAATTAAAGATACTATCAATGCAATGATAGGTAATACAGAAACAGCATATAACATTGAATATAAGAGAAGAGAAAATCCTGCTGACACAAGCGAGCTTAATGGGCAGACATTTAAAAATGATGTAAACTTTAAAATTGATGATAGACAATCACTATCATTGAACTATGGACAGGACAGACAATACACAAGTGAAAATGAAAGAGACAGAAACTATAATGATTTAACTTTCAGAAATTATGGAGCAGTATATAACTATGAAGGACATAGATTATCTTATCAAAATCAGGGAATAGATTCTAAAATATGGGATATGAAAAATGTAGATAATGCTAAAGAAAAAATCAGAGCAAATACATATGCGTATCAATATTCTTTTGGAGACAATAGACTAGGATTTGATTTCAGTCAAGGTACAGATGTAAGAAGAAATTATACACATGATCTTAAAGAAATAGATGTAGATAATAAAATCTATGGAGTTTCATTTTTAGATGGTGGAGAGGTAGAAAATTATTATAGAGTTACATATGAAGATTATAAGCATAAAGAAGATGGAGCAAAAGTACTTTTAACAGATGGAAGAATTAGAAATATTAATAATTCAGATGTATTGTCATTTACCTATGAATACAGAGATAAAAGATTTACAGATGAAGAATTAAAAAAATATGCTGAGCTTGAATTTAATAAAGATTCTAATCAGCTGACACAAGCAGAACTTTACAGAGTAAGAGATATCTTGAGAGATAGAGAAAGAAATAGTGTCAATTTCAATCTTAACAGTATAATGTATGATAGATTTAATAGTCTTGGAGATTACAAACGTAACTTTAAGATACATCTTATGATGCAGAGAAATGATGCAAGATATGATAAAACTGGAGATTTATGGGATTCTCTAGAAGAAGTAAAAGCAAGAATATTCTATTCTCAAAATAGAGTTGGATTTGGATACGAAGTGGAAGAAAATTCAGGATGGAACAGTGGAAGCTGGGATAGATTGAATAGAGAGCATAAAGTAAGTCTGATGGCAAAAATTGGGAAACCAAGTGAAGGATGGAATGTAAAAACTTATGCTAAATTTTATGAGAACTTTAAAGATACTTCTAGTAAGAACAGAAGAAAAAGTTCACTTGATGGTTTAGGAGTAGAAATAGGTAAAGAGTTTGGATATTATGAATGGGCGGTAGCTTATGAGAGAGAATATGATCTAGGAACAAGAGATTATGAGTGGAGAGTAGCTCTTCAATTTACATTACTTGCATTCCCAGACAAACCTATATTTGGTCTTGGAGCAGATACAGATGCTAAGCAAAAAACAAGCCCTCAAACCTACTTATTTGATGGATTGAAACCACAAGATATAGTAGATTAAAAATTTGAATGTATATAAATAGGAGGAAATTATGAAAGTAGAATTACCAAGCGGAGATATAAAAGAATTTGAAGGGCAAGTTAATATGTTTGAAGTAGCAAAGAGTATCAGCAACTCTTTAGCAAAAAAAGCAGTAGCTGTTAAAATAGATGGAACACCAATGGATATGGCAACAATTTTAGACAGAGATGCAAAAGTAGAATTTATACCAGCTGACAGTGAAGAGGGAGAAGAGGTAATAAGACACTCAACAGCTCACTTGATGGCTCAAGCTGTTATCAGATTATTTCCAGGAACAAAAGTAGCAATAGGACCAGCTATAGAAAATGGATTCTATTATGACTTTGATCCAAAGGAGCAGTTTACAGAAGAAGATTTAGTAAAAATTGAAGCTGAAATGAAGAAAATAGTAAAAGAAAATGAAAAAATCGAAAGAGTTATGATGACTAGAGAGGAAGCTATAGAGCACTTTGAAAAATTAGGTGAAATCTATAAAGTGGAAATCATAAAAGAAATAGCTCAAGGAGAAATACTTTCTTTCTACAAACAGGGAGAATTTATGGATCTATGTAGAGGACCTCATGTACCTTCTACATCATACTTGAAAGCTTTCAAATTAAAATCAGTTGCTGGAGCTTATTGGAGAGGAGACTCTAACAATAAAATGCTTCAAAGAATATACGGATTTGCTTTCTCTGATGAAGCTAAATTAAAAGCTTATTTAACTCTATTAGAAGAAGCTGAAAGAAGAGACCATAGAAAATTAGGAAAAGAATTAGATTTATTCTTTGTAAGCGAGTATGGACCAGGATTCCCAATATTTCTTCCAAAAGGAATGGTTATAAGAAATACTCTTATAGACCTTTGGAGAAGAGAGCATACTCTTGCTGGATATCAGGAAATCACTACTCCAATAATGCTTAATAAAGAATTATGGGAAATTTCAGGTCACTGGTTTAACTATAGAGAAAATATGTATACTTCAACAATAGATGATACTGAATTCGCTATAAAACCTATGAACTGCCCAGGTGGTATCTTAGCATATAAATATCAATTACATTCATATAAAGATTTCCCAATCAGATGTGGAGAATTAGGAACAGTTCACAGACATGAATTTTCAGGAGCTTTACATGGACTTATGAGAGTAAGATCATTCACTCAGGATGATGCTCATATATTTATGACTCCAGATCAAATAGAAGAAGAAATCATTGGAGTAGTTGAACTGATAGATAAATTCTACAGCAAACTATTCGGATTTGAATATCATATTGAATTATCAACTAAACCAGAAAAAGCAATTGGTTCAAATGAAATATGGGAAAAAGCAGAAGCTGCACTTGCTGGAGCTCTTGATAAAATTGGAAAACCATATAAATTAAATCCTGGAGATGGAGCTTTCTATGGACCTAAATTAGACTTCAAAATCAAAGATGCTATTGGAAGAACTTGGCAATGTGGAACTATCCAGTTAGACTTCAATCTTCCTGAAAGATTTGATATTAGCTATATTGGAGAAGATGGTGAAAAACATAGACCAGTAATGATTCACAGAGTTGTTTATGGTTCGATCGAAAGATTTATCGGAATCCTTATTGAACACTTTGCAGGAGCTTTCCCATTATGGTTAGCACCTACTCAAGTAAAAATATTAACTATCAATGATGAAGTAGTTCCTTATGCAAAAGAGATATTTAAAGCTCTTCAAGAAAGAGGAATCAGAGCAGAAATTGATGACAGAGCAGAATCTATTGGATATAAAATCAGAGAAGCTAATGGAAAATATAAAGTTCCTGTACAACTTATTTTAGGTAAAAATGAAGTTGAAAACAGAGAAGTAAATATAAGAAAATTTGGTTCTCAACAACAAGAATCTATGAAGCTGGATGAATTCTTAGATATTATTGTAGATGAAGCTAAAATAAGATTTGACAAATAGTTAACAGTAAAAGCCTTGACTTGTTCAGGGCTTTTATTTTTTCTAAAATAATTTTTTTACTCTAATATGTCTAGTTATATTGAAAAAATATCATAAATATGGTAAAATTTTTAGATTGAGATACCTTTTTTTATTTGATGTCGGAGGAAGAAAAATTTATGATAAAAATATATACTGCTCCTATTGCAGGAGTTACAGATTATACATATAGAGGAATTTTAAAAGAATTTAAACCAGACCTTTTATTTACAGAAATGGTAAGTATAAATGCTTTGGAGGTTGCTTGTGAAAAAACTCTCAAAGTTATTTTAAGATTGAGAGAAGGAGATTCTGTACAGCTTTTTGGTAAAGATATAAAAAAGATGGTAGAAAGTGCAAAATTTGTAGAGAGTCTTGGAGTAAAACATATAGATATAAATTCAGGATGTCCTATGAAAAAAATAGTCAATAATGGATATGGAGCAGCTCTTATGGAGCAGCCTGAACTTGTTAGAGCTATGCTTTCTGAAATGAGAAGTGCCTTAGATGATAAGACTGATCTCTCTATAAAAATAAGAGTAGGTTACAAGGAAAGTAAAAATCCTGTTGAAATAGCTAAAATAGCTCAGGAAACTGGATGCAAACATATAACAGTTCATGGAAGAACAAGAGAGCAGATGTATACTGGAAAAGCTGACTGGAGTCTTATAAAACAGGTAAAGGAAAGTGTAGATATTCCAGTAATAGGAAATGGAGATATATTTACTGCTGAAGATGCTAAAGAGAGAGTAGATTATTCAGGAGTAGATGGAATCATGCTTGCCAGAGGTATATTTGGAAATCCGTGGCTTATAAGAGATATCAGAGAATACTTTGAACATGAGAAAATTCTTCATCCAGTAACTGATATTGAAAAAATAGACATGGCTATTGAACACACTAGAAGAACTGAGATAGAACACCCAGAAAGACCATTTATTTTTGAACTTAGAAAACATTTATGCTGGTATTTAAAGGGAATAAGAAATACTGCTGAAATAAAAGACAAAATAAATCATACAGATAATTATAATGAAATAGTAGAACTTTTAAATAGAGTGAAAGATAATCTTCTTTCAGAACCAGAAATAGTAACTATGTAAGGAGTTGAGAAAGTGGCTGGAGATACGCCTTTAATGAGTCAATACAAAGAAATAAAAGAACAGAATAAGGATAATCTTCTATTTTTCAGACTAGGAGATTTTTATGAAATGTTTTTTGATGATGCAGTGATAGCTTCTAAGGAACTAGGATTGACATTGACAAGCAGAAACAGAGAAAAAGGTCAGGATGTCCCCCTTGCAGGAGTTCCTTATCATTCAGTATCTTCTTATATAGCTAAACTGGTCAACAAAGGCTATAAAGTAGCAATATGTGAGCAGGTAGAAGATCCTAAAAGTGTTAAAGGAATAGTTAAGAGAGAGGTTGTAAGAGTTATAACCCCTGGTACAGTAATTGATACTGATTATCTTGATGAAAAAAGCAACAACTATCTTATGGGGATAAAAATAGATGGAAATAGAGGGGCAATAGCTTATGTAGATATTACAACTGGTGAATTTAAAGCAAGTGAACTGGAAGGGGAAGATATAATATTTAAGCTTTTGGGAGAGATAAATAAAACTGCTCCTAAAGAGATATTGCTTGAAGAGCTGTCTCTTATACACATCTCCGAGCCCACGAGACG
>ERZ1694978.136-NODE-136-length-13866-cov-7.723916_pt1 | contig 13866 bp, 14 predicted proteins | sample MGYA00581608_ERZ1694978 | MGnify/ENA primary metagenome ERZ1694978 (study PRJEB42213, sample SAMN07424350) | human gut metagenome | biome: ENVO:00009003; feature: ENVO:2100002; material: ENVO:00002003 | host: Homo sapiens | place: USA | collected 2014 ... | reverse complement strand
CGAGATGTAGCTCCGTCTCGTGGGCTCGGAGATGTGTATAAGAGACAGTGTTATTGAGGCGTGAAAGGCAAGGTATATCTAAATTATAAAACTAATATTCCACTTTCAATGGCTGATTGATTATATTTCTTTTGGAAAAGATTAAAGATGGCATTTATATCTTTATGAGCATAAAAAAGTTTTTGTTTAGCCAATAGTACGTCTATTGGCTTTTTTATTTAAAATCAAGCTGGTCATTTATATGGCTGGCTTTTTATATTAAAAATTAATTTTAAGGGGGAATTTTTTATGGAAAACTATGGGTTTTTGTCTATATTGCCTATCATAATAGCAGTTGCTATGGCAATAAAAACTAAAAATGTAATTTTGTCACTTTTCACAAGTGTATTTCTAGGGGCTCTTATACTGCTGAATTATAATCCTCTTCTTACTACAAAAACATTGATGACAGATTATTTTGTAAAACAGCTTACTGACAGCTATAATGCTGGTGTTATTGTCTTGATGGTATTCATAGGTGGATTTATAGAACTAATGATGAGATCAGGAGGAGCTTATGCCTTTGCTCAAAGTGTTGGTAAATATATCAACTCTAAAACTAAGGCCCAGCTTTCAGCCTACCTTGCAGGAATAGTTATTTTTTTCTCTGACTTAGGTACTCCATTGATTGTTGGACCAATCTTTGCTCCATTTTTCAAAAAATTAAAAATATCTAAAGAGAAGCTTGCTTTTATTCTTGATACTACTTCATCACCAGTAGCAGTATTAGTTCCATTTATTGGATGGGGAGTTTTCATCATTGGACTTCTTCAAAAAGAATTTGAAAATTTAAATCTAAATCTTTCTGACTATGAAAGTTTTGTAAAAGCAATACCATTTAATACATATCCACTTCTTGCCCTTACTATTGTTCCTACTTTAGCAATTATGAAGCTGGATTTTGGACCTATGAAAAAAGTTGAAGATGATATATTCAACGATACAGAACTTGAAGTTTTAGAGAAAAAAGAGTATATTGTAGAAAATGCCAAGCCTATCTATGTATGGCTTCCAATTTTGGTTCTTTTAATCACATTATTCTCTATGCTTGGATTTGATTTCATGTTCAGAAGATTTTCTGGAAGTGAATTCAGAGCAGCATTGAGCAGTGGATATTTATATGCAGCTATTGTTCTTTCTGTCATGATGTTGATAAATAAGAGCAAAACTTTTAATGAGATATTTTCAATATACCTAAATGGTATAAATAAAATGACTCAAATATCTATAATCCTTATACTTGCATGGTCTTTAGGAACTATTAATAAAAATCTTGGTTCTGCTGACTACATAGTCCACTTTATAAAAAGTATAAATCTTAATTCTGGATTTATCCCAATGATAGCTTTCTTACTTGGATGTATAATATCATTTTCTACTGGAAGTTCTTGGGGAACATACAGTATAATGATTCCAATAGTTATTCCTATGGCAGTAGCTCTTAATGCTCCTTTATATGTTACTATTGGGTCTATACTTTCTGGAGGATTATTCGGAGATCACGTTTCACCAATATCAGATACTACTATACTGGCTTCTGCTGGTTCTGGATGCAGTCATATTGAACACGTAAAAACTCAGTTCTACTATGCATCTATCAATGGAGTAATCTCTATGGGAACTTTCCTTATAGGTGGATTCTTCCAGAGTTATCTGGTTCTTGCAGCTGCTATTGTTTTACAGCTTACAATTTTAACAGTTATAAAAATAAAACAGGGAAATAAATAATTTTTAAGGAGATGTTATAATGCAATTTTTTTCAGGAAGATTTAAAGAAAAGGCAAGTCATCTTATTCTTGACTTTCATTCATCAATAAACTTTGATAAGAGACTTTACAAATATGATATTATGGGAAGCATTGCTCATGTGAGAGGGCTTGGTAAACAAGGAATAATACCTGTTTCAGACTGTGAACTTATAGAAAAAACACTTAGAGAAATACTAAACGACATTGAAGAGGGAAAAATTACTTTTTCTATTGAATATGAAGATATTCATATGAATATCGAAAAAATCCTTATAGATAGAATTGGAGATGTAGGAAAAAAACTTCATACTGGAAGAAGCAGAAACGACCAAGTTGCTTTAGATATGAAATTATTTACAAAAGATGAAATAGTAAAAGTACAGGCACAGCTTCTTGATCTGCTTGAAATAATAAATGGAATTGCTAAAGAAAATATATCTACATATATGCCCGGATTCACTCATCTGCAAAAAGCTCAGCCAGTTTCTTTTTCGCACTATATTTTAGCTTATGCTGAAATGTTCAGAAGAGATTTTATCAGACTTAAAAATGCTGCTGCTTTAGCTGATACATCACCACTTGGATCTGCTGCTCTGGCTGGAACTACTTATCCTTTGGACAGAAATTTCACAAGTTCTATACTTGGGTTCTCTTCTCCTACTTGGAACAGCATGGACAGTGTAAGCGACAGAGATTATCTTATTGAAATAATGAATGCTTTTGCACTTATTATGGTACATCTTTCTCGTTTCTGTGAAGAAATAATAATCTATAGTTCTAACGACTTTGGATATATAGAATTAAGTGATTCTTTCTCTACTGGAAGCAGTATAATGCCCCAAAAGAAAAATCCTGATGCTGCTGAACTTATAAGAGGAAAAAGCGGAAGAGTTTTTGGAGATTTAATGGCTCTTCTTACAACTATGAAAGGAATTCCTCTTGCATATAATAAAGATATGCAGGAAGACAAAGAAAACTTCTTTGACAGCCTTGATACAGTAAAAGGGTGTCTGGCTGTATTCAATGGAATGATTCACACTATGACTGTAAAAAAAGAGAGACTTCTGGCTGCTGCTGCTCAAGGATTTATCAATGCAACAGATGTAGCTGATTATCTGACTGAAAAGGGAATGAGCTTCAGAGATGCCTATAAAATAGTTGGAGGTATGGTTGCTTACTGTATTGACAACAATACTACTTTCGAAGAAATTTCAATAGAAACTTACAAAGAATTTTCTCCTTTATTTGACAAAGATATCTATGAAATGATTTCTATCAAAAACTGTGTGGAAAAACGTTGTACTCTTGGAGGACCTGGAAAAGAGAGCATCAATGCACATATAAAATTCCTAGATGAATTTATTAATGAATCTGAAAGTATAGTTACAGATTATAAATTAAACGATATTTTATAAAATAATAAAGAGGCTGACTCATTAAGAAAAGTATAATTTTAACTTTTTACTTAGTCACCCTCTTTTTCTATTACAATATCATAATAAATGTCCCTATTGTTATGAACACTCCACCTAAAACAGTTTTCAATGTAACTGCCTCTTTCAATATCACAAAAGCCATTATCATAGTTATAACCACACTGAATTTATCCACTGGAACAACTTTTGAAGCTTCTCCTATCTGTAGAGCCTTGTAATAAAACAGCCATGAAAATCCAGTTGCCATTCCTGACAATATTAAAAATATCCAGCTTTTCTGCCCTATATTTCCTATCTGATTTTGAGTCCCAGTAACAAATACCATTCCCCATGCCATAAACAATACCACAACTGTCCTTATAGCTGTTGCCAGATTAGAATTTATTCCCTCTATCCCTATCTTTGCAAAAATAGATGTAAGTGCTGCAAATACTGCTGACAGCAATGCAAATATAAACCACATTTCCTTTCCTCCTGTATAATTTTTTAATATACCTTTTAATTCTATTCTTTATATATAAAAAAATCAATAGTTTTGTGTAAATACAATGTTAATTCCCTTTTCACTTTCTTTTTACTTCAAATTAAAACTTTATTAACATCTCTGTCTTAAACTAGAAAAAACATAAAAACACAAATTAAACATATGGAGGAAAATAATGAAAAAATTTTTAACTATTCTCTTTGCAGGACTTTTATTGACAAGCTGCCAGTCTAAAGAAAGCAGTTCTTCTCAAAAACCAAAAGAAATCAATGTCTACACTGCTCTTGAAAATGAACAAATACCTGTATTCCTTGAAAATTTTAAAAAACATCATCCTGATATCAAATTAAATATAACTCGTGATTCAACTGGTGTCCTTATCACAAAAATCTTGGCTGAAAAGGATAATCCTCAAGCAGATGTAGTATGGGGAACTGCTGCTACTGGACTTCTAATGCTGGACAAAGAAAATCTTTTAAAACCTTATGCTCCAAAAGGACTTGAAAAAGTTGATCCTAAATTTAAAGACTCTGCTGAAGAACCTGTATGGGTAGGAAATAATGCTTGGATGGCAACTTTTGCAGTAAATAAAACTGAACTTGAAAAACTTGGGCTTCCTATTCCCAGAACTTATGAAGATCTTCTGAATCCAGGATATAAAGGGCTAATTTCTATGCCCCACCCTGCTTCATCAGGTACCGGCTTCCTTGCCATAGCAGGATTTATGCAGATAATGGGAGAAAAAGAAGCATGGGAGTATATGGAAAAACTTCATGAAAATATGGGGGTATATACTCATTCTGGTTCAAAGCCTGCTAAACAGGCTGCCAGTGGAGAATATCCAATTGGAATATCTTATGATTATCCTAGCGTCAAACTTATGAATGAAGGAAATCCTATTGAAGTAGTCTTTCCGGCTGAAGGTTCTGGATGGGATTCAGAAGCCAATGCCCTTATCAACAAAAAAGATATAAAAGAGGAATCAAAAATATTTCTGGACTGGGCTATCTCAGAAGAAATGATGAAGCTCTATGGTACTCAATATGCTATAACAAGCATTGATATCAACAACCCTATTCCAAATGGCTACCCTTCTGACCCTGTAAGCCATCTGGTAAAAAATGATTTTAAATGGCTTGCAGAAAACAAAAATACTCTTTTAGATAAATGGAGTGAAAAATTTGGTGCAAAAGCTGAACAAAAATAGAAATATCCTGATTCTGGAGGAAATATGAGTTATTTAGAAGTAAAAAATGTAAATAAATATTATGGAAAATTTCATGCTTTAAAAAATATAAGCTTATCTATTGAGAAAGGGGAGTTTATCTCCTTTCTCGGCCCCAGCGGCTGTGGAAAAACTACTTTGCTGAGAGTTATATCTGGACTGGAAGAACTTAATTCTGGAAATCTTTTTCTAAAGGGAAAGGATATCTCTTCACTTCATCCATCGAAAAGAAACTTCTCTATAGTTTTTCAGTCATATGCCCTTTTCCCAAATATGACAACATGGGAAAATATAGCCTATGGACTAAAAAATAAAAAAATGCCTAAAGATTTAATAGAAAAGAAAGTTAAAAGTTTATTGGAGATGGTAGGACTTTTTTCTATCAGCAATAAATATCCCAATGAAATGAGCGGAGGACAGCAGCAGAGAGTGGCTCTTGCCAGAGCAGTTGCCCTTGAACCAGATATACTTCTGTTAGATGAACCTCTTTCTGCACTGGATGCAAAGGTAAGAGAAAAATTAAGAAATGATATCAAGTCCCTGCAAAAGAGGCTTGGACTTACTACTATTATGGTAACTCATGATCAAGAGGAAGCGTTATCTATGTCAGATAAAATTATGGTCATGAAAGATGGAGAAATAATGCAGTGGGGAAGTCCAAGAGAGATATATGAGAATCCCAACTCATTTTTCACAGCAGATTTCATAGGTAAAATAAATTTTCTGGAAAATGGAAAGGCTATACGTCCAGAACATGTAAAAATAGTATCTGATGTATTGAGTAATAAAAATAAATTTATAATGAGAGAAATAGAAAGCTGGGAATACTTAGGCCCATCTTACAGGCTTTTTTTCAAAAATAGAGATAGAATATTGAAAGTTGAAGTTCCTTGTAATTTTATAAATGAACAAACTTTGAAACAGGGAAATAAATTTTTTCTTGAATTTGATGAAAGCTTCTATCTCGATTTCAGAGATGAGGTATCATAATGGAAAAAACTAAAGATGAAGTAATCAGAGAAATACTCACTTGGTTTATCCTTATTTTTTTGATAGTTGCCATAGTTTTTCCTCTGGGACTTTTACTGACGAAATCCTTTGAAAACAACTCTGGAGAATTTATTGGACTCAGCAACTTCAAAGAATATTTCTCAAATAAAAATCTTCTTATCTCATTAAAAAATACATTTACTATCTCAATAGCTTCAAGCGTCATATCTCTGGTACTAGCTTTCGTCTATGCCTATGGTGTACAGAGAACTACAATCAGATTTAAAAATATATTCAAATATATAGCCCTCATGCCTCTCTTTGCTCCTACAATGATGCATGGTATATCTCTTGTGTATCTCTTTGGGAGAAAAGGGGCTGTAACTACTGGTTTTTTTGATAAGATTCCTCAGCTTGCCTTTGATATCAATCTCTATGGTGCTACTGGAATCATAATAGCTGAGGTTTTATATATTTTTCCACAGATATTTCTGGTATTGAATATTGCTCTTTCTACAACTGACTACAGACTTTATGAAGCTGCTGATATGCTGGGAACAAGTAATTTCAGAAAGTTTTTTACTATCACTCTTCCAAATATGAAATATGGAATGATATCCTCTTTTATTATAGCATTCATACTTTCATTTACAGATTTTGGTGCTCCAAAAGTAGTAGGAGGAAATTTCAGTGTTCTGGCTACAGATGTATATATTAAAGTAGTTGGACAGAATAATATGTCTATGGGAGCTGTTGTCAGTATCATTCTATTGATTCCTTCTGTAGCAGCATTCTTTATTGATCAGAAGATACAGAAAAAACAGGGGGTAGTCCTCAATGCAAAATCTATTCCCTATACTGCAAAGGAAAATAAGGCAAGAGATATATTTTTCTACATTTATACTATATTGATTTGTTTATTTATCATATCAATTTTTGTCACAATATTTGTTTCAGCTTTTTCTAAACTATGGCCCTATGACCTTAGTTTCAGTCTGAATAATTTTAAATTTTATGACTATAACGGCGGTATTGAGATATTCTTTAAAAACTCTTTTATTCTTGCAGTTCTTTCTGGAATATTTGGAACTTTTATGACATTTATGAGTGCTTACCTTATTGAGAAAAAAGAAAAGAAAACCATAAAGGATAAAGTGATATATTTTCTTTCTCTTGTTCCTCTAGCACTTCCGGGAATGGTAATAGGTATTTCATATATCTTCTTTTTTAATAAAAGCTATTTCACAATACCTTTTTTAAATATAAGTATAATGAATCCTTTTAATTCATTGTATAAGACTATCTGGATAATGGTACTGGCAAATGTGATACATTTTTACTCAATATCTTTTTTAACTGCCAACACAGCTTTGAAGAAGCTGGACAAAGAATTTGAAAGAGTTTCTCTCTCAATGGGAATACCTTGGTACAAAACATTTTCCAATGTAACCTTCCCAATGTGTCTCGAATCAATATTAGAGATATTCTTCTATTACTTTGTAAATTCTATGGTAACTATTTCAGCTCTTGTATTCCTTTATACATCAAGTCTGAATCTCCTTTCCATAGCAGTAATCAATCTGGATGATACAGGGGAGATAGCAAAAGCTTCTGCAATGTCCATAGTAATACTTCTTACAAATATAATAATTAAAATAATATATCAGATAATTTTAAAGTTTTTACAAAAAAGAAAAAATAAAATGAAAGAGGAGAATGTTTAATTATGAAAAAAATAAATCTTGTAATTTTTGACTGGGCTGGAACTACTGTTGATTATGGGTGCTTTGCTCCTGTACAGGTCTTTCTTGAAATATTCAAAGAAAGAGAGATAGATGTAACACTGGAAGAAGCAAGAGGTCCTATGGGAATGCTGAAAATAGATCATATCAAAGCTATGCTGTCACTTGACAGAGTTACTGCTCTATGGAATGAAAAATATAATAGAATGTGGAATGGAAATGACATAGAAGAGCTTTATAAAAATTTTGAAAACAAGCTTTTTAAAATACTCGCTGACTATACTGAACCTGTTCCACACTGCATAGAAACTGTAAATATTTTGAGGGAAAGAGGATTGAAAATAGGTTCAACAACAGGATACACACAGGAAATGATGGACATTGTCACTGCTGGGGCAAAATCTCAAGGATATTCTCCAGATTACTATACTACTCCTAATGCTGTTCCAGCTGGAAGACCTGCTCCATATATGATATATCAGAATATGCTTACTCTTGGAGAAGAGGACACAGACTGTGTTATAAAAATTGGAGATACAATCTCTGACATTAAAGAGGGAAGAAATGCGAAAGTGTGGACAGTTGGAATATTAAAAGGAAGCAGTGAACTAGGATTATCCCTTGAAGAAGTAAACTCTCTTTCTGAAAAAGAATTGAAAGAAAAGATGGAAAAAACAGCTGAAAAAATGCTTTCAGCAGGAGCTCATTTTATAATAGAAGACATTTCAAAAGTTCCATATATTATAGATATTATCAACAACAAATTAAAAAACGGCGAAAGAGCCTAAAACAGTTAAGCTGGAGGAATTAAACATGCATACTTTAGAAGAATATTTAGAAAAACCATATCTGCTTTTAACACCAGGACCATTAACTACAAGCAATGGAGTGAGAATGGCTATGCTTAAAGACTGGTGCACATGGGATAAAGAATATAATAATATAGTTCAGGAAATAAGAGAAAAATTAGTAAGATTAGCTGTTCCATCAGGAAATTATCATAAATATACTTCTGTTCTTATGCAGGGAAGCGGTTCTTTTGGAGTAGAATCTGTTATAGGAACTGCTCTTCCTGAAAATGGGAAGTTATTAATTTTATCAAATGGTGCTTATGGAAACAGAATGGGAGAAATTGCTCAGGTTTTAAAAATAAATAATATCATAGAAAAATTTGGCGATAAAGATATTATAGATATCAACAGAGTGAGAGAAATCCTTGAATCTAATCCAGATATCACTCATGTATCTGTAGTACATAGTGAAACTACAAGTGGAATTTTAAATCCTATTGAAAAGATAGGAGAATTAGTTAAAGAATTTAATAAGATATATATTGTTGATGCTATGTCAAGTTTTGGGGGCATTGAAATAGATATTGAAGAGGTAAAAGCAGATTTTATAATCAGTTCTTCAAATAAATGTATACAAGGTGTTCCGGGTTTCTCTTTCATCATATGCAGAAAAGAAGTTTTAGAAAACTGTTCAGGGCAGGCTCGTTCTCTTTCTCTTGATCTATACAGCCAATGGAAAGTCATGGAGGAAAATAATGGAAAATGGAGATTCACTTCCCCTACTCATACTGTAAGAGCTTTTTATCAGGCTCTTTTAGAATTAGAAAAGGAAGGAGGCGTGATAGAAAGAGAAAAAAGATACAGAAAAAATAATACTATTTTGAGAGAGGGAATGAAAAATCTAGGCTTCAAATCACTTATTCCTAAAGAGTATCAATCTCCAATAATAACTACTTTCTTTGCACCTGAAAATCCAGATTATAATTTTGAGAAATTCTATTATAAGTTAAAGAAAGAGGGATTCGTCATCTATCCCGGAAAAGTTACTGACATGGAAAGTTTTAGAATAGGAAATATTGGTGAAGTATATCCAGATGATATTTATGCACTGCTGAAAGCTATAGAAAAGGCTGCATGGTAATATAAAAAGACCAGCTTGAAATTAACAGGCTGGTCTGATTTTTATTTAATTAGAAATTTTTAGGCTGAATCATGAAGTAAGCTTGTGGATGAGCACATACTGGACAAACTTCTGGAGCTTTCTTTCCATAGTGAATATGTCCACAGTTCATACATTCCCATGCTACTTCTTCTTCTCTTGCGAATACCATTTCTTCTTTGATATTAGCTAATAATTTTCTATATCTTTCTTCATGTTCTTTTTCTACTTTTGCTACACCTTCAAATAATCTAGCAATTTCAGTGAACCCTTCTTCTTTTGCTACTTTTGCAAATTCAGCATACATATCAGTCCACTCATAGTTTTCTCCCTCAGCAGCATCTAAAAGATTGTCAATAGTTGAAGGAATATTTCCACCTTTTAATAGTTTGAACCAAAGTTTTGCATGTTCTTTCTCATTGTTAGCAGTTGCTTCAAATAATTTTGACACTTGCTCAAATCCATCTTTTTTAGCTTTTGATGCATAATATGTATATTTATTTCTTGCTTCTGATTCCCCAGCAAATGCAGTCATTAAGTTTTTTTCTGTTTTAGATCCTTTTAATTCCATTAAAACCATCTCCTTGTTTTCTTTTTACATTTTTGTAATCTCTACAAATAAGATAACATATCACCCAAATATTGTCAAATAAATTTTTGAAATATTTTGTATTTGGTTCATTAGATAAGAGGCGGTTCTTCCCATACAAGCGATACAATAAATTCCCTATCCGGTTAATTATTTTAAAACTAAAGCTAATTAAGAAAGCAGGGAATAATCCCTGCTCTCTTAATTTTCATTATCAGTTGCCACAAAATAATATCGTGAGTTTGCACTTTGTTTAACTTCTTCCATAGAACGCTTTAAGGCATTTACTAAATTGTCTGCTAAATTTTTTAAAACTTGACTGCTAAAAGGGTTTGCTAAATATTCAGCTTCTGCTCCCAATGTGATAAAAGCTTCCCCAATAGTAGTAATTGTTCCTGTTTTACGCTGAACATCTACCTATACAGATTAGCTCCCGGAAGATTAGAATTATTAGCAATAATTCTCACATCAATGTGTAAAGTATGATTGCGGTCAGGGAAAATATCATTCTTTTCTCCAAAGACATGGCTTATTTTCTGTGCAGTAACCATATCTATCATTTCTTGAATCTCACTGTCTTTTATATTTTGACCAAAACGAGCTGGAAGTAAATTGTTTCTAACAACTGTATGCATAAGATTTCCTCCTATAATATTTATTTTCTCTAGAGATAATTTATCATAACACTCAAAAGATAATATACCAAATAAGTAAATTTATTTTATCTGCTCTAGTCTGCTGTAAAAAAGAATTTGAATTTCTCTAAGTTCACAGGTATAATCTAAGGAGAAATATTAAATAATAACAGGAGGAAACAACCTATGAAATTTTCTATAAAATCATTTGATGAATTAACTGCAAGAGAGCTCTATGAAATTGGAAAAATCAGACAAGAAGTATTTGTAGTGGAGCAAAACTGCCCTTATTTAGATTTTGATGAAAAAGACTTTGATTCTCTCCATGTCTATTCAAAAGATGAGGATACTGATAAGATCATATGTTATGCCAGAGTTTTAGCCCCGGGATTATCTTATGATACTGCATCTATCGGTAGAGTTATGGTTTTAAGCAATTACAGAAAATATGGATATGCCAGAAAATTAGTACTGCAATGTATAGATTGTGTAAAAAATATCATGGGAAAAAATGAAATTACTATTGGTGCCCAATCTTATTTAAAAGATTTTTATTCTTCTGTAGGATTTACAGCTGTATCTGATGTATATGATGAAGATGGAATCCCTCATATTGATATGTATATGAAACTTTCGTAAACCATTCACCATTTAAAATTGCTTTGTAATTTTTTCATGTGTTAAGAAATTTAAAAAAATCATCACCCGTGAGGTAATTTTACCTTGTGGGTGATTTTTTGTTTTGGTAGTTTATTTCTTGAAATTGTGATGAAAATGATGAACTTTTTGAAATGAAAAAAATAAAAAAAATTTTATTAAAAAAATACTTAAAAAAATATCTAAAGAATAAATTTGGTTAAGAGCAACATCGTGAACATTTATTATTCTTCTTATTCACACCTTTAATTCAAATTTTAAAATAATTTATATACAAGAGTAGGATGTTATGATAATATAGATATCGTTAACATTAAAAAAATAAATTTAATAAAGAAAGAGGAGAGTAAAGTGGATAAGATTAAAATGCAGGGAGTATTTGAAAAAGGGTATGGATTTGTAGCAAAAAAAGTGATGAGGGATAAAACTTTAAATATTTTATCTAAAGCTGTCTATGCTTATATATGCAGTTATGCTGGAAAGGGAAAGGATGCCTTTCCATCGCAGAATTTGATATGTGGAGATTTAGGAATAGGAAAAAGTACACTTTTAAAATATATCAAGGAATTAAAAGACAGAGGATATATAACAGTAATCCAGCATAAAGAAAAAGGGAAGTTTGCCCAAAATCTATATACTGTAAATGTTATACCGTGTATAGTTTCATCGGATACGACGAGAACCGATACGAATCCTACCGCACACGGTCAGGTGAACACTAATAATAACCAAAAGAATAATAATAACATAAAAGATAAAAAGATAAATAATACACACACAGGGGTGGAAGAAAAAACTAGTGATAGTGTAGAACATAAAAATGAGCTTGAGAAAGAAAAATTAAGTGATGCACCTATGGAGATACAGGATATATTAAAAAAATATAAAGATCTGGGACTGCCAGAGTATAGCTACAGACCAGATAACTATGTAATCTTGGGAGTATGGAGGGAATTAGGAGCTGTAAAACTGTTTGAAGCACTGACACTGATGTCAGAGTCTGAGTTTGTAAAAAACAACATGAGCATCAACAGTATTTTCAAGATAGAAAATCTGAAGAAAGCTTTGAATGGCAACTTCAAAGACAAGAGAAAAGTGAAGAAAAATGAAGATGATGCTAAGAAAAAATTTGAAAGAACAGTATATGAAAATTCTACAGGAAGCCTTATAAAAGGCGTACTTGATGGAACTATTGGAAGGAATGGAAATGGAGAAATGTAAATATTGCGGGAAAGAATATGTGAAGAATGAGAGCAGCTATCTTAAAAACCTTTCTAAAGTTTTTAGAAAAAACTTAGAGTATCTTCCAGCCTGTGACTGTCTGGAAAAGCAAAAAGAAAGAGAACTGAAGGAATTGGAAAGAAAAAGAATCAAAGAAAGCATAGAGAAAAAAATGCAGAAATGCAAGGATATCTCTGTGGTAGACAAGAAATTCCTAAACAGCAGATTTGAAAATGCTGATATGAACTGCGATCATATGCAGTTGGGAAAAAAATATGTAGAGAATTTCCTGAAGAAAGACAAGCAGATAGGACTGTTGTTTTATGGGGGAGTAGGAACAGGAAAGACATTTGCAACAGCCTGTATAGCAAACTATCTCATGGAGAGAGGAAAGACAGTATTGGTAATGAATCTGGGACTGTATTTTAACAAGCTGACAGAATGGGGAGATACAGAGAAAATTGTTTTGAAGCAGGCAGAGGATTGTGATTTGCTGATTATTGATGATTTTGGAGCTGAAAAAGGTCTGGATAAAAGCCAGACAGGGTGGAGAGGAGAAAAGATATATAATCTCATAGATGCAAGATACAGAAGTGAGAAGCCTTTGATAATTTCTACAAATTTAAATTTCAGCGAAGATGAAATAAGATGTGAACTAAGTGAAAAATTTTCAACTCAGGGAAAGAACAGAATAAGAGACAGAATAGTTGACATGTGTTTTCCTGTGGAAGTAACTGGAAGAAGCAGAAGGGGAATGAAGCAAGAGGCGTTTATAGAATTTATGCTGTAAAAAATATTAAAAGGGAGAACTACACATGGAGAGAGAGGAATATATTTTTAAAAAACTGGGAAATCTATCCCCAATGAATAAAACTTTAGCAGATGAAATAACGAAAGAACTGGGAGAATGGGCAACAATAAATGAGGTGGCAAAATATTTTAAAAAACATAGAAATACTATTTACAACAAAGTGGAAGAGGGAGACATACTCCATAGAAAAATGGGAGCAAGTATTTTAATCTACACTAGAAGCCTGATTTTTTTACTGGAATAAAATTTAAATGCACAAACCTGTACAAATCGACACACTGGTCCACTGGTTTATTTTTTCTCAAAAAGGTATCATATACCTATGGAAAAAACAAACAC
>ERZ1694978.128-NODE-128-length-14905-cov-9.455623_pt1 | contig 14905 bp, 20 predicted proteins | sample MGYA00581608_ERZ1694978 | MGnify/ENA primary metagenome ERZ1694978 (study PRJEB42213, sample SAMN07424350) | human gut metagenome | biome: ENVO:00009003; feature: ENVO:2100002; material: ENVO:00002003 | host: Homo sapiens | place: USA | collected 2014 ... | reverse complement strand
CGAGATGTAGCTCCGTCTCGTGGGCTCGGAGATGTGTATAAGAGACAGCGTCTACGCTGTATGGAACTATAAATTGTTTTGGAAATTTATTATTGTAGTTACCTTTATTGTCTTTCAACATATAATAAAAAATAGGAACTCCAAATACTAATTTTTCACCAACACCTAACGCATTTTCAAATTCATCATATAAATCAACTATCAACCTATCATCATAAGCTCTATACTTGATATGTAGAATAAAAGTTTCATCTTTAATAGCAATCTTTTTCTTGCAAGGTATATCAACGTTGCTTAAGTTTATAAAATACATTTTCGCTCCTTTATTTGCTATATTGACTTTCTCCTAATGGGGCTATTTTGGATACTCTTCCCATCCCAATTGTTTTAGTTTTTCCTATACTAGCGTTTGTTTTTATTCTTTGTGCTTTTACAGTTGTTTCAGTCATTTTCAAAGAACTAAATTTTAAAGCTTCAAGAGTCATATTAAAATCTATAAAATTCTCGCCTATATTAGTTTGTTCGAGGAAAGTCATTGCGTAAGTATCTATATTTTCTTTGTTTATAAATCTAAGAAATGCGAGGGTGCTTTCTTCTATTTTGATTTGCTCTTTTTTTATTCCCATATTATAGATATTTTCATATCTAATATCTTTATCAATACCAATAATGCTACATTCTAAGTTTATAACTCTATTTTCTATTTTTATATGAGTTGATATATCTGGTTTCTTCCCGCCCTGTATAGTGTTCTTCGTTACCTCTCCTTCAATATTCTTAGGTATTTGCTTGACCCAATCAAGAACTATCCCATTAATTGTCATTTTAGGCATTTATACCAACCCCACATTAACCAGTTGCTCTCTTTCATAACTTTCCAGTTCTGACCTAACAACTTTTTGAAGCCTTTCCTGTAAATCTATCGAAATTGTCTGAACATCTATTTTTATGTTTAAATCAATTTTTTGATTTTTATTTTCTTTTGTTCTTGTAACTACTTCTTTTTCTGTTATATTTGTTTTTTCTTCAATTTTATCAACTTTTTCTTTTATGCCTTTTGCGTCTTGGTTAGTACTTATTGGCATTTTAGGGGCTATTTTATCGACTTCATCTGCTAGTGATTCTTTTTCATTACCTTTTAAAATTTTGTCGGTTTCTTCTTTTACAGTTTTCCCTGTTTCTTCTTCACTGACACTAATGTTTATTTCTTTCCCATCACTACCCATAAGTTTAGCCACAAACTTACCCGCCTTACTATTAACCAACCAATCCCAACCATCTTTTATTTTTCCAAATACTATCCCAAATACTTCCCCAACTTTTTCCATTACAAACATTAAGCCTTCAAAGTATTTTTGCAATATAGGGAAAACTATACTTGCAGCTTCTTTCAACATGGAAAAAGCACTATCCACAACACTTCTAAAAACTTCTGATTCTTGGTAAGCGTATATCATACCTGCAACTAAAGCCCCTACAGCCACCACAACCAAGCCTATAGGATTAGCAGTCATTAAGGCATTGACTATCCCTATCACAGTTGAAAGCCCATACATTACACCAATAGCGATTCCTACACTCTTAACCAAACTTTGATTTTCCATTACAAAGTCAGATATTGCTCCAACTATATCTAGAATTTCGCCAACTACTTCACCTACACTAGCCCCAAGTTCCTTCATTTTATCTTTATTTTCATTAAGAAATTCTGCTGTTTTTAAAAGCGAAGGTTGAAGTGCATCCTTTATTCCAATGAAAAAGTCTCCTGTCATAGTCTTAGTCAGAGACTCTACTTGTTTTTGTAGAGAGGAAAAATTGTCTTTTTCTTTCTCCATATAGCCTATTGACCCTTGGTCTTTCATTTTCTCTCTTACAGCAATAAGTCTGGCATAGGCTTTTGCTCCATTATCCATACTTTCCCATTTTAAATTGGGGTCTATTTTTTTTACAAATTCTTCCATATCTTGATCTTGAATAAGTATACCCATGTTTTTCAGCGGTAGAGCCTGTCCTGTTAACCCGCTTAGAATATTTTTTTGAGCAGTTTCAAAATCTGTATTGTTAAATGATGCAATATCTTTCGAAAGTTCTACAACTAACTCGGTACCTAGAACTAGATCTTTTTCTTCAAAACCCATACCAGACAAAACTCCACCGACATCTGCCATTTCTGTTTCAAGTTGTCTTCTACCTAGCCTTAACGAATCAGACATATTTCCTATAAAGTTATCTACATCATTAATTTGAGCCCCAAATACAGCTTCGAGTTTTTCTCTGCTTTCATCGAAATCAGAAGCTAGATCTATACCCTCTTTTATTTTCTTAACAGATAAAACCCCGGCAACTAAAGCCCCTATTTTTCCAAAAGAAGAACCAAGTTGGTCTAAGGATTTTTCAGTTTTTTTAGATTGTTTTTCTATTTCTCCAAGTATCTTCTCAGATTCTTTTAATACTGAGTTGTCGATTATGGCTTGTATTTCTATCAACAATTGGTCTCTTCCAGCAGCCACAATCTCACCTCCTTTGATTGTTTATTGCAATTATAAATTCCTCAAAATCCAAGTCAGAACTATTTAGAATAAAGTCTAGTGGAATATTTACACCTTGTTTTAATAAATTGAAGTAAATACCCCACCTGTCTTTCCTAGCTTTGTATCTGTTTTCAGCTATTCTTCTATTGTCTTTCTTGGTGGTTTCATCAAACCCATTAGCTCACTTACTAATTTTGTCAATGTTTGTGGGTCATTCTCAAAGAACTCTCTTATTTGTTCATCTATACTCCAAGTTTTACCTTCTACAACTTTATTTCTTGGAAATTCTGGCTTAACTATCATTTCTGGGAAGAGTCTTTTTGCTATTTCTACACTCAATTTAAACTCATCACCATTAGCTATCTTAGCTGCCTCTGAAACTCTTTCAGTAAATCTCCATCTTGAAGCTAGTGGTCTTACTTCAAATACTACCTCTTCCTCTTCATTTTTAGAGTTAAACATATTGTATATAATTTTTTTATTTTCCATTTTTCCTCCTAAAATCCTGTATATTTTGTTAATCTTAGTGTATAAACTTCATTCTCATCAGAAGCCTTGCTTTGTGTTTCTTCGATAGCTTCCAATATTCCAGTTCCTGCAAGTGATTGGCCATCTATTCTTTCATCTAGCCAAGAGCAACTACCCTTTGTTTTAGGGTATAGTAAGCTTCTTTTGAGTGCGTAAGCTAAATCAGAACCTCTAAGAACAGTTACTACCAAATCACAGTTAGGATCTGTGTACTTTCTTACAATTCTTAACCCATCAACTGCCCTACCGGTCCAATCGCTCTTATCTTCTATAAAGTTTCTTTCTATGTCAACCAAACCTTTAAGTCCTACTGTACTACCAACAACAGGGTGTATAATCGTAAGACTTAGTTTCTCCATATCCATACTCATTATTCAGTCCCTCCTTCCCATTCTAGAATCTCTTTACCTGTTACAACAATTTTTTCCAATGGTATATTAGGAGAAAATTCAAATGTCATTCCTGTAAGTTCTCTTAAAGATTTCATAGCTGCTGTTATTTCTGGTATATTGACCTTATAAAGATACCCACCATCTTCTCCTACTTCAATTAGTCCTAAAGTTCCGCAATACATTAAAGCTTGATCCATGTAAGCATTAATGATTTTTTTACCTTCATAACTCATTGGGATAATTTCTTCATTGTCAAACATATCCATAAGAGTATTGGCTACATTGTATATAACTGTGTCTCTTAGCAATGTTTCATCTGCATGAGTAATCCCATCTGTGCAAATTGATGAAGTAGTCTGCCCTTTTCCTCTTACATTCCTATATCCATTCCATCCTACTTTAGTAAGTTGAGCAACATCTCCATCAGTCAATGTATCAGCTGTTACCCCATTGAGTTTTTTAAACTTCCACCCACCAAATTTATTAGAAAATAGCATTCTAGCAAACCAAGCTATAGTATTAAATTCATTTTCATCTGAATTTTCTCCTTTTAGTGTGTACGATTGCCCCACTATTCTTCCTGATTTCCCTTTATCTGCAATTTCTCTTTCACTTGTAGTGAATGTTCCAAACATATGGTTAGGTGCATATGTTTGAGCCCATGCTTCAAATTCAGGACTTTCAAATAATGGTAGAATTGCATAAAAGTCAGCTTCTTTTGTTTTATCAAAAGTTTCAATAGCTTCCATTATCTTCTTTTTACCTTCTACATCCTTCGCTCCTATTACGAAAATATATTCAGTAGTTAGTTTATTTCCGCTATTATCTTCTTGTCCTAATGCTATTTCTACCGCTTTTAGGAGCAATGGAGCATTTTTGCTATTATCTGTTAGATATTTTTGAAGTTCAGCTTTTCCATCACTTCCAGATAGTGCCATTGCTGGTATATCTTCCTCTATTGTGCATAAAAGTATTTTATCTAATTTTCCAAGTGTATATTTAGAAGCTTTTTCTATCAATGCTTTTACATCTGCATTACCGAAAAATAACATTTATTTCCTCCTTTTTATTTTTTTCCCATACAAGTCTATTGATTGTAGGTTTTCAAGTATTTTTTCTGCTGTTTTATCATAGTCTATGACTATATCAACATTTGATATATATTCATATTTAAAATTTTCTAAATTTAAAGTTCTATCCAGTATATTTCCTATTTCTATTACTCCAATTCCAATGCTCCATAATGTTTCTCTTTCTATAAAATCAAAGAAATCTATAAGTTTAACTGCAATTTCATGCGATTCTATTATGTCGTTTCCTAAACAATTAAACTGAAGTGTTACCTCTGCTCTGTTTATTTTAGTTAATTTTGTTTTTTTATCTTCGATAATCTCTTTTTTAATAGATAAAGGATATATAGCATCATAATTTATTACCTGAACAGTTATATAAGGTTTTTTAGGTCTTTTATGATCTTGGTTATTAAATATTACCGGTATACTTAAAGAATCGCTTATTATACCTTTTAAAGCCTTCACCTTATTCATTTTCATCAATTCTCCTAATTAGATAAACTTTTAAATCAGCTACTTCTAAATAAGATACCTCATCAAAAATTCTATACCTTTTACCATCTGCCACTCTTTCAACTTCTGATTCAAGATTATCTAATGTTTTCTTGGTATATAACAGTAAATCATCATGCCTTATCGTTCCCTCTGGGTAGAGCTTTAATGTATTAGCATCTACAGGAAAAGGAGCAGCTTTAAATTGTATTCTTTCTATTTCCTCATCAACCCAAAGTCCATTAACGTATCCACCATCTTGTTTCAAGTATATAAAGCTTTTTAGATGTCTTTTTAGTAAAATAACTTTATCCACTACTCCCCCTTTTTACCTGTTCTTTATTTGAAAATCTATATTTTTTATCAAATCACCACTATCTATTAATGGTGGTTTTATAGTTCCGTTCTTTTTTCTCTTCTTTTTTATTGTGGATGGAGCATTTGCTACCCAATTACCAGCCTTTATACTCTTTTGTATTCTTCCTTTTACAAAAAGTCCTATAGCTGTAAGTGCTTGATCTGGTGTTTTCTTTCCTTGAATAACAGCCCTTAGCTCCTTCTCAACTCTTTCTTGTATCTTTGCCCTCGAATCTCTTGTTTTGGTCGCTGTCCTGAAAAAAGGTCTTGCTGGTATAGTGCTTGTTCCGTACTCGTTTATTTCTGCATACTGCTTTATTGTTATGCCGTTCTCTCTAGGTGTATCAACCTCATTTCCTATAACCCCAACAATCACTTTCTTGCTTTTAAGTTCATTTAGACGTTTCTCAATCATTTTAGCTATCCTTAGCTCTCCTATTGTTTTCAAATAGATACCCCCATAAACCCAGAGAGCAAATCTTGAAATTCAGATGATCTTTCAGCAAAATCTTTGAAAGTATATGATATTGTATTTATCTTATAACTTTTTAAATTTCCCTCTTCCCCTGTTGAAGATGAAAGAGTTTCAAGTAGCATAATTGCAGCCATCAACAATAAGTTTGGTAATTCTTTGTAACCTGCCATATATTCTATATAAATCTTATCTTTAGTAGGATGTTCATACAAAGTCATAAACTCACAATGGCAATACCCTTTCTTAGTACATATATTTATATAGTTATCTTCATAGGTTAAGTTCTTTATTTCATTATTATTTAGAATAAACTTTTCAATGCTTTTTATTGGTCTAGCTGTAACATATAACTTATCCAAATCATTTCCATCCAAATTCTCTATTCTCTTTTGAAGCATAGGGTCATAGCCTATATAATTAACAATATATTCCCATACAACATCGAGTAGAAAGTCGCTTATTTCATCGACTTCTACTTCTAAATGTTGGGCTATTATTTCTTTTTTTTCTTTTTTTTCTTTTAATGGATTATTCATTTGCTATCACCTTTTTTCTAGTTCTAGCAGCAGAGACTACACTACCTTTTTTTTTATTCCAAATGCTGCTAATTCGTTTGCAACTTTTCCACCCATTCTCGATCTTAAAAGTTCATTAGTAAATCCAGCAACTGCTTTTCTGTCAATTTCAGATTCCATTTCATAGTCTACATAGTAGTAATAGAATCTTGAAAAATTAGCGAATAGCACCATTGCATCACCAGCAGCTGCTCCCATTTGCCACATAACTTCAATAGGATTTCCATCAAAAGTCGCAGGTTGACCTGGTACTAAAGATGCTTGCCATAGTGGTCTACCTTGTAAATCTTTCATAGTTTTTAAAATCAGTTCTGCTTCAGGTGAAATATACCAAACTGCCCCTTGTCTATATTGTGGAGAGACTTCTTTTTTGATTTTCATAAGTTCGTCCCAAGTTATTACATCAGCATTTGCTTGCTCCATTGTTCTTTTAGCCATAAAATCAGTATGTTTTTGGAAACCTTCAATTCTGTTTGGCTTATCAGCATCACCCATATCAACTACACCTTTTACGGTATTTTCAGCTATATATTCAGCTATATCCTCAGTTGAATACTCTCTTACTATCCCAGCTATATTAAATAAACTATCTCTTCTAAGTTCATCTGTGATAGGAATAACAGATTGTACTACACCCTTTGCAAGAGTTATCTTTTTCAAGTTGATAGTTCCTGATTCTGTTTCTTCTCCTTCTTTCTTTGCTTTTGCAGATGTTATTGTGTTAGGAAGTCTAACTGGTACTGTTATAGTAGTTCCTTTACCCTGAATATGAGTTCCTGCTTTGAAAAATGGAGCTATTTCTTTAATATTTTTAATTATTTGGTTAGCTATAGGAGTTGGTATGATAGCTGCTCCATCTGCTAAAGTAGCTTTATTCAATTTTTCAGAATAATCTTTTTCAGCTTTTTCTAATGCTACAATTTCATCAGCCTTATTTATAACACCGGGTTGAGACATTTCTTTCATTTGCTCACTCATTTTATTAACTTGATCTTTCAATTCTTTAATTTCCTTCTCCTTTTCTGTTACAGCTTTTTTCTCTTCTTCAGTAGGCTCTTTAGCTTTACTGTTTTTTAATTCCTTTTCTATTTCTGTTAATCTGTCCTCAAATTTCTTTAATTCTTCTGGCTTTTTTTCTTCTTTTGCTCCCTTTAAAACTTCTTCCATTGCTTTTTTTAACTCTTCTGTTGTCATTTTTATATCTTCCTCCTCTGTTTTATTTACCTTTACACCAGTTCCTCCCATAGAAAAACCAGTTATTTCTCCACTCTTAACAGCTTTCCATACAACATCATCATTTATTTTAGCTGTAGCCATCCATGTGCCTTTTTTGATCTCTTGTCCTCCAACTATTGTATCGGTTTTACTTACCCAGCTTTCAACTATGTCTATATTTGCTTTTTGGTAATTATGTTGAATGTCTGCTCCTTTCCCATTCACCAAGAAATCATGTGCTGCCCTTTCTATTTCTTCAGCAGTCATAAAATCTCCGTGGCTATCTTTGGTATTAGGTTCATATACAATACTGGTAACTAATCTTTTGTCATCATCAGCCTTTATGATTTCAGCTTCCAATTGACAAGCTCCATCACTTTTAACTATGCAAAATGAGTGTTTATTAGCTGCCTTTTTAACAAGAGACACAAACTTAATTTTTACATCTCTAAGCTCCGCCATTGCTTTCTTATCCCTCCTTATTCATAAATACATATACAGTGGCAATTTATAACTTGTCCTGCTGGTAAATTTGGATCATGTGGATATAAAGCGTTATATCCATCAACAACGAAATATTCTTTCATTCCAATTGTTTTCCCATCTAGTGCAAGATGCGATTCTCTATCTTCTTTACCACCACCGCTGTGTATCCATGTCTTTTTAGTCATTCCAGCATATTCTGCTGATTCATGTGTAGTGGTATTAATAGCATTTGAAGTCTCTGTCCGTGCTATATTCATAGCCCTTCCTTCTGCCATACCATTTACACGACTAACTATATTATCTTTGATTTGGCTGGAAGTTAGCCCATCAGACTGTCCTTCGCTTATTATTTCATTTATAATTCTTCTTGTAGTGCTTTCTATCTCTTTAACTTTAGTGGCAGCATATTTCTTATTATAGTTGTTTAAAGCTTTATCTGTTATAGCCTTGATATCACTATCTTTTAAATTCCAGCCGAATAATGTTTTAACCCACTCAATTGATTTTTTAGAACTTCTTGTGAATACACTGCTCAGTGACCTTTTAAGCTCTTTTATTAAGATGGTGTAGTCAAGAGAAAGCCAGTCATCTTTAGATAATTGTTGTTCTATATCGTAAGCAAAATCTTTGAAAACTTTTTCAAAATACTTTTTATTCTGTCTCTCTTCTCTTTGTTGTAATATCCTATACCTGTTCGCTATTATCAGTGCTTGTCTGCGGTTCATAGCTTACCCCCAAATCTTTTAGAAACATCATATTAGTTGATACAAGCACTTGATCTCCAACATCTTTAGGAAGAAGAGGAATATCCATTTCAAAAGAATCATTTATAAATTTTATAAAATCATTTGTAGATATCTTACCTTGTAAAGCTTCTCCATATTTCTTGATTTCATCTGCTGTAGTATTTTGTAGTGCTTTTATTTTGCTAGTCGAGAACCATATCTCTTCCCCATCTTCCAAATCATCTTTGAAAAACTCTGTTAATTCTTCACATATAAATTCAGCGAATGGTATTATAGTATCTTGATATATTTTCTTTTTAAATCCTTCAAGGTTGTTATAAGAACTGTTATCTGCCATTATCAGTGCCTCAGGTATACCTAAAACTCTACAGATTATCTTTTGTAACTCTTTCATCCCTTCTATCCAGTCAAGGTCTTTAGGGTTAGTAGCCATTGGGTCAAATCCAACTTGGTCTCTTTCTGCTTCTACTAATGCAACCGTTCCGGCTTCTTTTGCACCTGTGTAATTAGCTTTGAATTTCTCATATAACTCCTTTAAGGTTTTTGGGTTTACATTCTTACCTATTCTTAATACCCCAGATATCCTACCACCATTTTTCAGTAATGAGTTATTGTGAATTAGTAAGTAATTCAGCATATCCCCTACCATCGCTAAAGGTTTTATTTTACTGTAGCCATTCCCAAACCCTGCTATTGTGTCATTAGGGTCAAAGTTCTTTATAACGTGATAATAAGTTAAGTCTTTGCCTGTAACCTCCGTATCTCCTAATCTTATCGAATCTATTTCTAAAGAATTATCATTTCTTCTTATTTCAAAAGTATTAGGGTTGTATACATAAATATCACAGTCAACTCCGCCTTTAGTCTTATATAAAAGGCACCGTCCTCCAAATAATGTGTAGGTTGTAATTGCTTCTAGCATTTGTTTAAACCCCAACTCTTTGTTAGGTCTTTTCAATGATCTTTCAACAAATTTAGCTCCTTGCGTTTCTGAACGTTTAAAGTCTTTTCCCTTTTTAGTGTATACTCCAAACTCTAAAGCTTTTAAGTCTGTTAAAAACTCTACAAATGGAGCTTGTATGAAAGGATTTTCATATGCTCCCTTGACAAATTTTTCATAGTCAACAACATAGCTTGAATATGTTGGGTTATATCCCCACGGCTTAGGGATAATTTTATTTAACGCTTTCTGTATTAATCCAATTTGTATCACCCCCCTATAACTCGATAACCCCAAACCAATTCTTTAAGTCAGATACCTCATAATCATCCAAGGCATACCATACAGCACTAAATGAGTGAGGGTCTATATTAAATTGATCTGGAATTAAATTTCCGTTTTTATCTTCTTTATATGTCAATTCTTTAAGTTCCCTATAACAATTAGGACAACTTTCCGAAATGAATATCTTTTTAAATCTTTTTATCTTTTTTGTATAGGCTAACCTAGAGCCTTGAAACTTTTCAGCCCCTATCATATTGAATCCTTGTTCATTGTAATATGTTATTGCTTTAGGTTCCGCACTATCAGCTCTTATTAAATCTCTTGTCTTTTTCAAGTGTTGTAATTCTGGTTCTGCTGCTGTCTTATCATCTGTCATTTTGTTTTTGTAGTATTCCCACCATATATACAAATACTTATTATCGCAATCAACTGTCGTTTTTAAGATGCAGTTGTACGATGTTTCAAATCCAAAGTCCATACCGATTCTATCCATCCTATCATCTATATTGTTTATCGCCTTTGCCAATTCCTTTACAGATATAGACTCAACTTGTGGCAATACTCTTGTTCCCAATACTCCGAAATGACCTTTCCTCGCTACATCATATAGATAAGGATCATAAATTTTATATTGGTTCAATTCATGTATATACTCTGGTGGAACAAACTTGTTATCTTCTACAGTAGAATGATGGTAATATGTATCTTCTCCAATTAAAACTTTTTTTTCATATAATCTATGCTCATCTATAAACTTCTTGGTAAAAAACAACTCAAAAGTCCAATTGTTTTTACTCTCTGGGTTATTTGTTAAAATAATGTGCATTGATTGATTTAGCGTTCTTAATCTTCCGTTAAGTTCTTTAAAGGCTTTATATGAGATTTGATTAGCTTCTTCTATCCAAATTATAGAAACGCCATTCACCGATTTTAACTTTCCGGGATTGTCTGTCCCTCTGAATATAAACCTAGTTCCAGTTGTGAGACATCTTATCCCTAACGGAGATACCGAACATCTAAACAAGTGAGAAAGTCCTAAATCTTCAATGACTTCTACCAATAGGTCATAGCAACTTTCTTTTAGAGTGTTAAAAACTTCTCTTACTACCATTATCTTTCTGTCTTTGTCCTGTAAGCTCTTTAGAACAAGTTTAAGAGCTGTGTGATATGATTTACTACTACCATACCCACCAACCACGAAATAGAACCTTTTACTCCAGTTGTATATGTAATTTTCAAAGTGTTTGTTAATCTCTTTTTCGATTATCATTTACTCACCAGCTTTATAGTAATGTCTTTATCCGTCTTGTTTTCCCCCTCAACCTTCTTCCTTTCAAGTTCTAGCTTCTGCTTTTCTATCTCTATCTTCTGCATTGAGGTCAAGGACTTTACTAATGTTCCAAGTTTATTTGTCCTCACAGTTTCAGTCTCGTGTTTAACGAGCTTTCCAAAGCCGTTTACTTCTTCGTAGATATTTAGTTCTTCTGTAGCTTGTAGTAGAGCTGTATTGATGTTGTTTAGGATATCAGCCATCACATCAGAGGTTTCATCAGATAGTTTTTCTTTGGTTTTTTCTGATACTTTTCTGAAATGTTCCTTTCTTAGCTCACTCCATTTTTTATCTGATGAATATTGTTGAATAACCAAATGGCTAACTCCATACTTTTTACTTAAATCCTTTAGTGTAACAGGTTTTTCAGATATATCTGTGACATATTCTGTCTCTAGCTTTAACCAGTCTATCTTACTTCTTTTGTTGGTTGTCGTTGTCGTTTTTTTGTCGCTCTTTTTGTCGCTGTCATTTGTCGCTTCTTTAACTTTCTTTCTATGTCGTTCTACTGTTCTGACACTCACATTACAAAGCTCTGCTATTTCTTTGTTGGATTTCTCCTGTAATATATACGACATTATCTTTTCTTTGTTCATGTCATCACACGACACCTCCTTGTTGCTCCTTACCTCATTACTACCCTCGACTATTGAGAGTATTAATCAAGCGACTTCCTTGTTTTCCACATACTTGTAGAGGTGTAGGAAGTCTATATGATACTTGCAGTTTTTATTAAAAGGCTGAACTGCTAACAGCCGGGTAGAGAGCCTGTGCTATCCTAGGTCACTCTCAACTACCACTACTTCTTTTGAAAGTAGTTTTACAGTTTTTGGAATTCAGACAAAGGTTTTCAGATAGATATCCTTATCCTTAAAATCATTCACTGGTAACCAGTAAGTAGACCCATAGTTTTTCTATGCTTCTACGCATAAAGTGCTACCAAGTCATTATGATAGCTATAATCGGGAGGGGAAGGAATCGAACCTTCATGAACTTCAGGCCTTCACCAACTTAGGCTACTGCTCCCATATATACCCCTCGAGTGAGGGAAGGAGGACATTTATGAAAAAATTAGTAGTGGGTAGACTTCGATCGTGAGGTATACCCCCATTGAAACACATAACTTCAATACTGCTACCTTTAGCCTTTGTTATTTCATGTACAGAGTTATGTGCTTTAATCAAGATAAAATAAAAAAGGTGGACCAGAAAAACTACAGACTTTTATCTGTAATTCATCTAATCCACCGCCAGGGTCGAAAATTAGTTTTTTTATATATTCTATTTTCTCTTTTCTATATTATATAGTATTATCATTCATTTTGCAATAGTTTTATCTTAAATAAATAACTATTACAGTTCTTCTTCAAAGGGAGTTTTTAATATTTTATTTACTTCTCCATTTTTATCTAATCTTATTTTTAACCAACAGTATTTATGCTTACCGCTTGTTATTTCTTCAGCTGCTTGTTTTGTTTTTTTGCTTTTTGGGCTTTCTTGCTTATCTGCCATATGCCACCTCTATTGTTTTTTTAGAAATTTATAGTTTTTCAAATACCTAGAATACTTCTTTATATACTCAAACTCATTTGGTTCTATCTCTCCACCTGTTAAATACCTATTCATTATATTTTTTACTGTTTCCTCTACTTCCCCTGCTTTTATTTTCATTTTTCACCTCTATTTTTTAAAATATTCTATTGTTTCTTTTATCGTTAATAACCCTATTTCTATATACAATGGGATAAAAACCATTCCCCAGCTTAAATCTATTTTATTCAATAATTTTAATGTTACCATTATTATTTGCATGATGTTAAAAGCATTTGTTTTCATACTACACCTCACTATATTAAATATAACCCTATTCCAATACCGATAGCTATACCAACTATCAAGAAGGTCATAGCTACCAGTATTAAACCTGTTATTAAGTATTTTTCCATATTCCACCTATCACTAATTACTTAACCATTCTTTTTCTCCACACTCTTTACAATATGGTTCAGAATTTATTATAAAGCCACCATCTTCATGATAACGAGCCATCTTTCCACACTTGACACATTCATCTATCCATACCACATCTTTTAAATTATCAGCAAGTATTGTATTATATTTTTTAGAGACTATGCCTTTCTTAGTGATAGGATATACTTTAATCCATTCTGGATAGATATTATCAAACTCAATCTTACCAAACATCTTGCCACCCTGTTCATCTTTTATACCAAATCTGCTATTCATTCGCTCTGGTGTTAGCCCATATGTAACCATGATCTTTTCTTGTCTAAGTTTTAACAATTCCCCGTTAATAATATTTACTCCTTTAAGCAATTCTTCTTTATTAGTTTCTAGTAAATTTATTTGAGTTTCTATCCATTCTAATTTCTTTTCCATCATCTACCACCTCTATGTCATTTATTTTTTATCCTTAAATCTAGGTTTTCCATCATACCAATCTATATACCCTGCTTCATCTAATGTATCTATTATCCATTCTCTCCCTTTTTGTGACCATTTTAATTGTTTTGAAGGTGCAGACATAAATTCATTCTTAAAATCCTCATAATCACAATGTTGAGGTACTAGCCACCCAAATTTTGAATATAAAGCCCATGGCATATGCTTTACCTTTGGATTATATTGTATTTTTAATTTTTCCAATGTTTTATTTAATTTAGTAGATGATATCCCTAAATCTTTAGCTATATGTGCTACTGCAAATACGTGATCTGGTACTAATACATTGTCATAATAATCAGCTTTAGGTTGTAATGTTTTTATTTGCTTTTCTTGATTCTCTATAAGTTTTGCCTGTTGTGCTGCCATTTCTAAAGCCTGTGCATATGTTTGTGGAGCTTTAAAACCACTTTGAAGTTCTTTAGCTTTTTGTATTAGTTTATATCTTACTACTGCATCATATCTTGCAGCTAATTGCATTACTCCATCAGGCGTACAATTATACATAGGTAGTTTTCTACCAGTAATATCTTTATATTCGCTCGGCTCAAAAATGAGCTCAGCTATTTCCAACCCTAATTTCTCCGTTTCATCCCTTATATCTCTCAAAACATTTTTATGATCTTTGTTTATAATTTCAGATATTTCTAAAGATGTCATCCCTTTGTTTTCAAATGTTATTAAATTATTCATATTCTCCCTCCCAAACTCTTAAAATGAAATTATCTGGCTTCTTAGTTCCTGTATTCTTGGTTATGTGTAATTTAAATATCTGGCTGTCATCTTCCCAGAGAATCCCTGTTAAACTGTCAAATATTCCTTTACAAAAATTATCTATGTCTCTTACAGTTTTATCTTTAAAATTTAATATCAAATCAACTTCCAGTTTTTCTTTACTTAACTTTTTCTTTTGTGTCGTCATGTACGCTTGAACATTATATTTAAATTTTTGCCCTGCCTCTGATCTGTCTCTTATACACATCTCCGAGCCACGAGACGGAGCTACATCTCGTATGCC
>ERZ1694978.126-NODE-126-length-15124-cov-8.287544_pt1 | contig 15124 bp, 12 predicted proteins | sample MGYA00581608_ERZ1694978 | MGnify/ENA primary metagenome ERZ1694978 (study PRJEB42213, sample SAMN07424350) | human gut metagenome | biome: ENVO:00009003; feature: ENVO:2100002; material: ENVO:00002003 | host: Homo sapiens | place: USA | collected 2014 ... | reverse complement strand
GTGGGCTCAGAGATGTGTATAAGAGACAGATATTGGGTGTTGATACTATAAAGTATCTTCCCCTTTTTGTTAATTAAAAATTAAATTTATATCCAACAGATAGTGTTACTCTTGAATAATCTAAATCATCCTTATATCTTTCATCTTTATCACTTACTTTAGCTTCAGCTTTATTTACTTTATACATTAAATCTACTACAAAGTTATTGTATTCTGCTCCTGCACCTATTCCATAATATAATCCATTTTCTATTTTAGTTGAAGCCTTAGTTGTTCCATCTTCATTAGTTCCTTTTAAATTTCCATTTTTATCATTAAATGAATATCCTAAATCAGCTTTTAAATATGGTTTAATATTTCCCTCTACTGGAATATTGTATTTAGCTGTTGCATATAGAGGAATTGATTTAAAACCAGGCATCATATATTTAGTTTTATCAACAGTACTTGATTTTGGATCTCCATGATCCTGATAAGATAATCCAAATCCTAATTCTAAATTAGGATATACCTCTTTCATTACTTCCACTGTTAGCTCATAGCCAAAGTCATCTGCCTTATCTTTATTTACTTTAATGTTAGTATAAGTTGCCTCATCAAATTTTTGAAACATATCTGCTCCAGCCTTTAAATATACATTTGTTCCTTCTGCTGCTAAGCTCACACATGATAATGCTGCTAATCCAAATAATACTTTTTTTATCATAACTAATCCTCCCTTTAAATTTCACTACTAACTAATACGATATTACCTTATAAATGTAAGAAAGTCAAATTTATAAAAATTAAATACCGCCTCTATTTCATACTTTTTTATATGTTACCTTCTGCAATTCTACTAATATTATCAAAATAAAAAGAAGAACATATTTCTACATTCTCCTTCATATTTTAACTCAATATTTCATTTTCTTTTTCGTCTACAGTTTCATCCAAAGCTCTCTTTAGATTAAAAATGCTCTTTCTCTCTAAAGGATGAACTACATTGGGAGCTATTTCACACAATGGATCAAGAACAAAGCTTCTGTCACACATCCATGGATGAGGTACAGCCAGATCATCATCTTCTATTACCTCTTTATCAAAAAGAAGTATATCAATATCAATAATTCTAGGTCCCCATTTTTTTATTCTCTTTCTTCCCATCTCCTCTTCTATTCCCAAAAGCTTTTCTAAAAGCTCATGAGGGCATAAGAGTGTCTTTACTTCAAGACAGGCATTGAGAAAATCATCCTGTTCCTTTACTCCAAAGGGTTCTGTTTCAACAATAGTACTTACTTTTCCAACACTTGTATTTTTAAGCTCTTTTATCTTTTCTACAGCAGTAAGGAGATTTTGTTTCTTATCTCCCATATTAGATCCTATAGAAAGATACACTGTATGTCTTTTTCTTGTTATCTCTACAGCTACATTTTCAAAATGCATCTGCAAAGGTGCCCAAGGTTTTTTTACTGTCACTTTTACTTCAGAAATCAAAGGATACTTGCTTAATATCATCTCTGCTATATCTTCAGCACAAGTTTCTATCAAATCTATGCTTTTTCCAGTAAATATTTCTCCTATATCATTAGCTACAAGTCCATAATGAGTAGACTTTTTCAAATTACCAGTTTTTCCAGCTTCTCTAGTTGACGTTGTCATCTCTGCTGAAACTAAAAACTTCTGTCCCAGCTTCTTTTCTTCTGGAAATACTCCATGATATGCTATGAATTCAAGGTTGTTGATATATATTTTATCCATGACATTCTCCATAAAATTTTATTTTAGCAGTGAAAGAATCTCCATTCTTCTCACAGCATCATCTTCAAATACACCTCTGTAAGAAGTTGTTATTATTTCACTGTTTACTCTCTTTTCTCCTCTCATAGTCATGCACATATGCTTAGCTTTTATGATTATCATTACCCCTTGGCAATTAAGAGTTTCATATATCGCATCAGCTATTTGAGCTCCCAGTCTTTCTTGTATCTGAGGTCTTTTAGAAAGTATATCTATTACTTTTATTATATCACCAAATCCAACTATTTTTCCATTTGGAATATATGCAATATCTATTTTCCCAAATATAGGCAGAAAATGATGTTCACACATAGAATAAAAATCTATATTTTTTTCTACTATGAGATCATTCTTTTCCACTTCAAATGTTCTTTTAAGTACATCTTCAGGATTTTGAAAAAGTCCAGAAAAAAGTTCCCCATAACTTTGTGCCACTCTTTTTGGTGTATCTTCCAATCCCTCTCTTTTTACATTTTCTCCTAAAGCATCCAGTATATCTCTAAAGGCATTTTCTATCTTATCTACATCTATTTTTTTCATTTTTCTCCTTTGAAATTACAGATCCAATTTCAAATCTCCATCTTTTATCCAATTTTTCTTTCTCATAAAATTAGCTATGAGAAGTGTAAGTACAGCTGGAAGAATAAAATGAAGCATAAGGATCCCTATATAAAGAGATGCTCCTCCTCTTCCTAACCCTTCCATGGTAGAAAGAGTACCAAATTGTCCTACTAGTCCACTTGTTCCCATTCCTGCTGCTATTGGAATATTTTGATATTTCAATATTACAGTTGATACTGGTCCTAATATAGCTGAAGCCAATGTAGGAGGTATCCATATTTTCCAGTTCTTAACAATATTTCCTATTTGCAGCATAGATGTTCCCAGTCCTTGTGCTACAAGACCTCCCCATCCATTTTCCTTAAAACTCATCACTGCAAATCCAACCATTTGTGCAGAGCATCCAACTGTAGAAGCTCCTGCTGCTAATCCGCTCAGCCCCACCATCATACACAGTGCTGCACTGCTGATGGGAAGTGTTAATGCTATCCCTACTACTACTGATACTATTATTCCCATATAGAATGGCTGAAGTTCTGTTGCATACATTATAAAAGCTCCAAATGCCTCCATAAATCTTGCCACTCCAGGCCCTACATAATATACAACCAATGCTCCTGTAAGGATAGTAACTGCTGGAGTCACTATTATATCTATTTTTGTTTCTTTAGATACCATTTTTCCAAATTCTGCTCCAACTACTGCCCCTATGAAAGCTCCTACTGGTCCTCCATAAATAGCTCCTGCTGCTCCAGTTATTGTAGATGAAAACAATACGAGATGAGGTGCCTGAAGTCCATAGGCAACTGCTACTCCAATAGCTGGTCCTGTCATATCTCTTGCTATTTTCCAGATAACATCTGTAAGAAAAGTTATTCCTAGTTTTCCACCTATTGTATTAAGTATAGTTCCTATAAGAAGTGTTGAAAAAAGTCCTAAAGCCATATGGCTAAAGGCATCTATACAGTATCTTTTTACTGTTATCTCTATATTTTTCCTTTTAAAAAAACTTTTTAATGATTCCACTTTCTTCCCCTTTATTCTTTATGAGAAGAGCCTGATTTCTCAGGCTCTTCAAGTATTATATTATCTTTCTTCTATCTGGTTAAGGTCAGCCATTTTTATAAATAGATCAGCTAGGAATTTAAGTTGAGAAAGTCTGTTGTTTTTAACATCCTCATCTTTGTCCATTACCATTACTTCATTAAAGTATCTATTGATGATATCTTTTCCTGAAACTATAGCTTGAAGATATCTATTATAGTCTTTATTATTTAAAGCATCTATTACTTTTGAATTTAATTCCAATGAGAAATTATATAATTCAGTCTCTACTGGTTCTTTGAATAAATCTTGATTTATGATGCCTTTTTCATGATCTTTAGAAATATTTCCAACTCTTTTTAACACTGGAAGAAGTGTTTCAAATGCTTCTTCTTTAGCAAAAGCTTCTAAAGTTTTTATTTTTTCCAAAGCTTCTACAGCATTATCACTGTTAGTATTAAGAACTGCTGTAACTATATCTTTGCTGTATTTCATTTCAGTAAAGATATTCATTTCTCTTTGCTTGAAGAACTCTAATACTTCTGCAAGTACAGTCTCTCTATCTCTTTTTAATACTCCACATCCTTGAAGAGCATCTAATGCTTTTTCAGTTAAAGCTTTTAAAGAAATATCTAATCCTGAATTAAGTATTACATTTACTATTCCAAGAGCTGCTCTTCTTAGAGCAAATGGGTCTTTCGAACCACTTGGGATAACTCCTACACCAAAACATCCTACTAATGTATCTAATCTGTCAGAGATTCCTGCTACTATTCCTTCTAATTCTGTAGGAAGATTATCTCCCTGGAATCTTGGATAGTAGTGCTCTTTTATACCAAGAGAAACTTTTTCTCCCTCTCCAGATTTCAGTGCATAATCTGCTCCCATAAATCCTTGAAGTTTAGTAAACTCTTTTTCTCCTATCATATTAGAAACAAGGTCAGCTTTAGCAAGCAATACAGTTCTTAAAATACTGTCTTTTCTGTCATTGTATCCAAGAGTATCTATTAAATACTTTGCTATTTCAGTTGCTCTTTCTATTTTAGAATAAATAGTTCCAAGATCTTTTTGGAATACTACTGTTTTTAATTTTTCTATATTGTCAGCAAGAGGTGATTTTAAATCTTCCTGATAGAAGAATCTAGCATCAGCAAGTCTTGCAGATAATACTTTTTCATTTCCTTTTCTTACTTGTTCAGAAGTCTCTACACCATTTCTTACAACTACAAACTTAGGCAGAAGTTTTCCATTTGAATCAAGTATAGGGAAATATCTTTGATGTACTTCCATTGATATTATAAGGACCTCTTGTGGTACTTCTAAGAAGTCTGAGTTAAAGCTTCCAACTATAGGACATGGATATTCTATAAGGTTAGTTACTTCGTCTAAAAGTTCATCTTCTACAAGTACTTGTTCTCCAGAATTTGTGCAGTTTTCATTGATAAGCTTTTTAATAAGAGCTTTTCTTTCTTCAATGTCTATTATTACATTATTTTCTCTTATTTTTTCAAAGTATTCATCTATAGTATTTACTTCAAACTCTTTACCAAAGAATCTGTGTCCTCTAGATTTGTTTCCACTTTCCATTCCTTCAATTTCAAATTTTACTACTTCATTATCACAAAGTGCTAAGAACCATTGTACTGGTCTTGCAAATCTTAATTTTTTGTCTGACCAAGTCATAGATTTTTGGAAGTTTAATTCCAATACAAGACTTTTTAATATTTCAGGAAGAAGCTCTTTAGTTTCTTTCCCTTTCATAAATTTTCTTGCAGCTATATATTCACCTTTTGGAGTGCTTACTATCTCAAGATCTTCTGCTTCTATTCCTTGAGATTTAGCAAATCCAAGTCCTGCTCTTGATATTTCTCCATTGCTTCCATAAGCTACATTTTTAGCTGGTCCCATATTAACTATATTAAGATCTTCCTGTTGTTCCCCTAGTTCATGAACATCTAAAACCAATCTTCTAGGAGTTCCATAAGTTTTTATATCTTTAAAACTAATTCTTCCATCTTTAAGTTTTGCTTCTAAATTATTTTTTAAATCTTTCAATGCCTGATTTAGAAATCTTGCAGGCAGTTCTTCCATTCCAATTTCAAATAGTAATCTCAATGTTCTTCCTCCTCTTCCATTTCAATCCACTCTAATAAAATAATTTTTTCAAAATCAACTATTTTTTTAAAAGAGGGTAACCTAGATCCTTTCTATTTTGTACATAAACCTCAGCACATCTTCTTGCTAAGTTTCTAACTCTTAAAATATAAGCCATTCTCTCAGTTGTAGATATAGCTCCTCTTGAATCTAAAACGTTGAATGTATGAGAGCATTTTAATACATAGTCATAAGCTGGCAGAACCAATCCTGCATCTAAAATCTTAGCTGCTTCTTTTTCATATTCATCAAACCATCTGAAATGGCTTTCTAAGTCTGCTAATTCAAATGAATATTTTGAGTTTTCATATTCAAACTGGAATCTCATATCTCCATATTTTACTCCAGGTGCCCATTCAAGATCATATACATTTTCTTTATTTTGAATATAAAGAGCAAGTCTTTCCAGTCCATAAGTTATCTCTACAGGTATAGGATCTAGTTCTAATCCTCCTACTTGTTGGAAATATGTAAACTGAGTAACTTCCATACCATCTAACCATACTTCCCAACCAAGTCCCCAAGCTCCAAGAGTTGGTGACTCCCAGTCATCCTCAACAAAACGAATATCATGTTTTTCAGGGTCAATTCCCAATACTTTTAAACTTTCAAGATAAAGTTCCTGAATGTTTAATGGAGATGGTTTCATAATAACCTGAAATTGATGATGTTGATAAACCCTGTTAGGGTTTTCTCCATATCTTCCGTCTTTTGGTCTTCTTGATGGCTCTACATAAGCAACATTCCATGGTTCAGGTCCTAAAGACATTAAGAATGTGTTAGGGTTAAATGTTCCTGCACCTTTTTCAATGTCATAAGGATTCCCCAATACGCATCCTTTAGAACTCCAGTATTTTTGAAGAGCAAAAATTATCTCTTGAAATGTCATTTTTAATCCTCCTCTATTTTTTCTTCTTTTTTTCTGCAAAAAAGTAATCTAGAAGTATCAATACAACTCCTATATTTATCCATACATCAGCTAGATTGAAAACAAAAGACCAGATACCTCTAAAGTCTATCATATCAATGACAAATCCTCTCCATATTCTGTCTATCATGTTTCCTACTGCTCCAGCTAAAACAAAAGTAAATCCTAATTTTTCTAATAAAGGCATTTTATTTCTGCCCTTATACAAATAATATGCAATAGCTACAATTGCTATAACTGTAGCTATGCTTATTACATCAAGCTTCCCTTGAAACATCCCAAAGGCTATTCCTCTATTTTTTACATATGTAAAATGGAAAAAATCAGTCAGTACACCGATAGTATCTCCCTCAAAAAAGTTTTTATCAACGATGTATTTAGATATTTGGTCTAATAGAACCAGTATAAAGACTAAAATTATATAGATCATATTATCTCCTAGCTATTCTTTAGTACACTTGCACATCTTGGACAAAGAGTTGGATGCTCAGAGTCTTTTCCAAGTTCAGTAGAATATTTCCAGCATCTTTCACATTTCTCACCATCAGCATGAAGCACTTTGATATAAAGATCTTGAGCCTCTTCTCCCTTTACAAAAGTATCATCTGCATTTTCTGCAATCTCTACTTCTGAAACAATAAGAGCAAGTTCGAGTTTCTCTCTATTTTCAACTAAGAATTTTTGTATTTCTGCATCTGTTGAATGAAGTATTACTTTAGCATCAAGTGAGTTTCCAATTATTCTATTTTCTCCCTGTCTTGCTTTTTCAAGTATTTTATTAGCTTCTTTCCTCACTTTAATTATCTCTATCCATTTATTTTCTATCTCAGGATTTAGATATTGATCATTTTCTTCATACCAGTCTGTCAATAGAACTGATTCACTGTCTTTCAATACTTCTGGTAGAGTTTCCCATATTTCTTCTGAAGTAAATGAAAGTATAGGAGTTATCATTTTAGTAAGAGTAACTAAAATTTCTGTCATAACAGTTTGAGCTGCTCTTCTCTCTATTGAATTAGTTCCTTCAGTGTATAATCTATCTTTTATTATATCAAGATAGAACGCAGACATATCTATTCCAGCAAAATAGTGAATATCTTGGAAAAGATTATAAAATTCATATCTATCATAATTTTCTGTAACTTTTCTTTTTAGTATTTCAAGCTTGTTTAATGCCCATTTGTCTATTTCCATTAATTGCTCATATGGAACTTTATCTGTATTAGGATCAAAGTCATTACTGTTTCCTAATATGTATCTTGCTGTATTTCTTACTCTTCTGTAAGCTTCAGCCATTTGTTTTAAGATATTGTCAGATATTTTTACATCTTCTCTGTAATCTACAGAAGCACACCATAATCTAAGGATATCTGCTCCATATAATTTTATTACATCAGATGGAACTACTGTATTTCCAACTGACTTAGACATTTTTTTACCTTCTCCATCATTTACAAATCCGTGAGTCAGTATCTTTTTAAATGGAGCATCATGTGTAGAACCTATAGAAGTTAAAAGTGATGTTTGGAACCAACCTCTGTGCTGATCTGATCCCTCTAAATACATATCTGCTGGTCTGTGTAAAAGATCTCCTCTTGTTTCAAGCACTGCTCTGTGAGATACTCCTGAGTCAAACCAAACATCCATAATATTTGTTTCTTTTCTAAGTTCTAAGCCTTTAAGATCATATTTTTCCATCAGTTCTTCACCTATCAGCTCTTCAGCTGAATATTTAAGCCATGCTGCTGTTCCCTCTTTTTTAACTATTTCAACTATTCTTGCAAGTATTTCCTTGTTGAATATCTCTTTTCCCGTTGCTTCATTAAAGAATACTGGAATTGGCACTCCCCATACTCTTTGTCTTGAGATACACCAGTCAGGTCTTGTTTCAAGCATAGATCCGATTCTATTTCTTCCCCATGCTGGTATGAATTCAACATCATCTAAAGCTTTTAAAGCTCTCTCTCTTATATCTGATCCTTCTACATTTACAAACCATTGTTCTGTAGCTCTGAATATAACAGGAGTTCTCGATCTCCAGTCATGTGGATATGAGTGTTCTATCATTTTTAATTTCATTAAATGCCCTGATTTTTCCAAGTGAGCACATATTGCTTTATTAGCCTGTGCATAGAATAATCCGGCAAATTCTCCAGCTTCCTCTGTTAATACCCCTTTATTGTTGATTGGAGAAATAACTGGAAGTCCATATCTAACTCCTACTACATAGTCATCTTGTCCATGTCCTGGAGCTGTATGTACACAACCTGTTCCTGCATCAGCAGTTACGTGAGTACCAAGTATAATTAATCCAGTTCTGTCAAGGAATGGATGCTGATAAGTAGTTCTTTCTAAATCTTTTCCTTGGAATTCTTTTATTAATTCAAATTGCTCAAGATCCATTTCAGTAAATGCTTTTTCTGCAAGATCTTTTCCTAGGATTAGATTTCCTTTTTCAGTTTTATATACTCCATATTCAAATTCTGGATTTAAAGTTATTGCAACGTTTGCAGGAAGAGTCCAAGGTGTAGTTGTCCATATTACTACCCATGTTTCTTCAGTAAGCCCTAATCTTTCTAAAAGATCAGCATTAGCTTTCATTTTTACATATATTGAAGGTGATGATACATTTTTATATTCTATCTCTGCTTCTGCCAGAGCTGTTTCTGTTACTGGTGACCAGTATATTGGTTTTAACCCTTTAAATATATATCCATTTTCATAAAGCTCTCCAAATACTTCTAATTGTTTTGCTTCATACTCTGGTTTTAAAGTAAGATATGGATTTTCCCAATCTCCTAATATTCCTAATCTAACAAATCCTTCTCTTTGGATTCCTACCCATTTTTTAGCATATTCAGCACATAATTCTCTAATTTCTACTGCTGACATCTCTTTTGCTTTTGATCCTAATTTCTCAGTAACTTTCAGTTCAATAGGAAGTCCATGTGTATCCCAACCAGGTACATATGGTACTTTATATCCTCTTAATCTTTTATATTTTAAGATTATATCTTTAAGAATTTTATTCAAAGCATGTCCTATATGGATTTCACCATTTGCATATGGTGGTCCGTCATGCAGAATGAAAGTTTGAGTTCCTTTCTCCAAGCCCTTTGAATAGATATCCTTTTCCTGCCACATTTTTATAAATTTCGGTTCCTTGTTCGGAAGATTGGCTTTCATTTGGAAGCTCGTCTTCGGAAGGTTCAATGTAGCACCATAATCTTTTTCGCTCATTGTTAAATCTCCTCCTTATATACATTTAAAGTTATTTTTACATCTGTTCCCTCATCTATCTTAGATGAGAATTTAATTACTCCATGATGGTCTTTTATAATTCTTTGTACCAATGCAAGCCCTAATCCAGGAGTATTTTCATTAAAACTTATAAATGGATCAAACACATTAGAAAGCTGCTCTTCAGTCATTCCTATTCCATTATCTATTATATTTATCCTTATTTTATCTATATTCTTATCTTTTGTTACTATTAAATTAATTTTTTTGCTGCTTGTATCTTTACTCATAACAGCTTGCTTAGCATTTTTTATTAATTCATTAAATGCTTTTTCAAGTTGTTTTCTGTCTCCCATTATCTTTCCATTATAATTAATGAAAAGAGAAAGTGTTATGTTATTAGCTTCCAGATCTAGCTGCATTTTTTCTATAACATCATACATGAATTTTTCAAATTCTATTATTTCCATATTATTTACATAGCTCTTAGAATACTCTTTTAATATGGCATTTTCATGTTTTATTTTAATTACTTCATCTCTGATAGAATTTATACCATCTTTAAGACAACTATTATTATAATCGCATTCTGTCATTCTTTCAACAACAGAAATTATTTTTTTCAAAGAATCTTCTCTTCTTCCAAAGAATCTATCTGCAAGCTTACCAATAGTGGCAGTTCTTTCATAGTCTATTTTCTCCTCTTCCAGCATTTTATTTCCAATTCTAATAGAAGTATTTATACATAACAGTGTCATAAGTTCAGCTTCTTCCTGAGAAATCAGATTATCCTTTCCAAAATAATCTACAAGAATACAACCATAATTTCTAGACTCACTATATACAGGAAATATCAAGAAATTATTAATTCCTAAACTTTTAAACAGATCATTTCCAAGATTATATTTATAACCTTTATCATTATGATAGATAATTCTCTTTTCCTTTAATGCCTTTCCTAAAAGATTGTCATCCTTAAAAGGAATCTTCATAAGAGCAACCAATTTAGTAAGAGTACTTATCTGGAATTCAAATCCATCACTTTCCTCTTTTTCAGCTTTCATCATATCATTTTTTACTACACTATTTACATGAGAACATTCCCCCACAAGGGTATCTATCTCTCTGCTGTATCTGAAATACATAGCTCTGCTGTATCCCAATCCCATTTCAGAAGTAAATGCTGCTTGAAGGCTTCTTACAGTTAAAGTTATATCATCTTCTATCTGCAATCCCATAAGAATTTTTTCAATAGCATCAATTCTATTTAAATTTTCCTGTAATTTTATATTTTTTTCTTTCATCATTTTTTCATTATTTCTAACACTCTCAGCCATTTGCTCAAAAGATTTTGAAAGTGTTCTTATCTCTTCTACATCTTCATTTTCCAGAGTAAAATCGTAATTTCCTTTACTTATTCCTTCAGCAGCATCTATAAGTTTATTGAGAGGAGATAAAAGCTCATAGAATATACGAGCACAAATAGTTGTACTTGTTACTATAAGTCCTACTACTATCAACAGTATTGAAAAAGAAACTTTAACTTTAGTCCTAAGTATACTTTCTCCAGAAAGAGCTATTCCTATATTTCCTATATATTGTTTATTGTAATTGTGAATATTATACATTGAAAGATAGTATGATTTATTATCTACAGTTTTCTTTCCATAAAAATAGTCATACTCTAAATTTAGCTTTTTCTTAAAGAATCTTTCACCTTTTTTTAATTTCATATCCCCCAGTTGATATGTATTATCAACTACCAGAAATATTTTATCTTCCTCAGTTAAACCTACAAAGTTTCTCAATTCATTCAGAACATTGTCATTTATAGGCATAGTCATTACAATAAATTTTTTCTTGCTGTTATTTCCTTCAGAAGTATAAGGCAGAAGTATTCTTGCATATATATCTTTACCTACCTTGGAAAAATAATAATTACTCATTTCACTTTCACTTCTTGAAAGGTTTTTTTCAAGTATATGTCTGCTTCTTTCATCTATTCTGAAATAATCTTTTCCATTTCCTGATTCTCCCAATGTTGTCCCATCAGCAGAAACTATGGTAATTAAACTTTCAGAATACATCTTGAGATTTTTTTTAGTAAGCTGATTTCTTATAAGCTTAGCTACTGTATTATATGTAAGGGTACTATTCAGATTTTTTCCAGCAAGTACATTTATGTTTCTAGATATTTGAAAAAGATCATCTTTTGCATTTATCATTGCAGCATTATATCCTCTGCTCAAAAGGATTATTTTATCCCTTCCTGAATCTACCACTTTATTTTCAAGACTTTCAAAAGATATGAAAATCAGAAAAAGAGCAATAGTAACAGAGGTTATCATTATTGCTATATCGTTATAAAATATTATTTTAATAAGAAGAGAATTCTTTTTTATTCTCATCAATTAAATCTCCTTTTTAGTTAACGCCACTCTTTCTCTTTCTTTATCTACATCTTTGATCCTTACTTTTATAATTTGTCCTACTGAAAGAACTTTACTTGGATCATCTATGAATTTATTAGATATTTCAGAAATATGAAGCAGAGCATCATTTTTTAGTCCAATATCCACAAAAGCCCCAAATTTAACAACATTTCTTACTGTTCCTTCTATTTCCATTCCTACTTTCAAGTTCTCTATTTTAAGTATATCCGATTTCAATAAAGGTTTTTCAAAACTATCTCTAGGGTCCCTTCTATCTCTAATCAGAGACTGATATATATCTTTTACAGTTTCCACACCATACTCTTTTTCTTTAGCAAATGAAGTGTAGTCAAAAGATTTAAGTTTTTCTCTTGCTCCATTCAAGTCTTCTCTGTAATTTTCTAATGTAAATCCTACTTTTTCTAATATCTCTTTTGCTATATGATAAGATTCTGGATGGATTATTGTATTATCAAGTACATTTTCCCCCTCAGGTATAACAAGGAATCCAGCCATTTGTTCATAAGCTTTTGCTCCTACTCCTTTTACCTTCAGAAGTTGCTTTCTGTTTCCAAAGTTTCCATTTTCTTTTCTGTAATCAACAATATTTTTAGCTATGTTCTTTTTTATTCCTGATATATGAGATAACAATGCCCAAGAAGCAGTATTAAGATTAGCTCCTACATTATTTACCACATAAGTTATAACTGAATCAAGTGATTCATCAAGACGCCCCTGATTAACATCATGCTGGTACATTCCTACACCTATTGATTTAGGATCTATTTTTACAAGTTCAGCAAGTGGGTCCTGTACTCTTCTACCAATTGAAATAGCTCCTCTTACAGTTACATCTAAATCAGGAAATTCCTCTGCTGCTATTTTAGATGCAGAGTATATCGAAGCTCCTGCCTCATTTGCTATAAGGTATTTTGCTGAAAGATGATTTTTCTTTATTACATTTGCAACAAAGCTTTCTGTCTCTCTTGAAGCAGTTCCGTTTCCTATAACAATTATATCTATTTCATATTTTTTTACATAATCTACTATTCTTTTTTCAGCTTCAGCTAATTGTCTTGGAGAGTGCATCTCTTCAACTAGGAAGAAAACATCTTTCTCTATATAGAATCCGTTTCTGTCTATAACTGCCACTTTACAACCTGTTCTATATCCCGGATCAAGAGCCAGTACACTTTTCTCTTTTAAAGGCGCCTGCATCAAAAGATTTTTAAGGTTCTCTTTAAATACAGCTATTGCTTCAAGTTCAGCCTTATCAGTAAGTATATTTCTTACTTCTCTCTCTATTGATGGAAGGATAAGCCTGTCTAGAGAATCACCTATTATTTTAAGGTAAGTTTCTTTTAGATTCTTATTAAGAAAATTTCTAAGAATCAGAGTTTCTACTCTGCTTCTGCTCATTTCATCAAGAGTTACAGAAACTGAAAGGATATCTTCCTTTTCTCCTCTATTTACTGCAAGTATTCTATGTGGAGGCATTTTTGATACAGGTTCTTTGTATTCATAATAATCTCCATATACTTTTTTTACATCTAATTCTTTAGCTTTTTTTGTTTCTTTTGTAACTAAGATTCCTGATTTAAGCATTATTTCTCTGATCTGTTCTCTATATACAGGAGTCTCAGAGATATTTTGAGCAATTATAAGCATAGCACCTTCCACAGCTTCTTCTGGTGTAGGTACTTCTTCTGTTATAAATTCCTGTGCTTTTTCCATTACTTTTTCCATAGATGGAAGCTTCATCATTTCATCAGCAAGAGGTTCTAATCCTCTCTCTTTAGCCACGTCAGCCTTAGTCTTTCTTTTCTTTCTGTATGGGAAGTATATATCCTCTACTTCCTGAAGTTTTTCAGCAGCTTCAACACTTTTTTGTATTTCTTCAGTAAGTTTTCCCTGCTCTTCAATTAATCTGATTACCTCTTCTTTTCTTTTTTCCAAGTTTCTAAGGTAAGTTACACTTTCAAGTATGTTTTCTATCTGTATCTCATCTAGGTTTTCAGTTACTTCTTTTCTATATCTTGAAATGAAGGGTACTGTTGCTCCTTCGTCTAAAAGCTGCATTGTGTTAGTAACTTGAGATATTTTTAAACCTAAGTTTTTGGCTACTATATTATATATTTTTTTCATATTTCCCCTTCTTTAAATTATTATAAATTTTCATACGAATTTCTCTATATTATACCAAATCTTTTAATTGTTGTCTAACTAAAGATTAGAAAAAGAGGCTCTACACCTCGGTATAAAGCCTCCCTTTATAATATTTCTAGACTATTTTCTTTTAGCTTCTTCGAATTTTGCCCATACTCCAGCCTTAACTAAAATTGATTTTACAGTTCTAGTAGGTTGTGCTCCATTGCTTAGGAATTTAATGATTTCTTCTTCTTTTAATACTACTCTAGAATCTTCTAATGGGAAATAATTTCCTAAGTAAGCGATAGCTTGCCCATCTCTTTTTGATAAAGCTTCCATAGCTACGATTCTATAAGAAGGTCTTTTTTTGTCTCCTAATCTTGTAAGTCTTAATTTTAACATTGTTTCACGTCTCCTTTTATTCTTTTGAATTTTATTTATTTTTTAAAAAGGGAATCTTCCTCCCTTTCCACCTTTCATTCCAGGGAACTGTGGCATTTTTCCACCACTGAACATTTTCATCATGCCTTTCATCTGTTCAAACTGTTTTAAAAGTCTGTTGATGTCAGCAACTTCTGTACCACTTCCTAAAGCTATTCTTTTCTTTCTGTTTGCTTTAAGTATATCAGGTTTCTTTCTTTCCTCTTTAGTCATTGACTGAATTATAGCCTCTACTTTTTTCATTTCCTTTTCAGCAGGTGCTAAGTCTCCAACCTGTCCCATTCCTGGGATCATTTTTAAGATACTTCCAAGAGAACCTAATTTTTTTATATTCTGAAGCTGTTTCAAGACTGTCTCTTATACACATCTCCGAGCCCACGAGACGGAGCTACATCTC
>ERZ1694978.124-NODE-124-length-15743-cov-9.208185_pt1 | contig 15743 bp, 12 predicted proteins | sample MGYA00581608_ERZ1694978 | MGnify/ENA primary metagenome ERZ1694978 (study PRJEB42213, sample SAMN07424350) | human gut metagenome | biome: ENVO:00009003; feature: ENVO:2100002; material: ENVO:00002003 | host: Homo sapiens | place: USA | collected 2014 ... | reverse complement strand
TCTACACTCGACTAGTCGTCGGCAGCGTCAGATGTGTATAAGAGACAGTGTTACAATAATCTATAATGAGATTTTAAACTTTTTTAAAATTTCACTTAAAGAATTGATGATTTCTACAATAGAATATATTTTAGTATTCAAAATTTTTTTAAAGAAAACAAATGTCGACTTTCTACAAACAACAAAATAATAAGATTATAATATACAAGGACGGAGAGGAATATGGGGACTTTTAAACCAATATCAAATACAAATTTATATGTTGAAGTAATAAATTCTATTATTACAGCTATTGCCACAGGAGAGCTCAAGTCAGGAGAAAAAATAATTGAACAGACTATTGCCACTGAAATGAACATCAGCAGAGCTCCAATAAGAGAAGCTATAAGAGAACTGGCAGCGCAAGGAATTGTTGAGTATATTCCTAAAAAAGGAGCAACTGTTGCTACACTGAATAAAAAAAGTATAGAGGAGACTTACTCTCTTCGTGCTCTTTTAGAAGGAATGGCAGTGAGCCTTGCTATAGATAATTTTACACCAGAGGATATAAAAAATATGATAGCTCTTTCTAAAACTATGACAGAAAGCTTAAAAAAACAAGATGTAGAAAATTTTATTAATTGTGATGTAGCTTTCCACAGTCTTATTTGTCAGAGATCAAATCATACAAAGCTTCAAAAATTAATAGAAAACTTTGTTCTTCAGACAAAGCTTTACATGAGAATGTCAAAATACAATATGCTGATAAATTCAAGTCTTTCTATTGAATATGGTGTACATGACAAACTTATAGAATTAATCAAAGAAAAAGATAAAGAAAAAGCAGAAAAAGAAATGAAAGATCATATAATGAACTCAGGAGAAGTTCTTATTAATTATCTTTTAAAGAGTGAAGAAATTTAATCGTTATACTATCAAGGACTAAATCTTGTATTTTACATGGTTTAGTCCTTTTTATATTTTCATCTTTTGTTTTTTTATATTCGATTTCAAATACAAATATACTGATAAAAAACCTTTTTGTAATTTTTCAGAATATTTTTTTAAAATTTTCTATTGACAAATTAAAAATTTGGGGGTATCATTCAAGTAGAAAGTTGATTGTCGACATTTAACAAAAAGTATTTTCTTTGAAAGTTACAAGGGGGAAAAATGAAATCATACAATATGAATATCCCTTCTAATGTCTATGGAGGGTTTGGAAGTATAGAGCATATTGAAACAATTTTAAATAAGGAAAAAGTTTCTAATGTTATAGTATTTACCGATAAAGGTGTTAGAGGAAGCAGTTTCTTTTCTGCAATAGTTGAAAAAGTTGAAAACACAAAAGTAAATTACAACATAATAGATGATCTAGCTACTGAGCCAAGCTACCATGATGTAGAAAAGGTTATGGAAGAACTGGACAAATATAAAAGCGATTTTATCATAGCAGTAGGTGGAGGAAGTGTAATGGACATTGCAAAATTATGTTCTATTTTAAAAGATGCTTCTTACTCAGTAAAAGATCTTTTAAAAAATCCATCACAAGGAAGCAAACAGATAAAATCATTAATGATACCTACAACTTGCGGAACTGGTTCAGAAGCAACATGCAATTCAATAGTTGCTGTTCCTGAAGAGGGACTTAAAGTGGGAATTGTTAATAACAGCCTCATTCCTGATTATGTGATACTGGATCCTGCAATGATAGAAAAACTTCCTAAGAAGCTTATAGCTTCTACTGGAGTAGATGCTCTTGCTCACTGTGTAGAATGTCTTACTTCTAAGAAAGCTAATCCTTTCAGTGACTTATATGCACTGGCTGGGGGAGAACTTATATTCAATAATATAAGGAAAGCTTATCTGAATCCAGATGATATGGAAGCAAAAACTAATATGCTTATGGGAGCCTTTTATGGAGGAATAGCAATAACTTCATCAGGAACTACAGCAGTCCATGCACTTTCTTACCCACTAGGAGGAAAATATCATATCCCTCATGGAATCTCTAATGCAATAATGATGAGTCCAGTAATGGAATTCAACAAAGATGCCTGCTTAGAGCAATTTTCAAGAATGTGCGACCGTTTAAGACCAGATATGAGCAAAAATACTTCTGAAGAAAAAGCTCAATATATTATAGATGAAATAAAAAATATTGTTGAAGTTACAGAAATACCTGTTAACTTAAAAGAATTTGGAGTAACTATGAATGATCTTGATTTCTTAGTTGATGCAGGAAGCAAAGTAACTAGACTGCTTTCAAATAATTTAAAAGAACTTAGCCTAGATGATATTAAAAATATTTATTTAAAAGTTTTAAATTAGGAAGGTGAAAAAATTGAACAAACTACCTATAATAGGAATCACTATGGGAGATCCAGCAAGTATAGGTCCTGAAATATCTCTTAAAGCTTTAAACAACAAAGACATCTATAACAGATGCAGACCTGTTATCATAGGAGATGCTTCAGTGATGAAGAAAGCTATTGAGTACACAGGATTAACTAATCTAAAGATTCATTCTATCAAAAATATATCAGAGGCTCTATTCCAACATGGAACTGTAGATGTCTATGATATGGGAATTGTAAATCCTGAAGACTTTGAAATTGGAAAAGTTTCAAAGGCAGCTGGAAATGCAGCTTTCCAATATGTAAAAAAAGTAATAGAATTAGCACAAAACAATGAAATAGATGCTACTATTACAAATGCTCTTAATAAGGAATCTATAAACCTTGCTGGGCATCACTACTCAGGACATACTGAAATCTATGCTGAATTCACAAAAACAAAAAAATATACAATGATGCTTGCTCATGAAAATTTAAGAGTTGTTCATGTAAGCACTCATGTATCTTTAAGAGAAGCTTGTGACAGATGTAAGAAAGAAAGAGTGTATGATGTTATAAAAATAGCTGATGATGCTTGTAAAAAACTTGGAATAAAAAATCCTAAAATTGGAGTGGCAGGACTTAATCCTCACTGTGGTGAAAACGGCCTTTTCGGTACAGAAGAAGTAGACGAAATAATTCCTGCAATAGAAAAAGCCCAGCAGGAAGGTATCAACGTTATAGGTCCTATTCCTCCTGATACTATCTTTTCTAAAGCTCGTGGAGGATGGTATGACATTGTTGTAGCTATGTATCATGACCAAGGACATATTCCTCTGAAAGTTATAGGATTTGTATATAATCAAAAAGATCAGAAGTGGGAAGCAGTTGCTGGTGTAAATATAACTTTAGGTCTTCCTATAATAAGAAGTTCTGTAGATCACGGTACAGCCTTTGATCAATCAGGAACTGGAACAGCAAATGAGCTAAGCCTTATAAATGCAATAGATTATGGAATCAAGTTAGCAGAAAACAACATAAAATAAAATATAAAAATTGGGGGTAAATCATGAAAAAATTGTTATTAATGTTATGTTTATGTGGAACATTCGTAGCTTGTGGTGAGAAAAAATCTGAAGATGCAGCAACGTCAGCAGCAGCTGGTAAAAAAGTACATTTAACATTTGCTACTCAAGAAGTTGGAACAGGAGCATATCAATATGCATCTGCTATATCTAACGTGTTCTTAAAAGGACTTCCTGAAGGTTCAAACATTGACCTTACTACTGAATCTCCTGGTGGAGTTGGAGCTCCAATAGTTTTGGAAAATGAACAATGCGACATTATAATGTGTAATGCTGGCCCTGCTAAATGGGCAAAAGAAACAGGTATTCTAGGACATGAACCTACAAAAAATGTAAAGACAATTGGTGGGGGATTAGGACGTGACTTCGTAAATGTACTATTCACACAAGATTTTGTAAAGAAAACAGGAATCAAAACATTAGAAGAATTAATAGAAAAAAAATATCCAGTAAGATTAGCAATAAAGAAAATGGGAACAATGGGAGAATTATCTGCTAGAAAAGTACTTGAAGCATATGGAGTTACTTTTGACGATATTAGATCTTGGGGTGGAAGTGTAGATTTATTAGGTGGAGACGCAATAAAAATATATATTCAAGATGGAAAAGCTGATATGACAATAGATCATGTTGCTTCAGGACAAGCTAATACAACTGAATTATGTATGACTAAAGATATGTATTTCCCTCAATTAAGCGATAATGTTTTAGAGAAATTGTCAAAAGATGGATTTGATTATGTTTCAGTTGATGCAAATACTTGGAACGGACAAACAAATCCAATAGAAACAGTTGGATCACAACAAAACGTACTGGTAAGTGCAAAAATGGATGACGAAACAGCTTACAAATTGACTAAAGCTCTTTGTGAAGGAAAAGAAGAGTTAGCAACTCAAATCGCTTCATTATCTTACTTTGATCCAGCTAAAGCTTGGAAGCCATCACAAGCAGGAACAGATTTACATCCAGGAGCAGAAAGATATTACAGAGAAAAAGGATATTTAAAATAAAATTAACTTTAACTGAATGTGATAATACTAAGGGTGATCTTTGATCACCCTTATATAAAAAGGAGATAAAATGGAAAAAAGTTCTAACAATATACGAAACTATATTCTAAATACAATTGTTGTCATTTTCATTGGATTCCAATTATATTTAGCTTTGATAAAACCATTGGACCCTATGCTTCAAAATCCAATGCACTTGATTTTGGCCCTTTTAGTTATTTTTATAGTAAATCCTGCTGATAAAAATTCTGGAAAAAAATGGATGAAATTGTTGGACATCCCATTTTTCGCAGGTATCATCTTTCTGCTTTATTATACAATAGTTGAGTTTCCTCGTCTTAGTATCAGAGTACAATATGTAGATATTGTTACTACTCTGGATAAAATGGCAACTGTTATCTGTATAATAATCCTGCTTGAAGCTGTTCGTAGAACTCTTGGAAAAATTCTTTTCATATTTATACTTCTATTTATAATATATGACTGGCTTGGAATGTACTGTCCAGGAATATTGTATTTCAAAGGTACAAACATGAGAAGCTTTACTGAAACAATGATGCTTGGTTCTGGAGGAATATTTGGAACACCTCTATATACTTCAGCAACAAGTTTATTCTACTTTATTCTATTTGGAGCATTCTTCTCTCAATGCGGTGGAGGTCAGCTGCTTATAGATTTCGGTATGAAATTCTCTAATAAAAGTGCTGGTGGACCAGCAAAAGCTGCCATCATCTCTTCTGGACTTATGGGAATGATATCTGGAAGTGCTGTTGCCAATGTATCAACTACTGGAGTTATGACTATTCCTATGATGAAAAAAGTAGGATATGCACCTCATCAGGCTGGAGCTATTGAAGCTGTTGCATCTACAGGTGGACAGATCATGCCTCCAATCATGGGAGTAGGAGCTTTCATCATGGCAGAGATGCTTGGAGTTCCATACAAAACAGTGGCCTTTGCAGCAATTATTCCAGCTCTTGCATATTATGGATCAGTATTCTTCCTTGTTACATTCATGGCTAAAAAAGAAGCTATTAATTCTGATAAAGAAGCTGTGACTATTGAAATAAAAGATCCTCTTCTTGAGAGAGTCTATATGATGATTCCAGCAGTTGTTCTAGTTGTATACATCATTTCAGGAAAATCATTAATGAGAAGTGGTATGGTTGGTATATTCGCAGTTCTCCTTTGTAACTTATTCAGTAAATTCTACAAAGGGGGAAAATATTATCAGGCTCTTGCTACAACAGCCAATACTGCTGTAGATGGTGTAAAGCAAGCTTCTAATATTGCTATTCCTACTGCTGCTTGCGGAATAATCATTGGTGTTGTTATACAATCAGGACTTGCTACAAGATTCTCTAATATAATTGCTAAGATAGGTACTTCTCATTTAAGTATAGCTCTTATAATAGCAATGTTTGGATGTATGCTTCTTGGTATGGCTCTTCCTACAGTTGCTGCTTACCTTGTATCAAATATACTTTTTGTACCTGTATTAATAAAACTTAATATAAATCCATTATCTGCAAATATGTTTGTATTCTACTTTGGAATAATGGCTCAAATTACTCCTCCAGTATGTCTTGCTTCATATACAGCAGCAGGAATAGCTGGTGCCGATTCCTTGAAAACAGGATTTACAGGATTTATGTATGCACTGGTTGCCTTCCTTGTACCATTCGTATTTGTTTACAATCCTGAACTTCTGTTAATGGGAACTCCAGCAGAAATTGCTAAAGCTACAGTTATCTTATTCTTTGGGACATATCTTCTTGCAGGATCTATTTCAGGATATATGGTAGCACCACTAAACAAATTCAACAGAGGAATTCTCTTTATCGGTGCACTTTGTATGATAGCTCCAGAAACTATAACAGATATAATTGGATTAGTTATTGGAGTATACATCATTACAACTGGTCTTCTTAAAAAGAAAAAAGTTCTAGTAGAAGCATAATTAGAAGAAGTGATGAAAACAGATTTTTGAATGCTAAGGAAGTTTTGAAAATCATATGCAAATATCATATGATAGGTACAAAACAGTTAGACATTTAAAAACTTCAGCAAGATATAAAAAAAATAATGGAAGGAGAAGAATAAAATGTATCATAAAGTAGTAATAATAGGAATGGGGGCTGCTGCTTTAACTGTGGCTGCAAGATTATATGAACTTGGAATTTCAGATATAGGAATATTTGGATTGGGTTCTGGAGCAAGTCCAGAATTGGCAGCGATTAACTTTGTGTTACCTGGTAATCCATATAATGATACAAAAGAAAAGTATGCTGAAGACATATTGAATACAGGATACCAAATTGGAAACAAAGCCCTTGTTGAAGAAATGGCACAAAGCACAGTAAAAGGTTTTGAGCTTTTGGTAAGATGGGGGGTTGAATTTGCAAAAAATAGTGATGGAAGTACTAAATTAAGACATGTATCTGGACACACTTTTCCAAGATCTCTATGTTCTACTGAAAGACTAATAGGAATAGATATAGTTAATAAAATTAAAAATTCTTTAAAGGAAAAAGGAATAAAATTCTATGAAAAATATGAGTGTGTAAAAGTTCTTTCTGATGGAAATAGGGTTTATGGAATTACAGTGAAAGATTCAGAAAAGAATCTAGAAAATATTTACTCTGAAGTTGTTATAGCAGGTTGGGGAGGAGCAGGAAACTTATTTGGAGTTTCAACATATCCTGATGATATAAAAGGAAATACTCTAAGTATTGCTAAAGAAGCAGGGGCAGAATTAGTTGATCTGGAATTTTTAGAATTTGAACCACTTGTTATTGTACAACCTAAGGGAGTATTTAGAGAACCTTGTCCAACAGCTATGTTAGGAGAGGGAGGATATCTTTTAAATAATAAAGGAGAAAGATTTTTATTAAAAGTTAGACCTCAAGGAGAAGCAGGTTCTCCCAAAACTCTCATAAACAAAGAAGTATTAAAAGAAATTAAAGCTGGTAATGGAACAGAAAAAAACGGAGTATATCTGGATTTAAGGCATATAGATGTTAATGTTTTGAAAGGATATCCTTGGTTTTATAATAAATTGATAAAAAATGGAGTAGATCCAAACAAAGATTTAATAGAAGTTTCTCCAATATCTCACAGTTTATCTGGAGGAATAAAAGTAAATAACCTGTATGAATCTACAGTAAAAGGTTTTTATGCAGTCGGAGAAGCTTGTGGTGGTGTTCATGGAGCTTGTCGTTGTGCAGGAAATGCTGGAAGTCAAGCTGTAATTTCTGGATTGTTATGTGGAGAAGCTATTGCTAATACCAATCTAGATCAAAAAATGGAAAAAGAATTTGACATAGATTATAAAATTGATAAAAATATTTATGAAAAATATGTTCCTAAAATAAAAGAAATAGCTGTTAAAGCTTTGGGAATATATAGAGATGGAAAAACATTGGAAGAAGCTAAAAAAATAATTTCTGATATCTTGGAAAAAGATGAATTAGCTAAAGATACAGAAACTTTACAAATAGCAGAGTCTATTTACTTCATGCTGAAAGCTGCTTCTGAACGTAAAGAGAGCAGAGGAACTCACATGAGACTGGATTATCCAGAAGAATCTAAAGAATTTGAAAAAGAAATCACTATTTAATCGAGGGGGAAAATATAAATGAAAAATGTAGAAATAAAAGGAATTATAGCACCACTATTAACTCCTATGAATGCAGATGAAACAATAAATGAAAAAGAGTTAAGAAACCAAGTAAGCCATAAAATTGAAAAAGGAATACATGGTGTATTTCCTCTAGGAACAAATGGTGAAGCTTATGCTTTATCACTTGAAGAAAAAATAAGAGTAATAGAAGTAGTAGTAGATGAAGTAAAAGGAAGAGTCCCTGTATATGCAGGAACTGGTTGTATAAGCACTAAAGATACAATTGAATTATCTAAAAAAGCAAAAGAAATAGGAGCAGATGTTTTATCAATTGTAACTCCTTGGTACGCAGCAGCATCTCAAGACGAAATATATTCTCACTTTAAAGAAGTAGCAGAAGCTGTAGATCTTCCAATAGTTTTATACAATATTCCTGCAAGAACAGGAAAAACAATCACTCCTGAAACAGTTGAAAAATTAAGTAAAATTCCAAACATAGTTGGAGTAAAAGACAGCAGCGGAGACTTTGAAAATATGCTTAAATATATAGAAAAAACAAGATACAGAAAAGATTTTGCTGTACTGTCAGGAAATGACTCTCTTATCTTATGGTGTCTTTTAGCTGGAGGAAGAGGAGGAATAGCTGGTTGTGCCAACGTTTTCCCTTCTACAATGGCTTCTATCTATGATACTTTTGTAGCTGGAGATTTAGAAAAAGCTAGAGAAATTCAAGATAGTATTCGTTCTTTCAGAGATTGTTTTAAATTTGGAAACCCAAATACAATTGTAAAAACAGCTGTATCTCTTCTTGGATTCCCTGTTGGAAAATGCAGAAAACCTTTCTGTCAAGTTCCAGAAGCTGGAGTAGAAGCTATTAAAAAAGTTCTTGAAGCAAATGCTGCAAAAGGAATGAAATAATCAATAAGGAGTTCTTATGATAAAGCTTGTAATTATTGCTGATGATTTAACTGGTGCTTTAGATACAGGGGTTCAATTTTCTAAAAAAAATATGTCTACCATTGTTACAACTGACTTAAACTTCAACTTCGAAGATATCTGCAAAGAAGCTGATGTAGTAGTCGTTGACACTGAAAGCAGACATATTCCTGCTGCTGAAGCTAAGGAAAGAGTAAAATCTGTCCTTTCTAAATTTAATAAAAAAGAAATAAGATTCTTCTACAAGAAAACTGATTCCACTTTGAGAGGAAATTTAGGAAGTGAAGTAGAAGGATTCATGGAAGGTCTGAATATTAATGAGGTTTCATTTATACCAGCTTTCCCATCAGGAAAGAGAACTGTAAAAGATGGTGTACTCTATGTAAATAATTTAAAATTAGCAGAAACTCAATTTGCTATGGATATACTGAATCCTGTAACAGACAGCTTTATTCCTGACATAATAAAAAAACAGTCAGATATAAATGTAAAATTAAAAGATATCAACGAGGAATTTTCTCCACTAGATGATAAAGAAAAACATATCTATATTTTTGATTCTGAAAATATGGAGGACATGGAAAATATTGGAAAAGTTCTGTATAATAAAAACAAATTGAACTATACTATTGGAAATGCTGGATTTGCAGAAATCCTTACACACTATATCAAGAGCGATACTAAAAAAGAAAAGATTATTTTAGAAGATGATAGAATTCTTTTTGTATGTGGAAGTGTAAATATTACTTCTCTTAAACAGTGTAAATATGCAGAAAAAATTGGATATTGTTCAGATAGCTTGAAGTTTAGCAATATAATTTCAGAAGATTATAAAAACTCTGACAATTATATAACTGATAAAGAATATTTTAAGGAAAAGATTAGCAATAATAAAAAGTTCCTTTTAAGAACTTCTGATTCAGAAGATGTAATAAAAAAGGCTATTGAATATACAGAGAAAAATAGTATTTCTATGGAAGATTTAACTTCTAATATAGCAAACAGCACAGGGCAGCTTGTTTCTGACTTGATAAGGGAACATGAGATAAGGAATCTGATAATTTTTGGCGGAGATACTCTTATGGGTATCCTGAAAAATATAGGATGTCAATATATAATCCCTGTGAGTGAAATCTTCCCAGGTGTAGTATTTACTAGAGCAGTAGGAAAAGATACTGCTATAAATGTTATTACTAAAGCTGGTGGATTTGGAGAAGAGAGCATCATAGAGAGAATCAATGAATTTTTAGAAAAACACAGCATTTAAAATTTAAAGAGAATGAATAAAAAGTTGGATTATATTTTTGTTCATTCTCTTTTTAATTGACAATACTGTTCATTTGAGATACTCTAAATATATACGATAATTTTCTCAGGAGGTAATATATGAACTTTACATTTAATCACTTTAATTTTAATATTTTTAATCTGCCTAGAAGTTTAAAATTCTATGAAGAAGCTCTTGGACTTAAAGAAGTAAGAAGAAAAGAAGCAGAAGATGGAAGTTTTATCCTTGTATATTTAGGAGATGGAAAAACTAACTTCTCTTTGGAACTGACTTGGATGAGAGATAGAGAAGAGCCTTATGATCTTGGAGATGAGGAATTTCACTTAGCTTTAGTTACTGATGATTATGATGCTGCCTATAAAAAACATAAAGAGATGGGATGTATAGCTTTTGAAAATCCTACTATGGGAATCTATTTTGTAACTGATCCTGATGGATACTGGATAGAGATAGTTCCTAAGAGATAATATAAAAGCTCCTTTGGATAAACCAAGGGAGCTTTTTTTATTCCTAGTCTTTTTCTGCATTTTTCTTTTCAAAGCTGATAAGGATAGGTGACCCATCAAATCCAAATGCCTCTCTGAATTTATTCTCAATATATCTAGCATATGAGAAGTGTATAAGTTCTGGATAGTTACAGAACAATACAAATTTCGGTGGTGCACTTGAAACTTGTGTAGCATAATTGATTTTAACTACTCTACCTTTTCTAGTAGGTGGATTGTTCATCAATACTGCGTCTTTCAATACTGTATTCAAGATACCAGTAGATATTCTCTTAGTATATTCTTCATAGATTGTATCTGATATTTCAAGTATTTTTGTAGTTCTTTGTCCTGTAAGAGCTGAAACAAACTCTATTGGAGCATATGATAAGAAAGGAAGCTCAGCATAAAGTTCCTCTTTCATACTCTTCATAGATACTTTATTCTTATCTACCAAGTCCCACTTATTAACTACTACAACTATTGGCTTCAATTCTTCAGCAGCTATTCCTGCTATTCTTTTGTCCTGCTCAGTAAGTCCCTCTTTCCCATCAAGCATAAGGATACATACATCTGCTCTCTTTATAGTTTTAATAGCTCTCAATACAGAATAGTATTCAAGGCTTTCTTCTACTTTTGATTTTCTTCTGATACCAGCAGTATCTATTATCATGTATTTGTTATCTTTGTATTGAACTATAGTGTCAATAGCATCTCTTGTAGTTCCTGCTATATCACTTACAATAGTTCTCTCTTCTCCTGATAATCTGTTTACCAGTGAAGATTTTCCAGCATTTGGCTTCCCGATGATAGCAAGTTTCAATACATCTTCTTCCTCTTCTGGCAAGTCGATTTTTTCTATCATTTCAGTTACCATATCCAGCATATCTCCAAGGTTTACCTTGTGTGCTCCTGAAACTGGGATAAGGTGTTCAAATCCAAGTCCCCAGAAATCATAAACATCATCTTGCTGCTGAAGGAAATTATCTATCTTATTTACACATAAAATAATAGGCTTCTGTTTTTTTCTAAGGATATATGCTATCTCTTCATCAAGAGGGTTAACTCCTGATTTTCCATCAACTACAAAAAGGATAACATCAGCTTCATTCATAGCAACTTCTGCCTGTTCCTTTATTTTTGTCATCATAAATTCGTTGTTTCTTGGCTCAAGACCTCCAGTATCTACAACAACAAATTCCACTCCATTCCATTCTGTTTCTCTATATAGTCTGTCTCTTGTAACACCTGGCATGTCATCAACTATAGCTATTCTGTCTCCTACCAGATTATTGAAAAGTGTCGATTTTCCAACATTTGGTCTTCCAACGATTGCAACAATAGGCTTCATTATATACCTCCCTATTTAATTAAAATTATTTATCTTCTCTTATTATTATTTTCTCTAGGAATTAAAATATCCTTTTGTTTTTGCTTCTTTCCATTATCTTTTTCTACAAAAAGTTTCTTATTTGTAAAAGGATTTATTTCTGTATAGTACATAAGTGTAGAATATGTAGACGGTGTAGGGGTAAATACCTGTACCTGTTCTGGATTTATCCTTAGTTCAGATGAGGCAAATCTTCTCAGATCAAGCATATCTTTTTCATCACACCCTGGATGAGCCGCTATCAAATAATAAGTTAAAAACTGTTTTTTTCCCAATTTACTGTTTATCTTATAGAATTTTTCTTTGAATTCCTTCAAAGGAGCTTTTCCCTGTTTACCCATAAGAGCTAAAACTTTGTCCTCTGTATGTTCAGGAGCTATCTTCATCTGTCCAGATACATGGTCTTTGATTATTTCTTCAAGATATATCTGTCCATTTCTTTTATCATCTAAAATCATATCATATCTTATTCCAGATGCAATAAATATTTTTTTTATTTTATCAATATTTTTTAATTTATCTAAAAGTTCTACCTGATTGTTATGATCTATTTTCAATGCTGGACATTTCTGTGGATAGAGGCATCTTCTGTCTTGACAGGCTCCCAGCTTTAATTTCTTGCTGCATTCTACATCATACATATTAGCAGTAGGTCCTCCTACGTCTGCTATGTATCCTTTAAATTTAGGAGCAGAGGCTATCTCTTTTACCTCTTCCACAATAGAATCCTGACTTCTTGATATAACTGTTCTTCCTTGATGAATAGCTATTGCACAGAAATTACATTCTCCATAGCATCCTCTATGAGTAGTCACAGAAGTTCTGATAGTATCCAGAGCTCTCACTTCTCCCATAGCTTTATAATAAGGATGTACATCTCTTTCAAAGTCCATAGAATAAATACTGTCCAGTTCCTCAGAAGTAAAATTTTCACATGGAGGATTCTGTATCAAATATCTGTCCCCACAAGGCTGACATAATCCTTTAGCTGTAATTGGATCGCAGTTGTGATAGAATATATCAAAAGCTTTTGCAAACTCCTTCTTGTCCTTCACACACTCTTCAAAAGATGGCAGCTCCAAATAGCTGTCCTTTTTTTCTTTGGCTATATAACTTAATCCTCTTATGTTTCTCCATTCTCTTCCACCTTTCAGTGCCTGAGCCAGAGCCAGCATAGATTTTTCTCCCATTCCATAAGAAAGAATATCTGCCTTTGCATCGAATATCAAAGGTCTTCTCAAATTATTGCTCCAATAGTCATAATGAGTGATTCTTCTCAAACTTGCTTCGATTCCTCCTAAAACTATAGGAGCATTTCCATTTTTAAAGAATCTTTTTATGAGATTGGTATACACCATAGAAGCCCTGTCTGGTCTTCTTGTATTTTCTCCTCCTGGAGTAAAATCATCACTTTTTCTTTTCTTTTTTGTTGCTGTATAGTTGGCTACCATGGAATCTACACATCCTGCTGAAACTGCCCAGTATAAATTAGGCTCTCCCAGTCTTGTGATATCCTTGTCACTGTTGATATCTGGTTGAGCTATTATCCCAACTTTAAATCCATGCTTATATAACCATTTTCCTATCAATGCACTTCCATTATAGGAAGAATCTATATATGTATCTCCAGATATTAATATTATATCTAAAGAATCCCATCCTAATTTCCTTACCTCTTCCATTGTTGTAGGCAAAAACATATTTAATCACCTGTTCTTTAAGACTTCCCTTTATTTTATCATAAAATACTGATATTAGCTATATTTTCTTTACAAAGTATAATCCTAAAATCAGAACCATTTCATAAAAAAAACTATCAAATAAGCAGATAAAATTTTTAAAACATTCTTCTGCTTATGAGATAGCCTCCTAATATGTTTATATTTTTTATTTGTTATATTGTTTTTTATATATCGCCTCTACAAATCCCTTGAATAATGGATGAGGATTATTTGGTCTTGTTTTAAATTCTGGATGAAATTGCCCTGCTATAAAGAATGGATGAACTTCTTTTGAAAGCTCCACTATCTCTGCAAGTGTTCCATCAGGAGAGTTCCCTGATATTAAAAGCCCTGCCTTTTGTATCTCATCTTTAAATTTATTATTAAATTCAAATCTGTGTCTATGTCTTTCATGTATCAGCTCTTCACTATACAATTCTTTTGCAAGTGTTCCCTCTTTAAGTACACATGGATATGCTCCTAATCTCATTGTTCCACCCATGTTTTCTATATTTTTTTGATCAATCATAATATCTATCACTGGATACTTAGTATCCTTATCAAATTCTGTAGAATTTGCTCCAGACATTCCCATTACATTTCTGGCAAACTCAATTACTGCAAGCTGCATTCCCAGACATATTCCAAGGAAAGGAACTTTATTCTCTCTGGCAAATTTTATTGCCTCCATTTTCCCTTCGATTCCTCTGCTCCCAAATCCACCTGGAACAAGTATCCCATTATATCCATCTAGTCTTTTCACATCAAGATTTTCTGCCTGAATATAGTCAATTTCAGCTTTGTATCCTTGAGCATATGCTGCATTTTCTATAGCTTCATTTACACTAATATATGCATCCTTTAATTCAACATATTTTCCTACTACTGCTAATTTTATTCTTTCCTTTGGATTTTTTATTTTATCTACAACTTCTTTCCAAGGAGTAAGATCAATCTCTCTGTCTTCTATTCCTAGTTTTTTACAAGCTGTTTTTGCCAGTCCCTTTTCTTCCATCACAAGAGGAAGTTCATATATAGTTCCAGCATCTTGTGCCTCTATTACTGCATCTATATCTATGTCACAGAACATTGAAAGTTTTCTTCTTATATCATCACTGATAGGATGCTCTGTTCTGCACACAAGAATATCAGGTCTTATTCCAAGTCCCATAAGTTCTTTTACTGAGTGCTGAGAAGGCTTAGTTTTTAATTCTCCTGCTGCTTTTAAGTAAGGAAGAAGCGTCACATGAATATAGATAACATTTTCTCTCCCTACATCATATCTGAATTGTCTTATTGCTTCCAGAAATGGAGTAGATTCAATATCTCCTACTGTTCCTCCTATTTCTGTTATAACTATATCTGAACCATTAGCTTTTCCTACTATCTCTATTTTTGATTTTATCTCATTTGTAATATGAGGAATTATCTGGACTGTTTTACCTAAATATTCCCCTTTTCTCTCTTTGTTTATAACTGACTGATATATTTTTCCTGTTGTTATATTATTATATTTTGTAAGATTCTGATCAATGAATCTTTCGTAATGCCCTAAATCTAAGTCTGTTTCAGCTCCATCATCAGTTACAAAAACCTCTCCATGTTCATATGGATTCATTGTTCCTGGATCAATATTAATATATGGGTCAAATTTTTGGATAGTTACATTATATCCTCTTTCTCTGAGCAGTCTACCTAATGAAGATGCTGTTATTCCTTTTCCTAATGATGATACTACTCCGCCTGTTACAAATATGTACTTAGTCTCTTTCATAAATATCCTCCATAAAGTAATTTTATTTTCAATAATCAAAAAAAGACGAAAAAAAAATCGTCTTTTATTTTAAAGAAAAATTGCACGTTTTTCTTTGGATATTTTTTTATTTGTAAA
>ERZ1694978.117-NODE-117-length-17960-cov-7.342307_pt1 | contig 17960 bp, 27 predicted proteins | sample MGYA00581608_ERZ1694978 | MGnify/ENA primary metagenome ERZ1694978 (study PRJEB42213, sample SAMN07424350) | human gut metagenome | biome: ENVO:00009003; feature: ENVO:2100002; material: ENVO:00002003 | host: Homo sapiens | place: USA | collected 2014 ... | reverse complement strand
ATACAGGATCGTCATCTGTAGTATTTTCTCGACTCATGACAATAATAACATCTTTATTTTTTGTTCTTTTAACATCATATATTTTTTGTAAAAACGGTACTGAAATTTCATACTCTAAATTATCCAAATAAATGTAATATAACTCATCCAAAGCATAGTCATTGAGACTGACACAAGATCTATTTTTCCTTACGTAATTTACTTTTCCGTCCCTTGCATTTTTCATAATTCTTTCTATGCGTTCTATACGATTTAAATAATTATTTTGAGTATCTTGTATTTGTTCTAATCTCTTGTACTTCTCTTCCAACTCTTTAAATCTTTTTCTGCTAATCCACATAATCAATCCTCAATTCTAAAATAATATTTCTTTAAACGTTCTTCCCCAATATGTTTAATTGCTTGTTTTGCAATCTCTTTTGATGAAAAATATATATAATGAGTTCTAAGTGTATTGTCATATCCTGTATCAATATTTTTCGAATCATAATTATAGCAAATAAGCCATTTATTTTGTTTCCTATCTGTCCAATCAATTTCACATTCATTATTCTCTTCTGCAAATCGTCGCAATTCAGCTTCTACTTTTAATTTCTCTAAAGCAAATTTTGCTTCTTTTTCTGTTTTAAAACAATTCCCAATTTCATAACGTCTATAATCTACATTATCATTGTCCCAACTTGAATTAACTACCCTAAAACCATTAATAATCCAATAATTTTTATCACATTCTGGTTTCCAAACCTTTCTCTTACATCCATTCGACTTCTTGATAATTTTCATCAACTGTTCTCTTTCTTCCTCTGAAAGATTCTCCATATTAACAGTAATATTATTCTCCATACTTAATTACTCCTCTTCGTTCAAATTAATTTTTACATTCTGCCATTTTTTATAAGCGTCCAAATACAATTCATTTTTATCACCGTTATATGTAAGTTCGTAATACATACCGTCAGAAATATTTGTGCTTAATAATGCTTTATGATTCTGCAGTGTCTTACAGTACCAGACTACATAAACATCTTCCTGTGTGATAAATACATTGTCTGTTTTGTCTACATTTTCATTGAAATATTTCACTACGTTTTCTTTGCATAAAGCAATAAATTTTTCACTACTCATAATCTTATTCTCCTTTTTTCTTTCTAAATTTCTTACAATTTCTCTTGTGTCTTCTAATATCTTCTTTAATTTTAAATAAGATTCATTTGGAGCATATTCTTCAGGATGATCTCTTGTAAACGATACACATTTACCATTAGTCTTATCTTCTACAATTAAGAATTCACCTTTATTTTTAATAGCTTCAAACTGTTCATGCCAAACTTTTACATGTCTTACATTACTAAAATCTAACCCTGATGGTACTGACATATTATTTACCTCCTACGAAACGAAAGTTTTATCTTATTATTTTTCTAAATACTGCATATAGCTGTGACACCATATGCAGCTAAATTTATTTACGTTTTCTTCCAAAAAAGAATCCAATGCAAGTTGACATTACAATACATACAATAAATACCCATATATTTAATACAATCATTTATTACCTCTTTTTCTTTTCATTTCTTCTATTGTTTGTCTTGCATTTCGTTCTCTCTCGCTTGCTTCAAGCCTCATGTCTTGAGCTTGTACACTAGAGTCAAAAGCAATTCTACTCCCTTCTGCTCTTCGCCTCGTTTTCTTGGCTCCTTCTCTGACTCTCTCTAGCATTCTTTCACTCTCATTATTCATGTTCATACTGTCCATACTTTGATGGAGTTCAATAATCTGACTATCTGCTTCCATCTGGAATAAAACCTGTTCTTTTTCCTCTTTTAATTTCTGAAGATCTGAACTTGCCTGATTTCTAATTTCTTCCTGATGCATTTTAGCTTGTTTCATTTCTTCTATCGTATCTTTTAATACCTTGATTTTGTTCTCTACTGTTTCTTTTTTCATAGCATATTGCATTGCAGAGTTTTCATCATTATTATCTAAACATGCGTTAATTTCTTTTGTGATACGCATAATTTCTTTATTTGCATTGTATAAATCCTTTTCTGCGCTGTCTAATCTTCCAGAAATCTCCGCATATGTTGTAGATGCTTTATTATAAAATTCTTCTTTATCACGAATAGCTGCATTGTAATAATCTTTTGCCCCTTCTGGAGTAGACGCATCTTGTCTCATTACTTCGTCGGTTCTTCCTTTTAATTTCACTCTTAATTGTTTTCCAAACGAAGAGTTTAAGAAAATGACGACTAAAATAACAACGATTGCAATCAATACAATAAACATAAAATTTGTCATATACCTATTCTCCTATTCAACATCAATTCCGTATGTATAACATAATGTTTCTAGCCCACCATTGTAACCACTTCCAACTGCTTTAAACTTCCATTCATTGTTGCGTCTATAAATTTCTCCAACAACAATTGCTGTCTCAGTAGAAAAATCCTCGCTCAAATCATATCTTAATAACTGTTCTCCTGTTTCTTCGTCTAATACTCTAATATACGCATTTTCTACCATTCCAAAATTTTGTAACCTATTGTTTGCATCATAAATTGTTACCGCAACGGATATTTTTTCACTATTATTCGGCAAATTCTGAAGATTTACTTTAATTACCTCATCATCACCTTCTCCATCACCAGTTCTGTTGTCACCTGTATGGATGACGCTCTTGGTTGAGTTTGAAAGGTTCCCATAAAACACAAAATCCTTGTCATTACCCACTTTTCCGTTTGCGCCTGTAATAAATACAGAAGCATCTAAATCGAAATCAGATTCTCCATCATAATGATTTGTATCCCATCCAAGTCCAATAAGAAGTTTATGTAATGATGGTCTACCTTTTGTTAGATCTACTCTTTGTCCCTTCTCAAGATTAACAGACATTTCTCACACCTCATTTCTTATCTGTAATTTTCTGTTAATTCGCTAATACTTTTATCTGTAGTTCCTGTTCCAATGGCATTGAATTTCCACTCATTATTTTTCTTATACAATTCCCCAAAAATCATTGCAGTTTTACCAGCGTAATTATCGGACAAATTGTATCTACAAATTTCATTTTTGCTAGACTGATTTACAATTCTAATAAAAGCATTTTTAATCATCCCAAAATCCTGTTTTCTTGCATTACATGCATAGATGTTAACTACAAATACAATTTTACCAACATTTTCTGGCATATTTTTTAAGTCAACTGTAATCTGTTCATCATCTCCGTCACCATTTCCTGTCAAGTTGTCTCCATGATGTAAAATGCAACCATCACTTGACCGGTGTGATCCGTAATAAACAACATCCATATATTTATCTTCGTTGCTTAAAACAATTGCTGAAGCATCACAATCAATATCATATGTTCTACCAAACAATCCTTTTTTCGCCGCATCCCAACCAAGACCCACAACTACTTTCTCAAGACCATTTACTTCTTTTGATAAACTGATTTTCTGACCTTTTACTAAATTTACTGACATATTCTTATTCTCCTTTTTCTTTTATACATTCAATCCAAAGTTCTTTGCAATAGCTACAAATCCATCATTATATCCGCATCCAATTGCGTTAAATTTCCACTCTCCATTCTTACGATATAGCTCCCCAGCAACGATACCTGTTTCAAGAGAAAAATCTTCATCTAATTCATACTTAAATAGTTCTTCATTTGTATCAGCATCATATGCTCTAATATATGAATTGGACACCATCCCAAAATTCTGAAGCCTATCTTCGGCATTATAAATTGCTGCAGCAAAACTGATTTTTTCAATATTCGATGGAATCTTATTCAACTCTACTTTCATCGTTTCATCATCACCAGCTCCTTCGCCTGTTCTGTTGTCGCCAGAATATACAATTGCTCCACTTGGATGACATGGCTGGTTATAGAAAATAAAGTCCTGTTCACCAGTTACTTTACCGTTTGCATCTGTTAAAAATGCAGATACGTCAAGATCAAATGGTGCATTCCCATCATATTTGTTCGTATCCCATCCTAAACCAAATACAACCTTCTTCAATCCGTCATTTCCTTTTGTTAAATCAACTTTCTGACCCTTTACTAAACTAATTGACATATTTATGTTCTCCTTTTTAATTATTTATTTTTGTAACTGCTTTTCTTACTAAATCAACTGGTATTACCATAAACGCAAGAACTACAATAACTAACCAATGATTGAAATCTAACGGTGTTACCTTAATCAATTCACCTGCAAAATTGCAAAGTACTACTGTAATCATAAAAATGCTAATTGCGATATATCCAAATAATTTATTTTTTCTAATTCCTTTTAAAAGGTTGAAACTATCTGTTCTAATATTAAATCCGTTAAACACTGCCATAAAACATAACAAAGCGAATCTCGCAGTCATTGCCTCTACATCTGTTGAAAACATTTTAGAAATAGGACTAAGAATGATTACTCCATATAATGCAATAAAAGATATTGTGCTAACTGCAATTCGTGTTTTGGCTCCCCTTATAAATAATCCGGAACCTTTTTTGATTGGGTCTTCATACATATATTCTTCTTTTGGTGGTTCTCCTCCAAATGAAAGCGAATTCAAAGAATCCATAATAATATTTACAATAAGGATTTGTACTGATGCTAGTAATGATCCAGCTGCTACAATCGGATACAACACACTCAAAATAAGTAAAGAAATGTTGATTGGTAACTGGAACTCTAAAAACATCATAATGTTGTGCATAAATGTTCTTCCTAGTTCTACCGCTTTTACAACTGAAGCAAAATTATCGTCTGTAAGCACAATGTCTGATGCTTCTTTCGCAACATCGCTTCCTGTTTGCATTCCAAATCCAACATCAGAACGTTTTAATGCTGGCGAGTCATTTACCCCGTCTCCTGTCATCGCAACAGATCTACCAATCTCTTGAGCTAAAGTAACAAGTCTCAATTTTGTATTCGGAGAGCATCTTGAAATTACTCTCAATGATGGGATAATTTCTTTGACATCTTCATCGCTCATATTTTCGAATTCATCATTTGTGAGAGCTACATCACCATCTTTGTAAATTCCGCATTCTTTTGCTACCGCAATTGCAGTTTCAATACAATCTCCTGTAATCTCAATAACTTGAATACCAGCTTTATGTGCAATATTCACTGCGTCTGGAACCTCGTCCCTAACAGGATCAACGACTCCAATAATACCAAGTAATGACATATCTTCCGGTAGTTTATTCTCTTCTAACTTTTCATTTTTAGAAGACAACGCAATACATCTCATAGATTTCGTTGTCATTTCTCTAAGTTTATTCTGAATCGCTTCTTTGTCCTTAGATGTAAAAGATTTTCTATTTCCTTCCTCATCAATCATAAATGAACACTTTTCAATAATTCTCTCAGGTGCTCCTTTATAATATGTAAGGTTGTCCTTTGTAGTAAACGCTGAATATTTATTACTACTGCTAAACACTTGCTTGTCCAACATTTGAATATTCTTATTAATATTTTTGTATTCATCTGAATTAACTAAGGACATCATGGCTCTATCGATTGAATTTCCACCAGTGATCATCCCATCTTTGTCAAATGTAGAACTGTTGTTCAAAACAATGTTGTTTTTCATTTCATTCCACAATTTTGAATTCATATCAATTTCTTTTGTATTTGAGCCAATAATTGTCTTTGGAGTCATAACACCTGTTGTCAATGTTCCCGTCTTATCTGTACAAATAATGTCAACATATGCTAATTCAGGAATTTTACCTGGATTCTTGGCAAGGATATTGAACTTCTCCATTGTTTTTACGTTCTGTTTGGTAACAAGTTTTACAATTAATGGAAGTCCTTCCGGAACTGCAGCAACAACAATGGTTAATGCAACTGAAAAATTCTGTGCAAATTTCTGAATTAAATTGAAAATGTCATCCGAAAAATATTTTGAAACACCAACTTCCATAATTCCAGAAACGGTAAGAACAATAAACGTAATTGATGCTGCAATCGTTCCCCACTTAGAAATAAAGCCACTTAAATTATCTAACGCAATATCAAGAGCTGTTTTAGGAGCCTCTAGTGTTTGCATTTTTACCAATGTATCTCCATTGACTGTATTTACACCAACATCTGTGACAATCATTTTTCCTTCGCCGGACATCACGGTTGTTCCTGCAAACAAACAATTCTGATTTGTATACGCATCTGTCGATGTTGTTTTCTTATGAATATATCCATCAATCGGCGTTTTCTTACACTCTTTTGTTTCTCCATTAATTGCAGCATTGTTAACTGAAATTTTACCTTCCATAAGATATCCATCTGCAAAAATCTCTTGTCCCATTCCTACACAAACAACATCTCCCACAACCAATTCATCTTTATTGATTGTTTGCAATTGACCATTTCGTATTACATCACAATGCCTAATAGATGTTTTTGCTCTTAATTCTGCTGCTGATTTTTGTACACCCAACCCTGTCTTAACCGCGATACAAGTTACAATTGCAAGAACAAACATAATCATAAGCGGTTCAGATAATTCCATTACACCTAAAAACCCCAACACCATTTGCAACATGGCAATTGCAATTAAAATCATAGTGATTTTTTCACATAGAGCATCTTTTGCAAAATGATACCATTTTTTTAATTTCGGTTCTGGTAATTTATTAGAACCGTACTTTTCTCTGTTTTCAACAACCTGTTCATTTGTTAATCCATTCATATTACTCTCCTTTTGCTCCTTTTTCTTTATGTAAATCACCAATCTCTTTCATGGCGCGTACATACGCTTCTTTCTGAATATTAATTGCTCTTTCACGTTTTTTCTTATCTCTTTTCACTTTTCGCTCATGAGCATGTCTCTTTTTCATTGCTTCTTCATGTTTCTTATTCTCTGCTTCAACAAGCTTTCTATCATGTTCTTTTATTGCCTTATCGACCATCTTTACATATTTCTTTTGATAAGAAAGTTCTGTTGCCATATGCTCAATTCCTTCTAAAGTATATTTGTCTTTATACATGTTTTTTGATAAAGCAACGAATAAACCTCGCCGCAAATCAAAAGTGTCCTTATCATCGCAAACAACTTTCTCCTGTGTGTTATCACTAAAATCAACTCTAATTACTTTATTTGGAAATAAAATTTCAAAACTAGAAATTTCAATGTTATTATTATCTTCGTATACAGATGATTTAGAAATTTCTAATCCAATTCCACTGCACATCTCCTTACATAGATCATAAGCCGTCTTTGCTTTATAAAAATCTTCCTTCATTCCTATTTCTCCTTTTAAATCTGCTTTATAATATCTATAACAAAAATTAGTCAAAAAATAATAAAGCTATATACATATTAAATTTATTTCATTTTATTTAATCATAATTCCGAAAAATCAAAGTGCTCACCGCAGCTACACTCAACTGTTCCAAACACTCCAATTGATGTTGGCGTAAATTTATATGTATAGCTTCCGCCAATTGTCCCACTATATCTCATCTTTTTAGAAGATTTTGTAATTCCATGAACTTTTTCTTCGTGTTCGTTCTTCCATTTCTTAATTCTCTCATTTTCAATCTCTGTAATTGGAAATCCACGCCGAAGATCTTCTCTCATATTATCTAACTGTTGATTCATCTTTTGAATTTCTTCATCTTTGTCGTATTCGTCTGTCAGTTTTTTATTCTCTTTTACAAGACGGTCAATGCGCATGTCTTTGTTTTTACATTCATCCATAATAAAATCAACTGCGTCCTGAACTGTCCTACACGTTTTCTCTGATCTAACCAGCATAATTAGTCCTCTTTTTTCTTATTCTCTTCTTGATTTACTCCAACGTTCGCTATTTTATAAAGAATGTCGTATAACCATCCAAAAATATTATCCTTTTTACTACTCAATTTGTTAGAGATATAAATTACAAAAACTATTATTGGAGCGAGATATCCAGTTGCAACACACACAAATGTCCAATCCGTATCATCAAAGAATTTTTTTAAATGCTTTTTATTATATTCCGTTTTCCTTAAATAACTAAAAATTAAAAATAGCAAAGTAAGAAATCCAACCAAAATCCATGATAAAAAGAATCCAATAACCTCTTCGAAATCATTTTTTAAGATATCACTTGATATAATCAACTCATGTCCTCCTTCCTTACTGCAATATAAAACCAAGAATTTATCTTACAATAATAAATGATTCTCCATTTTGGTTCATAGCACTGATACTATGTTTTCGTTTTAATAACCGCATGATACTAGCAACTTCTTTTTCACATTCATGGCACAAATCTTTTTGCTTAGAATTAGGTGTTACATTTTGAAAAGATCCAACGGATAGTTCCGGTAACACATAATCAGGCGTATGTTCACACTCTTTACCGCATAAATCACAATAGTATTTTTCTTCAACTTTTTTCATAATTTAATTCTCCATTTCTTCAAGTATTTCTCTTATCTCTTTATTTTGTTCTTGTCTTAATTTCGATTTAAACATTCTTCGGTTTTTCTTTTTCATTTTAGACCATCCATTATGATTATTCGCCCAACATGCATACCGTTTGCTAAACCACGACTGACCATATTCTGAAAACTGTCTTCGAGAGACTTCATTCGACTTCTTCATTTATTCACCTCAGATCTCAATATAATTCCATCTTTTCTTATCTTCGTATTTCCACTGGATCTGCCCTTGGTAAATTCTTGTTTCTATATTCTCTACATTGTCCATGCCTAGGATAAATTCTCTATAAGAATCAATATCTCTCTCGGATAAACCATGAATTGCTTTAAAAATGTCTAAATTCATACAAATATGCTCTACTGACCATTCATAATCCGTTAACGATAATTGTCTTTCAAACTCTTTTACATTTTTGTCTACTTCGGATTTTGCTTCTTCATATGTAAAATAGACTTTATCAGGACGAATTGAAACATGATCAATATGATGCTGCCACATAGGATATTTCTTTAAAATTCTATATCCTTCTTTTGTAATTTCAGCCTCAATAACACCGTGGAAAATTGTACAATCCTTTACCAAATATCCAAGTTCATAAGCTTTTTTTATTGTTTCCGGGTTCTTAATGTCAATCTGATAATTCACTTCTTCTTCCGTTAAAACGGAATATGTAATTTTGAATAGTTCTGTATTGTATGTCCATCCTTTGGGTAGTTTCTTATATTTAGTTTGGCTATCAAATTCGTCAATCGGAATTCCATTTACTAATCTTCTTTCTCTTAATGCTAAATAATCGATTACAACAGCATCTGAAAATTGTTCATCAACCATTCCATTTCTTACAGAATACCTACCATTACCTTCACTATGGCACCAATAAACAATATCTCCATTTTTAAATCTTTTCTCAAATCCCTGTTTCATATTTCACCTACTTTCTAAGAAATTTATATGGATCTCCAACTCCACATGATTTTACAATATCAATAACAGCATCTGCCGGAATATAAACAACATCATCAGATGCATTATCTCTACAAATAAATTCTCCATTTAATGCTGCATACAATCTGATTTGATCAATAACCCTATCCATATCAAAAGCTACCGGCTGTTTATCAATCAAATCGTCAATGTATCCAACTCCAACTTGACCAGGAGAAAATCCTGTCTCTTTTGCAAACTGTTCTGCTAGTTTTTGCTTATCAATAAATTCTCTGCTCATACACTTTATTCTCCTGAATAAAAGTTCTCTTTCAAATTATTTTTGCACGATTACATTATTATCTTTAGGATTATCTTTTACATGTAGTTCTGCATAAACTTCATAAACATACGACTTAAAAAATGAGTTACTGTAAACAAGCCCATCTAATAAATTTACTGCACAATTTTCTCCGATATCTGCAAGTTTCATATAGTAAGTTTCTCTGAAGCAAAATACATGTCCTGGTTTAATATTCATTACATCTGTCATAATTTTCTTATTCGATACAATTTTCATATAATCAGTCGTCCTTCCCGATTTTATAAATGACACCATTTATTTACTAAATCCGCCTGCTTTTCTGTGAGTTCTGTAAGCAGAATCTCATTTAATAAATCAAGCTGCAATTCAGCCATCTCTCTGCAAATCTCTCCACACTCTGGATCTGGTTTTTCGCTACAATTTTTACATGCTCCGGTACAAATCTTCATATTTAAATCGCTCCATTTCTTTCTTCTGTTTCTGAATCTTAATTGCTTGATCACAAATAATCTCGCGTAACATTTCAATGTCTTGTTTATGCATATCAGTAGACGTATTAGCCATTGTATTTGTTTTTATCAATGAACAAATACACTCCATACATTCTGTCATATCATCAACAGTAATATCTGATTGACATCCATTTTCTACCATTAAATATAATTCACTCAAATTCTTGTTATATTGTCTAATTGTATCTAAATTTTCTTCAGATAACTTTCTCATTATTCACACCTCGCTTTATCACACTCATGAAATCTTAATAACATGTTATATTTTTCTTCGCCAAATATGTTTTTCCATTTATTTTTAGTTTTTTCCGTGTTCCAATTAAAAGGCATCATGTGATAATTAATTAAAAAACAACAATCTAACAAAAAAACATCGGTATTATATTCTTCAAATGGATTATACAATGTTGTTAAAACACAATACGATCCGACATTTTCATGTCCAAAATAATGAGCAATCCCATTTTCATCAATCGTCTGCGTGCACAATTTACCAAAATCATGTATTTTTGCACCAAGAAGAAAACCGCTTTTATATACATCATAAGGATGAGCCAAATCTGAAAACTTGTTATATGTAAAATCACAATGGTCTTCTAAATACATATTGTGGTGCGGATTTTTTTGATCAAATCCTATCATTGATATCGTAACTGCATTTGGAAGGATTTTTTCAGCATATGTATATCCCATATCATGAATAACAATTTCACTAAATCCTTCTTCTTTAAAAGGAATTTGAAATCTTCTTAACTGCTTTTCGAGTACATATTCTGGTACTGTATGTTCTCTATTCTTATTATCTTTAACACAATCTTTGTATTTCTTAGGTACAATATAACAAATCTTCTCAACATCCAATTTTTTCACGTGCTCAACAATCGAACGTCGTGACTTTATCGTGATATTCGTTGCATCTGCAATTACATTTTTATTCTTATTTAATGATTCTCTTATTCTCTTATTAAAAATATTAAACACTTTTTCATTATCAGATTGATTTTGGCATGATCCAAACAATTCTTCTCTAATTGCATCTGAAGATACAATCTCTGCATTATATTTGACAGCTAAATCTTTTGCAATGCTGGACTTTCCACTTCCAGAAAGTCCACACATAATAAATAATTTGGGTTGCATTTACATTGCTTCCTCCATTAATTCTTCAGCCTCTTCCATATCCGGAACATCTGAAGTGTCTTTAATAATTGATTCAATTACCTTAAACTCAAACACTTTGTCCTTATAAGCTGTAAATGATTCTCTATTATCAATACGTACAACCACACCTTCAGCAATATGTGTTCTTCCAATTTCATCTGCCGGCATACCAGATAAATATTTATTTACTCTTTCCATTAGATCTTCTTTTGTTGTATAAATAAATTTTTCTAATTCTGGAACATATTTTACACCAAGTTTATCACACCAAATTTTAACCACTTCCCAAGGAACTTCCATTACTGTTCCATCACCGGTTGTCATAGTCATACGATAAACATACATCTCAGATTCTCCTGGCTGACAACCATAAGAAAATGTTGTCTCTTTCCCAAACTTCTTTGTAAACTCTTTATCTTTGACTTTTGAATTTGATGCAGAACCCATAATTGGTGTAGTCTCATTTACATATCCTACAATTTCGTAAAACACTTCACATCCTTCAGGTAATTTATCCTTTAATAAATCGTGATATTTTTTTCTGAATGCATTATCAGAATAATATCCATCTGTGCTATTCAAATCTTTAATTACAACTCTTCTACTTCCAGACACAACAGAAATTTCTTTTGTCTGTTTCTGTCTCATATGTAATAATTCTCTCAACTTACTATTTTTCTTTGTAATTTTTAATGTCTTAGCAGTACGAGCAGATGTTCCATGAAGCTTACGTGTAATATAGACTGTATCACCAGGCTTAAAAGAATTTAAATTATATGCAAGCTGCGCAGTATCTTTATGTTCTTCAAAAAATGGATAGGAAATATTTTCTTTATACTTCTCTTTCTTTTTATTAGAGTTAATATTACTTCTTTTATTTCCTCTTGGAATATACTTTTTACAAATTTCATGTCCTCTAAGAACTGTAATTTGATCTCCATCTTTCAGTTTATTAATATCAGTATATTTCGAAAGTGTATCAATTGGTAAAATCAACCCTTCTGATTTTTCACCTCTTAATCTGATTGCGGTTACATTTCTCTTATTTGGATCCATATAACCACCAACGTTATTTCCGTTCTCGTCCTTTACTCTCACAAGTTTGTTGTCATTTGCATACTCTTCAGAAAGCTGTCCATCAGACGGAAAGAATACAACCCTCTGTCCATCTTTATAACTCAAATCCACAATTACATTCTGTCCGAATACCTCTACACACTGTAAACGGTCAGCTGTTACAACGCATTTTATTTGATGCCATAATTTGCAGAATTCGGAAAATTAAAACATCCCATTTTTAGCCTTGTTATAACGGTAATAATTTTTTCTATTACTGTTATAACAAGGATTCCAGGGGTTCGGGGATGGAAGATCCCCGTATTATTTCTGCACTATTTATTTTTCTGAAAATGGCATATTATAATGTGCTGATCAACACCTCTGCTATAATTGAGCCACATATCATCTAAGTTCTTTTCAAACTCCTGACGACGAAGCATGATTTCCATCTTAAAATCATCTTTGTATTTTTGTGTACTTTTATACGCATCAATATACGCATCAAAATAGTCTCCAAAAATATCTTCGAAATTATTCATATATATACTCTCCTTCAAAATACCTTTAAGAAATCGTCGGAATTATTATCAATTTTATCTTTCAAAACAAATTCAAATGAACCTCCCATTGTTGCGTAATGTTGAACATAATCTTCTGCTTTAATTTCAATTACATCTGCATTTATAACTCTATCTGCAAGTATATAATACTCCTGAGCATACATTTGTGGATGAATAAAAGTTTTCCCATTTGTGTTCCTAATATAAAATGAAATCTCTTTACATGCATTGTTTATTTTGCCAAATACTTGTATGGTGTCTAAAATCAATCCATTTATATCATCTACACATAAACAATCTCCAAATTCTTCACTTTTCCAAAGTACTTTTACAAGTTTGTTCTTCTCTATTTTCAATCTTTATTACTCCTCATCTAAAATATTTTTATACATCCTTTTAAAATCGAGATCTGAAAAATAAAACCACCAAAATCCATATTCCCTTCTAGCTATATGTTTGCTTTTACAATTAGAACATTCTGTTAAAATAATCTCTTGATCAGTTTGCAAATCATAATCTTTAAAAATGTGAACTATATGACCACACTTTTCACATATTGCTGGATCTTCTACGATTTTTACAATGTAATCACTATTATCAACAACTCTTACTGGACAATAACATTCATTTATTTTCATTCTTTATCTCCGGTTGAAACAGACATTTCATCTGTGAATGTGTATACTCCATATATAAAGTATTTCTTTAGATCTGTACGAATTCTAACTTTATCACCAACTTTATGTTTCAATTGATATACCTCTTTTCATTAATATTTTGTATCCTGGACAACTACTTTCCCCACAATCGTAGTTGTCTTTTTTTAATACCCAGCATTTACATGTCTTTTTTAGTTTTGCTCCACATGCAACACAAAAATTATCTTCTTCCTTTATTTCTGAATTCCCGCATTGAGGACATACCATTTGCTGTGCCTCCTATTCTTCGAATTCTGTTTCTTCTGTTACCGTTGAATTGTCACAAATTGTTACCATTGTATTTTCATTTGGAATAATGATTACTTTTTCATCGTCTAATTTCCAAAATGAAATTTGTTTACCTTTTCCGTGTAATAATTCACCATCCCATTCAAGAACATCTGTTGATAATTTAACTTCCCCAGGAAGAAGTGTCATTAACTTTGCTCTCTTGCCTGTATAATCAATATTCTCTACCAATGACCTAATTTCCGGATAAATTTCACACACTCTTGTATACATATCAGGCATAAATCTTTTAAGTTGATCACAAAACTTTGGAACATATTCTTTCTGATAAGAAGATATTTCTCCGCCCATGAGTGCATATGGTCTATATTTAATAAGTTCCACAATAAATTCAGGTGTAAAATCTTCTTTCTTAATCATGTCATTATCTACAAAGAAATCACTATTTCGAATTGGATTATTATATCCATTAAGATGCGGCAATCCAAGAAAAACATAATCTCCAATTTCACATACAAAATTTAATGATTTTAACGCATATTCAACATCTCCGTATTTTCCCTTATATTCACTTACTAAATATCCGCATTTACGTGCTGCTTTTGTAAAACCTTCTTTCTTTTCAATTGTGCCGTAAGGACAACTATGCCTCCATAATCCATTTAGCATCACACAACGTTTACGCTTATAAGCATCGCAACTTTCACAATTATTACACTTATAGACAGAAATACGTTCTCTGTCACCTTTCCCAGATTTAAAAATGCTGGCTCTCGGATCATAATATGTAAAATTAATTGGCTTGTACTCTCCGATAATAATCACTCCTATCTATATTCAATTTTCTTAATTTGGAAATCCATGCTTGACTAAACATGTATAGATATGTAATATAATAAATGCATTGGATTCCAAATTATTCAGTGTATTTGTGTTTATAGACACACATCGAAGTTTGGTCGCGGAGATGTGTGTCTATTTTATTCACTTATTCTACAAGCAATTTCTGCAATTCTTCTACTGACATATTATGTAACTGTTCGTCCTGCTTCGCAGCAATAATAGACATAATTTTCTGATTACGCTCTCTATCCAAGAATTTCTTTTCTCTTGCTTCTTTTTCTTCCTGTTTTACCGTTACAATATGTTTAACAATTTCAATTTTTAGTTCAAGTTCTTCATCATCCTTGCTCTTTGTACTCAAAAGACTTTCTTCTTTTGTTTTCTTCATCTCAGAATTAAGCGTCTTGAATACATTGTCAAGATTCTCTACACTTAAATCCCATAGATCTTCAGTAGAAATCATACCTTTAAATGGAAATCTAAATTTGTTTCTAGCAGCAATTTCAAACATGTTCGTACTCATATCAATATTCTCCTTCTTGATTAAAACTTAATTTTTAAAATTCTCTCTGTTGCACCTTTTACTTTTACAATCAGCTCTGCTCTTTTTGTCATACTAAAACCAACTCCAGAAAGTTGATCATCAGAATATTCTACATGGCATTTTGATCCAAGAGCTTCAAATACTCTTTTATGCTTTTCTAATTCACTCTTTAAGAATTCATTATAATATCCATTTGGTTCTTCATCATTTTTACATCCGTTCAGCATAAAGAACAAATGTCTATGACCAATACCGTCCTGTTCATCAAAATAATTTGGACTATAACAAACCACCGATACCGGCGTAAACTCATTTGTTGAAATTCCCCAAACTGTTTTACTTGAGATTTTAGAGTTCCCAGAAATTTTTTCCTTAATTGTAAATTCCCCATTAGTATCCAAAATTACATCAGCTACATGAACATCTTGTCCTGCCATCATCGAATTGCTATAATCAAAAGAATGAATCTCTCCGTTAAATTCGATTTCTGCTCGGAATCCATTTCGGGCACTTCCTGAATACTGATTTACAAAAAATTTATAAACACCTGGTTTCATTTTTGATTTATCTGACCATGTAATATTTTCCACAGCAACCTTACCATTTGGATGAATAATATCTACGTCAAGCTGTCCAGTCATGGATGACAAAGATGGTTTTCTACAATTGCTAAAGTAGATCTCATTTCTATTTGGCTCAATACAATGTGCGTCCAAGTCACAGTTATCTCTTCCATCTTCATTCCATTGGATAGAGAATCTAAGAACACCATCCACATTTCCACCTGCAGCTTTTACATTCTGCTTCATGTCAGAATCCGTAATATTGCCTGAATAAGCCCAACTCAATCCATTGTTCCATTTAAACATTGATTTAGAATCTTTGTTACAAGGAGCAATTAGAGAAACGAAATTATTCGAATGCTTATTTTCCACTAGCACTTCTACTTCTTTCGCTGATGGTAAGACATTTTTAATGAAATCATTTGCAGAAATTTCTTCTACTCTTGAAAATTTTCTTGGATTAACTACAGCCTGTTTTTCTAATTCTCCAAAGATGTCAGATGAATCTGAAATTCGTTTCGTTGCATCTTTATTTGAGAACAAAATATTATTCACCGTAATATCATCCAAAGTTGCGAATCTTCTATTGAGAGAATCCATATATCCTAATTCAGAAATTGTCTTCTTTGCATCTTCTAACATTTTTTTCGTAAAAATTGCTTTAGGTCTTTTATAATTTGCCGGTGCTACAATCTGTTCATATTTTTTTACCGCTGTATCAAGATCCATGTCATTACTTACATTCACAAGAAGTGTTCCAATGCTGTGATTTCTAATTCGTCCAATTGCAATACCTGCTTTTACAGAATTCTCCCATGAATATAAATCACGATCATCATCAGAATTTAACTTTTCATATTCTTTCTTATATCTCTTAAACTCCATCAGGATAGACTTCCACTCTTCTCCTTTATATAGAGTGTTGGAATTGATAAGCTCAAGCACTGTCTCTAACGCATCCATAGAAATTTCATCAAGTGATCTTTTAAATACATTTTTCGTGTCTCTAAATCCACCCTTAATATCTCCAATTGAACGAGCGGTTTTGTCTACAAATTTATCATCTAAAATAATTTGAAAATGTTCCCACTTTTTCATTGTTCCGTCTTCATACTGCTCGTAATTGTACTCTGTTCCAATCTTTTTAAATTTGCTTACATACACGTCTGTTACACAGTGTCTTCTTACAAAATTAGACATAGCTTTTGCAACAGGTTCAAATTTATCATCATGAATATCTAAGTCCCAAATTGTTTCTAGTTTATTGTCTTTAATTACTACAGCATTACCGATTTGCTTGATAAACTGCCTACAACAACTACAATCATATTCTCTTCTTTTCCTATAAATCTCATTTGTTCCCGCCGGAAAACTATCAAGATATACATTCCACATTTCATCCTTATCCACACCAGCTTCAAATAACCATTCAGTGTCTTTTGTCATTGTATTAAAATGATCAGAAATCATATTTCTAAATTCTTTAAATTCCATGCCTATTATCTCTCCTTTTATTTACTTATCTTTTATGCTTCATTATGTATCTTCTTCTGGTTGTTTCTCTCAATGCATGTCCACCATGTAATCTTCTGTAGTTATTTGTGATTCCATATAATGCCCAAAAGAGTTCCTTCCTATTTAAATATGTAAGTTCACATGTAAAATGTGGTGTTTTAGAAATATCCAGCTTACCAGTAGGTTCCCGCTCATTAACATCCTTGCTTTCGCTCAATGTCGATACTTCTGCATTTTCTATATTTATCTTCTTTCCAGTTTTAAGATCTACAAAACTTACATTTTGAATTCCATATATTTCAAAACCACTCATAAATTTATTCTCTTTCATTATTTAAAATTTCTTTCAATGTTACTGGTGTATAATTCCACAACACACACCCTACATTTTTTGCTACGCACTTAATTTCATATTCACTGTTTAGTTTTTTGATATACTCTTGATAATAATCTTCTTCCATAGAATTATGTACGTGCCCATATAAGTGAACAGACCACACTTTATGCTCTTTTCCATCTCTTCTGTAATGGTGCTGATGATTCCAAAAAGCCAATGGAAAGTGAGACA
>ERZ1694978.91-NODE-91-length-31999-cov-10.460994_pt1 | contig 31999 bp, 47 predicted proteins | sample MGYA00581608_ERZ1694978 | MGnify/ENA primary metagenome ERZ1694978 (study PRJEB42213, sample SAMN07424350) | human gut metagenome | biome: ENVO:00009003; feature: ENVO:2100002; material: ENVO:00002003 | host: Homo sapiens | place: USA | collected 2014 ... | reverse complement strand
TGAAAGTGAAGAATTTGTAAGGTTTTTTAAAAAAACCTTGAGTTTATTGAAAAAATATTATAGTAAAATTTCTACGGTTATAAAAATAAGAATTTGAGATATATATAATGTGGTTTAAAATTACTTTTTAACCATCTAAAAGCAGCTAAATTAATCAAAAAAATTTTTATAGCTAACAAACAACTAACAAATACGCATCCGTTACCTTGTTATGTAACGGATGTCTTTTTATATAATTTTATCTACAGCTTTTCTCAACTCTTCTATATCTTTGTGAGTATAAATTTTTTCAGTAGTCTCAAATTTACTATGTCCAATAATGTCTTTTATGGCTGTAGCATTGGCTTCAGCATTATTAAGAAGAGTAGCAAATGTATGTCTGCAATCATGTATTGTGTGTTTCATATCTAGCTGTTCTAAAAGTGGTATAAAGTTTAAATGTCTCCAGTTATTGTAGTGAAGTTTTTTATTCTGTGGGGATTGAAATAAATATGTTTTATTAGGTGAAATATACCTTGTTATTATAGGTAGAATTTTATAGTTAAATGGGATCAATCTATTTTTACCTGCTTCTGTTTTTATTCCAGCTCGGCAATATCTTTCTTCTAAATTTATATCAGATATTTTTAATTCTATTAATTCTCCTATTCTCATACCTGTATAAATTAGAACCAAAATCATATCTACATCTTGTATTCCAGATAACTCCCAAAGTTTGTCAATTTCAGTTTTGGTAAATATTTTTCTTTGAACAACTTTTTCATTCTTTTTATTAATATCTATAAGCACACCATAGTTCTTTTCAACCAATTCTCTTTTTAGAGCAAAGTCAAAAATCTGCATACACAAAGACTTTTTCATCTTTAGAGTACCATATGATGTATTATCATTGTCAAAAATTTCTTGAAGCATGATCAGTTTAATTTCTTTGATTGGAACTTTATATATTGGCTCAAAAGCTTTTATTAAAGTTTTTTTAGATTTTAAAGTTGATGAACACAATTTTTCTTGGGATTGTTTCATCATCTTTTCGTATACTTCATAAAAGGTTATTTTAGCAGCTGTTAGGTCATAAGGATCCCTGTTATACTCAGCTAAAGCTATTTTAGCTTCTTTACTACCCTCATAATACCCTAGGATAACTCTTTTTTGTATCCCTCCTTTTAAACTTACTGTTTTAACTGCAACATAAGGTCTTCTTCGGTTTCCAGACAGCTTATATACACTGCCATATCCATTTGCATTGCGCATAAAAAAAATCACATCCTTTCTGTTATTTTTGAGTATAGTAAAATAACCAAAGTCGTGATATAATACAAATACCTAATATGTATTGCATGACTTCAGTTATGCATATATCCAACAGCCCTTGTTACCAGCAGGGACTGTTTTTTTTATTTGTTATTTGGTATAACAAGTTCTAGTATCTCTTTTTCTGTTATCTTTTATATTTTAAGTCTTTTAATTCTTGCAATATTTTAAAATCGATATCACAATTGTAAATATATTCATCATCATTTTCATCAACAAGAAGTTCAGCAGAAAATTCATTAGCTTGTTTTTCAAAAATAGAATTTTTAGGCAATAATGTGTATTCTCTTGAGAATTGAACTTCTCTTGAACTGTGACAAACCCCATGTCCAAGTTCATGGGCACATACAACTTTTTTGCTAAAATCATCTAGATTTGAATTAATGATAATAGTTTTTTTCCCTTTTATTTTCTGATAACATCCTTTCGTATTTTCTCCTAAATCTTTAAAAGTAACATATATTCCTAAATATTTGCATAATTTGAAAGGATCTCTTGTTCCCCATTTTTTAACTATATTCTTAACTCTAACAGGGATGTTTATCATAAAATTCCTCCCTATTTTTTAGTTTTGTTTTTTCTTTCTTGTTGTTTTATGAATTTAACCTCGTAAAATGCTTCTTGAAGAGCTGTTAAGAATTTTTCTTTATCTTCATCAGACACAGAATCATCATTAAAAAACATTGCATTTTGATGTAGTAATTCTTTAAGTTGTAAAGTTTCTCTTTTATTAAGAGTTTCTAATTCGGGATTTGTGAAATTTAAAGGTCGTCTAGTATCTGTTAAACCTACTAAATAATTTAAATCTATATTAAAAAATTTTGCATAAGCTGAAAGATATGTATTGTTTGGACTAGCTTGCCCATTTTCCCATCTCGAAATCATACTTTTTGTAATTTTTAAATTGTACAATTTATTTAATTTTTCGCATAATTCATCCATAGACAAACCTTTTTCGAATCGAAGTTCTTTTAAAATATCTTTTGTTTCCATGTAATGCCTCCTTTTTCTATGTTATTATTTTACTACTTTCGTTCCTGAAAAGCAACTTTTTTTTAAAAAAATGAAAAAAAGTTATTGACATAGGAACAAAAAAATTATATACTGGATTTGTTCCTTAGTAGGAACGGTTAAATAGAATGAAAGTGAGGTGAGTTAAATGGAAAAAGAAAAGAGTAAAGGTTATTCTAAATTGAAAGGATATTTTGTTGAAAACAATATAAGTCAACAAGATGTTGCCAATCTGTTAGAAATTAATCGTTCAACCCTGAATTCTAAATTAAATAGAAATAAAGCAGATTTTACAATGGAAGAGGCAAGACTTATCTCTTTAGAATATGGTTTAGATATGAATCAATTTTTTTTGATTTGACTGTTCCTTAAAAGGAACGAAAAATAATGTTACCAAATAAATTTGTTAAGTAAAATACCGATATAAAATATTACTTAGGGGGTGAAATTTATGACAACTAAAGATAAAAATTTGATATTAAATTTTATACGATTATCAGCTATGGGGAAACCCTTAAGAGAAATAAGAGAGAAAATTCTTGATACAACAGGTGGTGTCTGTGATGATTTGGATCTCATTGATGCTAAATCTATAAAAAATAAAGTAATTGAATTAGAGGATATGATACTTAACTATGAGTTTCTCTTAGAACATACATTGATGGACTGTGGAGCTTTAACACAAAATATTTTAGATGAATGTAACCTTGATAATCTACCTGATAATTATTGGGGGGGGGGAATTCATAGAGGACTAAATTTTAAGGAGGTGAAAAATTTATGGCAAGTATGAAAGTAGACGAGTTAGCAAATGACATGGGATTAACTGTTCTTATGGCAAGAGAAGCAATAAAGGAGGGTAAGTTTGAATATTTTGCTTGGGCTATTGGAATGAGAGAAGGGAAAGCAAGAACTAAAATCTACATCAACCGAGAAAGATATGAGTTGTGGAAAAAAGGGCATGATATGGAATTAATAAAAAAAGCACTCCAAGAAGCGGGAACTTCTCAAAGTGCAAATGCATATTAAAAATTACATTACTTGAATTATAGCACAGGAGGTGCTTAAATGACAATTAAAAAATTTATTAGAAGAAATATAGCAGAGATATATGTGTTATCTGCATTTATAACAATACTAAGTATGCAAATAGCATATGGGTGCAGAGGATATTTTGCATTAGGTGGAGAAATACTTATGCCATTGATACCTGTAATGTTGCATATGTGGACAACAATGGGGGAATAAATGGATAGAAAAATAGGAGAAATAATAGAGATTGAAGGGAAAAAATATAGATGTGTGGAAGGAAGCAGTTGCGCAGATTGTGCACTTGATTTTAAAGATGCAGATGACAAGTATCTTTGTGCAAAGCATGCAGAAATAATAGGTAGATGCTCAGGTAATTTTAGAGAAGACAAAACCAGAATTAAATTTATAGAGGTGAAACTTTATGAAAAAGATTGACTTGATGGCAAAAGATGCAACAAAAATGTTTATGGTAAAAAAATTATTAGGTAAAGGTCTCAAAATTGAAGAGATAGAAAATGAATTGAGTATAAAAGATCTTTTTTCATATATGCAATATAATGCATCAGAATTTTCTAATTTCAAGTTTAAAAAAGAAAATGAGGTGATGTAGTGGATCTGAATAAGTTAAAAAATTATACAAGCTTTACAAAAAATCTTAAAGCGGCAGATGAACTCAAGAAAGTCAAGGAGGAAATAGGCGAATTCCTAGATGAAGTGAACAAAGAAAACATAAGATTTCAGATATCTGAGGGATTGGATGTAATAACAGCAATGTTTAATTATCTATTCATGTTAGGACTTTCTGAAAAAGAGTTCCAGGAACACATAGATAAATTAGATAGATATAAAAAAGAAAAATACCAATAGGAGGATTTAATTATGGAAATAAAAGTAACAGTAGACTTAGGAGAAAAAACAGTAGCATTATTAGGAACATTTGCAGCAGCACTAGCAGGGAACAAGCCTGTTTCTGTAACAGTTCCAGAGGCACCAACTACTAAAACAACACTAGAAACACCAACAACACCAGAAGTAAAAACAGAGGTAAAACCAACAGCTCCAGTAGTAGCATCTACAGAAGCAGCAACAGTACCAACAGCAGCTCCTACTTATACACTTGTAGAATTAGGACATGCAGCAAAAGGGATAATGGATGCAGGAAATGTAGAAAAATTAAAAGCTCTTTTAACTGATCAGTTTGGAGTAAAAGCTTTAACAGAACTAGCTCCAGAAAGATATGGTGAATTTGCTACAGCTATAAGAGCTATGGGGGCGAAAATATAATGGCTCATGCAATATTAAGTGCATCAGGTGCAAGCAGGTGGATGGCCTGCACACCTAGTGCAAGATTAGAGGAACAGTTTCCAGATAGTACATCAGAGTATGCAAAAGAAGGAACTTTGGCACATGAATTGTGTGAGTTAAAAGTCAGAAAAAATTTAATAGAGCCAATGCATACAAGAACTTATAATTCTAAACTAAAAAAAATTAAAGAACATGAATTGTGGCAGGATGAAATGGATAAGCACACAGATACTTATTTAGAATATATCCAGGGGTTGGTCCATTCATATAATTGTACTCCTGCTGTGATGGTGGAAAAGAAAGTGGATTTCAGCAGCTATGTACCTGATGGATTTGGTACAGCGGACTGCATTATTATTGCAGAGGGAACTTTGCATGTAATAGATTTCAAATATGGTAAAGGGGTAGCTGTATCAGCAGAAAATAATCCACAAATGAAGCTTTATGGATTAGGAGCCTATTTAGAATATAGTTTTCTATATGCTATTGATAAAGTGAAAATGACTATAGTTCAGCCTAGATTGGATGAGGTTATATCAGAATACGAAATTTCCACAACTGAACTAATGGAATGGGCAGAGGAAGTAGTTAAACCTTTAGCAGAAAAAGCATATAAAGGAGAAGGAACATATATTGCTGGAAACCATTGCAAGTTTTGCAGAGCTAAAGCTACATGCAGAGCAAGAGCTAGAATGAATCTAGAAGTTGCTAAATTTGATTTTAAGGAGCCAGCACTTTTAAGTGATGAAGAAGTTGGAGAAGCATTAAGACAGGCTCAAGATTTAGCCAAGTGGGCTGAGGATTTAAAGGATTATGCACTTGCTGAAAGTTTAAAGGGAAAACTTATTCCAGGATGGAAAGCTGTAGAAGGTAGAGGCTCAAGAGTATTTACTGATAATGAAGAAGCATTGAAAGTCTTAATAGGCAGTGGGATTGATGAAACAATGCTTTATGAAAGAAAACAATTAACACTGGCTCAAATAGAAAAAGTATTAGGACCTAAGCAATTTAAAGAATTAGTAGGAGAGCTAGTTGAAAAATCTGTAGGAAAACCTACATTAGTATTGGAAACAGATAAAAGAGAAGCAATAACAAATAAAACAACAGCAATAGAAGATTTTAAGGAGGAGATATAAATGGCAGTAAATAATACAAAAGTAGTAACAGGAAAAGTGAGATTAAGTTTTATTCATGTTTTTAAACCTTATGCACCAACACCAGACCAAGAAGAGAAATACAGTGTAACAGTTTTAGTTCCTAAGACAGATGTGGCAACTAAAGCTAAAATAGATGCAGCAATAAAATTAGCTACAGAACAAGGGGTATCTAGTAAGTGGAATGGAGTAAAACCTCCAAAAATAGCGATACCTGTATATGATGGTGATGGAGTAAAGCCATCTGATGGACTGCCTTTTGGTGATGAATGTAAAGGACATTGGGTTTTTACAGCAAGTGCTAAAAAGGATTATCCACCACAAATAGTGGATGCACAAGTAAATGCTATTTTAGACCAATCTGAGGTATATAGTGGTATTTATGGAAGAGTATCAATTAACTTTTTCCCATATGCATTTGCAGGAAAAAAAGGTATAGGAGTAGGACTTAACAATGTTCAAAAACTTATGGATGGAGAACCATTAAGTGGAAGAGCTAATGCAACAGAAGATTTTGGAGCACCTGTAGAAGTGGATCCAATTACTGGAGAACCAATATAAATTGAAAATACAGGGCGGTCACATTGATGGCCGCCTAATTTGTAAGAGGTGATGGAATGGAAGTTCTAAAATGTTGGGAAATAGATGATATCTATTTTATTAAAATCAGAATAGAAGAAAAGAACAGTTTTTATATATGGAAAGATGGATATTTTCAAAGATTTTTATATACAAACTTTGAAACTTGGGAATACAGAATGTTAGAAGAATATATTTTAAAAGATAATATGCATTATAAAAAGATGGAAGAAGCTATTCTAAATTTTATAGTGGAGGTAAATGATTACTGGGCAAATGCTTACGAATCATATATGAGTAACAAGGATTGGTGATGAAATGAAAATATATAGCTGTGACCATTGCGGAAGTGAAGTAATAGTATTAAATAATTCAATTAAATGTAGCAATTGTGATACTGAATTTTATGATACTGATGGGCTTTCTTATGAGGTGGTATGGTGAAGCATTTAAGTATAGACATAGAGACATACAGCAGTATAGATATTAAAAAAGCAGGAATGTATAAATACGCATTATCAGATGATTTCCAAATACTTCTATTTGCTTATTCAATAGATTTTGGAGAGGTAAAAATAATAGACTTGGCCAAGGGTGAAATTCTTCCAGAAGTAATTATATCAGCTCTTAATGATAAAAATATAATAAAGCATGCATACAATGCACCGTTCGAGTGGTGGTGTCTTAATCAAGCAGGATATAAAACAGAAATTGAACAATGGAGAGATACAATGTTTCATGGACTTTACTGTGGCTATACAGCAGGATTAGGAGCTACAGGAACAGCAATTGGATTACCACAAGACAAGAAAAAAGATACAACAGGAAAAGCATTAATAAAGTTATTCTGTGTTCCTTGCAAGCCTACTAAAAAGAATGGTGGAAGGCTTAGAAACTTGCCACACCATGAACCTGAGAAATGGGAATTATTTAAAAATTACTGCATCCAGGATGTAGTGACTGAAACTGGGATATATGAAAGGTTAAGGAACTTTCCAGTACCACAAGAGGAACAGGAACTGTGGGTATTGGACCAGAAAATAAATGCTTATGGTGTGAAGATAGACACAGAGCTTGTAAGAGGGGCTTTGAATATTAATGACATTATAACAGCAGAACTTACAGAAGAAGCTGTGCAAGTAACAGGACTTGATAACCCTAACAGTGCAGCTCAATTAGGAAAGTGGTTAAAAGAAAAAACTGGCCAGGATATAGAAAACCTTCAAAAAGGAACAGTATCAGAACTTATAGGAAGCTTAGAAGATAAAGAAGCAGTAAGAGTATTAGAAATACGCCAGGAGCTTGCTAAAACCAGTATAAAGAAGTATGTAGCCATGGAAGAGGCAATATGTCCTGATGGAAGGGTAAGAGGGTTATTACAATTCTATGGAGCTAACAGGACAGGAAGATGGGCAGGGAGATTAGTCCAAGTTCAAAATTTACCTAGAAATTATTTAGAAACTTTAGATTATGCAAGAGAAATAGTTAAAAGCCAGGAGGCAGACTTTTTAAAATTAGTATATGGAAATGTATCTGATACTTTAAGCCAGCTTATAAGAACAGCTTTTGTACCATCAGAGGGACATAAATTTGTAGTAGCAGACTTTAGTGCCATTGAGGCAAGAGTTATTGCATGGCTAGCAGGAGAACAGTGGAGACAGGAAGTATTTGCTACACATGGAAAAATCTATGAAGCATCAGCCAGTCAAATGTTTGGAGTACCTATAGAACTAATTAAAAAAGGTAATCCTGAATATGCATTAAGACAAAAAGGAAAAGTAGCAGAACTAGCATTGGGATATGGTGGAAGCTCAGGTGCACTTATAGCCATGGGGGCACTAGATATGGGGTTAGAAGAAAAAGAACTACCAGATGTTGTAAGAAGATGGAGAAATGCAAATAAAAGGATAACAGATTTGTGGTATGGGATAGAAAATGCAGTTATAAAGCTTATGGAAACAGGAGAAACTCAAGGGTTGAAATGGATTATTTTCAGTAGGGAAATAGATCTTATTTATGGCCAAGATTTTCTGACTATAAAACTTCCATCAGGAAGAAAGCTTTATTATCCAAAACCACATTTAAAAGAGAATAGATTTGGTAGTAATGCATTACATTATTTTGGAGTTAATCAAACTACTAAAAAATGGGAAGTACAAGAAACATATGGCGGAAAACTTGTGGAGAATATTGTGCAGGCAGTATCAAGAGATTGCTTGGCAGTAACTTTAAAAAGATTAAAAGATGAAGGGCTGCAAACTGTTATGCATATCCATGATGAAGCAGTTATTGATGCAGATCCTAATGTTGATTTAGATAAAGTATGTGAATTAATGGGGCAACCTATAGAGTGGGCTCCTGGATTATTATTAAAAGCTGCTGGATTTGAAAGCGGTTATTATATGAAAGATTAAAGAGGTGGTTTAACTGTTAAGAATAGGGTTAATAGATTTAGACAATACAGGAAAATTCCCAAATTTAGCTTTAATGAAAATATCTGCATTTCATAAAGCAAAAGGGAATAAAGTAGAGTGGTATGAGCCTTTAAGCCAATATGACATAGTTTATATTAGTAAGGTGTTTTCATGGAGTAAAGACTATTCATATCCAATAAATGCTAAAAAAATTATATATGGTGGTGTAGGGTATGACTTAGAAAACAAGCTTGATGATGAAATAGAACATACTTATCCAGATTATTCTTTATATAGTTATGTTAAAAGTACAGCTTATGGTTTTTTAAGTCGTGGTTGTCCTAGAGAATGTGGATTCTGTAATGTATCTCAACATCAGGGAAAAATTAGTAGAAAAGTTGCTGATTTAAAAGAGTTTTGGAAAGACCAAAGAGAAATCGTTTTGCTGGATCCAAATATTTTGGCTTGCAAGGATTGGAAAAATCTTTTACAACAGCTTATAGACAGCAAGGCAAATATAGATTTTAGTCAAGGTCTTGATATAAGGCTTATGACAGAAGAAAAAGCAGAATATATTAATCAACTGAAAATAAAAATGTTGCACTTTGCATGGGACCAATATGACCATAAAGTACTTGAAAAGCTAGAATATTTTAGACCTTTTTTAAAATTTGAAGATAGAAAATTGAGTGTATATGTTCTAGTGAATTATAATACAACTTTAGACCAGGACATAGAAAGAATAATGAAGTTGAGAAAATTAGGTTATTCTCCTTATGTAACAAGGTATAAGGCACAGGATTGCAAGGATAAAAAACTTGAAATAGGGAATATATACAACAAGTTAGCAAGATGGTCAATAATAGAATTCTTTGGAGAACTAACAATACTTTTGAAGAATATTTGAAAAATTTGAAAAAAAATTAATGACTAAGGAAGGAGGTGGCCAAGTTGAAATTTGATAGAGAAATAACTATCAGCTCTGCTGGTAACAGGTTTGCTGTGATATGGACCAAGCAGAAAATATACTGGTCAGAGCTGATAGAAAAGTTAAAAACACCAGTAAGATCTCCTGAAACTTTGGAGGAATATTTAAAATACCCAAAGAGTAAACAGGATAATTTAAAAGATGTAGGGGGATTTGTTGGTGGAGAACTTATAGATAATAATAGAAAAAAAGGAGCATCAGGAAGAGACATAATAGCACTGGACCTAGATAATATTGAAGCAGGACAGACACAAGAAGTATTAAAGAAGATTGGTGGGTTAGGGTGTGCTTATGCTGTGTATTCTACTAGAAAGCATAGTGATTATAAACCTAGATTAAGAATACTTATTCCAGGGAATAGAACATTAACTCCTGATGAATATGAGCCAGCAGCAAGAAAACTGGCAAGTATGATAGGGATTGCATTATGTGACCCTACTACCTTTCAAGTGACTAGATTAATGTATTGGCCAAGTTGTAGCAGTGATAGTAGTTATGTGTTTGCATATGAGGATAAAGCTTTTTTAAATGTAGATGGAATACTTAGAATGTATAAAGACTGGCAGGATGTAGCAGAGTGGCCACAAGTTCCAGGAAGTGAAAAAACAATTGCCAGTTTAAGAAAAAAACAAGAAAATCCACTGGATAAAACTGGGATAATAGGTGCATTTTGTAAAAGTTATACAATCATTGAAGCTATAGAAAAATATATTCCTGATGCATATGAGATACATGAGGATAGTGATAGATTAACCTTTACTGGAGGAAGTACATTTGGTGGAGCCATTTTATATGAGGATGGGTTATTTCTATACAGCCATCATGCAACTGATCCAGCTAGTATGAAACTTTGTAATGCTTTTGACCTTGTAAGACTTCATAAGTTTAAAGATTTGGATGATGAAGCTAAGGAAGGAACACCAACAGCAAAATTACCAAGTTTTACAGCTATGAATAAATTAATGTTAAAAGATGAAAAAGTAATAAAGATACTAGATAAAGAAAGAAGCGAAAGTGTAAAAAGTGATTTCTATGATTTGGATCCAGAAGATGGAGAAGAAATAGAATGGATGAAAAAATTAAAAAGAAATGAGAATTCAGGACAGATAGAGAAAACTAGAGAGAATATATCGATAATACTTGAAAATGATCCACAGATAAAAGGAAAGATGGTATATGATGAATTCTCAAACAGGGGAATAGTAACTGGAGCTTTACCATGGAATAAAACTGGTGAAGAAAGATTGTGGAAAGATGTAGATGATGCAGAGTTAAGAACTTATTTAGAAACAGTTTACAGAATTACTGGAGATAAAAAAATTGATGATGTACTTCTTGCATATTGCCACAAATACAAAATAAATAAAGTTAAAAAATATCTTGAAGAGCTTGTATGGGATGGAGTTAAAAGGATAGATGGATTATTGCATGATTACCTGGGAGCTGAAAATAATGTGTATACTCAGGAAGTAATGAGAAAGTCAATGGTAGCAGCAGTAGCAAGGGCAATGGGGCTATATGTAAAATGGGACCAGATGCCTATACTTTCAGGACCACAAGGAATTGGAAAGAGTACTTTTTTAAGAATGCTTGGTAAAAATTGGTTTTCAGACAGTTTACAAACATTTGAGGGTAAAGATGCAAGTGAGACTATCCAGGGAACATGGATAAATGAAATAGGTGAGCTTGCATCTATGAATAGAAGTGAATTAAATTCAGTAAAGCTCTTTTTAAGTAAAGTGGAGGATATATTCAGAGAAGCTTATGGAAGAAGAACAGAAAAATTCCCTAGAAGGTGTATATTCTTTGGAACTACAAACAGCAGTGACTTTTTAAGAGATAGTACTGGAGATAGAAGATTTTGGCCTGTAGATGTAGGTATAATATTCCCTAAAAAATCAATATTCAAAGAGTTAAATAATGAAGTAGATCAGTTGTGGGCGGAAGCATTTTGCTACTGGCAATTTGGGGAAGAATTGCTTCTATCTGTGGAAGCACAAAAGATTGCAGAGGAAGAACAGAAAAACCACAAAGAATTAAATGCAAAAGAGGGGTTAATAAAAGAATTCTTAGAAAAAGATATACCTGAAAACTGGAATACTTTTAATATGAATGATAGAAAAGCAATAATGCGTGGAGACTATTCTCATGGGAGTTTAACTATGATGAAAAGAACTAAAATATGTGCTTTGGAAATATGGGTTGAATGCTTTGGAAACAGAGCAGAATATATTCAGAGGAAGGATTCAGCAGAAATAAATACTATCCTTGAAGGATTAGAGGATTGGGAAAAATCAAAAAAAGCAATTCGGTTTGGACCTTATGGAGTTCAAAAAGGATTTATAAAAAAATAATTGGTAGTGTAACTTTCATTTTCAAAAGTATTAAAAATTTGGTAATTCTATAATGGAAGTCCGTTATCCATAGACGAAAAATCGTAAAATTCTTGAGAAAGTTACACACCAAATGTAACTTTAAAAAATTAGCGTTACGGGAAAGTTACACAGAAAGTTACATTATAAAAATTAGAATTTAAGATTAATTATATTGTATATGTAACTATGTAACTTTATTTTTATATATAATATTTAATATATATAGATTATAGGATATATAGAGTAATATTTCGCCTATACGCGCTATACGCGCCATGTTTTAAAATATATATACGCGTGCGCGCGCGAAAGTTACCCTTAAAATTTTAGGAGAAAAATATGAGAGAAAAAGAAATAGAAAAATACTTGAGAGAAGAAATTAAAAAGCTAGGTGGGACAGCATATAAATTTACAAGTCCAGGTAATTCAGGAGTACCAGACAGATTGGTTTTATTACCGTGTGGGGTAATGGCTTTTGTGGAACTTAAAGCACCTGGAGGAAAGACAACAGCTATCCAAGATAGGCAAATATCAAGAATACAGAAATTAGACTTTGATGTATATGTCATAGATTCAAAAGAAAAAGTGGATGACTTTGTTTTTGAAATGGCTAGGACTATGAAAAATAAAATTAAATAGGAGGTGGTGCCAATGAAATTCATACCACATGAGTATCAGCAATACTGCATAGACAGAATGCTGACTGATGATAAATTAGGGCTTATGTTAGATATGGGCTTAGGCTGAGAAAAACAGTTATAACACTATCAGCCATAGCTGATCTTAGGTTCAATAGATTTTTAATAAATAAAGTCCTGGTAATAGCACCCAAGAAAGTGGCAGAAGCTACATGGAGTAAGGAAGCAGAGAAATGGGACCATTTGGAATTACTTAGAATAGTGCCAATATTAGGGAGCAGTCAAAAAAGAATAAAAGCTTTAAATACACCAGGAGACATCTATGTTATAAACAGAGAGAATGTAGTGTGGTTGGTTGAATACACAAGAAATAACTGGCCATTTGATATGGTTGTAGTAGATGAATTCAGTAGTTTTAAGTCACATCAAGCCAAAAGATTTAAAGCACTTACATGGGTAAGAAAACATATACAAAGATTTGTAGGACTTACAGGAACACCTACACCAAATGGGCTAATGGACTTGTGGGCACAGATTTATTTACTAGACCAGGGAGAAAGATTAGGAAAATTTATAAGTCACTACAGAGAAAGATATTTTGACCCTGGACAAAGAGACAGAAATGTAATATTCAAATATGACCTTAAAGAAGGAGCAGCAGAAAGTATTCAGGAAAAGATATCAGATATCTGTATCAGCATGAAAGCAGAAGACTATCTACAACTGCCTGATATCACTTTTAACAGCATTCCAGTGGTTTTAGATAGTAAAGCTATGAAAGAGTATGAAGAACTTGAAAAAAAGATGATCCTGGAGCTTGAGGACAAGACAATAGATGTCACATCAGCAGCAGCTTTATCAAATAAACTTATGCAGCTGGCCAATGGTGCCATCTATGATGAGAATAGGGGAATACATGAAGTACATAATTGCAAAATAGAAGCTTTTATGGAACTTATAGAAAAACTTAATGGAAAAGCAGCCTTAGTATTTTATAACTTTCAACATGACCTTGCAAGGTTGCAGGAAGCCTTAAAGAAAACAGGATTAAAAGTAAGAATACTTAAAACTGTTGAGGACCAGGATGCATGGAATAAAAAAGAAATAGATATACTGCTTACACATCCAGCAAGCAGTGCCTACGGACTCAATCTACAAGAGGGAGGAAACCACGTTATATGGTTTGGCCTTAACTGGAGCTTGGAATTATACCAACAAGCTAATAAGAGATTACACAGACAGGGACAGAAAGAGAAAGTTATAATCCACCATTTAGTAGTCCAGGACACAAGAGATGAGGATGTAATAAAAGCATTGAACACTAAAGGAGATGTTCAAGAGGCATTATTAGAAAGCTTGAAAGTAAGAATAGACAAGTATAGGAGGAAATAATAATGAGCAATATTTTAAATAAAGATGATATAGATAAAATTTTTGAACTAGCAGAAGATATTGGAAAAACTATACCAAAAGACAATGATGTACTCAATAAAATATATCTACATAAAGGGAAAATTGTATGCAGTGACAGCTATAGATTAGGAGTGCATAAAAGTTCAATAGGTACAGACATAACATGTGGTATACCACTAGATATAGTAAAAGCTTTAAAAGCTGCTAAAATTAAACAAATTAGCATAATAGGAATGGGTGGAACAGATACAGAGTTGAAAACAGATAAGTTTAGAATTCAATTCAAACAAAATACACTAGCCTATCCCAAATATGATGATTTAATTTCTATAAAACCAGTAGTTAAAGCTAAAATAAAAACAGCAGAGTTTTTAAGAAAATTAGAAGGAGCAAAAACTGTATCTGATGAGGTTGTTTTAAAAGTATATAAAGATTGCTTAGAAATATCTGCTGAAAGTGAGACAGATAACTACCATAACAACATAGAAGCTAAAGCAGACGGAGAAATAAAAATATGTTTAAATAATAAGTATTTGGCAACATATTTAAAAAGAGTAAAAAATGAGTATGTGGAAATAAGTTTTATCAGCACACATTCACAAATACATATCCATGAAGAAAATACATATGAATATATTTTGATGCCACGTGTTATGAAAGATTAAAAGAGGTGAAATAATGAGAAAAATATGCTTAATTATATTTTTAATTTTAGCCTTTGTGGCTTGTTCAGAGCCTGAATATGTAGAAAGAACAGGAGTTATAATTAAAAAAGAATATGTACCAAAGACAACAAGAACGTATATGCGTTCAATGTGGATTGGGAAAATACATCAAATGATTCCTACAACAGAATACATACCAGAAAAATATATTTTAAAAGTTTCTTATGTTGTAACAAAAGAGAAAAAGTTTGAGGTATCCAAAGATGAATATAACAGAGCTGTAATTGGAGATAAAAAGGTATTTAAAGAGGTGAAATAATAATGACAAAAAAGGAATATCTTAGACAAGGATATAAAATAAGAATGTCAATCAAAAATGAAGAAGAAGTGTTAAAAGAATTAGGAGAGAATTTAGATGGACTTCAGGCCTTGCATAATTCAGAAAAACTACAAGGTGGCCCTGTTAAAGATGATAGTAAATTTATTGAAAAAGTAGATAAAATTATTAGAATAGAGCAAGAAATATATAGAAAAATAGGAGAATTGAAAGCTTTTCAGGCTAAATTGTATCAGGAAATAGAGATGTTGAAGGAACCAACAGAACAAATTCTTATGAGAAGCAGATATATTTTAAATCTTACTTGGGAAGAGATAGCAGAAAGAATAGGCTATTCAGTTATGCAGACACACAGGATACATAAAAAAGCTTTAGAAAATTTTAGATTTTTTTAAAAATGTTATGGAATGTTACTATGGGTCTGTGATAATATATAAAATATAGAATTGGGTCAAGAGGAGAATTATCCTTTTGGCCTTTTTATATTTATTGGAGGAAATATGTTATATAAGATATGTGGTAGCTGTGGAAATAAAATAAAACATGATGAAATTTGTTCTTGTAGAAAGAAGAGGGGGAGGGGGTATGATAGGGAGAATAGAAATAAAGTAAATGCTAAGTTCTATAATAGCAGAGAGTGGAAGAAGCTAACTAGACTATGTAAGCTTAGAGCAAATGGATTGGATTTATATGAGCTTGAGATAAATAAAAGAATAGTTAAAGGCAGTCTGACACATCACATAGAAGAGCTGGAAGAAAATAGAGGAAGAGCTTTAGATATTAATAATCTCATATGGGTGGGGGATAGGACACATGCCTTTATACATGCGGAGTATGTAAAGAGTTCAGAAGCTAAAGAGAAGATGCAAGAAATATTATTTAAAATTATAAAAAAATATACTTATGGGGGAGATAAAAAAAGTTTTGGGTAAGGGTTCGTAATACCGCATCCCCCATATTTTCCCAAGAAAATGCCAGAAATGAAATTTCAATAAAATCAAAATAAAAAAGGAGGTGTTATCATGGCAGGAAGACCAAGAAAAGTAATTGATATTTCAACAGGAAAAATTGGAAAAGAAGCAATTAAAAATAGAAAAATCCAGGAAGAAAAATTAAAACTTGGAAGAGAACAATTGAAAGCTCCTGAATGGCTTAGAGATGAGGCTAAAGAAGAATTTGAAAGAGTTGTTGAAGAAGCAGGGAAAATAGATATCTTGGATAATTTGGATTTGGGGATACTTGCAATTTATTGTAATGCATATTCCTGCTATGTTGATGTTTCTAAATTAATTCAGGAAAACGGCTATCTTGGGATGAGAACAACTAAATATGATGACTATGAAACAGTGCATCCTCTTTTAATAGTTCAAGAAAAATATGTAAAACAAATAATGCAGTGTTCTACAAAGCTTGGACTAGCTACAACAGACAGACTAAAGTTGATTGTTCCAACAAAAGAAGATCCAAAAGAAAATAAGTTTATAGAATTGATAAGAAATCGAAAACAAGGATAGCTTATGAGACAAGATAGAACAACATCATATGCAAAGTTGGTAGTTAGTGGTAAAAAAATAGCTGGAAGAAAAGAATTTTTAGCATGTAAAAGACATCTTGATGATTTAAAAAGAAAGAAATTTGAATTCAAATTTGATGTTGAAGAGGCAGAATTTGCTATTGATTTTGCAAATACTCTCATTATGAAGAATGGAGAACCTTTAAAAACAAGAGGTTTTCAAGATTTTATTATTGGTTCTTTACATGGATGGAGAAGAAAAAGAACAAAAGAAAGACGTTTCAGGGAAGCATATATTCAAGTAGGTAGAAGAAATGGGAAATCTTTTTTATCTGGAGAACAGGCAACATTCTTTAGCAGCTATTTGGGAATGAAAGATAGGATATTTTGTGCAGCAACAAAGCAAGAACAGGCTAATATAGTGTGGGATGATATTCGTAATTTTATAGAATCAGATGTGGATTTGATTGAATTATATAAAGTAAAAGAACATGATAGAACCATAAAAAGTTTAATTACAGATACAGTTATTAAGTCTTTAGGTAGAGATACAAAATCAATGGATGGTTTTGGAAATATTCTAGCTATTTGTGATGAGCTGCATGCACATCCAAATAACCAAATGTATAAGCTTTTATTAGATGGACAAGCAGATGTTGATAATGCTTTAACTTTAGCAATTACAACAGCAGGTTTTAACTTAAATAGCTTTTGTTATGAACACTATCAATTTTGTGAGAAAATATTGGAGGGACTTGTGGATAAGGAGTCTCTTTTTATTTTTATTTGTGAAATGGATAAAGATGATGATATTTGGGAACCTAAAAATTGGCTAAAAGCAAATCCTTATTTCCTTTTCAATGAAGATGGGACAATAAATGAAAAGAAACTAGCCAGATATGCAGAGAAAGCAATTGATGCAAAAGAAAAAGGTGGAGAAGATCTCACCAATTTTTTAACAAAACAGTTGAATATGTGGGTTACTGCAAAAGGAGGTCAATACATTGATTTAGCAAAGTTTAAAAGTTGTGAAAGCGAACTTACATTGAAAGACATGAAGGGAAGAAAAGCTTATTTAGGTTTTGACCTTTCCAAAGGTGGGGATTTAACTAGCATAGCTCTTATTTTTCCTATGGAAGAAGAGAAGGTTTATATCTATAGTCACTCTTTCATGCCTGAACTTAGACTAGCGGAACATGAAAAAACAGATGATGTACCTTATAGAATTTGGGTAAGAGAAGGACTTTTAACACTTACAACTGGCGGTTTTGGGGTAAAGACAGACTATAAGTTTATTATTTCACATTTAAAAGAAATTATAGAAAAGTATGAAATTGAAATCCTAGAATGTGGTTATGATGCTCATAATGCAGGGTCTTTTTTAAGTGACTTAGAATTTTTAGATTGTGATTTAACAGAAGTGAAACAATCAGCAAAATCTTTAAATGATGCAACAATTGATTTTGCTCTATCTGTAAAAGCAATACAAGTACTTTATGACAAGAGAAATAGTTTATTGAAATGGTCAATTGCAAATGCAACAACAACAAGTAATAGCTTTGGAGAAATTAAGATTGATAAACAAGCACAAAAAAATAGAATTGACCCTGTAGATGCAATTATTGATGCCTGGAAAATTATGTTGCTAAATAAAAAAGAAGATGTTGACATCAACGAATCTGTAAAGGATTGGTTGGAGTTGATGGGATAAGAAATTATAAAGGGGGTGAAATATGGGAATTATAAAAAGATTTTTCAATAAAGCTGCAACAAAAACAGAAAGTACAAGAATAACAGGAATGAGTTTTGGAGATTTTTTTGGCTTGAAAACAGGAACAGATTTATCAGAAGTTACTTATTTCACCTGCTTAAAAGTACTCTCAGAGAGCCTAGGAAAGTTATCACTACATTTAAAAGACAGTGATAATAATAGGATTACTAACCATGATGCATTACAGCGATTAAAAAATGGAGTAAATCCTTTTATGACATCAAGCACATTTAAAACTTTATTAGAATATTGGAGAAATCATTATGGAAATGCTTATGCATATCTTAGTTATGACCTTAATGGAAAATTAATTGGAATATATCCATTGGATCCACAATGTGTGAGAATTTGGATAGATAATACAGGACTTTTTAATGGTACAGAAACACTTTGGTATGAATATAACAAAGATGGGAAGTCATATTTTTTTAGTAAAGATGAGATTTTACACTTGAAAGGAGGACTCAGTAAAGATGGAATAGTAGGTATGTCAGTGCGTGAAACACTTGCTACAACACTTCGAGGGGTAAAAGCCAGCCAACAGTACCTCAATAATCTCTATGACAGAGGATTGACTGCTAAAGCAATTTTAAGATATACAGGAGATTTGAATAAAGATTTGCAAAAGAAACTACTGGAAAAAATTGAAGATTTTATCAATTCAAAAACCAATCCTACTGGAGTTATGCCACTACCTCCTGGAATGGATGTTGTTCCTTTGGATCTTAAACTAACAGATAGCCAATTCTTTGAATTAAAAAAATTCACAGCATTACAAGTTGCAGCCGCCTATGGAGTAAAGCCTAACCATTTAAATAATTATGATAAGTCAAGTTATGCAAATTCAGAAATGCAAAACTTGACTTTTTATATTGATACACTTTTATATATTCTGACTTTGTATGAAGAAGAATTCAATTTGAAACTGCTGACAGAAAAAGAAAGAACACAAGGATTACATTTTGAATTTAATGTTGCAAGTATTTTAAGAGGAGACTTAAAGACACAGGCGGAATGTTTGAATAAATATGTTTCTGGAGGAATTTACACAATAAATGAGGCAAGAAAACGTGCAGGGATGCCTGAAGTCGAAGGAGGAGACGTGATTATATTAAACGGAAGTTATGTACCTTTAGAAAAATTAGGAGCAGCATACGAAAATGGAGGTGAAAAGAGTGAGTAAAAAATGGTTAGAAATTAGAAATCAAGCAGAAATTACAGAAATTTTTATCAACGGAGATATAGAAAATGATGCATACAATGATGGCATCATGGAATGGTTCGGCTTGAAAGATACCAATGTATATCCGTTAGAAGTTAAAAAAGCTTTGGCTGAGGCAAATAATAAAGAAGTTCATGTTCATATCAACAGCTATGGTGGAGAAGTTTTTGCAGGAGTAGCTATTTGCAATATGCTAAAAAATTATAAAGGGAAAACAGTTGCTTATGTAGATGGACTAGCTGCAAGTGCTGCATCAATAATTGCTTTTGGTTGTGATGAAGTTATTATTCCAAATAATGCATACCTTATGATACACAGAGTAAGTTGTGGTATTTGGGGAAATGCAGATGATTTAAGAACTCAAATTGAAGTTTTGGAAAAACTGGAAGATGGAATTGCAAATACTTATGAGGAAAAAGCAGTTGAGGGAGTAACAAGAGAAGATATTTTAAACCTTATGAAAGAAGAGACATGGTTTACAGGAGAGGAAGCTGCTAAGTTTTTCAATGTGATTGTAGGTCAAGGAACTAACTTTGTAAATTATGTGGGAACAAATCAGAAATTCAAAAATACTCCAAAAGAAATTCTAAATAAAGCAGTTCATAAAAATGACGAATTAAAAGCAAAAGAAGTGGCAAGATTGGAAAATTTAAGTAAAGAAATTGAAATTACATTAGCCTTAGGAGGGATTTAATTATGAAAAAATCGGTAGAATTAAGAAAAGACGCAGAAGCAATGAGAAACAAAATCAAAAATTTAAAACTAGAAAATAAAATTGAAGAAGCACATGGATTACTGCAAAGTTTAAAAGATATTGAAAACAAAATCAGAGAAGCAGAGTTAGAAGAAAGTTTAGATGCAGGAGGAAATAAGAAACCATTGGTAAATAAAAAAGAAATGAACATAAATAGAATTTATAACAGAGTATTACTCGGAAAGTCGGTTTCAGAAGAAGAAATGGCTTTTTTAAATGCCGCAGGAACACCGGGACAGGTAGAGGCTACAGATGGAAAGGGAGGATATTTAGTTCCTACTGAGCAATTTACACAAATTAAAGAATTAAGAAGAACTTTAGTTTCTTTAAAAACTTTGTGTAATATTGTTTCAGTAACTTCTTTTAAAGGTACAATGCCTATTGAAAAAGATGGAACAGGAGAATTAATTGCATTTGAGGAATTAAATGAAATTGATCAATCAGATGTTGATTTTGCACAAGTTGCATACAATACAGCAGACTATGGAGATATTATTCCTATATCTAATACTTTGTTAGCAGATGAAAAGGCTAACCTAATATCATACATAGGAAAAAGATTTAATAAAAAAGCTGTTAATACTGAAAATAAAAAAATTATTGGTTTATTAAAAACATTATCTCCTACACCAGTTCCTAACTATAAAGGAATTATTACAGCTTTAAATAAAACTTTAGATCCTGCAATTTCTCAAAATGCAGTCATAATTACAAATCAAACATATTTTGATATTCTGGACCAAATGGAAGATAAACAAGGAAGACCACTTTTAACAGTTAGTTTACAAGATGAAACTAAAAAACTTTTAAAAGGAAGACAAATAATAGTACTTTCAGATGTACTGTTACCAATGAAAACAACAAAAGCTCCTGTATTTGTTGGAGATATGACAGAATTTGCAACATTCTTTGACAGAGAAGGGCTAGAACTTGCAATATCTAGCGAGGCAGGATTCACTAAAAACGCTACTTATATCAGGGCTATTGAAAGATTTGATGTTAAAAAAGTAGATGGAAAAGCAATGGTGTATCTGGAAGTTGAAACAGCAGCTTAGGAGGGTAGCTTATGCTTTTAGGAATAGAAGATGTAAAGAACTATCTCAGGATTGATTATAATGAAGATGATAATTTGCTGCAATCTTTAATGGTTGCAGCAGAAAATTATTTAAATGATGCTATATGCAATTTGGAAGAACGTTTGAAGGAAGAAAAATTTAAAGAAAGAGCTAAAATTCTAATGTATGTAATTATTCAGGATTGGTATGATAATCGTGAATCAGGGGAAAGTAAGGACTTTAATTATACAATAAGAAGTATGATGACACAATTGCAAGCAGGTGGCTAAATGAATAATATAACAAAGCGATTAAGGCATTCTGTAGAAGTTTGGCATATGATAGATGGTAAAAATGAACTTGGAGAGAATGAAAAAATACCACAAAGATTAAAAAATGCTTTTAGTGAAATTGTTCCTCAAAATTCTAGTGTGAAACAGGGACAGGCAGAAACAGAGAGCAACGAACATCAATTTAAATTCACATTTAGAAGAAAATCAGTTCAAGGAATTCAAAAAGACTGGTTTTTTATATTTGAGAAAGAAAAATATGAAGTTGTCTATTTCAACCGAGACTTTAAAGATAATCAATTCATTGAGGTATTTTGTAAAAGAATAGAGGAGTAAAAACTATGGATGGATTTAGCTCAAGGGATTTAGAAAATTTGGAGAGAGAAGTTTTAAGACTTGCAAAAAAATACCCAAAAGAAACAAAGAAATTTTTACAAAGTCAAGGAAATAAGTTGAAAGCGAGAGTAAAAAAGAAAGCAAAATCCAAATTAAAAGAAAAAAGTGGAAACTATCTAAAAGGGTTTAAACGTGGGAAAGTTTATAAATACAATCAAGAAGAAGATACTGTAAGAGTTTATAATAATACGTCACATGCTCATCTAATTGAGTACGGCCATATAATTAAAGACAAGACAGGGAAAGAACACGGGTTTAAAAAAGGATATAGGATTTTAGAGGAAGCAAGAGCAGAATTTCAAGATGAATTTATAAAGAATGCTGATGGATTAATTGATGAAATTATCAAAAACGGAGGTTTTTAATGGTTAAATTAAGTGAGATTTTAAATGCTGTGAATAGTAAACTTGCAGAAACCTTCCCTAAAGTTGAAATAGATAGTAAAGATATAACAGAAAAGTTTAATCGACCTAGCTTCCGTACAGAACTAGAAGGGTTAAAAACAAGTGCTTTTATGACAACTTATAAAGAACGAAATTTAACAATCAGAATTTACTATTTCCCTAAAAATATTGGAAAATCAAGAATAGAAAGACTAAAAATGGTAGATGATTTAGAAGAAGCTTTTCTGGGTACTCTTTGGATAAATGAAAGTTTTGCTATTCCTACGGAAGAAATTGAATTTGAGGAAACAGATGGGGTATTAATAGCAAGCATTGACAGTTATACAATGGAAGAGATTGAAAATGATATTACAGAAAGCATGATAGAAGAATTGGAATTTAATTTTAAAAACGAGGAGGAAACTAATGGGTAGACCGACTATTGATATTATTTTTAAACAGAAAGCAATTACTGCGGTAAAAAGAAGTCAATTAGGAATTGTAGGATTGATTATAAAAGATCCAACAAAAGATTGGGCAAGAAAAGAATATAAAATTATAGCAGATATTAAAGATGAAGATTATACAGAGAGTTTTTTACAATTAGTAAAAGACTGTTTTCAATTTACTCCAGCTAAAGTCGTTATATTTAATATAAAAGATGGAACTTTAGCAAATATATTGAAATTGGTAGCTCAAGAGAGAATTAATTGGTTAGGATTAGGGTATGATGGAGCAGAAACTGATACGGCAACACTTGTTTCTTGGATAAAATCAATGAGAAAAGCAGGAAAAACTTATAAAGCAGTAGTTCATAAAGCTGTAAAGCCAGATAACAAAGGGATAGTTAATTTAATGAATGAAAAAGTTACATTTGTTGATAGTCGCGGAGAAGTAGAAGGGTGGCAGTATATCCCATCTATTTTAGGAATGCTGGCAGGACTTCCGATGACAAGATCTGCAACTAGTTTTTTATGTAGTAATTTAAAGGAAGTATCAATATTTGATGATATTGATGATATCATTGATAAAGGGGGATTTTGCCTATATAAAGAAGAGGGAGATATAAGGGTTGCAAGAGCTTGTACATCATTACAGGAAATCACACAGAATGAAACAGAAGACATGAAAGATATTATCATTATTGAGTCTATGGACCTAATGAGAGATGATATTTACTCTACATTTAAAGGCTGGATAGGAAAGTATAAAAATAAATATGATAATCAGGTTTTATTCTTTTCTGCGATTAATGCATATTTTAAAGAACTGGCTCGAGAAGATATCCTGGATAAAGAGTATAACAATTATTCAGAGGTTGATGTTGAAGCTCAAAGGTTAGCATGGTTAGCAGTTGGAAAAACAGAAGTTGAGGATATGGAAGATGAAGAAATTAAAAAACTGACATTTAAGAAAAAAGTATTTATGATGGCACAAATCAAAATCTTGAATGCAGTAGAAGACTTTATATTTACCATTGATATGTTTTAGGAGGGTAGATAAATGGCAAAAAAAATGGATAAAAATAAAATATTGCGTGGTTCTTTTGGGGCTGTCTGGCTAAATAATGATGAACTAGGAGCAGCAAAGTCTTTTGAGGCTAAGATAAACTTAGAATATGAAGATATTGATATTGTAGGAGATTTAGGAAAGCATAAAAGATATATGGGCTTTACAGGTGAAGGAACTATGACATTGCATAAAATAGATTCTTCTATAGCTGAACTACTACATGAGGGAATTCAAACTGGAGATCTTCCTGATATAAAGTTAGTTGGAAAATTAGAAGATCCTACAGCATATGGGGCAGAACGTGTAGAATTCACTGGAGTAACAATAAATGAACTAATGGCTTTAAAATGGGCAAATAAGGAAATCGGAGAAGAAGAAGTTCCATTTTCTTTTTCAGGATATAGATTTATTGATATGATTAAATAATTTAGGAGGAAATATAAAATGGCTAAAAATATAACTTTGGAAACATTACTTGCAAGAAAGCAGCAATCAGAAAATGATAAAATGAAAGTATTTCTTTTTAATTCAGAAGTTCTGGGGGGAAATATTGAAATTATAAAACAAAAAGCAAGAGATATTATGAAAATTATGGACAGTTCAGATGAAAGAGGAATGGAAGCATCAAATGAGATGAACTGTAAGTTAATTTTAAAGCATTGTCCAATATTTAAAGAGAAAGAATTACAAACAGCTTATGGAGTAGCAGAACCTCATGAGATAGTAGTTAAAGTTTTTGATGAAAATTTGGGAGAGATTGGAAAATTAGCAGAGAAAATACTGGGGATTTATGGGTTAGCAGATGAAAAGAAAAAATCAAATTTAATTGAAGAAGAGGTTGAAGAAATAAAAAACTAATATTGGGGGATGCTGAAATGGCATTCCTCTCTTTTTATACATTGAAAGGATTTAAAATAGATTATTTATTAAATTTAAATATAACTGAAAAGATGTTTATGGTTGCAACAATGGAATTAGAAATAGAAAGAATAAATAAAAGGGGATAATTATGACTACTATAGGATATTGTTTTTTAGGATTGGTAATTGTTGTATGCGGAATTTATTTATATTTTAGAAGAAAAGAGAAAAAATATAACTCAGCAGTAAATAATAACAGACCAGCAACACAGCAACCAAAAGTTAAAAAGAGATAACTTTGTAAAATTGATTTTAAAGCCTTTCTATTTGCTCAATGAGTAAAATATCAAGAAAGGCTTCTAAATGAGTTATACAAGTAGATAGTAGAACACAGGAGGTGAAAAATGGCAAAGAATATAAATGTTTTATTGAGCTTGAAAGATCAATTTACAAAACCATTACAAAATGCAACTAAAAATACAAAAGCAATGGATAAACATTTGCAGAAAGCAAGTAATAAAGTAAAAGCTTTTGGAAACGCGACAAAAGAATCTATGAAGACAGCAGCAAAATATACAGCTATAGGATTTGGTGCATTGACTGCTGCTGCTGGGTTATTTGCAAAACAATCAATTGATGGAGCTAAAGTTCAATTAAAAGTTGAAAAAATGTTAGAAACAAATATGAAGCGAACTAGTAACGCTTCTGCCTCCCAAATACAAGCAATTAAAGATGAAGCAAGTGCTCTTCAAGGTTTGGGTATAGTCGGAGATGAAGTCGCTCTTGCAGGAGCTTCACAATTGGCAGTGTATGGGTTGAAATCCGATCAAATAAAAAAACTTATGCCAAATCTAAATGATATGATAGCTAAGGAAAAAGGGTTTAACGGAACACAAGAAGACAGTATTGCTATAGCAGATGTTATTGGAAAAGCTATGGATGGTAAAACTAAAGGACTATTAAAATACGGAGTTCAATTGACAAAAGCAGAAGAAAAGGTTTTTAAAACAATGAAGGCTGAAAAAAGGTTGGATTTTATCAGTAAAAAATTGACAACTTCCATTGGAGGAACGAATAAGGCTTTACGTGAGACAGATGAAGGGAAAATTGTTGCTGCTAACAATGCATGGGGAGATATGAAAGAAGAAGTTGGAAAAAAATTATTACCTTATTTAGGTAAAATCGCTTCTTGGTTTGAAACAAAGATTCCATCTATTCAAGAGCTAATATTAGGAACTGTAGATAAAATATCAGAGATGATTTCCAAAGCAGAACCATACATTACACAAATCAAGCAATTGTTTGGCAGCTTATGGGATAAAGGAAAACCTGCACTTGAAGAATTTAAAAATATATTATTGGAAGGAGCAGGACAGGCCATAGATATTGCACAAAGCATTATTGATAACTGGGATAGGATAAGTCCAATAGTTTACACAGTAGTTGGAGCACTGGCTGCATATAAAACTGTCATGTTTATTTCATCTACTTACACTTTGGCTATGGTTGGAGCCATGAAATTAAAAACTATATGGGATGGAATACAAGCAGCTAGAACCAAAGGTCTTACAATACAACAAATTGCTCTCAATATGGCTATGAATGCTAATCCAATTGGATTAGTAATTACAGCAGTAGCTGCACTGGTTGGGATTGGTTGGATGTTATATAAAAATTGGGATATAGTAAAAGCAAAAACTTTACAACTTTGGGAAATGCTAGACAATAATCCAATTGGACGTGTGATTAAATGGTTTATTAAGTTTGGGAATCCTATAGGGCAAGCCATTAATTTATTTTTGTGGTTAAAAGAAAATATTTATGATAACTGGGATGTAATAAAAAATAAGTTTATTCCTATTTTAGAAATGATAAAAAATCCAGTAGATACAGCTAAGAATGCTATTGGTGGGCTTATTGATAAACTTAAATTTTGGAATAATACAGAAATAAAAGATAAAACTATTAATATTACAGAGAATAAAACTTCAGATAAATCTAAAACTAGAACAATTGGAAGAAAAGCACTTGGAACAAGTTATTTTAAAGGTGGTGAAACACAAATAAATGAAGGTGGCAGAACAGAAACGGCTATCTTACCAGCAGGAACAAAAGTAATGAGCCATGAACAAAGTAAAACTATGATTGGAAAATCTAATCAAAAAGTAGAAGTACATGTTCATATTAGTGGAAATTTTATTGGAGAAAGAGAACACATGGAACGTTATGCAGAATATACAGGAAGAAAAGTTATAGCAGCAATAGGTAATATGTAAGGAGGTACAGGGTTTGGATATTATATTTATAGCAGAAAATGAAAATGGTCAACAAGAAACAATCACAATCCCTGTAGTTCAAGGAATTGAGCCAATTATTTGTGAAACTACAGATGAAGAATTTCAAACAATAAATGGAACTGTTTTAAATCTAATAGGGGGAAAAGGATTAAGAAGTTTTTCCTTTTCCTCTTTTTTTCCTAGTAAAAAATATAGTTTTGTGAGTTGGATAAACTATCGGGATACACAAGAATATATTGATTTTTTAGAAAAATATAGAGATTTAAAAATTCCAATCAGGATAATTGTGGTAGATAGATATAAAGTAGTTTTAAATATGCTTTGCAGATATAACTTTACTTATGCACTAAGAGATAAAGCTGGGGATGTTCCCTATACACTGGAGATGAAAGAATATATTTTACCAATTCAAAGAAGTGATAACAATGTATAAAGTTATTGTAAAAGATAGGGATATAACAGCTTACTCAGCAAATCTAAATTGGCGTGATAGTGTTGATACATTAGGAGCAGAGTTAAATTTTGATGTGGCAGTAAACAGACATGATGAAAACTTTTCTTTTCTTTGGGATATCACACTTGGTGACAGTGTACAACTTATAAATGATAAAGGTGAAAGTTTGCTTCAAGCTATTATTGTATCAGAAAATTTAAATGGAAAAACAACAAACTTTGTAGCATATGATATGGCTTGGTATTTAAATAAGTCCACAGTTATCAGACAATTTAAAAAAATGGTAGGAAATGAATGTGTAAAATCTTTATGTGAAGAAATTGGAATTAAAGTTGAAGTTTCTGGGTTAGATACTAAGATAGATAAAATATATAAAGATAAAGCTGTTTCAGAAGTGATTTATGACATCATCAATCAATGTTCACAACATAATTCTAAGAAATTTTTTATCGAGATGGATAAAGGGATATTGAAAGTAGGTCCTTTTAAAAAAATAAAGGTAACAGGACAGTATGAGCTACATAAAAATCATTTTGTTAATGTGGCTGATTTTGTAGGTAATGTTTCTTTAAATAAAACTATTATTGATATGAAAAACTCTGTCTTGGTAATAACAGCAGATAAAGAAGCTGTAAGAACAGTAGGAAAAGAACAGGATCAAGAAAGTATTAAAAAGTATGGAATGTTGCAAGAGGTTGTAATACTTGATGAAAAGGAATATAAAAAAGCAAAACTTGTGGCAAAGAATGAGTTAAAAAAATTAAATAGAATTACTGAAAATTTTTCTATCACTATCTTAGGGGATGATAAAGTCAAAAGTGGCAGAGTGATAGATTTGAACTTGCCATTTTTTAATTTAAAAGGAGAATATTTAATAAAAGAAAGTAATCATACAGTACAAAATGGGATTCATAAATCAGAATTAAAACTGGAGGTGTATCAGGAATGAGTGATAATCAAAAAGCTTGGGATATAGCCATGGCAGAAAAATTTAAAGAAAGAGATAATCCAAAGCCTATTGGAGCAGTCTTAGGAAAAATTTTAAGGCCACTTCCTGATATATCAATTGAATTATTGGGCGGTTATGGGATATTAGATGCAGATAAGATTTATCTTTCTAATGCTATTACAAATAGATTAGCTATAGAATGTACTATGAAAGATTATGAAAGTCAAGATAATACATTTATCTCAGGAAAAACTAATTCTGAAGTCAGCATAGCTAGCCTTTCTACATCAGGAACTGGGAGTACTGAAAAAGGTGGAGCGGTTCTAACTTTATCTCAAAGTGGCTCTATAGAATCCATGCAAATACCAGCATTCCATAATGAGAAGGAAAATAAAACTAAAGGAAAATTTATACTACAGACTGTATTTAATTTAATTCCTGGAATGTATGTTTTAGTAATACCTAACTATGAGGAAGATAAATTTTTTGTAGTTGATGTATTTAATTATGCACCGGAGGTGAGTCTTGAATGGGAATATTACCAGAAATAAATTTCATTGATTATTCAAAACAAATAGCAGAGATCCAAAAAGAAACAGATGGAAAAACTTATCTAATTGATTTCAAAAAAGGGAAGATGTTAAGAAAAAATGGAAAACTAATTAAAACAGATGATGAAAGAGCTGTAAGGATGTGGCTAGAAAAAGTACTTTTGACAGAGAAATATAAATGGAATATTTATAAAAGTAATGGAATTAATCAATATGGAATGACTTATAAAGCCAATTTACAAGGACAAAGATTTCCAACTCCTGTTTTATATAGTGAATTCATAAGAGAGCTGAAAGAAACAATATTAAAAAATAAACAAATTATTGAAATAAAAAACATGGATATACAACTAATAAAACATACATTGGAAACTAAATTTACAGTAGTGTTAAAGGACTTCCAAGAATTTGAGTGGGAGGGTTATTTATGATAATAAAAAAAGAGCAAAAAGAAATATTAGATGGGATGCTTAGGAATGTAAATGAGGAATATGACAGAACAGAAGGGGGACTGTTTTATGATAATTTAGCACCAGTAAGTATAGAACTAGAAAAACTTTATCAAAAATTAAATTATATTTTTCTCAATTCTTTTGCAGAAACTGCTGAAGGGGAATATTTAGATAATATAGCTAAAGAGGTAGGAGTTTTCAGAAGACAACCTACAAAGAGTAAAGGTTTTGTAACAATAAAAGGAACAATAGGGACTGTGATTGCAATAGGAACCAAAGTTGCTTCAGATACATATATTTACTTAACTACAGAAGAAAAAGAAATTCCAGAGCAAGGAGAAATATTAGTACCTATTGAAAGCGAAAAAGCTGGATCAGAATACAATGTACCAATAGGTACTATAGTAAATTTTCCAGTTACAATTCCAGGGTTACAAAGAGTTACAAATAAGCTAGCAACTACAGATGGGTATGATGGAGAGAAAGACAATGAACTGCGAGAAAGGTATTATTTTAAAGTCAGGGAGCCAGTTACATCAGGAAATATTTATCATTATAAAAAATGGTGCTTAGAAGTAGAAGGAGTTGGAGGAGTTAAGGTTTTTCCACTTTGGGCAGGACCAGGAACAGTGAAAGTGGTTATAGTAAATATAGACATCCAAGCAGCAGATGAGGAATTACAACAAAGAGTAAGAGACTATTTAGAAGAAGTACGACCAATTGGGGCAACTGTAACAGTTAAAAGTGCCATAAATAAAAGAATAGCGATTACAGGAATTGTGAAAATTTCTAAAAATGTTGATTTTGAAGAAGTAAAAAAAGATTTTGAGGAAGAGGTTAGAGAATACTTTAAAAAAATTGGGTTTAATCAAAATTATGTTAGTTATGCACAGGTAGGAAATACACTTTTAAATGTGCAGGGAGTAGTAGATTATAGTGATTTACAGCTAAATGATGGGGTATTAAATATTGATTTACAAGAAGAAGAGATACCAGAGCTTGCATTATTAACTCTACAGAAAGAAGTGGTGTAGATGGAAGCTAAAAGACTTATGCAGCATATGCCAAAATATTATAGAACTATAGCAGAAATAATATTATTGCAAAAAACTATTCAAAGTGAACTAGAAGTTATTGATTTTACAAGTGAAGATGTACTAAAACAATTCTTTATTTATACTGCTACCTGGTCATTACCAATATGGGAAAGAATTTTTGGATTACCTGTTGGAGACGAAACTACCAATATACAAGAACGAAGAGAAAATTTAATTTCTAAACTTAGAAGTTATGGAACTACAACAAAAGAAATGATTGTGAGGGTTGGGAATGCTTTTACAAATGGGGATGTACAAGTTGTAGAACATAATGAAGAATATTTATTTGAAATTATTTTTACAGGTATAATAGGAATTCCTCCTAATATGGATGACTTCAAAGAAACAATAGAGGTTATCAAACCAGCTCATTTGACTTATGAAATAAGAATAAGGTATAGAACTTGGGGAGAATTATCACCTTACAAATGGAAAGAATTAGAACCATTTACTTGGGATGAAATTTACCAAAAAGCAGAAATAAAATAAAAGGGGGAACTAATGGGAATATTAACAAATTTTTTGAAATTGCTAAAACCAGAACCAAATGATTTTGTTGATGTAGCGAAACATATTTCTGAAAATTATGATAAATTAGATAAAAATGCTGAAACAACTAACAAGACATTAATTGATTTAGGCAACAATAAACTTGATAAAGGCACATATTCAGGAAAAGCAAGTGATTTAAAAACAGAAATAGATCTTAACTTAGTTAAAAATTTAGGATTGGAATATGACGGAGAATTAAATAACAGCAATCTTAAACAAAAAGGGAAGGCTTACTGGGATAATGTAACAAAATCTATTTACAAATGTTTAGTAGATAACAATTTAAATTATCCAGAGAATACAAAATATGCAGCGATATCAAACGGTGATTTATTGTTAAAGTTAAATACTTTATTTTATTACAATAAACAGACATTTAGTTATTACGGGTTGGATATAATAATAGAAAGAACGGGTAAAATATGTATCCTTTCGATTCTTTCTTACACTCCTAGCACTAAGACTGGTCAAATTTCCAATTTCCCAGACTGGTGTGTTCCTTTAACTTTCTCTGGAGGGGCACTCTGTGGTGATGACCCTCTTGAAGCAACTGGGGAAATGTACATATATCCAGACAATAGATTTGAGTGGTTTGTTAGCAATATATCCCAAGGAGCGTTATACACTGGTCAAATCATTTATGTGGCTAAAAATTAATTAAGGAGATGA
>ERZ1694978.71-NODE-71-length-44382-cov-145.509261_pt1 | contig 44382 bp, 61 predicted proteins | sample MGYA00581608_ERZ1694978 | MGnify/ENA primary metagenome ERZ1694978 (study PRJEB42213, sample SAMN07424350) | human gut metagenome | biome: ENVO:00009003; feature: ENVO:2100002; material: ENVO:00002003 | host: Homo sapiens | place: USA | collected 2014 ... | reverse complement strand
CCCTATATAGGGACTTCATATTTTTGAATTTCTCACATTTTTATTCCGTATATATAGCGCGATTTCCTGTTGTTACTTTTGTTACTTGTTACCTTATCGCAACTTTTCTGCCCCGATATTCCACTGAAATCACATCATTCGGCGACGAATTTTTGAATTTTTCCAGCACCTCATTTAATATTGCATTTATCGGAACTCCATTCCTGAACGCCATGCATTCAATAAAATCATAGTTTTCATTACTAATCCTCACAACTTTTGACATTGTATTTCCTCCTCTTAACTAAAAGGTAGCTTTTCTTGTGTTTCATCGATGCTTTCAAACCCATCATTATCCGTATTTCCTTTCGATTCAAGTTGCAAAAACACGCATCTCGCCGCTCTTCCGTCTATCTTTTTCAGCTTTGTTGGGTTTCCCTTACTGTCCTGCTGGATAACGCCTTTCTTTGCAGCCCATGACAAGAAGGACTTTTTTGAGAATTTCCCAGATTCACAGATTTCCTTAAATGCCTGTCCGTAAATCACTGCGTATCCGTCTTCAATAATTCCCCATTTTTCACAATTTGAAGACACATCAAATCTCTGGCTGTTCATTGCGATTTTATCAAGGATATATTGGTAGCATCGCTCATTGTCAGACAGCTCATTTCGGTCTATAAGCACCTGTTTCGCTTCATCCATAGAAATATACTGTCCATCTTTGAAAATGAGATCTGTGGCTATTTTATCGGCTGTCAGAACGATAGAAAGTGAAATACTCTGCTTCTGCATCTTGTCCGTGTTAAATAACTCCTTCTGAAACTCTTTCTGGATAGAACGAATCTCATCTTCTCCCATTTCTTTGATGATCTCCACAAATTTCCTACCTGCGTGACCGTAATTCCGTTTTACCGTTTCCGCTGTCTTCTGCGGATCCTGATAGATTTTCTCGCCACACTCAACCTCCAGAATTCTGTTGATTGCACCGCCCTGACTGACATAGCTACTAAGCGGTCTCTCACCATTACAGATCATTACATTCCGCCACCGATTCTCTCGATTGATTCCGAGGTCTTTATTTGACCGGCTCTTTCCTTTTCCGGAACACAGATCATAAACAATTCCCTCGAAGTTATCCCTGATTCTTGCAGATGTTTTGCTCGTATCGTCCAGAAACATCGGAAGATGATTCAACATATCCGCTTTCGCTTCCAGTGCAACGTCCGTTGTTTTGAAGTCTCCAATATATCTACTTTCGTCTGGATTCGCCCACACAGATGCGGCTACCATGAGAGAGACTGTCTTTCCGCCCTCAGTTTCACCCCACAGATCCACGAAGAAAGGGAGTCCACCCAGAATATGAACCAGCACACTTGCGAATGATGCAGCCAACAGGAATTTTACCTCCATTCTTCCAGTTTCCCTCAGTTCTCGAACGTGATTCAACCACACATCGAAACTGCCATGCTCCGACACGCTTTCAAAGGTCTGCTTAAACCGATTGTCCCCATCAAAAATAATATCAGTATCATAGGGGATAAACTGATCATTAATCCACCCAAGTTTACTAGTGGAATACTGCACATCTATGTAATCATCGTTTCCATTTTCTACGTCAGCCAGATACTTGACTAGCAATTTTGCATTTTCTGACGTAACTGCAATCCCTCTTCCGGATAATGCCACGATCTTATTCGCTGATGTGATCATCGTTTTTGGAACCACAATATCGTGCCACTGGTTATTTCGCCTGTACGACAGTTTTATTTGCTCTTCCCCGGTCTCTAAGTTTCGCAGCCGCTCTACTGGCAGGATTGGGTGGTAGCAAGCCACTTCATCAACCCTTCCGGAATTCTGTGCGAACACGCCGCGATCATCCGCAATCCAGGCGCCGCAATACATACGATCGTGAGGTCCTGTGAAATTCGTATAGTTATCTACTGTGCAGACAGTTCTGTTTTCCCGTTCCTGTCTCTTCATTTCTCGGTCAGCCTGATTGTATCCTTTCAAAATCTCTTCAAAATCCGACTTGACGCCCAGCTGTTTCGCTCTTCTGATGAGCTGCACTTTTGTCTTTGACCGGAGAATCGGATCTTCCATTTCAAATAACTCGATGAAAACTTCATCATCCAATATGCTGTCTGCATCGAATTCGTTCATTTCCCTCATTTCCTCACCTCTTCTCTGTTTAATATTTCATGCAAATATAACTGGTACTGCAACGCATTGCAGCAATCGCACCATACCTCACTGAACGGTTCCGACTTATTCATATAATCGCGGTACACATCAATCAGAACGTTATTCAGCTCTCTTTTTCTCCGGAGCTTTTCCTCTTCTCGCTTTCTCTGCTCTGCCTTCTTCCGGTTCCTGTATATCGCCAATTTCGACTGGAATGTCGGCTTTTCATAAGTTCCACCAAGACTCTGGAACGCTTCTTTGAAATCAACATGATCAATCAGCTGTACGAATGTAAAGATATCTCCATTTGTTCCGCATCCGAAACAATGGAAGCTGTCTGGGTAGATTTTTAATGAAGCTCCCTTGTCTCCCTTGTGGAACGGGCAGTGAATAAACCCTGCCCGATTCACATGGAACCCATATCTCTCCACAATCTCCCTCATGCTGTATGAATGTTTAATCTCTTCTCTATTCATGTCTTTCGCTCAATAACTCAATAATTTTCTTTCCGGTATCATTCTTCTCACAGAATTCAAACCTCACGTTATACCGATCTCTAATTGTGCAAAGGGACTTGTATAGCTGATTCCCATCGACTGCTTTAGAAGATGCTACATACCTCTCCTTCTTTCCATTCACAGTGCGCCATCGTACTTCATGTTTTCTTGGATTTTTCCAAAAATACACATCCTCGATGCTTTTGATATCATTCCCGTGCTCAATCAGCATGATCAACTGTATTCCTGCATCCATAGCCTTAAGCAGTTCCCTTTTAAATCTTTCGTGCTGCTGGCAGACATTTCCGCATAACTCTTGGAGATTTTGCTTTCTGTCGATTATGAGCCGGGGATTGTCTAAAGACATATAATCACCCACATATAATTTCGAAGAGATGCTTTGAATACCGTGCTTTTCAAATTCCGACAATATTCGCTTAATTGCATGCTGTTTTTCTCTCGTATCTATCATTATCTGCACACTGATTCCTCCTCATGTTCTGGAGCTGTATATCCATGCTAACTATTCTGCAATTTGATGGTTCATAATTCCCAAACGGATTGATTCTGTCTATAGTACAAACCCCACGTTCTGCTCTATCATCGTATCCATTTTCCATCATCCATTTTTTGAACACTTCAAAAGATTCATCCCATTCCTTGCAGACACTTACACCTTTTGCTCCATAAAATTTATATTCTTTTGCATTTGGGTTTTTACAACGCTTTTTCATCTGTTTCCATACTTCATTCAAACGACTATGAGATTCACCATGTTTATAATTAAGAGATTTAGTGAGTTCCACATGCAGACATCCGCAACTTTTAGTGTTTCCTGATTTTAAAGCAGATAGATTCACGTCGATTTCATTTCCACAAATACATTTACAATGCCAAATTGACAGTCTTCCTCCAGAAGGGTAGATTTTTGTACCTACCCTATATAAAGCTGTAAGCCTACCAAATGTCCGTCCTGTAATATCAGTTACGTTTGACATAACATGTCCCTCCTAATTAAACGGAAGTTCTTCATCGATGCCATCCGGAATATCCATAAATCCATCAGGTCCGACCGGCGGCGCTGCTGCGGATGCTCCGTTATTATCCTTGTATGCCTTTGTTTCGATTTCCGCAGGGATATCAGCGTCTTTCACTCCTTCTGCGCTTCTGAACCAGCGAAGTTGATGCTTTGCGATGTTCCTTCCATTGTAATAATCATTTACAACGCCAAATACTGCTCCAGCCAGCTTGTTTTTAAAACATTCCGCAAATCCATCGCCCCAGTTCACCGTGAACCCCGGATTCGACTTCTCAACGGACGTGATAAATGTCTTGAAAGATTTACTGCAGTCACCATTCTGATCCTCGGTTAAAATATATGTAGTTCCATTTGCCGGCCATTTCTTATCCGGTCTGATATCATCGCGAAATGCTTTTTCGAAATATCCGGGCTGGCTATCATTTTGTGCGAAGTCGAAAGACACCTTAATCATGTCTTTATTTGTCTTTGATTTCATTTCCAGAACTTCCTTGATGATCAAGATATGTCCTCCAAGCTCTACCGGTGTAAATTCTCCCTGTACCTGTGTGTTGTCAAAATTATTTGGTTTCTGCATTGTTTTCTTCTCCTTTTCCTAATCCGTAGTATTCTCTAATTTTCTTATCGACCAACAATAGGTCATTATCTATTGTTAAATCCTCAAACATTCCGATCGGAGATTTACTTACTGCCCCTTGGCTTGCTTGAGTGACAAACAAATGCTTTCCGCCTTCCTCGATGCATCTAAGTACTATCGTAAACATTCCTTCGATGCAAACTTTTTCATCGAGTAGTTTCCCGATGGTTTTTGGCTTCACTTCCCCTGCTTCATCTTTTTCTTCGTGCATGATAATATACACGATTTTATTCTCTGGCACTTTTGTCACAATAAACTGGATTAAATTCCAGAAATAGTCTCCAATGTCGTTATACAGGGAGAATACCCCATTTCCTTTTCCGGCTGAGCTGTGTCCCCTCATAAAATGATTTGTTATTAGATAGCCGGCATCATCAATCACGATGGAATCTGCTTTTGATGCAATCAATAATTTCATGATCTGCTGGTAATCATCTGAAAACCATCCATTCACTTTCCCTTTAAATGGTAGCGGCTTATTAAGAACCCTGATAAGATTAAAATCGTTATTCTGACAGTTTCTCATGCTGGTAGATTTTCCACTTCCTGATTTGCCAATAATCAATACTGGTGTTGCCATTTTTTATTCCTCCTTCATAATTCTCACAATATTTAAAAGTGCCTGTGTTAGATTTGCGATATCCCTAGTCTGATAATATGTATTCACCTCCCCGTTCTCGATCATGCCGAGACGCTCGTCCAACAAATCCTCAATTCTCTCCTTGCGCTGCTGCATCGTAATCATGGCTTCACCTCCTCATGAACCCAATTTCCGGAAAAATACCACAGGATCACTGCGATCACTGCCATGTAAAAACTTTCAGCTTCCTTCATGATCTGCATAAATACTTCCTGTTCTCTTTCCGTACCATTATTGATTCGTTCGCAAGCGTAAGGGAACGCATCTTCGTCACGCACTTTCTTTCCTTTTTCCGATCCGATACCTACATACATCATTCGTCCTCCATGCCAATAATTGCTTTTACAACATTTGCATCTAAAAAATACTTATCGTCATCTGTGTTATATGTGGTAAACTCAGTGTTTCTTCTTGATTCATACTCCTTTTCAGCCATTGCGATATACCCGATCAACGCATCCGTCCTCCCATCTAATCTGCAAAGACGGGAATATTCCTGTTCGCTTACATAAATTTTATTGTTATCCATTGCTTATCCTCCTACTCATCCTTAGACAATCTAAACTCCATCAAATCTGCCAGCATCAAATATTCCTTTGCCAGTCGACTGTCTCCGTGTCGTTCTTTCACCTTTTCTCTAAATTCCCTCAGTGTTCCGTAAAAACATCCACATCTCACGCTGATTCCGCCGTCTTTCGTGCGGAAAAATGTTGTCGTCCTATTTTCCGATCCGAAGCAGCTTGTAGCAGAATAATCACGGCAGTTTTGAACCCGAGCGTCACCGGATACCCAAGCGTTACCGAATACCCGAGCGTCACCGCATACCCGAGCGTCGCCGGATACCCAAGCGTTACCGCATACCCGAGCGTCGCCGGATACCCGAGCGTCACCGGATACCCGAGCGTCACCGGATACCCAAGCGTTACCGAATACCTTAGCGTCACCGCATACCCGAGCGTCACCGGATACCCGAGCGTCACCGGATACCCAAGCGTCACCGGACTGGTCAAGATTATTCTCCCTTTCTATAAATCCGCCCAATTCTCCCTCTGCTACATCACCAAACGACACAAGAGCCTTGATTCTAAAGAGCGTCTTTCCTAAAAAAGTTACAGATTCGCTGGTTAATTCAAATTTTTTCATTTACATTTCTCTCCTTTTCGTCTACAATTTAACTGATTTAATTTCTTGAGTGCTCGAGGGTTGCCGCCCTGTGACAGCACTCTTTTTTAATACCCAAACACCAGATACCACGCCAGTAGCACCAGCACGAACCCGATCACGGATGCCGCGACCTTGTGCCAGTAAGGCTTGTCCTGCTCCGGCAACTCAACCGATACTGACCGGATGTCCCAGCTATTCAATGCGTTGGGGTGGTGGGTTGTCTGGCAATGGTAAGTTCCTTTAATTTCCATGCTTGTCCTCCTCTAGTTTTACGGATTTCTTATGTTGGATTTCCAGTTCCATTCTGTAATTCTCCAGACAGGCAATCGCATGAAGTTTCTGCTGTTCGGAATAACCATCCACTCTTTCCGTGGATTCCAGTGTCTGGATAAATTTCTCAATTTGATTGATTGTTAGCCTTTTCATAGCTTGTCCTCCATTCTACCGCCTAAGCGGTTTTCTCTTCCGTGTAATTTCTTGCTGTCAGAGCTTTCCGGTTTAATTTTTCTGCAAATAATTCAGCGTCCGGCAAGTCTTTAACTTCCACTTCTTTTCCGTTGATTACTACAATGTTCTTTATAGTCATTCACACCACCTCTCTAATATGTATGACGGATGGTTTGTCCGAGATATGTTGTCCATCCAGCCTTATTTCTGGTCTGTTCCAAATCTATCAGCCATCATTTTTACAACACCCTCGACAAGCTTAATACTCATGTTAAACATCCTATCTACCTCGTTTTGAGTAACGCTCATGTATTCCCTTGTAATAATAATGCTTGTAACAACAGAAACCATGATCGAGCAGATAATGCTTGCTATTACAATCTCCATGTCAGTCCTCCAATTCTATAACCAGCGTGTCAATAAGGGTTCTTATTGTTTTCACAGGTTTTTCCAAAAATTTTGGGTCTTCTCCGGAAATGCTTCCAGGTTCATATATATTTACTGCCGTACCCATTTCTTTTTGATATACAACTTTCACGAGTACATCGTCGGCAATTAAATTTGCCAAGTCTGACAATCTCAATCCAGACAGTTTTTCAGCTTTAATACTGCCGGCTACAATACTTGGTGTCTTAGTGATGCCGTCAAAAACCTGGACATCCATATTTACTGTAAGATCAGCGACAACATCTTCATATTTCTGTTCTAATTTGTATGATTTCACGCAGTTAAGTTTCTTGCCGTCTAAAAATAATCCATTGTCGATTTTTACGTTGCTAAACATTGTCTTTTTCCTCCTTATTTAAATTCTGACTGAAGTACTTCTATCTTCGGAATCAGTTCTTCCAGAGATCGACTTATCTTCTGATCATTTTTCTGCGAATCCATGTAGTAATCATGAATAGTTGAATACTGTCTTGACATATTCACAACTGAAAATGAAGAAAAAATAACAAAGACAACAAGTGTTATAAGCAGACAGAGTGTCTTGTGTTTTAGGCTATCTACTTCTGTTTTAAGTCCTTCTACTTCTTTTTTTAACGCATCAAACTCAATTCGATCCATTCTCTGCGATTGAGCATTGTACATCTTTCCTGTACGTTTTTCCGCTTCTTGAACGAAATCCATTCCCGGTGTCCCCGGACTGCCACTCCAACACATTCTATTTTTCATCCTTTCTTACGCGACATCAGAATCCCTGACTATTACGTGATACTTCCTTGCTTGTCCATCGCACTGCGTATATGAGATTTCTCTCGGATATCCATTGTCTGCGTACCATTGCTTTACCATACTGATTACTTCCGGCGCATACTTTCTTACAGTCCCTTGCCATTTCCCTTTAGATTCCCATGTTTCCGTGTACATATCTTCTGATAAATCCAATCTGCGAATAATCTCATTTACAGCTTTATCTGCCGGTTTGCCGGAACTCTGAAAGTAAAGTCTTGCCTGTCTTGCAATGTGTACCGTATCTACATACTGCTGATCCGCTTCAATCGTGATTGGAAGATTTACTCCTGCTTTCTCATAAAGTGATTTTGCGGTCAGAAGCTGAATCTTGCTGTTGCATCCTGCCGCTTTAAGCATCGGCGTTAAAATCTTCACTGCATTGTTCACGCTGGCGAGACGTTCGTTACGCTGCTTTGTTTTTGGCATTTCGTAAGAGCCGGTTTTTCTAAGCGCCGGGAGCACTTCGGATGTCACCCAATGCTTGAATCTTTTTGCTGATTCCAACTTGCTGCCGAAGATGAGAGCGTAAAGACCGGATTCTGAAATAATCGGTGTTTTCTGCATCCTTCCGATGGAATCCTGAATCGGGACTTCATCTTTATCCTCCGAATCAACATGATCCTGAATGGCTTTCGTTGCTCTTTCATATCCGAGTGATGATGCTACATCCTTCCCGACGAACCACGGTTCATTATCAATAGTTACTGTTCGGATTTTGCCAAACTCTTTGTTGTTAAAAATTTTTAATTCGTTCATTTGATCTCCTTTCTGTTTTTAACATTTCATTTTCGCATTTCATGCGACAAATTGACTAAAAAAAATGCTATTCACTTCGTTCCTGTTCAGATTTAACTCTTTAGAAATAACATCAGCTTCACCTATCGTAAATGTTTGACCATCCGCCGATAACTTTCTGTAGAATGTAGACCTGTCGATTCCGATCTTTTTCGACATACTTTCAGCATTTATGCCGATCTCGACCATTTTCGCTCTGAGTTTGTTTACATTTACCACTCCATCATCTCCTTTCTTTTTCGCATTTCATGCGACTAATTGTATATTACAATGCCTTGTCTTAAAAGTCAATACTGTTTTTGCATTTTATGCGATTTTTTTTGTTTTTCGAATAAAAGTGTTGCGTATTTGCGAATAATATATTATAATACGTATATAAGGTGGTGAACAAAATGACGATAGGACAAAGAATTAAAAACAGAAGACTCTACTTAGGTTTAAGCGTTGATGAAGTTGCTTTAAAACTTGGAAAAAATCGCGCAACGATATATAGATATGAAAAAGATGATATCAAAGATTTGCCAATTACAGTACTCGAGCCGTTAGCCAACGTACTAGAAACCACTCCTGCTGATTTGATGGGATGGGATGGTTCTAGCGATAAAGGCATCGAAAACGTATTTGTAAACGATAGTATTGAAAATATAATTGATAACATCAGTGCATTTTCTTCAACGGAAAAGAATCATTTCAAAAAATATCTAAAATTAGTTGAAGTAAACAGAAAAAAGGCAGACAATTATATCGAACAGCTGTTATCCATTCAGCAAATGGATAATGATTTGTCAGTAATGGCAGCTCATGAGCGTACAGATATTAAAGTAACAAATGAAATGAGAAAACATGATGATGACATCATGATGGATGACTCTGAATGGGAGTGATACGATGACAATTTATGAGGAACTTTTAGAAGAGGCGAAAAATAGCGGACTCGTAGTCCGTGAGAAGCCTCTGTCCGGGAGTGATGGACGAATATTCAGAAATAGAATTGCAATATCTGATAGGTTAAGAACATCAACAGAAAAAGCGTGTGTACTCGCAGAAGAAATGGGACATCATTTCACTGCTGTTGGAAATATCATTGACCAAATGAATATTGAAAATCTAAAGCAAGAACAAAAAGGTCGATTACGCGGATATAACCGGATGATCGGATTGCGAGGCATCATATCAGCTTTTAATGCTGGTTGCCAGAATAGATATGAAGTTGCAGAACATCTGCATGTCACAGAAGAATATTTGCAAGAAGCTATTGACTGCTACAAAGGAAAATACGGTGAGTATATTACTGTAGATAATTATGTTATTTATTTTATTCCTAATTTAGCAGTTATGGAAATGATATAATCGCTACAGCGTTTATATAGAGTAAAGTGGTGTAAAGGTACAGGAGAAAAGAGGGAAAATGGGATTTACTGATATTTTTAGAATCAAAAGATTTAAAGATGAAATAGTGCATTTGCAACAAGAAAAACAGCAAATGCAATCTGAATTATCAGAAGCGCAAAGTAAGCTACAAGAAATGGGGGCTTATGAATACTACGAAATCAAAGCTAAGACGAATTCACTGAAAAGCAATTATGAGGTAAAAGAAAAACAACTGGAGGACAAATATGTTCAAAAACAAGCTGATTTAGACAGGCTGATTATTGAAAGAACCGATAAAAGTCAAGAAGTTTTAGAGCATTTAACTGAGCTGCGTACAGATGAAGCTAAAATACTCAAGAATATAAAAACTCAAACCAATAAACTTAATCGTTCTAAAGAGTTGGTGAAGGCTATAAACTATACTTTTGAGAACTTTTTTAACTATTCTCCTGAGCAGAATGATATAAAACTACAAAATTATGACTTAGAAGAATTAGAAGGGATAAGCCCATCTGTTATTCTAAAATTGCACTGTATGGATGTTAAGGATTTACGTAAAGCTTATAGACTGAACGATAAACAAATTAACTCCGTTTTAGAAAAGTATGCTGCTCGCTATACGACAAAGGCGAATCAGGCTATTTACAAGCTCATGGTAATAGCATTAAGAGCAGAATTGCAAAATATTTTATACAATTTAAAATTTGAGAAATTGGATAAATCTATAGATGATGTTAAAACTGTCACTCAGAAATATCTAAAGATTGCCGGTGATGGGAACCAAAGTATAGCAGGAACCCTTACTAAATTCATCGGTGAAATAGAGTATCTATTTATTAACGCCGTAAAAATTGAATACAATTATTACGTGAAAAAAGAGCAGGCACGGCAAGAACAATTAGCCCTTAGGGAACAAATGCGTCAAGAAGCTGAAGAACGAAAAGCACTTGAATCGGAACGTAAAAAAATAGAAAAAGAAGAAACCAAATATCAGGCAGAAATTGAAAAACTTAGAGAGCAGATGTCCAATGCAAAAATGGATGAACTGGATAAATTAAATGCACGTATACTAGAACTCCAAACACAACTCTCCGAAGTTGTAGTTAAAAAAGAAGAAATTTCAAACCTTGCAAACGGAAAAGCTGGGAATGTATATATCATTAGCAACCTTGGTTCTTTTGGTGAAAATGTATTTAAGATAGGTATGACAAGAAGGTTAAATCCACAAGATAGGGTGAATGAACTCGGGGACGCTTCTGTACCATTTAAGTTTGATGTGCATAGCTTTATCTTCTCAAATGATGCAGTTGGACTTGAAAGCAAGTTACATAATATTTTAAATGAAAAACGTGTAAATAAAGTTAATATGAGAAAAGAATTCTTCTACACGACTATTGATGAATTAGAGAACTTAGTAACAGAAATCGAACCCACAGCAGAATTTAATAAAACCATGATAGCAGAAGAATTCCGTCAATCTCAATCAAGTGATTCTCTATACACTTCTGATTTCGAGATTGAGGATGATAGTGACGATGAATAATAAAATAAAAAACCGCCCCAGCGCTACCAACACTGAGACGGTCTACATATCCGAAGATATGCGATTGAAATCCAAGAATATTGTATCATCTTCGGAAACAGCTTGCAATCCAGAACATTCGTTCATGTGCTGGCTGTTATTTTTGTACTCGTTTTTGCATAAAATTAAATAAGGAGATGATAACATGGAAACGAAATACGCTTTTGGATACGTCCGTGTATCCACTGGAAAGCAAGATGAATTATCCCCAGATTCCCAAGCGAAGTTGTTAAAAGATTACGCAAAGAGTCACGGGTATGTGGTGTCTAAGATTTTTTATGAGGTCGGGATTTCTGGAAGGAAAGCTGATAAGCGCCCGGAGTTTCAAAAGATGATTGGGCTCGCAAAAGCATCAGATCATCCGGCAGATGCTATCTTAGTATGGAAATACAGCAGATTTGCAAGAAACCAAGAGGAAAGCATTGTATATAAGTCTCTGCTTAAAAAGAAACATAACGTAGATGTAATAAGCGTGTCAGAACCGCTGGTAGATGGTCCATTTGGCTCTCTGATCGAACGGATTATTGAATGGATGGATGAATATTATTCTGTTCGACTTTCCGGGGAAGTAACCAGAGGAATGAAGGAGAAGGCAGAAAGAGGTGGATACCAAGCACGCCCACCGCTCGGGTATAAGATCGTGACTCATAAGGAACCTCCGGTAATCGTTCCCGAAGAAGCTGAAATCGTGAAACTGATTTTTGAAAAGTATGCAAATGAGAACTTAGGAATATTTGAAATTGCTAGGCTTTTAAATATGCATAATTTCAAAACCTCGCACGGAAAAGAATTTGAACGCCGATCTATCGAATATATCTTGCAGAATCCTACTTACTGCGGTATGATACGTTGGAATCGGACAATCAATGAATCCAACGAAATCCGTCCGGAAAGCGAATGGATTGTAACCGATGGGGAGCATCCTGCAATCATAAGCAAGGAATTATTTGACAAGGCGCAGGAACGATACAAGAGAGAATATAGGCCACGTGGTGCGAGACCAGTAAGCACATATAAGCACTGGTTGTCTGGTGTCGTGAAGTGTCCAACATGCGGCAGGACAATGACTGCAAACACGATCAGAAATAACACAAGAGTGTACTCTCATTTTAGGTGCTATGGATACACAAAGGGGAAATGCATGGCGAACAACTCTATCAGCTCAATCAAGTTAGAACCTGCAGTACTGGAATCCATCAAAACTGTGCTTGATAATGGTAAAATCACATACCGCAAGATTGAAGCCAAAACCGATGACACTGTGGACTTAAAAACCATACTGGAAGACCAGATCAAAAAGATCGATGTGAAACTGCAAAGAATCAAAGAAGCCTATATGAACGGAATTGACACTATGGAAGAATACAAGGAGAATAAACAGGCTGTACAAGAAGAAAAACAACACCTTGAAAAACAACTGTCCGAAATCAAGGAAGAAAAAAGCAACAGCAAAGATGATGACGAGGACATGCTGTTGAGGGTTAGAAATGTGTACGATATTCTCTCTTCCGACTCTGTTGATGCGACAACCAAGAATGATGTGCTCAGGAGTGTTGTGGAAAAAATAATCTACGAAAAGGACAAGGACTTGCTAAAGGTTTATTACTACTACATGCCGTAAATCCTTGAAAACACTGGGTTTACGGGTGTTTGTAGGTTGTTACAAAAAGGTCAACCTTTTCTCAAGAGCGTACAATTATTTTTCTACCTATTATAAAGAAGTAAAAATGGTACAATATTCACCCCTCAGAGAGCTGATCTCCGAGGGGATTTTATTAGATAGATGTGGTCTCTTTACTGTAAATTACCGACATGAGCCTTGCATACCATGGCGCTTTAGGACTCCACTTGTAACACGGCATGTCCTTACCATTGTTGTCCTTGTAAATCTGCTGGATGATTTTTAATTCGTCTGGATGACCCAATGTTATTACTTTTTGACCGTCAAAATAATACACTGCACCTTTTCCCTCTACTGTAAATAAACATTTCATCTCTTCTTCTCCTTCCTGTTCGATTCCTGTATTCTGGTTATTTTTTTGTTCGCTGCATGCAGACGCTCTACTGTCGATTGCCTTTGCAATCAGCTCAGCAATTCCTTTTGTGCCTAAACTACGATACCGTGCTACATCATCTGTGCCGGTGCAAAATAATGTCTCTACGATCATACCGGGCATATTGGATGCATTCAGATCATGGTATCCCGAACTGTACTTTACACCACGGTTAGCAAATCCTTTATTTGCAAAATTCTGGCAGATATTGCTTGCGATCGTGTTCATTGTCTGGTTAGATGCATCGTATAACCACACCTCTGTACCGCCAGCTGATTCCGCTCCTGCCGCATTCATGTGCAAAGTTACGTAAATATCGCACCCGGCACTATTCGCCTTATTTATTCCGTCAGATAACTCGCTGGACACATTGGATGCGTTGGAATTACAATCAACCACAGTATGACCGACTGCCTGTAGCATTGGTACAAGCTCATTGTAGATCTTCCGTACTTCTGCCTGCTCATCGATCAGACCGATTGCACCTTTACAATTTGGGGAGTGTCCTCCCCTTAAGCCAATTTTCATTCTTTTTCTTCCTCCTGATTTTCAGTTTCAAATGCCTTTTCCAGTTCCTCTGCGGATACTCTGCCAAATTCGTTCTGTTCGCTCATGTTCTCACCTCCTCTCTGTGCGATGTCGCACAACTTACATATCGTATTTAATGTTTTCCCACTTTTTATAAGCATCAAAATATAACTCGTTTTTGTCTCCATTGTATGTGATCTCATAATACATACCGTCACTCACTGGCGTACTAAGCAGCGCCTTGTGATTTTGCAGTGTCTTACAATACCAAACCACAAACACATCATCTACCGTCATGTTGTCAGATGTATCAGTCTTGTCTTTATTCTGATTAAAATAATCCGCTACCTTTGCTTTGCAAATGTTTAAAAATTCCTTGCTTCCCATGATTTTAACTCCTTTCCGTGCGATGTCGCACAATAAAAGAGAGCCTGTTTCCAAGCCCTCTCAAACCATCTACTTATATGTAAGCGCCCTCTCTGAATCTCCTGTGCCCGGTGTTGTTGGGTCTACCACTACACCAAGGATCGCCAGAATCGCAAAGAGTGCATTGATTACAGTCAATAACTTATCTCCAAGGTCTCCAAGGTCGATGGTAAGACCAAACACTGCCGCAATTGCCTGTATCAACAGTAAGATTGCCGGGATCAGCGCTACCCAGAAAGCCTTGTTTTTAATTCTTACAATCCAATTGATTTTTTTCATTTCACGTCCTCCTTAAAAAAGCATTGCTGCGGCTGCACCGATAATAGCTGCAATGAGAGCGGTAACAGCACCATCCCATCTCTTGGCCGGAGTTTGCTCAAGGTGCGTAACCTTTGCAGTGAGTTGTACAAGAGTCTGGTTCATAAATCCAACCTCTTTGGTCAACCCCACCATCTCCTGTGCTAATTGATGTACCACGCTCACAACGTCCTCTGCTTCTTTCATTCGATGCTTTAATGAGCCGATTTCTTTTCCGTGCTCTGCAAGTTTCACTTCTACTTCATTTTCTGTCATGTTTTCCCTCCGGTTTTTAAAGTATAAAAATAAGACCATCACGGTCTTGCTCTTATCTCCATATTCGTTCCTTTAGTCTTCCGTAATCCATGTGGTAGACAAATGTCGCTCTGTCCAATTTGGATTATTGACATAGATTGTAATTCCACCGTCTTTTCCAATTATATATCGACCGGTCCCAAAGATCGAGGAGCCGGACACCTCGTTGTAAGGTGTTCTGATGTCGAGCACCGGGCGATACCCAATAGGGATTCGCACCTCATCAAACGCTCCGAAACTTCCGCTGTTCGGAAATTGTGCAAGCATTGTGATATTACATGTTACCATACACCCTCTCCTTTTTAACTCTACACGGATGTTATTTGCGGAGTTTGTGCTTGTATATGGACCTTTCACGGTGCCGGAATCGTAATTGCGATACGCATATATGCTTATACGTGGGGATACAGAATTTCTTGCATATATCATTTCATCCTCAAACTGGATTGTCGTTGCTTTTCCCGTATTTTCATTTGTAAACATGATGTTTTGCAAGTTCACGCTCATAGTAGCTCGATCTGTTGTCGGAGCCTTACCGGAGAAAGCCAAATACGCATTACTCAATGACGCAACATTTTCCACTGCTCCTTGCACGATTTTCTTGCTAATAATCTTTCCGGATGTAACATCGATAAGCATTGTTCCATTCTTATCCTTAATAAGTCCGGCAGTTACAGTTCCAAGATCTGCCGCTATCGCACTTAAAGTCTGTGCGTTTAAGTTATCAACAGAAATATAATGGATCACCCACCTACTTCCATCCCATCTCTTAATCGGCTCTCCACTTGCTGTCTGCCATAACTGGCCAACTTTAGGATTTGACGGAGCCGTAGAAGATACAATTATGCCACTTGGTCCTGTTGCTCCTGTAGCACCGGTCGCTCCCTTATCACCATATGCTCCGATGATACATGGTGCTGATTGATACGTGCTACCATTTGTATAGGTAACAACTTCATAATTCCACAGATATTTTTTTGACGCCGTTATTGCTTGTACAGTTGTAGTCCATCCTGATGTGGACGCCGACACACCGCTTCCGCTTGCCGTTGCAAGATAATAATTCGTGATAGACTTTATTCCGTTTCCAGTTGCTCCTTGCGGCCCCGTTGCGCCAGTTGCCCCTTGCGGTCCTTTCGGGCCTGTCGCTCCTTGTGGCCCCTGGGGACCTGTTGCACCTGCATTTCCTTGAGGTCCTTGCGGACCAGTAGCTCCTGTTGTTCCTTTGTCTCCGTATATCCCGATTATTTTTGGCGTAGTGGTCGCTGTGGTATTATCTGTAAACGTAAATTTTTCATAGTTCCACAAGTATTTATTTGTTGCTGTCATCGTCGGAACTGATGTACTCCAACCGCTTGACGCTGTTGTAATTCCTGTTTTTGCGGAAGAAATCAAATAATATTCTGTAATGGTTTTTATCCCTCTTCCTGATGTCCCCGCCGGCCCTTGTGGTCCCGTTGCTCCTTGTGGTCCTGTAGCACCTTGTTCTCCTTTAATCTTCGCCCACTTATAAGATCCAACACTTGCAGGATCGGACTGATTGTAATCCACACAAGTACCGATATGCGTTCCCACATCTTCTCCGCTGTTTCCGGTAAACGTTTTTCCTCCATCATTGGAATATTTAATGTGCAGATAACTTGTCTTGCCGTTTGTGCCGTTTGTTCCCGGAATTCCCTGCGTTCCCTGGGGACCCTGGGCTCCTTGGAAACGTGACCAGGTATATTTCTTTGGATCCGTGCTATCTTCCCGTGTGAAGTCTACGTAAGTACCAATATATGTGTTAGGTATCTCTGTCATCTGGTTAGAGGTGGTTGGATTCGATACTGCGGAATACTTGATGTGAAAATAGGTGCTCTTCCCTTTAATATTGGTTCCGCTTGGTACAGGTCTGCTATCTAAGACAGGTGCTGTCTGCTTATAATTTCCATTCTGCCATGTATATCCTGTTGGCTTAGGCGTCCAGTTGACCACAAAATCAGTCTTTACAAAATATTTACCGCCACCTCTTAAATATAATACAGGGATTGATCCATAAGTCAGTTGTGTATAGCTGGCAGGCGACACTGAACAGAATGAATACGTGTCTGCATAAATAATACATTCGCCAGAAGTAGTTCCCCACCCAGATCCAATGGAAGCCAGATCTAAATTCACCGAGAATCCGCTAACATGTGTACTCCAGGATGGTTTTGTTCCACTATTTAAAGACACATTAACCAAAATACGATTATAAACACTCGTTGGAAGCTGACTCCCCACAACGGGATACCATTTATTTACATCGTAAGTTTTAGTATCAGATAAGTCTATCGTTGCTGATGATCTCCAGTAGTTTACACCTGCAGCTCCAGTATCTCCTTTGGGACCCTGTATCCCTTGTTCACCTTTGGGACCTTGCACTCCTTGCAGACCGGGAACTCCCTGCGGACCTTGTTCCCCCTGTTCGCCTTTTATTTTTGTCCATGCGTATTTCGTCGGGTCTGTAGAATCCTCTTGCGTAAAATCTGTATACTGTCCAATATAAAACTTCCCAGTGCTGTTCGAAACATCAAACCCTGTCTTTCCATCAGCACTGTTTGCATAGGCGATATGTAAATAACTTGTTTTCCCATCTGCACCATTCTTACCAGCAATTCCCTGATCTCCTTTTACGCCTTGCGATCCTTTAAACTGCGACCAGGTATATCTTGCAGGATCTGTAGAATCTTCCTGTACAAAGTCCACATAAGTTCCAATATAAGCAGACGGCGTCTCTGTCATCTGACTGAACGTTGTCGGCTTTGCCACAGAAGAATACTTGATGTGGAAATAACTGGTCTTTCCATTCGCACCAGCTGTTCCAGGAATCCCCTGTTCTCCTTTTTCTCCTTGCAATCCTTGTAGCCCACGTTCCCCCTGTTCGCCTTTTATTTTTGTCCATGTATACTTCGTAGCATCTGTACTATCTGCCTGTGTATAATCTGTATACTGCCCGATATAGAGCTTATTTGTACCATCCGTGGTGGAAAATCCTGTCTTTCCATCAGCACTGTTTGCATAGGCGATATGTAAATACGGGGTCTTTCCATCAGCTCCCGGCTTTCCGGGTGTTCCGTTTGCTCCGTCCGCACCTTTGATCTTACTCCACGCGTATTTTTTCGGGTCTGTGCTGTCATTTTGCGTAAAATCAACGTACATTCCGACATAATCCCGATTGCTGTCGGATACAGAAAAATCTTTAGACCCGTCTGCACTGTTTGCATAAGAAATGTGAGTGTACTGTGTTTTTCCGTCAACTCCGTCTTTTCCCGGGATTCCTTGATCCCCTTTTGGACCCTGTATACCATCCAATCCCGGAGCGCCTTGTGGACCAGGAGGTCCCTGTTCGCCTTGCTCTCCTTTCTCGCCCTGAGGACCCTGTTCCCCGTCTTTTCCATCCTCTCCATCCATTACATCCGTGATTGTGACTTCGTAATACCCACGTTTTATCCCATTTTCTAGAGCCTCAAATGAGTACACCGCCTTTGTATCCACGTCAGCAGCATTTACCGTAACGCTCTTACCAACATAAAACTCATGTCCATCCTTGCTCCATCGGAATTGTAGCTTGTCTGCCACATCCACGCCGTTATCGTAAGCGTAAGCTGTCAGAGTAGTGCTACCGATGCCATTTTTAAAGATAATGCCGTTGTTTGTTGAGATAGAGCAAGTATAAACCTTATTTTTATTAATAAGGTCTTGCATCCTCTGTAATAAGCTGTCCGAAATTTCGGATGTAAGCTCTTTGTAGTTTGTAAATACCGTCTTTGCTGTTTTTGGATTGGTAAGACTGCGCACCTGTTCGGACACTCTCGCCTGTAGATAAAGTACTGGTGTCCACTCCTGATCTTGCATCCTTACAGTGTCTCCGATGTTGGTGTCAAAATATCCATCCACCTCGTAGGTCACTACTGGTTCGGATGCTGTTTTAAGATCAGACAGAGCCATGCTATAGAGCTTGTCCTTGCTGTCTGTATCGTACTCTTTCCGCATTAGGATATAAGCATCCTCTTTATTTACGATGTTGGATGGAAACCTGTCTCTCGCCTGTGGTGCCCGGATGATCGCACCGTCTGTAAAGTACACGATATTGCCGTTCTCATCGTACTCTTTCTTATCCAGTCCATTAATCGTCAGCCCGTCCTTACCGGTAGGCTGGATACAGGTGTAAAGCTTCTCGGCATCTGTGGTTTTTCGAATTCCGGTAATTCCTTTTCCGTACCTCAGTACGATGTCATTCCGGTATTCTCCGACTCCGCTGTCTGTATCGGAGTGTTTCCGATATACATTTAGGACAATCTCTTTTAAAGAGTAGTCTCTGTTCAGTACTGTCTCAAATTCGATCTCCGCAGAAAAGACATTAGCCAGGGAGAATAATCTCTTTAATACGGACGTTGTACCTGTCCATTCGTTGGTGATCCGTTTGTCCGACACCTCATTGAGTCCCAATTTAAGCGTTCTCTCAGCATCAAAGACGGCGAGGTACTCTTCAAAACTCATGGCTTTTCCAGCTTTGTATTCTCCAGCATCCTCGTTAATAAGCTCAAACGACAGTGACCATGCCGTAGCAGTAATCGTCTGTTCCGTTTTATCGGTATTTACAATGTTTAAGTAGTATGATTTCCCCTTGTAAGTAAATGCCACCTTATTCCCAGCTTTGATATGCTGTGCGTCTGGATGCTTTGCATTTACCGTAAAAGTGTAAGTATTCGCCGTACCCTGTAAGTATTCGTGTAGATCATCATTCCAGTAGTGCATGGACTTTTTATGTGCATTATCCATAAACGCTACTGGCGTGTTATTTGCGCTTAAAATCGCAATTCTGATGTTATCCATTACAAATATACCTCCCGTATTTTCGCTTTAATATGCGGCGGTGGAGAAGAAAAGGAAGAATAGCAGAACTGCACTTCTGTAATCCCTGGCGGCACTTTAAAATAATCCGTCCCTGTAATCTCATCTCCCTTAGCCACCATACCATTAACGTAGACCTTCGTGCTCTCCCCGTCTATAGACACCACATCCCCAGCGCGATACCGGTTCGGCACATCCCGATATTTTTCCACGTTGTCCTTGCGAAACCAGATGCTTTTTAAATAGTTGTGCGTAACGTACTGGTTCGACAGATTTCGGTCCCCCCACTGTCCAATCCAGATCTGGATTTTCTCGCATTCCATATCTTTGATTTCCGGGATAGTAAAGTGGTAATACTTCCCGTACCAGAAAATACGCAACTTGTCACCCTCTTTTAAAAAGTCATTGTGTCCGCCGCCCATTTTTAAATTAAACGGGTTATCCTCGTAGGATGTCGGCTGGAAATCCAGTGTCTTAATTTTCTTGTTTTGAGGGGCAAACCAGTCCACATGCGCCGTATTACCAACCGTATCACTCTTGTTAATAGACATGGCGCAGATTACTTTATTATCTCCTGTCAGAAATGCAATGGTCTGCGCTCCCGTCTGTCCCATTAAGCCGGCCTCAAACCAGTGTTGGGTGTAGCAATAAAAGTTCTTCGCCCCACGCCTACCCTCACTGTCCACTGGGATAGTAAGTGTTTTCATTCCACCGTTCCAGAATCCGGATGTTGCCTGTCCACCTTTTAATGCCATGACGTTATATCCGGCAACATTCTTGACTTCGAGTGTTCCTTGTGTTGTGTTTTCCGGATTTTGATAGGATGTACCGTGATCGTCTTGAAACAAGCCGTAACCGTTAAACAGTTCTTCGGACGCTTCGTAATTCTCTCCATCTGCTTCTTCCTCTTTCCCTAGCTGGATCACTCCGTACTGGCTCACAAGTCCGATAAATCCGTTTTCATGATTGTGCGTGATCTTATAGTCCACGTCTGCCCATTCGGTACCGTTGTTTTGAATGGTAATGGTCTGGTAGCCGTTCTGTTGGACGCCAGTGAATTGTTTTTCTGCGGTAGAGTATGCTACTCCGTCCGGGATTAACCATGTAATTGTTCCCTCTCCCAGAAATTCTGTTTCTTCACTGAATTCTAAAGTACCACACGGAATCGCATAAAAGCATTTGTTCGGAACATTTCCAAACACTAACTTTTTTGGTTCATCTACTTTTAATGCTTTCTGTAAAGCATCGTAATTCTCTTCCAGATTACCCTCAATTGTAAACGGCATCACAATTTGTTTGTTCTCGTATGACGTGTAAGCAAAATCACTTCCATTCTGTTTTTCTGCCTTCACAAACGATGGATTCCAGTCAGCACCGACAAACGGTGTAAATCCCTGTAGTACTTTGATGTACTTTCCTAATTCGATGTCATTGAACTTCACAGAAAGTGTCATGTACGTTCTCCTTTCAGTAATTTCTTAAAATCTGTAATTCTTTGCTGTTCTGTCAGCATTGGAGCTGCTGTTTCTTTAATCAATTCTCTTCCATTCAGTGTTGTGCTTACTTCAATCGGACGTTTTGCCAGATCAGAAAGTCCTGCCACCGCACTCATGATCGCCTGATTCTGTTGCTGAAGATTTCTGATTTCTGCGTTATCCATCTTGTACTGCATAACAGATGTTGCTGGACGATTCGCTACTCTGGATGCATTAAAAGCCATGACCTCTCGCATCCGTGCTGAAACAGCGGACAGATCAATAGATTCCAGTGCTGCGTTTGAAATATTCCGGGAAGATTTTACAACTGACTTTTCTTCATCCTTAATACCCAACGCCAGACCTTTGCTGAAGAATTGACCAAATTTCCTTGTTTTTTTGGATGGGGAATGCTCATCAAGTGCTCTCTTAGCTGCCGATAATGCATTGGCCGCCAAATTCGCAGCTGCATTTATTGCGCCTCCAATCCAATCAGAAATACCAGAAACAAATCCCTCTCCAAATCCAGAACCCGCATCACGACCACTTTTTGACCGCGCTCCAGAGTCTGCCGCATTTGAGAGCTCCTTTCCGCCTGCTCTTGACTGTCCTGATTGGCTTTTCACTCCTAATGAGTACTGCTTCCCAAATTGAACTCCTGTACTTGTAGGATTTACTGAACGTGATCCGTCATTTGCTTTATTTGCTAAATCACTTCCTTGTCCAAATAAAGCTCCCATCATACTGGAAATTCCGCTTTTTAAGATACTTGCAAAACTCATTCCTGTACTGAAAGGATTTACCGATGCAGCTCCCTCATTTGCTGCATCCGCATTGGATTTTCCTTGAAGTCTGGAATTTTCTTTTTGATCTCCAACTCCAAGGCCAAAGAAATTCATAATATTTCTTCCTGTATCGTAAAATTTCTGGTATAGTCCTTCTCCACCGATTGAATCTAAAAATGACTGTACAACGCTTTTGCCTTTTTCATTAAGTTCTTCTTTTCCTGTATCTAATCCGCTACTCGCACCAGGCCATACATTTTCAAAAATTCTTGCCACTGCTCTGGATGGACTGTGCACTTCCAAAGCTGTCATCAAAGATTCCAAGAATGCTTGAGCTCCTTTTTCAGCTGGGTCTGCTAATTGTTCAAATCCTTCAAGACCCTTTAGAGCTCCGTACCATGCCTGAGCCCACACTTCTTGCGTCTTCTCGTCCAAGCCAGCAAATCCAGAAATAAAACTTTCCATCCCAGCTCTAGCTTCTTCACTTAATGTTCCTGATATTTTTGCCTCTGCCATTGCTGCTACAATCTGAGCAGAACCTTCTTTTCCAGCAGATGCTAAAACTTGTTTTATTTCTTCTGCGCCTGTTCCTACCTGATTTATTGCTATACCAACTGATTCAGCAAGCGACTGCTTGGTTTCATTCTGCAATTCGTATAAGCCTTCTTTTTCACCCTCTAGAATACTAACCAAAGTACTTGCAGTTGTAGAAGCCTGCTTGATCGCTGCATCTGATCCTACTTTTAAAGTGGTATCAACTCCGCTTTGAATAGATGCTAAAGCTGAATTGATTCTTTCTGTACTCCCACTCATAATCGCATCAGCAAGCATGTTATAATCCGATATCACTTTCTGATTATCTTTCATAGCCGCATTCGCAGCGTCAAAGTCAGCCTGCAACACCTTTAACTCGCCACCCGTTGACTTAAGTTGCTTCTTCAGCTCATAATACTTATCTGAATATACAGTTACCGCATCACCTGTATGCGTCATTACGACCTTTGCATTTTCTGCCTCTTTTGCAAGATCAGCTTCAATACCTGCTTGTTCTGCTTTCTTTGCATTCAATTTTTCATATGCATCTGCAAGTGCTGCGGCTTTTTCAGCCTGTTCTTGCATTGCATCCGCATAGTCGGATTTCATTGCGCCCATGACGGCTTCTGCTTTTTTGGCAGCAATAACATCGTATATGGATGATTGCAATTCTCCGTAATTAGTAATAACACCATCAACTAAATCAATTTCTACCCCCAGAGCATTTGACAGCTCTCCTGTGATGAATTTCGCTCTTGCTTCATATCCTGCTTTTACCTGGCCATTTGCATCTACAATTTTAGTTAATTCCTCCCACAATGCCTGAGAGTTATCTATTTCAGATGTGGAAACAGCCAGATTTTTCTGTCTGGCTTCAGCTTCTTCATTGATACTCTTTATTGCTTCTTTCGATGTCTCGATGTTTTCTTTTTGTTTTTCTGTAAGTTTACCAGTAGCTTTTTCCGCATCTTTCTGCATCAATGCATAAACGCCAATACCTGCAGCTAACGCAGCAACAGCCGTCACAACGAGTCCTATCGGATTTGCTGCCATAACTGCGTTCCAAGCCATCTGAGCCGCAGTCGCAAGCTTTATCTTGCCGGTGCAGATTCCTATGATCGTTTCCTTTGCAGTAAGCGCACCAGACGCAGCCAATACCTGCAAGGCATTCGCTTTCTCTGCTGCGGATAACATCTTCACTGTAGCAGTAAGTGATTTCATTGCTTTCCCTGCGCTCGTAACAACTTTATATCCTTTAAATGCAGTAAAAGCCGCCGTTGCTGATGCTGCGGTCAAGTCCAGATTCTCTCCTGCAAAGTCCAGTGCCTTTGTCAATGGCGGAAGCGCTTTATCAGCCAGATTTCCAACAGCATCCACTACATTATCCAATGTGTCCGCTGCTGTCTCTGCTGCTTCTTTTAATCCACCATCACTCAATGACTCTGCCACTGCATCAATTGCATCCTCAACCGGCTCTTGCAGTTTGGATGGTAACAGCTCTGCCAGACCGGATGCCATAGACTCCGCCATCTCTCCGGCCGCACCGAGAATCCTTCCTTTGTTCGAAGCAATTCCAGAAGCAAAGGATTCTATGAAATCCACTGCTGTATCCACCATTTCTGGGGCATGGGATGCCGCTTCTATTGCAAGATTCGCAAATTCATCACCTGCTGTCTGGATCGCTTCATTCAGACCACCGTTATTGAAAGAATCTGTGATATTGTTGATGCTTTCTGTTGCTGTCTTTGCTGCATTTTTCAGATTGTCCGCTACACTGTTGTAAAACGCCAGACCTAATGTTTCTGCTGATCCACCAAGCTGCTCTAATGCACCGGATAGATTGTCCTGCATCGTCTCTGCAGCCTTTTGTGCTTCACCATCACAACTCCTGTATGCCTCTGTCAGTTCACCGAGAGATCCCTCACCCTCATTGATTAATGCCAGCATACCGGACAATGCTTCTTGTCCATACAGAGTGACCAGATAATTGTTTTTCTGCTCATCTGTCATTCCTTCCGTTGCCTGTCTGAGCATTCCAACCTGTTCCGTCAGAGACTTCATTTTACCGTTGGAATCGTAGAAGGAAATTCCAAGTTCATCCATAGCCTCAGACATGTCTTTCGTTGGCTTTGAAAGCCGTGATAACGCTCCTCTTAAAGAAGTACCAGCCTGACTGCCATTCACTCCGGCATTTGCCATGATTCCGATTGCCGCCGCTGTCTCTTCCAAACTAAGTCCTGCTGCCCTTGCAAGAGGAGCTATATACTTCATCGCCTCTCCGGTATCTGCTACAGAGGAATTCGTACGGTTTGCATTCGCCGCCAGAACATCCGCAACGTGTGCTGCATCGGATGCCGCCAGTCCAAATCCTCTTAACGTTGATGCTGCAATATCCGAACTGCTCGCCAGATCTTCACCGGATGCCGCTGCCAGATTTAAAAGTCCCGGCATTGCATTCATGATCTCGGATGTGGTAAAACCGGCTGCTGCCAGATTCTCCATTCCCTCTGCTGCCTGACTGGCAGAAAATGAGGTATCAGCACCTAACTGCATTGCCTGTGCCTTTAATTGCTCGAATTCTTCTCCTGTTGCTCCGGAGATAGCCTTCACTCTAGACATCTGAGATTCAAAATCAGAACCCACCTTGATTGCCGCTGCTGCGACTCCACCAAGTGCTGCCGCCGTTCCAGTGATCGCTACCGTTGCCGCTTTCATCCCTTTTGCTGTTATACTCCCAAGTTTGGAAAGTCCTTTTTCTATCCCGGAAGAATCCAGATCTGTTTCAATTACAACTTTTCCATCTGCCATTTACTCACCACCTCATGTTAAAAATTTGTATAAAAAGAGCACCCACCATTTCTGATAGATGCTCTGATTACTGTATTTAATTATGAACTCTGATCTAATAGGCTCTTCCTGTCCGTCCTGAAACAAAAGCATACATGTAACCTATGTTTTCCTCATTCATTTTCTCTATTTCTGAAGGTTGTAATACTGTACACTGATATCTGTTGATGCAAATTCTTTATCAGTCATAAATTCAAGCCTTGCTTTTGCGCCTGATGCAAAATTATCAACATTCGCGTATGTTGTTTCAACTATTACGCCTTCTGCGTCAAGTAAGTTAATTGTCAATGATAATGAACTAAAACCGAGCCCAGTGGTATTTTCCACCACAGTCGAATATGTCTTTAATCCATACTCATCTTTTTCCAGTGCAAACTGAATTCCTTTTGCAAATGTCTCTACGGTTTCTTTTGTGGTCTGTTCTTCTGTAACAAGCTGTGCATTTGTAACAAGATCGTCCAGTATGGATTGATATTTTTCAGATACACTCAATCCATAATCTTCTTTCAATTGTGCGATTATCTGAGTTCTCAAATCATAAGAACTTTGCCATATCTCTGAAAATTTCAAATAATCTACTGTAACATACTTCATAGCTTCTTCTTGATCTTTTAAAGCATTTATATATTGTATAGCAAGTTCCTTTAACTTACTGTCTTCGAATTTCTTATCCTCATATTCGCTCAAAATATTAAGTTCCGCCTGTGTCCATTTAGAAAATAGTTCTTTCTGCTCGTCTGATCCATCTGTATAAACTTTATCTTCATCAGACTCATTCATTTTCCATCTTGTTTCAAGAGCTTTTGCTACATCCTTCATAAAGTCTTCGTCAGCATACTGCTCTTCTTTCTCCTTAGATCCTGAATTTGTGTTTCCGCATCCCGTCAGCATCCCCACACAAAGAACTGCTGCCAGCAAGACACTTAGTACTCTCTTCATAACCTTCCTCCTACCCTATACGCTTTACCACATACTCATTATACCGTGAGGGTTGTGGAATCGCAAGGATGGAATGGAATATGGAAATTCAATCGGCTCAATCTTGAACTCATCCCAAAATAATGTGTTGCCACTTCTGACAATGGAGAATCCGATTATGGATTATCCTTCCCCACAGCTGGGGAAAGCGCATCCTTGCTCCATCGTCTTTCCAAAAATAAGTATAAAAATACCGCCGGATATCCAGCGGTTAAATTATTCATATTCAAGGATAAGAAGATATTCGGTGGGTGTGCCCCTTCCCACATTTCTTTTGACCACTCGGGTGCGTAGCAGCACAATCTCTACTTCAAATATCTTGTCATATTTCTTTGCAAAGCAAGAAGTTATCCGGCAGGCGTCGCCTCTCCTGCATCTCTTTTGACCACTTGGGTGCGTGGTTGCAACGAATTTTACCACCTCGAATAACTTCCTGCTTATTGTATTCAAATTATATAACATCTATTCCTTTTTGTAAAGAATTGTTTTGTTCCTCAAATAGTTTTGCAGTCTTTTTTCACTAATCTCCCAACATGAAATTACTGAATTTTTATAATTCGGATCATCATTTGAAGTACATATTCTCAATACCATTTGAGCATATTCATTTCCTGTTTTGATCTTCTTTACAACTAACCCCGTATTTTTATGCTTATCCTTTATAATAAGATCCGGTTCCCGTATAATATCTGACAAATAATCAATCACTTCTTTATAGGCCTCAGGGTGCCTATCCAATATATGTTGCATTTGATTCTCTGTAATAATGACATCATCTGTAACAATATCTTCTGTGATACACCTATAAATATTACGATTTATTTTTCCTACTAAATGCACTTCAACAGCCTCTTTCGTCTTGAATACATTCATTATATCAGAATTTAGGGTTTCCGCAATATCCTTTTCTACGACTCGCCCACTTGTGGGCGAAACAGGAGAGTCCAATAATGGACACACCCACTGCAATTACAGGTAGTCTCAGTCTGTCACCACTTTCTAACGGATGCTCAGTTTGAACCATTCATCAGTTTGAGGGGTGGTTATGCTGCAATCTGCATTGTATTATTTTTCTGTATAAACTCCTTGATTTGATCGTATCCCCATCCACAGTCTACAAGTCCACTTACCAGACATTCCATTGACTGAATTGCTTTTAAATCTTCTGCCGAAAGATAGTCTCTCAAATTGTCCTTCTTTCCAATTCCAAGATTCTCACGAAGTTGCTTTGCATTTACTCCGAACAATACTTTATAAATACAGTTGGTGTAAGTAGAGTAAGCATGTCCGTGCATCCGCTCATTCTCTGTGGACTGTTGCAGTGCTTTTGTAAGTGATTGCCTGACAGCAATTCCTTTTTCTCGTTCAACAAGTTTGCCTTGTAGGATTTTTTCCATAGCATTGAATTGCTTGATGTAGGCAAGTTTGAACTTCATAGCTTTCGCCCCCGTGTAACCCATTGCCAAAAGAGTAAAGCCGTCTCTTGTCATAAGATACATGGGATTCATTTTTCCATTGGATGCCTTGTAAGAATCCAAATAAAATAGAGCGGAAAATTCCGCTGTACTTATAGTAGACTCTATATTCCTTATAGACTCCATTACATCTCGATGATTCTTGTCAAATGTATCTGATACATCCAAACTTGATACAACTGTCATTTCCATTTTATTCACTCTTTTTACTTCTACTAACATATTTTCAATCCTTTCGCTGAATCTCGTCAGTGTCAATTTGACACTATCTGTTTTTTTTAAGTATTAAAATAAGGTGCAGCACTTCGCCACACCTTTACACACACTCTCTACGTTCGTCCGTTTTTCGGACGAAGCAATTCACTCACATCACCGCCGTTGAGAAGCGCATCTTCAATCTGCCTTGTCCGGTCATCCATAGCCGGTGCCTGATCAAGACCGTAATACTTCTGCATTGCCCGGTAAAACTCTCTTTCCTCTTTTGAGAGGTTCTTATTCGACACGTCCATTGTACGGTACTCAATAACCTTTGTCAGCCTTGTATCTTCTCCCAGATTCTCTAGAAGCAGCATAAACTTCCACCAGTGCATCTCTTCTGCCTGCAAGTCAATTCCGTACTGCTGGATGAAACCGGCATAGATCAGTCCTGCATCCTCTTGAAAGTCAAACGGTTGCTTATCATTGACCCCTGCGATCTTCCGCGGGAATTTCTTCTTTGACTGCTCCTTGCCACAGGAAAAGAACCAAAACATCTGATCCACGTGTTCTTCTGTGAAATAATCACAATCTCTGTAGAACAGCAGCAACACTTTCAGTAATGAATCTCCCGTCAATTCTTCTGCACTTTCTATGATTTCATTGCATTTTAAAACAGTGCGGAAATCCCAGTTTACAGGACACTCCACACCATTCACGATCAAAAACTCTGGAAATTTTTCTATTAAGATATTCATCATTTTTCTACAAGAGCATTTCCCTTTGATAGCATTTCCAATCTCCCCATAATCTCATTGTACTGATTGTCCTGTCTGATCTGCTCTGTGACCAACTGCTCATAAACTGTCATACAAGCAAGCAAATCATTTCCTTTTCCACACACACGATTACCTGTACCCTCTCCGAATACAGAATCAAACATCTGCTTCACTCTGCCGCACAGAAATCTATTCTGTTCCAGCTCTGTTCCTTCTGGCAGCTCTTCTGCAACGTGTTTCATCTTCTCCAATTCAGCTCCATATCGCTCTTTCAGCTCTGGATTCTCCAGATCATACAGGTTGAATTCCAATTCTACTCCATTGATAATCATGTTCTTGCGCTCCTTCCTTTTCCAATTCTCGCCTTACCTACTACTCCCACGCCAACCAAGGCATTATCGGCGGGGATTATACTCCCCCCACCGTAAATTTCTTTGTAGATGTATCAAACTGTCCATCTTCCCAGTCAGATACACCAAGTAAATTTCCAGAGCCCTGAATCTCACCATCGTTGTCCGAGAAATCTGACACCTCGATGGCTACTTTTCTTCTCTTTGCATAAAACTTATTCTCCTGTTCTTCCACAGGCTTTTCCATGAACACCTTCACATAATAAGTTTCTGCATCTGACCCGGTCTTTTCATTTTCTCCGATATCCGCAATAAATTCGATCGCTTTTTCGGAGCGGATCAGGTCGAACTCCAATGGTGCCGTCCATTCATAAGAGCCGATTCTCTGCGTTGCTGATTTCTGATTAACATATCTTTTGGAAGATGTCTGTGCAGATGGAGAATCGTCCAACTGAGTCACTCCAAATCCAAGAAGCTCATAAGTTTCACTCAGATCTTTTGAAACATCCAGATATCCCGGATGCTGCCATCTACCTACAACACCAGTCTCGCCTGCTGCTGCAAAAAACTGAATATTCATTTTCATACCTTTGTTACCTCCGTTTATAATAAATAAATTGACATTGTATCCTGTACTGGCACTTTGTTTCCTGTGCATCGTACAGATATCCGTCTGTTGTTGCCCGAATAGATTTGCTTTGCAGTTTCCCCGTCAGATTCGGAAGAGCACCTGCTTTTGTACACTCATCCAGCCAGTCTGCAAATTTTTCATAGAATTCCGATGTGTCTCTGTTCTCTTCGTCTCCGTAAAGCACTCTTGAGCATAAAGAAAACACATACTGCCGAACCGTATCACCGTTCGCATACCGTTTCAATATCGGTTCCGCAGGTGTGCTTTCGATACTGTATGCGGTCACATCTTCCTCCAACATATCTACATTCACAACAGGGAACATCTCCTGAAACTCCTGCAGAAACGGGCACCCGGCAATAAACTCCGCCACTTGGTTTGTTATGCTCATTTCGCCTTACCTCCACAATATTTCGCAACAGACTGTACAATTTCTTTCCCGCGATCCGCCCACATACGCTCTGTCCAGTGGCTACCGGCTATAGTGGTTCAGTTGTCAAGACACAAATTTAATCTTTTTATAATGAACAGATATATGTAGTTGAAAAGGGGAAGAATGTCCCCCTTAAGCTGCATACTCAATCAAAAGTACCGGATAATAATAGGATGCCGGAGTTTGATTGTTAATGGCAGAATGACAACGTTCAAAATTGTAGGTATGAATATATTTCCCAATCGCTTTCCGTGCTTCACGGATATTGGCATACTGAGTCAGATATGCTTCCTCGTACTTAAAACTACGAAACCATCTTTCAATCATAATATTATCTGCCCAACGGCTTTTTCCATCCATGCTCTGACGAATCTGGTTCTCCTTGAGGAAATTCATATATTCGTTGCTTGTAAACTGACATCCCTGATCAGAATTTAGGATAACTGGTTTTGCTGTTTTAAACGCTTTTTTCAATGCATTGATAACCATTCTGGTATCCAGGGTATCATCAACTTCCCAGCCTACAATACAGCGGCTGTACCAGTCGATTACAGCTGTCAGATACAGGAATCCACGCTTGATGGGGATATAAGTGATGTCGATTGACCATGCCTGATTTGGACGGTCGATAACGGCATTGCGAAGCAGATACGGGCAGACTTTTGCCTGTTGCATACGCTTAGAAAGGTTCATTTTGGGATAGATAGGATTAATCCCCATTTCTGTCATGTAGCGGCGTGCTTTGCGGCGGCCGACTTTATGGCCACGCATTTTCAGTTGTGAAGACATCTGACGGGCACCCCATGCCGGATTATCCGTGTGTAAACGGTCTATAATGGTCTTACAGTCCAGTTCTTCCTGAGAAACAGGAGTTCCATTATAATATATGCTGGTGCGATTAATATCAAGCAATCTGGCACCTGTTTTGACCGGGAGCTCTTTAGTCTTCAAAAGGTTTCGGACTAAATTTACTCTCGTAGTCAGGTCCAAGTGTTTCTTCAGATTTTTTTTTCAACCAATCCACCTGCATGGTGAGTTGCCCAACTTTTTTTGCGTATTCAGCTTTTTCCCTGCGTTCTGAAGCCAGCTTCTCTTTCAGGTTCTCTTCTCGTGTATCGTCAAAGACAACGGAAGCTTTATCAAGGAATTCCTTCTTCCAATTACGGAGAAGATTTGGTTGAATGTTATTTTCAGCAGCAATTGTATTTAAGTCTTTTTCTCCCCTGAGCAGTTCAATAACAAGCTCAGATTTGAATTTTGCAGAGAAATTTCTTCTTGTTCGTGACATAATAATAATCCTTCTTTCTGTATTGGTTACAGTATATCAGATTCATTATAAAATGTCTCGGAAAGTGTCTTAAATTACGATACCATTATAGGCACGAGCATGTACGGATCTGTTCTTTCCTTTATTCTCGTAGTACTGCCGCCTTGCATAAGGAGTGTCATAGATAATAGAGGATGCTGTTTCTGTCACACTGTCCATTGACAGGTTTCCGCTTAATCTCGGCACATAAGGTGTGGACAGCTGTCTTACTTCATGGGTGAAGAACTTCTGCCCTGCTCCGTTCTTATTGAGACTTCTCTTCAATAAAATTTTATCTACCGGATCTATATCCAGCCTGATCTTCGCCATTAAGAACCACCACCTATCCTGATATGCTTAGAAGAACCAAAAAAGTTCTCGGAATGACTGAGCACTTTCCCAATCGTTCCAGAGAACCTTTTCCTGATATCTTCTATTCCGGTGACATTTCCTCCATCCCATTCTCCCAGGATAAAGAAATCACCATTCCGCACAGTCCATTTCCCATACACTGCTGTTAATCGGTTGAACGCATCCGGCGTGATCCAGTCAGCGCATTCTGTATACGGAATCCGAATCTGATACTCATCCGCGCTTCTCAATCCATTTTCCCCTACGGTACTTTTCTGGTTTGTATGAAACCAGACCTTAGGGATGACATGAGGAATAAACACCATCTTCCTGCTCTCCCGGTCTGGCCACTGATTGAATATCGTAACCTTAGCATTCGTAAGCATTTGTATTCACCCCCTGATATAATAAGCCGGTATGAGCCAGATATCGGCGGATGACCGCATAGATCTTTGTTTGCAGAGCGTCTACTGCAATCTTCCCCGCCTCCGCTTCAGTCGCGTAATTCACGGAATATCCATCTGTGTTTTCCGACTGCACTTCCCTTCCTCCATGTTCCATTCGGTTCATATCATCCTGATAGATCATGTCAGAAAGTTCACACAGGCAAAGCTTCACTAACTCCATATCGTTCTCACTCGGCTGTAAATGCATCACTTGATTCAGATAGGTGTTAGCTTTCAAGATCGGCTGTTTCAATGACCGTTCGTCCTCGATTATAATTCCATTGTATTCTTCTACGTAAAACTGAAAATCTACACGTATCAACGCCTATTCCTCCTTACGAATTCGCCATGATACCCTGTTTTTTCATCTCCGCAAGAATCGCATTGATTTTATCTTTCAGGTCAGTCGCTGTTTCTGTGGACAAATCTTCGATCAAAGCCATCTGTTTCACACCGCCAAGCGTTGTTTTATTCGCCGCTGGAAGAGTGTAACTTGGTCCCGCAGGTCCCTGTACGCCCGGATCTCCCTTGTCGCCTTTCGGTCCTGCTACTCCTGGATCGCCTTTTTCGCCTTTTGCTCCTGCTGGTCCTGCCGGTCCTACTGCTCCTGCTGGTCCTGCTGGTCCAACCTGCTCATTCTTCACGCCCTGCTCTAACTTATTCAGTTTCTCTGCTGTAATAACGTCATCATTATTCCATGTAGTTGGTGTATATGCCATTATTATTACCTCCGTCTCTTATTTTGTTTTACCTACTTTTGCCTTTCCGACTTTCGCAGTTCCTACTTGTGCCAAATCGTCATCTAGGCCTTTTTTTTTACAACTGCGTAGTTCTTGTCTCCGAGACGGTATCCGGTACAGATTTCCACCTGTGCAAGAGTTCCGTTGAAGTTCTCAGAGTCTTTCAGTCTTGCCATAGATAACAGGTCAATGATATGCAGTCCTCTCCAGTCATACATGATATACTCTACTTTTGACAGATCTTCTGTCTGTAGACTTCCTGCATAATCGTAGTATTTTGCAGCTGCTGTCAAGTCGAGCATATTACACTCTACCCACAACATTCCAAGGTAATATCCCATCTGTCCGGTGCGGATGATCTCATCATTCTTAACAGGAATGAATTTATCTCCTGCAACTTCCAGCATCGTACTGTAGGTCTCAACAGATGCCATAACCACATTCGCAGACGCTTTCTGCTTACGGATTGTTTTTCTTCCTGCAATCACCTTATTGATGATATTGGAAGCGGTAATTGCTTCTGTATCTTCCATTGCCGTTCCTTCATGTGCAAGACATGCAAGACCGGACTGCTGCCATCCCTCTTTGCAAACCTGTGTAGACTGGGAAAGATGCGCATCAGCCATGTCAAACGGCACAGCGCTTGCCTGTACGTTATAAATCTTCGTTGATTCCTGCTGCAGGTTATTCATTAACACTGGAATCAGATCATTGTCTGCTTTTCCGTGTTCGAAGTCGGATGCCGGCTGTTTTGGGTCTTTTGCCGCCTTGGCAGCTAAACGGAACACTTTTACTGCTCCCGCTCCTTCAGCATCACCCTGATACTGATCATTAAATGTCATCCCCGGCTGAAAAATTGCATCAAAATAAAAATTTGGTGCAACGATTGAACTGTATTTTTCGCTTACGTTATATCCACCATATTCCATACTCTTTTATTCTCCTTTTCTATTTCGCATATTTGTTGTTTCCATATTTTCTTGATAGGTAAGCTTCTTCTTCGGATTTTGTTTCCGGTCTATAAGTACCATGAGTTCCTCTTACCCACGTCTTTTTTCCTCCATCCGGTTCTTCCTGTTCGAACTCATCTGGGTATTTCTCTTTGACGCCTTTCATGTACTCATCTGCGCCAACAAAAGCACCATCTTTAAACTCCATCTTCTGTTCCAGAAACTCATGTAAGATTGTCTTTCTGGATAAAGGAGATTTAATCTTCTGCGTGTCCAAAAACCTCTCTGCTGCAAACATCTTTCGGTCTGATTCAATCTGGTCATTCAGTGCTTTTGTGTCTTCGTTGTACTTTTTCTCCCAGTCATCAGCAGACTGCTTGATTCCGTCAATATCCATGTCCTTGTAAGACTTGATCGTATTGTTTGCTTCGCCCAGCTGTGTCTCCAGTCCATTCGCTTTCGTCTCAAGACTCTGGTACTTTTCCTTGCTGATGTAGCCACCCTCCGACAAGTCTACAAACCGGACATGCTGTAATTTATCCTCGATCCCGTTGTTGTGTTCCTGAATCTTTGCGTCTACCTGTCCGAAAAGTTCTTCTCCTAATACGTCTCTTAACTGCATCTTTATTCCTTTCCTTGACCACTGTTTATTATCGCGGTGTCTCCGCTGGCCGTGGCAGTTATTCTCCCGTGCCACAGGGGATAATTTCCCGCAGTTTAAATGTCTTGAGGGTTGATCGGACAAATACTGTCCCCAAAATTGAGGAAAGCGTATAAAAATAGCACCTACCACACTGGATAGATGCTAAATTTATTGTTTTTATTTTTGAAATTGGCATAAAAATACCACTCACTCAATTAAGAATAAATGGTATTACTCTTTTACAATTTCCCAACGTCCACCTGGACTGCTACCATCAAGTGGTGCCGGATTCTCTTTTGAATACAAATAATCTTCTCCGCTGTCATCAATGACACGATACATTCCAGACTCTTCACTTGCTTCATATATTTTTCCATTCGTTAAAGAATCTACTCCAAATGATTCCCCTATATATCTCAGCTTCATAATTTTTCCTTTCTTACCTTTAACTTCGCCTCGTACTGTTTGCCGCCCTTTTCATACCAGTGAATATCGAATATATACTTTCCGCTTTCTATTTTTCCTGCACATTTGCTCCAATCGCTTGCAACTCCACCATATCTCTCTGCCAGCCGCCCCGCAACTCTTAATTCCGTTTTGCTTCCTGTTCCAGCTATAATTTTCACGTTTTGAAACACTGTATTTGCCGGTATGAACTGTTTTTCTCCATTATACATATACGACAACTGTTCGTGCAAGAACTTTTTATCGGATGCCCTAGATCCAAACCATCTTCCCGGCAACACTCTTCCGAGCCCATCCATATACACTCTCTGCATCTGTTCTGGAAGCTCCATCTTTTTGGAAAATCCTTGATATTCCCGGAGCGTGTTCAGATACTTTGCTTGGGCTGCCTGTATGTCCAACTGACTGGCTTTTCCCTTTTTTAGAAGATCAATGTCACTTCTCTGCTTTCTCATTCTGGTTTCAAGCACTCTCTGCCGCTGCTGCGCTTCATAGGCATTGTATGATTTTCCATGATAAGACCTTGTAATTTGTTCGTTTGCTTCCATTTCCCGTAATTGTTCTGGTGTATACGTTCTGACAGATACCCCTTCCACAAATGCAAAGTAGCTATGCTTACAGTTTGCCCCACACAGACCATCCACATCTCCTAAACGGCAGATCGAGATCAATTCCTGTTTGGTGTATACATTCCCTCCCCACCAGTGAGAAGGTCGATGCCCGGCATGCCATGTCACCTCATAAGTATCTGTCCCTAAATCCTTTGCCACCTGTTCATTGATCTGAGCAGCCAGTTGATGTACACCAGTCATGACAGCGCGTCTGACTGCTACAGGGACCCGATTTCCATATCCTGACGCATAATTTACTGTCCGTATCCCACTGGCTGTCATTTCCTTTACTACACGCCTGAGAACGGTATTGTAATCGAATGCGCCGGTTACAATATCCATACATGCCCGATCAAGATACTTCTGATAGTACTCCGAAAATGGAGTGAATACTTTCTTTCCTCCATAATCCAAAGCAAATCCCATAGATCGTGTGATATTCTGTATCTCATGTTTTGTCTGACTTAGAATTGCTTTCGCCCATGTCTGCATCTGCTCATTATCTTCATAAGGTGTGAAATGGGCATTTACCTGTTCGTAGATTTCTTTTGTTCTGGTGTAATCCTTTACGATTACAGTATCATAAATCTCCCACAGCTCCGGATCAGTAAGCCCTGAAAGACGTTTGATTTCCGATTCAATGAACTCCGTAGAATTTCCAATGATCTGTATTCTGTTCAACTGATAGTCCGCTGTAGATGTAATTCCACCTGTCTTTTTAATCCTCCTGACTACATCTCTCATAATGCGGTTCTGTAATTCAAGAAACATCTTTTCAAGCTGCAGTGGCAGGTGTTCCATTTCCTTTGGCTGCATATCCTCACACCCTATTCCATTGTATCTTCCTGGCTAAATTGTGATGCCTGTTTCAGCATCTTGATCGCCTGCTCTTCCGTTTCACCGAAACGCTTCATCCGGTACTCTACAGGACCAACAACTCCCATACTAAAATCAGCCCGAAGCTGTTCCGTCTCATATTTCTTGTCTGTTACAAGGGAGTCATCCCAACTGCAGGATACTTCTACCTTTCCGTCTGCAGAAGTGCCACCAAGCGACATCCACACTTCTATAGCTGCCACAAGATTCTCAAGTGCGTTCCCAAGGCTATTCTGAATAGATTTTACCGTTGCGTAAGAGCGTTGCTTACTGGCCTTAATTTCTTCTGCTGTCTTATCCACTACCTGTGGATCTGAAAGAGTTCCATAAGCAAGACCACAGTTAAACTCTACTTTCTGTATGATCCTGTTGTACCCGTTGAAGAAGCTCTCATCCCGGATTTCCGGTGAATACGCATTAAAAAAGGGATTTCCATCCCTGCTCATCACATTCGGCCCCATTGCCCGGTAAAGCCGTTCTTTCCCTTTTGGCAGGATAACTTCTCCCTGCCGGTTCTTCCGGAAAAATTCATCCGCTGCCTGAATTGCCGTTTCCTTTGATTTGTATTCCCACAGCACTGCTCCATACTGCTCATCAGCATCCCGAATCTGATTCACGGCTCTTGCATAGATTGATACACCAAGAGGAGAATGGATGTCTGTATTGTTTGCCAATGGAATCTTGAAGTAAGAAAACAGCATCCTGTCCGCATTCTGAAACTCGACATAAGGGGCAATATCTGACCATTCCGGTACTTCTTCCAGATTGATCTCCTGTCCGAGATTTACGATATCATCCGTTTTTACCATTGCTTTCTTACTGATAAAAGCTTTGTTAACAATGCTGTATCTATCGCCCTGTAATGCGTGATATTCAAGTCTTGTATAAAGATTCTTTCCAACGCGCTTAAATTCTGGGAAGATAGCTGCTGTAATCTCTCCTGCGCTGTTAAACTCTACCGGGTAAAAGTCACCGGCTCTCACTACATCTATCTCAATCCCTTTCTGGGATAAATACGGTTTAAAGACCACACCGCCTGTACTGCAGGCAAACTCTATGTAGTTTGAAATCTCATTTAGAAACGGCTGTATCCCCTCTTTAATCATTCCAGCTTTGCTTCCGCCCGTAATATTGATGCTGGATTCCATTGTCACCAGTCTTGCCATTTCGGAGCAGATTGCTGCCGGGAGGTTCAGTCCCTTTACATCATCATTCAACCAGGGGGATTCGTTGATATACATCTTTGACCACCGATAGATTCCCTGTGCCATTCTCTGGGATACCGCAACATCCACTCCCATTGCCTGTTTTATAGTTTCATACTGTATCAACGTTCCTCACCTCTTTCTGATATTGGCAACATAAATTTAATCTGGTTCCACATCCCAACACACAGATACCTGCTTCCATCAAGCGCATGATCGTTCTCTTTTACTGGAATCTCAACACCTTTTTTAATTCCATCCGTATTGTACTGATAAAGTCCAAACTCCTTGATCAGCATCTTCTGTTTCTCACTGACGATCATCCTTCCGAAAGACAACAACTTCTGCACACGGCTGATTCCTAATTTGACATCATTCTGCGCCGGTATAACCGGTATATGGGGGATGACTCTCCGTATTTCCTCAATCAGACCTGCTGCCGATGGATCCACGAATATGTAGCTGACTACACGGTCATACTCCTTTTCTATCTTGTCGCAGAATGTTTTCATATCCTGTGCATACTCCGAAGGAGATTTCTGTGTTCCACTTTCTCGCCCGGAATAGTAGTACTCATCGATTCCACGCAGGACTTGATTTTGATAGTCAATGCCGAAAGCTTCATAGACTGTTGCATTCTGTTGACCGTAGTCCACTCCGATTCCAATCTCCCCAATGCTTCGTTTCTCTTCCTCAATGTAATCTTCCGGCTGATAAATATGCTTCTCTGCTGAAAACATATAGTAGATCAGATCATCAACTCCCGTAGGCTCTCCTAACCATGTCCACCGGTACATCTTGATATCAGCTCGCATCATAGCTTCTGCAGAATCAATCAGATCCTGTCCCAACCAATCAACCGGAACATCTTTATAGCTTGTGTGAATATGGATGCAGTCCTCCCGCTCTTCCATCTTCTTGCACCAGAGGTTGATCGGAGCATTCGGATTCTTCGGCGGATTGTAAAGATAGATCATCTGGAAACCAGCTTTGTTTCCACGGACGAACGTTGCTTCTATATTCGCCAGTTCATCTTCCCCTTCCCCGTCATCAAAGAACTCTGTCAGCTCATCCAGCACTACAAGCTTTATCGGCTTGTCCTCATCGATGATACCTTTGGTATCGTCAATTCCATCAGAACCGGAGAAATACATCGTTGTATTGTGCTTTTTATATGTAATCTCCATCGGTGATTTTCCGATCTTGAAATATGACTTGGGGATTTCTAGCCGGTTAATGCCCCGGAGCATTTCTTTGTACACTGTTTTCCGCAGCTTATTGTGATGCTTACGAAGAACTACTGCTGAACCATTCGCATCATCCACCAACTGGAAGATACCTCTCACGCCTGCATAACTGGATTTTGTGCCGGCACGGCCAGATGTCAGGATAATATGTTTATGCTGCTTATCGTTAAATAACGGCAGATATTTCGGAATGATCAGATCTGATATCCTAATCTGTTTCTTTGTCTGCGTCATTGATAATCTCTACTCCTTCCGTTTCATCCTCACTACCGCAATCTCTGTTCAGTTTATCTCTCCACTTGTCCGGTTTCCGGTTCTTCAACCAGAAGATCTGGGCTGTAGTGTCCGGCGCTACTTGCTTTGTGACCTTTTTCGTAGTTTTCATCTCATCAAGTTCCGGTATGTATTCTCTGGTCGTTTCCGTGTACTCATATCCAAGCGCACGTTTTAGCAAAGCATTCTCGACTTGACGATCAACAACCTCTTTTCCTCTTTTTAGGGTGTCCGAAATGTCCGAATACTTGTCTTTCCAGCTATTTAATGTGCTTCTGGAAATCCCGATATTATCTGCAATCTGCTCGTCCGTCAGACCATCTCTCGCCCATCCCTCTATCTTCAGCAAGCCTTCCGGCTCTAGCCACTCTTGATATTTACCTTTTGCCATCCGACTCACCACCTTTGTAACATAATAAAAGCACCCATCTCTGGATGCTAAGAATTTAGGACTACTGCTGAAAGAATTAATAACGCCAACAAAAACCAAAATAACCAAAAACACAATCAAAATTTATAAGAAAAAAGGAGGAAACTTTGCAGTAGTCCACAACGGGTATAGCAGGATTCGAACCTGCGACACGTCGGTTAAAAGCCGATCACTCTACCAACTGAGCTATACACCCGTAGGATGCCTTTTATTGACATCCTTTACCCTATCCGCACTCGGGTACTGACACTAAATATAGATTGCTGAATCTATTTTTGTTTGTTTTGCAGATCTGCGGATATCTGCGTTTTGGTACCATTTGTGATGTAAAGCCGGTGTGCACTCCCACAGCAACCCCCAGCTGGTAAGCCGCAAACCTTACATCACAAAACCGTGTGCAGGGATCGAACCCGCTTGTCCCAACTGACCACGGCATAAAAACACCGCCAGACGAGAAAGGGTGAAAGCCCGGCGGTGCTTCGAATGTTTGGAAAGATTTTGAAGTCTTTCTTCTAACTCCATGTTATACTATATATTATTTAAAGCGGACAATGTGGACAAAACGGACAAACTTTATTTTTCTTTCATCCACCTCTGAAATTCTTTCCTTGCGCTTTCCCTTGTGCAATTCCCTTTCATCTTCGCAGCCACTTCATCCCATGTCAGTCCTTGCATCACCTTGAACCGGATAATCCTCTGCATCCTTACCGGAGCTTTATTGATTACTCGCTCTGCTTTTACTTTAATCCGCTTTGCGTTCAGCTTTCGTTCTTCCAACAACCGTTCCTCTTCGTCTATATTCACCGTGTTCTCTATACATCCAGAGATATTAAAGCTCTGTGGTTGGTACGGAAACTCTGGATTACTGCCTGTCACCTTGTCCTGTACGATCGTCTTTCTTCTGTGCCGTCTGATATCTTCCTCTGTCTCTTTTACCAATTCTTTTGCATCTATGTACTCATAAATCACGTTCTTGTCCAACTCTATCACCTCCCGGGATTCGCTCTTTTATGTTGTATTTCTCTGCCATGTACTCTGCAACGTCCTTATTCGTCCTCTCACGGCTTTTAAAATCACAGGCAAAGGCTTTATGCCCCTGTTGCTTTAAAGCGGTCTCACAGGGCTTTCTCGTTGCCATCTTGTGTGCTTCTATCTTTCGGATGACTCCTGCCGTCTCCTTCCTGCGTCTCATGGCTTCCCTGTTCATGCCGTCACCTCGATCTGCTCCCCGGTCAATTCTTCCAACTTTTGTCGCATTTCTTCCACGGTCATTTTCTTTGGTTCTTTGCGCTCCCAGATGAGTTCTAAATTATAGTCCGAAAGCATATCTGCAAAGTTGCTATATTCTTTGATTGCGTAGACACCAACAATATCGAGATCTTTAAAATATCTGTCTGTCAAATCTTCTCGAAAGCAGTTTCGATCCGAATATCCATCTTCTCCGATTAATGCTTCGCTTATCACCATTTTCTTGTCACCATTTCGATGTTTCACTACCATCCCATCTCTCAAATCCGCCTTGGTAAATTCTTTGTTCATATAATCGCTCCATTCTAAGATTTCATACCCATTGCTTTTATAGTACTGATACGGCGAAAACTCTCCTTTGATATAACATATTTCTTCTTCGCAGAATTCGTAATTTGTCTCTTTCAGGTAGCTTTCGCCTGAACACCACTTCATTCCTTGCTTATGCATTCTTTCGCAAAAGTCTTTCGCTTCCTCTTCTGTCTTGCAGTGTACTGCAATCTTATTTTCTTCATTTTTAAATTCGTCCCAGTTAAATTTTCTCATATTTCCTACCTCACTATCTTTCGCACAATCCAATCTAAAAACACCACAAATAGCAGTATTGGGAATCCTCCAGCCAGAAGGTAATCTGCTCCTTCAAGTTCTACTTCCTCTTCGATTCCTGTTTTTAAAGTAATCACGGTTCCCAGCCCCAGGATGTAATACAGGGCTAGGAATGCGATTGTGATTATAATGTCCATCGTTATTCCTTTCTCATAGGTTCTGGTAGTGGCTGCCATGCTACAACCTTTTCATACCCCAATTCATCATTTGTTTTAAACACCGTATCAACGAATCCTAAACTTGTCGAATCGTAAATATCATGCCAAAATCCAAATCCATATTCACTATCATACTGGCAGAACATCGGCAAATCCTCTTCGTGATTTTCGACAATACACATATAGAATCTCATATCATCATCTTCTGGCAATCTATCTTCTACTGAAATCCAGTCTTTATCTTTCTTCCCGTCTTCATATCCGATCTGATACAACTTTTTTCTGCTGCATTCTCCGCACTTCGGAACATCGTCCATGTGAGAACGGATGATTTTTCTTGCAATATACCATGCAGTAAAACTATCTATCGCAAAATGATGAATGCCTGCTGAATCTTCTATGTCGTCTATGTTTTCGTCAAATGCTTCTTTTATCTCTTCCAAGATCTTCTCTAGTACGTTCTCCATTATTCCACTCTCCTAAAATCCTATATCATCTAAGAAAAAACCAATTTCTTCTTCAAATTCTTCTTTTTCAATACCATAATCTTCAAGCATTTCTTCTAATGGAAATACTTCAGACAGTTTTTTCATTAAGTATTCTGCTATTCCCTCTGTATCATATTCTTCGACAATAGTATCTTTCTGTAAAGGTTGAATCATTCCATCTTTTAAATGATGTGCAAATTCGTCAGCTCCAATAATTATTTTATTCCCTTTTGGAATAATTACTTTTTCTCCAAACATCTTCTCTACTTCTATATCACAATTTGATGTTAGGATTTGACCTATTTTGTATTTCATTTATTCCATCTCCTATTCCATGCTTCGATTGCATTTATTTTGCAAGTATTAATACTATTTAGTGCGTTGTCTGCATTTTGCATACTAGGACAATATCCTTCTGCTTTTGCATAACATTTTTTGCATTCACACCAAATAGTCCAACCAACATTATTTTTTCTTTCCATTTTTATTCTTGCTTCTCCACCACAAAACGGGCATTTCTTTAATTCTTCCATGTTACTCACTCCATTTAATTTTCTGACCGCAATTCGGGCAATAAAAATGTTCATATCCTTTTTCACAAATATATTCACTTTTGCACGTAGGGCATTTAAAGTTAATGTCACCAAGTATGTAGTCCATTATATTCGGCTTCTTTGCCGTATCTCGTTCTTTCAGCTCATGCATCTCACACATCAACTTCTCGCACTGGCTGTTTGCAAAATCATTCACCTTGTTATACTGGTTCAAAATATCGCACACAAACCGTCCCATCTTGCATTCTGCGCATTTATCTTCTAGTGCTTCACCACTTAAATGATCTGGATGCCTGCACAGGTCGTCGCATATATGCTCCATCATTTCTGCAGTGATCCCGTCCATCCATGTTTCTTCTGTTTTTGGCATTAGTCATTCCTCCTACACCTCATATCTTTACAAAAATACAATTCCGTCCTTCTCTTTGTCTTTACATACTCAAAATCTCCGATAATTTCCCGTCCGCAGGAAGAGCAGATATGTACTTCATTTTTCTTTGGTTTCTCTTTCTTTTTTTTTCATAGCTACTGTAAATACCTCCGCATTAATATCCGGTTTGGGTTCGACATCGCCCTGTTGAGCCGGCAACTGGTCCGCACCCAACGTTCGTAGAAATCCATGTATTCACTGATTCCCTTAAACTTATCCTTTATCAATTTATTGATTTCGGTCTTTTCGCATTCAGACTCCTGGATTAAGCCTTTTTCTCTCATAAAACGCTTCATCGTCTTAACATTTGCGTCAATTCCGCTCTTTTTCGCAATTTCCTTGTGTATATGGGTAATTACGCACCCATCTTCAAGCATTTGCCTTATTTCGTCCAAATACGGCTCGTATAGGTCCCTTTTTCTTTCTTGCATTTAATCATCTTCTTTCATTTCGTTAATAACCGGCGTCCACGATATTACTAAATTCTTGCAGAAATTCAACATAGCATGATCATCCCTGTACTTCTCAATAATCCCATCGACATCTGCATTGTATTGACTCATTGAGCCGGTACCTTTATAATTTTTATACGCTTTCCAGAACAAATTCTGGATATCTGTTATTTTTTCGTGCATACACTACCCTCTTCGTAACAAAGCAACAAAATTTTTCTTCCGGTAACAAAAGTCTGTTACCCTATCAAACCAGCATGGTTGACAGGTTTTTGAGGTTGGTAACAAAAGTAACAATGATTTTTACCCTATATAGGGACTTCATATTTTTGAATTTCTCACATTTTTATTCCGTATATAT